>Ga0233403_10000029_pt1 | contig 56605 bp, 49 predicted proteins | sample Na_oxic_1_MG_FD_179866 | JGI IMG/M metagenome (GOLD analysis project Ga0233403, IMG submission 179866) | Seawater microbial communities from Saanich Inlet, British Columbia, Canada - Na_oxic_1_MG | ecosystem: Environmental > Aquatic > Marine > Inlet | place: Canada: British Columbia | collected...
GCCAATACTCGAAGAAATATGATCGTAGCCGGGAGAAATATCAGTAATCAGGGGGCCCAAGGTATAAAAAGGGGCTTCTTGGCATTCCTTTAATTGCTTGTCCATATTTTCCTTGATTAAGTGCATTGGCACATGCCCTGGTCCTTCTATCATCGTTTGTACTTCATGTTGCCAAGCAATTTTGGTCAATTCACCTAACGTTTCTAATTCAGCAAATTGTGCTTCATCATTTGCATCGGCAATTGACCCAGGGCGCAAGCCATCACCTAGTGAGAAGGATACATCATAAGCCTTCATGATTTCACAAATATCTTCAAAATGGGTGTACAGAAAACTTTCTTGATGATGTGATAAACACCATTTTGCCATGATGGAACCGCCGCGTGACACTATGCCGGTGAGTCGTTTAGCGGTAAGTGGGACGTGGGCTAAGCGCACACCAGCATGAATGGTAAAATAATCAACGCCTTGTTCGGCTTGTTCGATGAGCGTGTCACGGAATAATTCCCAGGTTAATTCTTCTGCTTTACCTTCCACTTTCTCCAAGGCTTGATAAATGGGTACGGTGCCAATGGGTACTGGTGAATTGCGGATAATCCATTCTCGTGTTTCATGGATATTTTTGCCGGTGGATAAATCCATTACGGTATCGCCGCCCCAACGAATGGACCAGACCATTTTTTCGACTTCTTCTTCAATGGATGAGGTGGTGGCAGAATTCCCAATGTTGGCGTTAATTTTGGTGAGAAAATTACGCCCAATAATCATCGGTTCTAATTCGGGATGATTAATATTGGCTGGAATGATGGCCCGTCCACGCGCAATTTCATCACGGACAAATTCTGGCGTAATAATTTTAGGAATCGCCGCACCAAACGATTCGCCCTGATGTTGGGCCAATAGTTGTGAATGGCCCATCGCTTCTGGTAAACGCTGATTTTCACGGATGGCGATAAATTCCATTTCGGGCGTAATAATCCCTTGACGCGCATAGTGCATTTGAGTCACATTGCAATTCGCTTTTGCACGACGCGGTGGACTAATATGCGTAAAGCGTAATGGCCTTAAATTGGGATCATTTTTTCGATTTTGCCCATAAAGTGAAGTGACTGTGGATAATATTTCAGTATCACTGCGTTCTTCTATCCAGGCTGTTCGTATGTCTGAAATCCCTTGACAAACATCAATCGTGATATTGGGGTCTGTGTAAGGCCCAGAAGGATCATAGACGGTGACCGGCGGATTTTTTTCAGAATCACCATTGGCTAATAGCGTGTCGGATAAGGAAATCTCTCGCATGGGTACTCTGATGTCGGGGCGAGAACCGGTGATATAAATTTTGGTTGACTGCGGGAAAGCTTGAGTTGAAATGGGATCGAGTTGGGCCGTTTGACTCAAAATTTTTTCAGGGATTGCGCTCATGGTATGTTACCTTTTTTAAAATAAAAATAGATGTTACTCCAAGATAAATCTTGGATATCACTGAGCGCAAGAGAAACAAGTATAAACATGCTTTCCTGCGCCAGCATGATCTGGATCAGGTTCAAAGGGTTTATTCTCAGTCCTAATGGACACCCCTAGCAAAGAAGATGAAAAAATAAATAGTCTAACACATCTTATGGTGTTGATCCGAAAAGATGGTGCGTGAGACGCACCCTACGCTCGATTATCAATCATAACGCGCCGTTGTTTCAATAATTGCGTCAGGGAAAATTGAAGGCAATCAAGGATTTCGATGTCTTTATCCCAACTCAAGGTTTTCCAATCGGTATCCGCAGTGGCTACCATGATTCGTTGACTTTTAGAAGTCATCCAAATGACTTTTTCAACCCCAAAATCCAGTAATTTTTTGGTTTTGCGATGATAATAGTCTACCGCATCATCAAAATTCTGTGTATCGGCTTTGGTATCGACTTCAATCACAATTTTGGGTGCGACTTCCAAACATTTATCGTTTATCTCTGTGGCTGCCAGTACTTTAATATCGTAAATACCAATATCGGTGGCTAGATTATCGTTGTCATTAAGATGTAATCCAGCTTCATTGGTAACGATTTCATAATCTTCTTCAGGCAAATGTCGATATAAAAATCTTAACAGCGTTGAAATAATTAATGCTTGTAAGCCACTACTCCCCATAATATTCTCGTTTTTGTTTGAACCTTCGATATTTGGCTGATAGCCTTTATAAAACAAAGGCTTGTTGTCGATGATTTCATAGATAATTGATTTGGGAATGGTTTTGAAGGTTTTTGAAGTTACTGATACTCGATCTTCAAGTTTTTTGTAATCCATTGATTTATAAATCAATATAATTTTAGGGACGAAAATATAAATCCTATTAAAAATCAATCATTTATATATTTCAACACTCAAAAATAGAGCCTTGTAAAGCTAAATAACATCAAAAACTTGAAGATCGAGTGATAGCATTTCGTGATTATTTTATCTGTTTAGGAATGAGGATTAAATAAAACCCGAAATTAAACCTGCCAGGTTTTAAAAACCTGGCAGGTTTGGCCCAAAAGTTTTGGAGATTATTAAATCCTCATTCCTTAGTTTTTGTTGTTCTTGTAGAAAAGAGAAAAAACGTCGAGTGCGTCCCACGCACTTTATTCCATCGTCAAAAATTCTTACGCTTCAATGAATGGGCAAAGGACGCACCCGACGACGCTCGCTCAATTAACCGCAAATTCGGTAAATTGTCGCTTATAAGGGGAATGAAAACCTAAAACAATGTCTTCTTTAGGCACTCCTTTGGCGACTAATTCACTGGCGATGCTGATTTCAGTCCCATTATGCTGTATCCAAATTTTGCTATTTTTGATATTGATATGTAATACACAACCATAAAGCCGGTGTTCATCTTGCCAACCGACATTCATTATTTGATAGTGATGACGTTGTGTGTCGAAAATCAGTTCGGTTTCAACCTCATCCTCGGCTTGCCCAAAATTGGCATAGTCTTCTAATAATTCTTGAATGTAAATTTGGTATTGTTCTATTTTATCCATTTCACAATGACCTCATTTTTTACGTCATAAACCACCAATTTGAGTTGGTGATATTTTATGGCGATTTGTCCAAATGTTTGCTGAAAAAATTCTTCATAAGTATCTAATGGTACGGCAAGATATAAAGTACGTTCTAATCGTTTTTGGTCTAAAATCATCCGATAATTCATAAATTGCCCAAGTGCGGTGTGAAATTCAGAAACAATGGATTCACTCCGAAAACTTTTAATTTCGATAGCGATTTTTTCGCCATTTTTTTCAATCGCAAGGAGTTTTTCTATGCCTAAGTCAATATAGAAATTTAGGTGACCAAATCGAATGGATAATGGATCGTGAGTAATTGTCCAGCCATCTTTTTGCAGTGCATTTTTAACGGCATCGTGGAAAATGTCTTTTGCTGGCATTATTATGCCTCTTGTTTGTACTGGGTTTGATTGGTTTTATACGCACGACACTTCAAAACAAAGCGTCATTATATCTTGAAGTACAATGAATTTGAAAGGATGACAACGAATTAAGCAAGAAGATGATGTTTTTTCTCGTTCCAAACCAGCGATTCAATGCCATTAACTTAAGGATTTTTCTGAGGGCAATCACAAGAAATTTTCCTATAAATCAATTGGTTATGTAGGGAAAATCCTTTATGGTTGCCCTTAACTCAATGGCATTGAACCAGCGATTGGGAACGAGAAAACATACGGCTTACGAGTTTACTCACTAAACATAGTCGTTAAAACCGATAATATTTGGCTGCCATTTTTTTTGTCTATTTTCCCTAATTTTTTGAGGAGCCGAGATTTATCAACTGTACGTAATTGATCTAGCACCACTTCTCCCGATTTATTTTGAAAGGTTACCGGAATCCGAGTCGGATAATTTCGTCCTTGTTTTGTCATTGGTGCAATAATGATCGTTTGAATATTTCGATTCATTTCGTCGGGCGATACCACGACACAAGGACGTGTTTTTTTGATTTCATAACCTTCGGTGGGATCAAGTGTCACAAGATAAACATCAAAACGAGTCACTACCATTCCCATTCGTTTTCATCCCATTTGGTTGGTGTTGGATTATCTAATAACTGATCATCATGATTTTTGGCCATTTCTATCAATTGTTCATCCCAATTCCAACGTGGTGATTTAATCGCATGAATTTCAAGATGATGGTTTTCAATTTGGAGTTCGACAACGTTTCCAAATTGGCATTTTTCAATGACAATATCTGGTAAACAAATCGCTTTTGAATTTCCAATGGAGACTAAATTAGCTATCATAATTAATCCTCACGTATAGGTTCCAACGCTTTCGCTGTAAATTTTGATTTAGACAAAATAGTACAACGAATTTGAAAGGATGATAACGAATTAAGCAAGAATATGATATTTTTTCTCATTCCCAACCGGAGGTTGGGAACGAGCAAAACATACGGCTTAGGAGTTGACATGGTTAAGGTTTGATAATTTGTACATGGGGATAATTCAAAATTTTGCTATCCGCTGTTAGTAATGGTATGTCATGTATTCTAGCTGTTGCAACAATCAGTTGATCAGCAGGATCGCGGTGAAAAGGTGAAGGTAATTGTGTGGAATCTAAAATAATTGGTAATGTCAATTCTAAAAGGCGAATACCCGGATAATTCAGGGCTTGTTCTAGCCATTTGTCTACTGGACATGGTAATTGTAAATGATTATTTTCAACCAATTTAGCCACTTCCCAACAAGAAATGATACTAATACCTAACCCTTGTGCTTCTTGTTTCGTCAGCCAATTAATACGTTCTTCTTTCAACCGTAGATCGCCTTGTATCCACCATATCCATATATGTGTATCTAATAAAATCACTTGAGTGCCTCCCAATCTTCCGCTGATACCGCAGACGCAAACGGATCGTCATAACGGTAAGGAGTTCCACGTAATGGATAACGTTGATCTTTTTTGATGGGTGTTTTTGAAAGAGAGCGAATAGTGACTTCAACCAAGTCACCCATACGAAAAGGTAATTGGTTAATTATCAAAGAACCGTCTTGGGTTAAACTCAATTGACGGTGAAGTTCAGTTTGCATAGTCATTGTTCCTCAATTTATTTTGGCGCGTTGAAAAGAAAAAAACAAAAAAGCTCGCGTCAAAGCAAAGTGTTATTATATCTTGAAGTACAACGAATTTGAAAGGATGACAACGAATTAAGCAAGAAGATGATATTTTAATGCGGGATTTGGAAGAAGACAAAAAAATCTTTAATTGTCTGAATCAGGATTTTCAGGATTTTAGGATTTTCAGGATTTGTCTGAATCAGGATTTTAGGAATAAAATCAAAATAATATGAGGGTTTTAATCCTGAAAATCCTAAAATCCTGAAAATCCTGATTCAGACAATTAATGGACAAAAAGTGATAAAAATCAATAAGTTAAATGGGTCCGCGCAACCACGCGAAAACCGTTATTGTTGTTGCGGTTGTCGGGGTTGTTCCTGTTACGGTTGGCGGCACGGGCATTGTTAGGGTTGTTGTTCCACGAACCACCACGCAGCACTCGGAAGTGCCTACCCCGTTTTTACTCTCTCTGAAAGAAAAGCAAAAATCGGTTAAGGAGTGACGCTGGCGCGTCACATAAACATTCCGTTGGAACGAGAGAAAGGTAGGAAATTAGAGCATTTTTTTCATCTTCCGTAAGAAGTTGCTTAACTTTTTTTTGAAATTGCTCGGTTTCTGCAATGGTAATCATGCCAATTGGGGTACTCTACATTCACTTTGAGCCTCTTGTCTCGCAATTTGGCGGTGAAGTTCTAAAATATCTTTAGCCGCTTCTCTAAGACTCATCATCAGTTCCTCTTTGGTTTTTTCTTGTGCATTGGCCCCCGGAATTTCGGAAACCCAACCAAGCCACCAATCGCCGTCTTGTTTGATAATTGCGGTTAATTCTGCTTTCATAGTGTTAGTTTCAAGAGAAAAATCGGTAAAAGTGTGACGTAGGAGCGTCACATAAATATTCCAACGCAGGAGCGTTGGAACCAGAAAAATGCTATAATATGCAAATTTAAAATAAATTTGAGAGTGATAATACAATGGATATACTCAGTTCAACGGCATTTAAACAAAATTTATTTCAAGTGATTGATGAAGTTTTAAGAACCGGTATCCCGGTTGAAGTGGAACATAATACTCGTAAAGTGATGATTACCGCAGTGACATCGCCTCAATCGGTTACAGACAGATTAAAAGCACGGCCTTTGTTTACTGATAAGATAGATTTTGATACGCTAACGGAGTGGGAATGGAACGAAACGAAAAACCTATAGTTTATACAGATACTCATATTATTACCCGAATGGCGGCCGGACAACTCAAAGATTTAAGCCAAAAAGCCATTGATTTACTTAATAATGGACATTTGTTCTATTCACCAATGGCTGGGTTAGAGCTTCATTACTTATATGAACGAAATCGTTTACCTCGTACACCGGATGAAATTTTGTCTCATTTATTGAAAGAAGCACTTTTGCAAGTCAGTGACGTACCTTTTGCCCAAATTGCTTTGAAAGCTCGAGAGGTTCATTGGACACGCGATCCCTTTGATTGCCTTATTACCGCAGAAGTAATGTTAGTCCCCAATGCTTACTTAATTACAAAAGATAAACAGATTCTGACTCATTTTGAAAGATAAACAGATTCTGACTCATTTTGATCGAGCAATTTGTTGATATTTTATATTTGCCAGTTCTTGTCATCAGGATTTTGTGGTAACCAGCCTCATATCTAAATCTGTTGACATTTGGTTTTCCAAAAATAAACTACAAGGATTGCTTATAAAAAAGGATTAAAACCAAAACCATACCTAGATTTTATTCTCGTTCCAACGCTCTGCGTCAATGCCATTAAGTTAAGCTTTGGAGTCCAAACCTTCAGGTTTGGAAGTCTTTAATTTTAATAGAAGTAATCCAAACCTAAAGGTTTGGACTCCAATAAATCCCCCTTAACTTAATGGCATTGACGCTCTGCGTAGGAACCAGAAAAATCAAAATCAAAGGGCCCATTCGTTTATTTCGCTAATTCGTTGTACTCTTTCGTTCTTCGGCGGAAGTATAAAAGAATAAAAGTATAAGAGTGTAAAAGGAAAAAAGTGATAAAAATCAATAAGTTAAATGAGTCCGCGCAACCACGCGAAAACCGCTTCCGAGGTTCCGATAATCTGGGTCGCTCCTGTCACGGTAGGCGGCACGGGCAACGTTAGGGTCGTTGACCCACGAACCACCACGCAGCACACGATAATTGGCATTATTATTGCTTAAAACACATTTTTTTTCTTTACCCTGATATTTTTCCTCATAGTCTGAACAAGTCCATTCCCAAACGTTGCCTACTGTATCATATAAACCAAACGAATTGGAAGAAAAAGAACCCACCGGCGCAGTTTGTTTATTATCCCATTGACTACCACAACCATCACAATTGGCTTTATTAGTGCCAATATCATTGCCCCACCAATATTTGGTTTTGGTGCCAGCGCGAGCGGCGTATTCCCATTCTGCCTCAGTGGGTAAACGATATTGCTCACCGGTTTGTTGAGTTAGCCATTTGACATAGGCAGTGGCATCATGCCAAGAAACATAGATTACTGGACGATTACCGCGTCCCCAACCTTGATCATTTGGTTTTTCTCTACCAGTCGCTTCTGCAAATTTATCGTATTCAGCAAAAGTGACTTCATATTTGCCCATCGCAAATTTATCGATATCCACCCAATGCACGGGTTTTTCATCGTCATCACCACCGCCTTGAATGTCGCCCATCCGAAATCGTCCTTTGGGAATCCATACCATTTCTGGTCCTGAACTGCCGTTTTTTAAATTATCACGGAAAACGGTGCCAACAATTTGTTTTTGTTTTCGTTGCTTTTCAAATTCGGCTTGCTGGCGTTGTTGTTCAAATTCAGCCTGTTTACGTTTAAATTCAGCGCGTTGTTTTTCAAGTTCCGCCTGTTGACGTTTTAATTCAGCTTGACGTTGACGTTCTAATTCAGCTTGACGTTGTTTTTCAAGTGCAATTTGACGTTGGCGTTCCAATTCGGCTTGACGTTGTTGCTCAAATTCAAGCTGTTGTTGTGCAAGATAAGCCTGTTTTTTTTCAAATTCAGCCTGTTTTTGTTGCAAGTATGCGTTTGATTCAGAAACACACGATTTAAAACAAAATGGCTTCGTCAACGAAATGTGTTCCCAAGGCACTTGTTGTACTTTTGCCTCTTCCGTTTCTTGAACCACATTATTACGAACATTCATCAATAAATGGGTGATATTGACGTGGGGTTTTTCCTGCAAGGCTTGTAATAAATATTTGGTGTAGACACTATTGCGTTCATCTGGCAATCCACCCCAAGAAGTCGTATTGGGTCCTGTCGAATAGGCGATTAACGAACCCTGTGGTGCTTGCATATTAGTAAAGCCGGCTTTTAAATCGTTATCAAATAAGCCTTTGTTTTCCCTATCATCAAAAAAATCGGTGGGAATGCTATTACGGCACGCATCCAAAATAATAATGTTTACGCCTTCCTGATTATATTTTTTTAAATAATCTAACACATAATCGGTCCTTAATACTTCGCTCTCAATATCAATTTCAGTGTGCATCGCCGTTTGCACGGGCATTAAATAATTGACATTGTTATATTGAAAACCATGCCCAGAAAAATAAAATAAACCGACGGCACCGGTTTCTGGTAAGCGTTGTTGAAATTCAAACACCGCTTTTCTCATCTCAGCGCGGTTTTTAAGATTGAGTTTTAAAATCACGTCAAAGCCTAAATTGCGTAACACGGTAGCCATATCTTTGGCATCGTTGACCGGATTACTCAAGTCATCAAATTCAAATTTGCCGACAAACGCATCGTGATAATCGCCAATGCCCATCACTAACGCAATCCGCGCGGTATATTGGCTTGAGGCTTTTAACAGCGGGGCCCCCGGCCCTGATGAAGGAATGCCTTTACTTTCAGCGACTTGTTGGGGAATTTTGAAATAAACCAGGGCCCCTATTGTTATAAAACATAAAAAAACAATGAAATATTTAAACATAGTGATTGTTCTCCGGTTAAGGTGTGACGCTGGAGCGTCACGGATGCATTCCAACGCTGGCGCGTTGGAACGAGCGAAATATTGGGGGGATTGTTTGTCATTTTGGGAATCTCCTAAGCAATTTTTGAAATATCCAATGATATAAAGATCGGGAAGAAATTGATACCAGCAAAATGTTGGTATCAAGAACTATTCTCACTTTAATCCGGTTAATTCTATTTTGATAGCCAATAACAATTAAGGAATCCAATCACTTTTATCTTTCCATTCATCAGCAGTACTCGCACCCCATATCAACTCAAGAATTTCTACTAAATCGACTATTGAGGTACTATTCCGAATATTAAAAATACCCCAATGATGTCCACCAGCTGCGAAGTGATCAGCAACATGACCAGGCATACTTTTACGATTATTAGTGACCAATATCCGTTGTGCTTTCTCTACATATAATAAAACTTCTGGATCAAGTGTACCAAATGAGGGAGCCTCTTCATCACCCACTCTCAACACATCTATTGTAGGACAACGACGCATTAAAGCCATTTTTAACTTAGGTGGAATATTTTCATCAAGCAAAAAGCGAATATTCATAGCGACTTTTGTACCCGTTCTCTAAGGCGGCGCATCATCGAATTGGGATTATCCTGTGCTATTTGATACTGCTGTTCTCGCCAGGTTTTGATCTGTGTTATGTGAGCATCTATACGTACTTGGTTATGCAAATAATAGGTAATTGTTGCATAAAGGGCTTCTAATTTTAAACCCGGAAATTCACTCACAATTTGTTCGGGGCTATATCCTTGATGATAGTAATTCACCACATCATCTATCCAAATACGATGTCCTTTGAGACGAATTTCATCATTAACAAAATCAAAGTAATCTTCAAGTTGCATATTTTTTAATCTCCAAAAGAAAGAATGTGTTCATCTAGGATTTTTTAGTAATCGCATAGGGCGTTTCACTGTTATCATTGTCTTTATTAAAGGATATGAGTGGAACGATAGTATGAGCCGCCCCAAGAAGTCGTATTGGGTCCTGTCGAATAGGCAATTAACGAACCCTGCGGTGCTTGCATATTAGTAAAGCCGGCTTTTAAATCGTTATCAAATAAGCCTTTGTTTTCCCTATCATCAAAAAAATCGGTGGGAATGCTATTACGACACGCATCCAAAATGATAAGGTTTACGCCTTGCCGATTCGCTTTTTCTAAATGCTTGAGGACATAATCGGTCCTTAATACTTGGTCCTCGATATCAATATCAGTGGGTATCGCCGTTTGCACCGGCATCAAATAATTGGCGTTGTTATATTGAAAGCCATGCCCAGAAAAATAAAATAAGCCGACGGCACCGGTTTCTGGTAACCGTTGTCGAAATTCAAACACCGCTTTTTTCATCGCGGCGCGGTTTTTAAGATTGAGTTTTAAAATCACGTCAAAGCCTAAATTGCGTAACACAGTAGCCATATCTTTGGCATCATTGACGGGATTACTCAAGTCATCAAATTCAAATTTGCCGACAAACGCATCGTGATAATCGCCAATGCCCATGACTAAGGCAATCCGCGCGGTATATTGGCTTGAGGCTTTTAACAGCGGGGCCCCCGGCCCTGATGAAGGAATGCCTTTATTTTCAGCGACTTCTGGGCCAATCTTAAAATAAAATAGGGCCCCTATTGTTATAAAACATAAAAAAACAATGAAATATTTAAACATGGTGATTGTTCTCCGGTTTTATTGAAATCCAAAGCTATTGCGAAGGACTCCAAATTCATAGAGTTGTGCCAAACCTGACCGGTTTTTAAAACTAAAAGGTTTGATTTCGTGAAGTTTCATTTTTTTGACTTGATTATTTTTTATTATTTGACTAAAATATATATAAGAATGCCCGCCGCGCCTCTACAGCCGATGTTTAAGGTTGAATGCGGACCTTGGCGGGTTGTTATTGATTGCCGGTCAAAATTTCCCTTGATTCAAATCCCCTCATACAATCAAATGTCCTCATACAATAAACCTCCCCTGACTTTAATCCAACAAATTAATAGACTTGAACAAACCGGTTTAAAAATAAAAAACCGACAAGAAGCCTTCCATCATCTAAAATTTATCAATTTCCACCGATTCCTTGGCTATTGCAAAGTCTTTAGAGATGATAATCCCAAATATCAAAAAAAAATTAATGAAATTAAGAAAATTAATGAAATTAAACTATTCAAAGTAGACAGCACATTTAATCAAGTACTTTACCTATATCATTTTGATCGTGAATTACGTTTATTAGTGATGAACGTCTTGGAACGTATCGAAGTTGCAGTACGCACTGTTATTGTAAACACCTTATCTTTAAAATATGGAGATTTTTGGTATTTGGATATAGCACTTTTTAAACAAGAACAAAAAAATCAATCAATGAGTCGATGTGATTTAATCAATACGATAAAACAAGAAGTTGATAGAGCAAGTAAAGCAACTGTTATTAGTGATTATAAAAAGACTTACTCTCAATTTCCCTCCCTCCCTTTTACTGCTATCACAAAAGATATATTACCGCCGAGTTGGATGATGGCTGAAGTCATCACATTTGGGCGATGGGCTGAAATTTATTCTAGTTTAGCTAAAGACAAAGATCGCAAAATTATTGCTAATGAGTTTGAACTTAGTTATGAAGATATGGACTCTTGGCTACACTCATTAGTTACTTTGAGGAATATCTGTGCTCATCATGGTATTTTATGGAATCATAAAATAACGGCATATCCTCCTAAAAAACCTAAAACCAAAAGATTATGCAAATTAATGAATAAACAGCAAAATATATCTATGTCCTTAACAAAATGGCACCATGATGAACTTTATGTACGACTTTTGATCATCCAATTTTTCCTAGATGTTATAGAGCCCAGTTCCGATTGGAAAAATCGTCTTGTCAATTTAATTCATGAATACGAAATGAAAATACCACTTCCTGATATGGCTATCAAATATATGAAATTTCCAGAAAAATGGGAACATGATCCTCTTTGGAATTTTTAATCAATCCAAGTTTATTACCGCCCGCTACCCTACAAGCTACGAGCCTTTGGAGTTCAAAGCTTTAGCTTTGAACTTTTAATTGGCGATTCGTATAAATTCCACGCGACGGTTTTTCATTTGCCCCGCTTTCGTTTCATTGGTTTCAATCGGTTGGCTTTCGCCATACGCTTTGATGGTTAAACGAGTATCGTCCATATCATAAGCGGAAACGAGAAATGCTTTGACGGATTGTGCGCGTTGTTCGGATAATTTGAGATTATACGCTTCTTTACCCTTATCATCAGTATGTCCAGCGATGATAATTTGTGCGTCGGCTAAACCACCTTGTAATGCTTTGGCCAATTCGCGTAATAATGGATAAGAGCTGGGTTTTATCACCGCCGAATCAAAATCAAACAGAATCAATGCGCCAGCTTTAGGATTATCCTCTCGAATGGCTTTCATGCCTTTGTCATCTCTGATAAATCCCTTGCGTTCACGCTGATAAGTGGGTTTGGGTGTCAGTGCGTTGATGATTTCATCGGCGGTAGTGGGAAAGAGTAACGGGGTTTCGGCGTATGCGAGGTTGATGCTGACGAAAAGTAAAGTGATTAAAGTGATTTTTTTCATGAGATTGATCTCCTATATAAAAGGAGTGACGCTGGCGCGTCACGAATCAGTTCCCACGCTGGCGCGTCAATGTCATTAACTTAAGGAGTTAAGTTTGGGTAACCACAAGGGATTACCCTTACAAATCATCATATTAAGTAGGGGTAATCCTTTATGGTTGCCCTTAAGTTAATGGCATTGACGCTGGCGCGTGGGAACCAGAAATCCCGCTGGGAGGGGGAGCCGCACCCGGATTTCCCTCGCCCTTTGGGAGAGGGTTAGGGAGAGGGCCTTAAAAAAAACTACTGATGTTCAAACGTTAAAATATCGACACAGCCATTACACATATCTTGTAAAGTTTGTTGTAGAATAGAAAAAGCTTGCCCATCTTCTTGCCAAGTGGTTTTGATGCCTTCAACATCATCTTGCAAGCGTCGTTTGGGGCCCTTGTTTTCTCGTAGCGTGTTGACGAGTTGCCCTTGGATTTGTTGTTTTTTGGCGATATTGTGTTGTTGTTCAGAGAGTTGCATGACTTGATACTGTTTTTCTAAAATCACATCATCTTGTCGGGTGGCGACGAAGTAAAAAGTTTCAGGGCCCGTTTGTTCATCCAATTCAAAGGATTGATGTTTTGAGGGAATGTAATAGGTTTGTCCGGCTTTGACTGGGTTAGAATGATTGACGATGACATTATTAAATCCTTGGATTGGAAATAAACGAAACAGTTTATTGGCGGAATCCAATTGAAAAATAAACACATAACAGTCTTCAATTGGGGTAAAGAGGATTTTGTAGTAATCGCCAGAATGCAGAACACCACCATCAGTCAATGGCTTAAAAGGGCCCTTGCCGCCAGAACGATAAACGTAGTTGATTTTAAAATCCAACGGTTCCGTTTTGATGATTGTTGGCCCGGTTTTATTCTCTCTAGGCAGGACGAGTAGCGGTTGTCTGAGGGCCGCAAAGTGTTGTTCGAGGGCCGCAAGACGTTGTTCTACTGAATCTAAGCGGGTGTCGAGCGTTTCTACCATATTGCCCAAGCTGGTGACTATTTGTTGCACGGCTTCAAATTCTGCCATTGATGGGTAGTTGCGTTGATTTTGCACGACAACCAATTGTTGTTCTAATTCTGCAATGCGCTGGCGCAACGCCTCAACTTCCGCCGGTTCAACCCGATCTTTGAACAAGTCTTGAACGGCATCCATTGCCGTGTCAATCGCCAAGGCTTTAACCACATCCCAGGCGACTACCGCTATGGCTGGGCCAACGGCTTGGGCCGTGTTTATTGAAAAGATGAATCCTATCAATAGGATAGTTGGTAACAGTGATTTTTTCATCTGATGGATACCTCTTTAAATAACTACGAGGATTGAATATAGGCAAGGATTGGACCATTTTTCTATTAACTAAATTCTTCTTGTATCAATGATTTCTCCCTCCCCCTAACCCCCTCCCGCTGGGCGGGGGGACCGTTCATTAGAATTTTCCTTTCCAGAGGATAATACATAAAATAATATAAAATAGAGTTATTTATCGTTATTAGCTCTGAATCAGGGAAATTCCACTGAACGGTCCCCCCGCCCAGCGGGAGGGGGTTAGGGGGAGGGAGAGATCGTTGCTATTCTTTAAAAAAAAAGCTTAAACGGCATAGCAGAGGGTTAAAAGGGATTTTTTTTCATCTCCAAAAAAATGCTTTCATTTAAGATTTTTTGGTAATGGCGTATGGCGTTTCACTATTATCATTTTGTTTATTAAAGGAAATGAGTGGGAATATGGTATGACCAATACCAATACCAAAAAACAGCCCGAAGAACATCGCTGATTTGGTCAATCCAATCACCGGACTACCGACAATATTCACTATCCCGTATGTGGCACAATAAACTAAACTTTGTCGTAAACGGGTATCCAATTTGGTTGACCTATCAAAAATATCGCACAAGTGAGATAAACTACCATCCATTAACACCACTTGTGCCATATCTGTCGCAATAGAAGTTGCTCCTTTTAAGGAAATCGACACATTGGCTTGTTTCATCGCAAGGGCATCATTGATACCATCCCCAACAAAGCAAACATGATGGCCCTGTTTCTGAAGTTGTTCAACCAGTGCGGCTTTGTCCTTTGGCACAATTTCGTAAAAGTAATTATCCATCCCCAGTTCTTTGGCTAACTTTTGGGTCGGCTGTTCATGATCACCGGAGACAATAAACATTTGCCGAATACCACGTTTTCGTAAGCCGCTGAGCATTTTTTTGACCTCTGGGCGTAGATGGGGTCGTATTTCAATGACTCCTTTAAGTTGTTGGTTGATGGCTACCATGATGAAGGAATAACCTTCTTGCTGTGAACGAGTTACTATCTCTTTAATGTTTGAGGGTATTGAAATGCCTTCCAATGTCATAAAACGCGCACTACCGACTTTGATTTCTTGTGTGTTCTGGTTTACTGTTACGCCATAACCGATTTTGTAATTGGTTTCTTCTATTTCAGGCAAATTTAGCTGACGTTCTTCGGCTTTTTTCACAATGGCATGGGCAATGGGATGCGTGAGTCTACGCTCAGCACAAGCGGCGTAGGTTAAGATTTCATCTTCTACTAATCCATCACAAGGAATAATTTGCCCAATTTCAGGTTGTTCTGTGGTCAACGTGCCAGTTTTATCAAACAATATGGTATCGACTTGAGTTAATTCTTCGAGCGCACGTCCATCTTTTATTAAAATACCCTGTTGTAAAATCATGGTAAGATGATTAAAGGTATGCAGTGAAGTAAACACTCTAATTGAGTTTGTTGGGGCACTGAATAGAATACCAACAGCTGAGGAAATGCCGAAGTAGGGAATAGATAATAGACTCATACCAATCAAAGGAACTGCTGCTTTATCAGACCATTCTTGTCCTTTCAACTGAAGCTTGGTTTGAAAGGTTGCGGTATGATTCAAAATATCACACAGTTTAGAAACGGTTGTATCAAGCCCGGCTTTTTCAACTTTTACCTGGATTTTGCCGCTGATGAGGATGGTAGCTGCAAATACTGGTTCACCAATTCCTTTTTCAGCCGGCACTGCTTCTCCAGTCAAAGCATGTTGATCAATCATCGCCATACCTTTAATGATAGTGCCATCAATCGGAATGACTTCACCGGCACTCACAAGCACAATGTCATCAATTTGAAGTGCTTCAAGCGGCATTTCGATTTCGACTTGCTCTTTTAAAATCCATACCCGTTTCGGTTGCTGATGAAAGAGTTTGGTCAACATTTTGTTTGAGGTATCTTGGCTTTTGTTGACCATTTTGTTACCAATATGATAAGCAAAAAGTTGAATAGCACTGGCAAAGTATTGGCCCAAAGCAACAGTCATAATAATCACAATAGAACTGAGCGTATCATTCTTGAGACGTTTTTCTTTAAACAGCGAGTGTTCAGCCTCAATTAACATGGGAATGGTGCTATAAGTAATCATACCGAGAGTTAAAATCGTTAACGGTGGATAAAAATAACCGAGGATCGATAACCCGATAGCTACACTGCTGACTTTGAGATGATGATCATGTTCTTTAGTATTAACCACCGTATTGTCTGGGAAACGGTCAGATTTAACCAAATGAAGATTGGAGTTGTCCTTGGCAATGACCACTTTATGGGAATCTTGTTTTTTATCAATTCGTTGAATATCTCTTTGAGCAACGAATAATTGTTTTTGATGATGATGCTCAAATAATCTAACTCCGATATAAGCACCGATCATTATTCCAACATTAATTAATAACATATTGAGAATCAGCCAAAATAATTTTTGGATTCCAATTGAGAATCAGCCAAAATAATTTTTGGACTCCGAAAACCTCGGTTTGTTCGGAGTCCAAAATTTATTTTGGATTGGAGTCCAAAGCTTTAGCTTTGGAATTTTTGGTAACGGCGTGTGGATTTTCGCTACTATCACTATTTTTAAATGGTATTAGGGGGAACATTGCATGGCCCACACCAAGACTAAAAAATAGCCAGTAGGTAATTGCTGTATTGAGCAGTCCAACTATCGGGGCTCTGACCAGATTAGCTACCCCGTATACGCTACAATAAATTAAACTTTCTCGTAAACGGGTATCCAATTTTTTTGACAGATCAAAAATATCGCACAAGTGAGATAAACTGCCATCCATAAACACCACTTGCGCCATATCTGTCGCAATAGAAGTTGCCCCTTTTAAGGAAATGGATACATTGGCTTGTTTCATTGCAATCGCATCATTGATGCCATCCCCAACAAAACAAACATGATGACCCTGTTTTTGAAGTTGTTCAACGAGTGCCGCTTTGTCCTTTGGTACAACCTCGTAAAAGTAATCATCCATTCCCAATTCTTTCGCTAATTTTTGGGTAGGTTGCTTATGGTCACCAGATACAATAAACATTTGTCGAATACCACGCTTTCGTAAGCCGCTGAGCATTTTTTTGACTTCTGGACGTACATGAGGTCGTATTTCAATGATTCCTTGAAGTTGCTGGTTGATGGCTACCATGATGAAGGAAGAACCTTCTTGTTGCGAATGGCTTACCACCTCTTGAATGTTTGAGGGTATTGATATGCCTTCCAACGTCATAAAACGCGCACTACCGACTTTGATTTCTTGTGTGTTCAGGTTGACCGTTACGCCATAACCGATTTTGTAGTTGGCTTCTTCTATTTCAGGCAAACTGAGCTGGCGTTGTTCTGCTTGTTTCAGAATGGCACGGGCAATGGGATGCGTGAGTCTACGCTCAGCAGAAGCGGCGTAGGTTAATATTTCCTCTTCTGCTAATCCATCACAAGGAATAATTTGCCCAATTTCAGGTTGTTCTGTGGTCAAAGTACCGGTTTTATCAAACAATACGGTGTCTACTTGAGTTAATTCTTCAAGCGCACGTCCATCTTTTATTAAAATACCCTGTTGTAAAATCAAGGTAAGATGATTGAAAGTATGAAGTGAAGTAAACACTCTTATTGAATTGATTGGGGCACTAAATAAAACAGCCGTTCCTGCGGTTAAACCTAAGAATAATGAAGATAACGCACTGATACCTAGCAAAGGGACAGCCACATTATCAGACCACTGTTGTCCTTTCAACTGAAGTTGGGTTTGAAAGGTTGCGGTGTGATTCAAAATATCACACAGTTTAGAAACAGTTGTATCAAATCCGGCTTTTTCGACTTGAATCTGGATTTTACCGCTTATCATAAGAGTAGCTGCAAAGACTGGATCGCCAATTCCTTTTTCAGCCGGCACCGCTTCTCCGGTCAAAGCATGCTGATCAATCATCGCCATACCGTCAATGATAGTGCCATCAATCGGAATCACTTCACCGGTACTCACAACGACAATGTCATTTATTTCAAGTTCTTTGAGAGGAATTTCGATTTCAACTTGATCTTTTAAAATCCATACCATTGTTGCTTGTTGGTGAAAGAGTTTCTTGAGTATTTTAGTTGAAGCATCTTGACTCTTATTAACCAGTCTGTTAGCCAGGTGATAAATAAAAACCTGAATAGCACCAGCAAAGGCTTGCCCCAAAGCGACAGTCATAATAGTCAAAATAGAGCTGGGCGTATCATTCTTGAGACGCTTTTCTTTCAACAACGACGTTTCAGCCTCTTTTAACATGGGAATAGCACAATAAATAACCGCGCCAAGACTTAAAATCGCTAATGGGGGATAAAAATAACCGAGGATCGATAACCCCATAGCTGCACTACTGACTATCATAAGATGATCAGATTCTTTAGAATTAACCACCGTATTGTCTGGGAAACGGTCAGATTTAACCAATTGAAGATTGGAGTTGTCTTTGGCGATGACCACTTGATGGGAATCTTGTTTTTTATCAATTCGTTGAATATTTCTTTGATCAACGAATAATTGTTTTTGGTTATGATGCTCGAATAATCTAACTCCGATATAAGCACCTATCATTATTCCAACATTAATTAATAACATATTGAGAATCAGCCAAAATAAATTTTGGATTCCGAACAAACAAAGATTTTAGGAGTCCAAAATTTATTTTGGATATTGTTTATTTAGGAAAAATTCTTTTAACGGGTTTGCTACGAAGCCGATACAGCGCGATTTCACCAAATAAGTTAGCCATCCAACGCATGGGCCATCGTGTGCGGTGTTCAACGTCTACTGCGGCTCGTTGCAATATTTCAATATCAAGTTGATAACAGAGTTTTTCAAAATCACGTACCGTACATAAATGAATATTTTCCGTGTTGTACCATTCACTAGGTAAAGCGTGAGAGCTAGGCATCACACCAAAAAAAAGTAAGGAAAATCGGGCCCGCCAATGTCCAAAATTAGGAAATGTAACTATACCTTGCCGTCCAACACGCAACATTTCTAACAACACTAAATCTGGACGATGAATGTTTTGTATAGCTTGTGTCATGATCACATAATCAAAACTGTCGTTTGAAAAATCAGAAATTCCTTTATTTAAATCCGCATGGATCACATTAACACCAGCTTTTATGCAACGAGCAATATTGTCATCATCAATTTCTAAACCGTAACCGGTTGTTTGGCAAGTATCGCGTAAATGCGCTAATAACGTTCCATCTCCACATCCCAAATCAAGCAGATGTGAGCCTTTTGCTATCCAATCACTTATCAAAGCTAAATCTGTACGTAGTTCCATGATTATTCCTCCTAAATTTTTATTTGCTGCATATAGGTTTTAAAAATCTGTATATAGTGAGGAATCGGCATCAAAAACGCATCATGGCCCTCATAAGCTTTAATTTCAGCATAGCTGACTGGTTTTTTATTGGCTAACAATGCTTTAACGATTTCGCGTGAACGAGTTGGTGAAAATCGCCAATCACTGGTGAAAGAAATCACTAAAAATTTAGCCAAGACTTTTGATAATGCCGCTGAAAGATTACCATCATGTTCACTGGCCGGATCAAAATAATCTAATGCTTTTGTCATCAGTAAATAGGTATTGGCATCAAAACGATCCACAAAAGAACGGCCTTGATGGCGTAAATAGCTTTCAACTTGAAATTCGACATCAAAGCCAAAATTCAGTTTACCTTGACGCAATTCGCGTCCAAATTTTTTACGCATCGAATCTTCTGATAAATAGGTAATGTGTCCCAGCATTCGGGCTAACATTAAACCGCGGTGAGGGATAGTATCATGTTGATAATAATGGCCCTCATGAAATTCAGGATCACTTAAAATGGCTTGACGAGCGACTTCGTTGAAGGCGATATTTTGGGCACTTAATTTTGGAGCGGCTGCAATAACAATACTATGCTGCAAGTGTTTTGGATAGTCGATTGCCCATTGCATAGCCTGCATTCCGCCCAAACTCCCACCAATAACGGCTGCCCATTGAGAAATTCCTAATACATCGCCAAGACGCGCTTGGGTTTTGACCCAATCACGCACGGTAATGATTGGAAAATCAGGACCATAAGGTTTACCCGTTTCTGGATTCACCGCGGTGGGTCCGGTTGAACCTTGGCAACCGCCCAAATTATTTAAGGAAACGACAAAAAAACGATTAGTATCAATGGGTTTACCAGGCCCAATACAAGTTTCCCACCAGCCTGGTTTTTTGTCCTGCATACTGTAATAGCCAGCAGCATGATGATCACCACTTAACGCATGGCAAATCAGCACCGCATTCGTCTGATTTTTATTTAAGGTACCATAAGTTTCATAGACTAATTCATAACTGGGCAGAGTGCGCCCACAATCTAATTTTAATGGTGTGGTAAATTTCTGAGTTTGTGGTGTTACCAAACCCACACAATCAGGTGATAAGATGTCCGGCATGAATATATCCTAATGAAAAATTGGGAATTGGGAACCGGTCAAAAATTTATTTTGGGTGCCAAATCAATAGTATGGCGGAGTCCAAAATTTATTTTGGATGACTTGCTCCACACTTTTATGTAGGTAAACAAAAGTATTTTAACTTTTCTAAAAATACTATTTCTTTAAGAAATAGCATTTTCCACTTCTCCAAAATGTTAAAAGATTTTTGTGTAGCTACATAATTGCATCTAAGAAATCCTATTTCTTAGGGAATTCTAGAAAAATAATCATCCCAAACTGAAATCTAAGAAATCCTATTTCTTTAAGAAATAGGATTTCTCACGCCCTCAAATTTTTTTCTGGAATAATTTATTTTTTTGGATATCCCTTAAAGAAATAAAATTTCTCATGCTATAGCAATTCCCGATTGAATAAAGTTTATTTAAGGTTATTTAAATCATTGATAATTAAATATTAAACCCTATAAATTAGTAACACAATAAACTCGAAAATGCTATATAAAGATTTTTTACCAGAACAATTTAATGTTTTGGCTTTCTCTTTCATAAAGGGAAGTAAGGGGAATTTTACAATTGGATTTAGGATCACTATATGACAAAAAATCAAGAAATCAAAATCAGCAAGTTTTTAAGCTATGTTCTACGACATAAACCAGAATCCATTGGTTTAACGTTAGAGAAAAATGGTTGGGCAAGTATAGCGGATATTTTAAACCATTCAAAACCACACTTTAGTTTGGAAGAATTAAAATACGTTGTTGAAAATAATGATAAAAAAAGATTTTCTTTTAATGACGATTTGACGTTGATTAAGGCTAATCAAGGTCATTCTATCAATGCAGAATTAGAATTTCAAAAAATCATCCCACCCAACGTGTTATATCATGGCACCGCTGAACATTTTTTAAAGTCAATTCTTGAAAAAGGCTTATTGAAAGGCAAACGCCATCATGTTCATTTATCAAAAAACATTGAAACCGCATCAAAGGTGGGTAAGCGACATGGCAAATTAGTCATCTTAAAAATTGATGCCAAACAAATGCACCAAGATGATTATCAATTTTATCTTTCTTTAAATCAAATTTATTTAGTGGATTATGTGCCACCTCATTATCTCACCGTAATTTGATGCCCTTATCCCTAAACCTCTTCCTCAATGCGATTAAGTTAAGGGCATTGAGGGTAGGCTGTGCAGTATGAGCTTTTTTAACCAGGATTTGTCATACTATTTTTAGGTTCACGATCTCTCCCTCCCCCTTCGACATAATTCGACATGATTCGACAGGCTCATCAACCGAGCTCATCAACCGCTCAGGGACCGCCTAACCCCCTTCGACAAGCTCAGGGACCACCTCCCGCTGGGAGGGGGGACCACTCGGTGGAATTTCCCTATTGATTGGAAGAAACGATAAATAGCTATATTATATATTATTTCTGGTTTTAGCTAACAAATAGAAAATTCCACGGTGCGGTCCCCCCTCCCAGCGGGAGGGGGTTAGGGGGAGGGAGAGATCGTGAACACAAATATAGCCTGAAAAATATTCCTCGAAAAAAGCTCAAACTGCACAACCTAACAACCTAGGATAGGGAAGGGAATTTGCCATCATTCATTTTTTGTTATACTTTGTCTTGACATAGAATACTCTGCCTAGACAGAAATGGGAGATTTAAAAAAAATGAAAAATATTTTAATTGTGGATGATTCTGCAACCATGCGACGGATGGTGAAAGTCTCGCTGCGTAGTATAAAAGAGATTAGTTTTGACGAAGCGGGTAATGGGCTTGAAGCATTAGAACGCTTAGCACTTACCCCTGTCGATTTAATGATTTTAGATTTGAATATGCCAGACATGCACGGCATCGAAGTATTAAAATTTGTACGAGGACATCGAACTTTTAATTCAGTACCGGTCATTGTCTTAACAACGCGCAGTGATGAAGAAAATCGCAAAACGACGCTTGAAGCCGGTGCTTCATTTTATATGACTAAACCGTTTGAGCCCAACAAGTTGCTTGAGCAAGTTCAAGAATTTATATAGCCGTAAAAGGATGAGTGCATGTCTGATGCTAACCACACTGAACAATTTTTTTCTGAATTTATTGATGAATTATACGCAGAAAGTGATGAACGTTTGGAATTAGTGCGCCGCGATTTACTCTCTCTTGAAGAGTTTGTCGATAAGCCTTTGATAGAACAAAACTTGCTTGATGCACTACTTCGCCACTTTCATACCTTAAAAGGATTAGCAGGTACCATCAGTCTGAAAGATGCAGAAGAATTGACGCACCAGATGGAAAATTATTTGCGTGCGATACAACAAGAGCAAATCACGCTTTCCCATAAAGGGATATCGGTACTTATCACCGGCACACAAATTTTAGAACAAAGTATTGCGGCACACCGTACCCAAAATCCGTTACCCACTATTACCTCAATCATGGCTGATTTAACGGTATTGGTTTCCAATACTTCTCCATCACAGCAGGAGGAACCCTCTTCTCCTTCCCCCTTGCCACCTCAAAATAATATTACCCAAATTTGGCAATTTGAATTTGTACCAACGGCTGAATTGGCGGAACGCGGGATTAATGTCAATCTCATTCGTGCCCATCTTGAAGAAATCGGTACAGTCATTCAAGCTATGCCCCGTTTGACAGAGGAGGCTGTTGGACTCGCATTCGATTTTTTAGTTGAAACGACTATTAATGAAACTTTGTTTGCCGATTGGTGCAATGATCACGGACTCACTTATACATTACACAAAACTCAACCGGCTTCACCATCACCAAATGAAGAATCACCACCACTGAGCAATGAACATAGTCTAAAAAAATCACCACCACCAAGCGATAAGCATAGCCTTTCTCCCACAATAACTGATCCTTTGTTAGCCTCATCAAACCTGGTGCGTGTTGATATGGCACGACTTGATGAATTGATGCGTCTGATTGGCGATCTGGTCATCTCTCGCGCCCGGCAAGCCAATAATTTAAATGAAATCAAAGATATTTTACCGATTTCTCAATGGCGTAGTTTGCAAGAAACCAATTTAGCTATTGAGCATCAACTACGTGATTTGCGTGAAGGTGTGATGCGTGTCCGTCTCGTTTCGATTGGCACCGCTTTCGAGCGCATGAAATTTGTTATCCGTGATATCGTTGGAGACACTGAAAAATCCGTCAATTTGGAACTCAGTGGGCAAGAAACCGAAATTGACAAATTTGTCGTTGATAAAATTATCGATCCACTATTACATTTAGTCCGCAACGCTGTCAGTCATGGGATTGAATTTCATGAGGAACGTCAATCTCAAGGTAAGCCAAAAGCCGGCAAAATTACGCTACGGGCTTATACTGTCGGCGATGCGATGATCATTGAAGTGGAAGATGATGGACGTGGTATTGACATAAAACATGTCGCTGAAAAGGCTTATGCTGTTGGCTTAATTGATGAAGCCAAGGACAGTTTAAATACCACACACTTATTAGAGATTTTGTGCCAACCTGGTTTTACGACACAAGAACAGGCTGACTTAACCAGTGGGCGTGGTGTGGGTATGGACGTAGTAAAAAATACCATCAATGATTTAGGCGGATTTATCACGCTTGATACCCAAATGGGCAAGGGAACACGATTTACCATTCAATTACCCCTAACACTGGCGATTGCCGACGCACTAATTGTTTCTGTCGGTGGACAACGATTTGCGGTGCCTCGTCTGTCCGTAGATGAAGTCATTGAAATAGAAGAAACCGCCATAACGATTTTAGAAGGCAACCAGGAAATCATTTCTCATCGTGGCAAAGTATTTCCCTTAATACGTTTAGTCCATTTTTTTCATTTAACAGAAGAAATAAAACCTCATTACCATGCACTCATAGTCGGAAATACTAATAATACGATGGGCATAGTAGTTGATCGTATTTTGGGTGAACGAGAAATTGTCGTACGTGCATTGCACGATCCATTTATTCAAGTCCCTGGGATTGCCGGTGCTAGTGAATTGGGAGATGGACAAATTGTATTAATTATTGATGTTGCCGCATTAATTCGCATCGTCCAACAATAAGAGGACAGGGGACAGTTATCAGTTATCAGTTATCAGGTATCAGTTATCAGGTATCAGGTATCAGGTATCAGGTATCAGGTATCAAGATATGTAGGTACACAGAAATTTTTTAACATTTTGGAGAAGTGAAAAATGCTAGATCGAAAAGAAATAGTGTTTTTAAAAAAGTTAAAATACTTTGTTTACCTACATACTACAGGAGAATTTGTGTGTGTATACTCACATTGAGTGGGTATCAAAACATTAATTTATAAGTGATTTAAAATATTCAAACCGTGTATTGAAAACTGATCTCTCAGAATTCATTTCAAATAATATCTTGATTTAAAATAACTATTTTATAAATGATTGATAGGAATAGATATATTGTAATGCTTTGATTTTTAATCAAAATTAAATCATAAATATCAAACGATACCCGCTCAATGTAAGTGTATAGTATTTTCAAATCAATTTAAAAAATGGAATCCAAAATGTCTGTTCGAGTCTGATTGGTTCTCTTCTCCCGATTCTCGATACCTGATACCTGTCCCCTGATAACTGATAACTGATAACTGATAACTGATAACTGAATATGCAAACACATATCCAACAAAAACCTCCAAAAATTATTCCGCGTTCTTTAGACGGATTAGCCGTTTCAGAAACCGTCTATTGGGAAAAATACTACGAAAACCCGGAAAATATTTATGAATGGAATAATGGCATCTTGGAGGAAAAACCGGTGTCCGATCATTTGAATGTCTTAATGTATTTATGGTTTTTAGAAGTACTACGTTATTTTTTAAAAACACATCCAATGGCAAAAATAGCGGCACTTGAAATGGGATTTGGTTTCACTTCGACGAATAAAACCGCTATTCGACGACCGGATTTAGGAGTTGTACTTAACAACAATGCCGTTTCACTTGAACCAGATGACTGTACCTACCATGGTATTTTTGATCTGTGTGTCGAAGCATTATCAAAGTCCACCCAAAAAGTCATCGAACACGATACGGTCACGAAAAAAGCCGAATATGCCAATGCCGGTGTTACCGAATACTATATTCTTGATGCTGGACCCGATATGGGATTTTATCGCTGCAATGCGCGTGGCATCTACATGCCCATCCGAATGACCAAAGATGGCATCATTAAATCAAAAGTTTTACCCGGCTTTCAATTTCGCAAAGATGACCTATACAACCAACTCACGGTTGAACAAATGATCGAAGACCCAGTTTATAAAAGTTTCGTGTTACCCGGCTATAGTGAAGCGAAAAGAAGAGCTAAGCAAGCTGAACAACAGTTCCTTGAAGAAGCCATCAGAGCAAACCAAGCCGAACAACGAGCCGATTGGGCCGAACAACGAGCTGTGTGGGCTGAACAACAAGCCGAAAAAGAGGCTAAGGAAGCCAAACAAGCCAAACAACAAGCTGAAAAAGAAGTCTTGCGAGCAGATTGGGCCCAGCAACAGGTCACACAAAAGGCGATGGAAGTCGAACAAGCTAAACAACAAGCGAAAGCTGCCGAAGCCGAAATCGCTCGCCTCAAATCCTTACTTGCTAACAAAAAATAAAGGGGACAGTTATCAGTTATCAGGTATCAGTTATCAGGTATCAGGGAACAAGTATAGTAATATTCACTTGTATGGATACCGAATGCAACCAATGGATAGCTGTGGTCTTCGACATCGAACCATGTTGAAGGCCTAAAAATCTCAATTCTTACCCCTTACCACCTATCAGTTTCATGTAACTTATTGATTTTATATTAAGCCTAAATATTCAACTCATTGTTTTTATTGCTATTAAAATTTTGTCTTGCTAAAAGTGATAGGTGGTAAGATTCTTACCCATTTAAAGTATCTCTTTTAATTGATTTCGTTTTACTGATAACTGATAACTGATAACTGATAACTGATAACTGATAACTGATAACTGATAACTGATAACTGATAACTGATAACTGATAACTGATAACTGATAACTGATAACTGATAACTGATAACTGATACCTGATAACTGAAAAGGAAAAAATAATGCCTGCAACTAACGGTAAAGCCACTGAACCCTATATCCTATTTGAATTAGGAAAAACCGCTTATGGCTTACATAGCCGCGTCGTACAACAATTAGAAATGGTTGAAGAAATTACGCCCGTACCCAATGCACCTTCCTTTGTCGAAGGAGTTGTATTATCGCGTGGCAAAGTCATTCCAGCGATTAATTTGCGAGTACGGTTTGGATTTGAGAAAATTCCTCATAACGCTAGAACTCGATTAGTCGTCATCAATATAGATGATCGAACCATTGGTTTAGTTGTAGACACCGCACGCGAATTTGTTCCCATTCCAACCGACGCGATTCAACCACCTCCAGAAAAAATGTCCGGTTTAAGTGGCAAATATCTCGAAAACATTGCTATGTTGGACAAACGACTCATACTCATCTTAGATGTTAATGAAATTCTCAATCTTTCAGAAGAGATAAAATTCATAGAAGAAACCTCAATAGAAGAAACTTCTCAACAAGATTAGGAAATGGAAAAAAATAACTTCCTTATAACCTCCCCCTATCCCCCTCCTTCTCAAGGAGGGGGGAACTCCCCTCCTTAGTAAGGAGGGGCTGGGGGTGGTTGACGAATTTCTAAAACGGGAAGTTATTTCGTGACTATTCCTTAGAAAATGGAAAAAAATAAATCCCTCCTAAACCTTTGACAAAGGGGGAGGGCATGTAAAGCGAGCGTAAGAACGAGGAAAAGTTATTTTTGCAAGACTCCTAAGCTTCCTTTATTTAACACAAAACTATCCAAATTCAACAAAGAAAATCCCTGTAGTTTAATCTCATAATCAGGGTGCTTTTGTCGGATTTTTTGGGCTTTTTTATCCAGCGTATTGATATTTATTTTTGAAGCTTGCCGTTTAACCTCGGCAATGAGGATAGTTTTGTCAGACTCGTTGACAGCCACAATATCAATTTCATTTTGATTGTTTTTTTCCCAATATCGGCCTATTTGAGTAAATTCATGGTTTTCAATGAGTTGTTCAGTGAACATTTGTTCAAGTATCGCACCCGTAAACGTATTAAAATGACGTTTAATGTACTGCTTAATGTAGATATAATTGCCAATCTCTGCGGTGGTTTGATGCCGGTAAATAAAGTGAAACCAAAATCGGAGAAAGTTATCTTTAATACTATACTTTTGCTGGCGGCTATTCGGTTTGGCAAAAATAGGGCGGTGACGGTTGATAAGAAAATAATTATTCTCAAGTCGATCAAGATAACCACCCACACTTTTTTGGATAACAGATTCAATTTCACTGCGACTGGTTTTACCGACTGAAATAAGCTCCAAGATCGCAAAGTAATTCATATAATCTCGACCGAATTCTTCAATCAGCAAATGTTTGCCTTCTTCCAAAAAGAGGCTATTTTCTGCGATAAAATTATCCAAAATAGTATTGAGATCATAAGCTTCTGCTCTGGCAAGTTGTTCTAGGTATTTAGGCACACCGCCAGTTAATGCTTTAAGTGTCAGCAGATTTTCAGCCGAATAATGGTTATGCTCTTTGAGAAATTCACTTAAAAAGCGATTTTTGAGCGGTTTGAGATGAATTTTTTGATCGGCTCTGCCAAATAGAGGCTCTTTGCTGTGTTCAAAGATACGCGTCATTAAGCTGTAGACTGAGCCACAGAGTATGAGATGCATTGATGCGTCCTCTTTATATTGATCCCAGAGGTTTTGCATTTCTGAGAAAATAGCCGGATTGATGTTTTGCCATTCTTGAAATTCATCAATAATAAGCGTTATGGGAGATTGTTTTGAATACGCTAATAGGAGTGCAAAGATATCCCGAAAGTGTTGAATATTACCGAATATGGGGATATTCAATGTTTGCTTTATTAACGTGGTGAATTCTTCGCACAAAAGGGCTTCCGGTTTTTTGGCTGTAAATAGGTATAGATGATTGACAGCATCCTGATAAGCTTGACGCAAAAGTCGGGTTTTTCCAACGCGCCGTCGTCCGACGATCACACTCATCAGCCCACCGCTTGTATGGGCTTGATGGCTAAGTGCACGTAGCTCAATAATTTCAGTTTGACGATTATAGAATTTCATGGGAGTCTCTTATTGTAACAGAGGTTACAGTAACTGTTGTTACAATAATTGTCAATCCCTTGGTGCGTCCAGCTATAGCGACTGATCCAATGGTTCGACATAATGCACACAGCATATAATGCAAAATCAAATTTGTGAAGTGCCTTATCAATTGCATAAAGAAAAACTTCACAACATTCGCGCCACATCAAGTTAAACTCCCGATTATTACAGCGCACGGTGATGTGATAAGAATAGTTGGGTTGGAGATTTCTGAATGTCTATAGATTGGACACACTAAGGGATTGACAATTGCAACAGTAAGTAACCACTGTTACAAGAACTTAGTGGCTGTGAGACTACGCGACTAAAGGACTAAAAATTCTTTGGCTATGTGTCCAAGGTTTCCAAGAATCTCTGTGACGTTGCTTATGTGACAATTCCGGCTGTGGATCTGTAGTTGGTTGCCCTCCCAAAAAAGAAATTCCCATTCTTCTCCGTCTGTAATGATACCGTATACTTTCTCCTGTTCATACTTTTTGCGGGTCGCATACATTTCCGCAATACATTGTCCAAGTCCGTCAGATAGTTGGTTTGGTTTGACTTCTACCACTGATATGATCGGGGATGTAAAATCTAAAACGTCAAGAGTTAAAGCACAGTCCCAAGCACCATTCAATTGATGTGGTAATTCTGGTGTCGCATCGGCAGCTAAGTCTACCGGTTGTTCAAAAAATAACCCTAAATCATAAGCAACACTCGCCTCGACTAATATTGGTGACACTAATAAACCTAGCCTGGTTGCTTCGTTAGTATGAGCGATTCTGGTTCGTTTCGCCAAACTATCGATCTTCTGTTGAAATTCTGGGTACGTGTCATCATTTCCTTTTCTATTATGAAATAAGTTATTTACTGTAATTGTTATGTTGAATATCTTTGCCAGTTGCGTTTTACCATAATCTTTGTATTCGCTGTATGACATGGTTTGGTTCCTTTGTTGTTAGATAACGATTCTATTGACATCTATTAACATATGATATCTATTAACATATTAACTCATGTTACGCATTTTTCTTGAGGTATTTTTTAGAACTACGATCTCTCCCTCCCAGCGGGCGGGAGAGGGTTATGGGGAAGGAGAGATCGTGCCAATAAAAAATATTAGGGTTAAGGGGATTTTCTTAAGAAGAATCAAGCTTTTTGAAGCATTGTGCGTAACATGAGATATTAATATAAGTTCAACATTTTAATTGATGTGAATAAGGGAGTATCAGCCCTTTATCCCCTCGCCTAATGATAGCTTAGGGTTACTTTGCTCAACCCATTTTTTTTATGTTGAAGGCTAATCACTGTTGAGCTGATTACTTTTCTCAGTCTCTAAAGTTTGGGCATTTTCCAACATAAATTTTGGACTCCGAATTTATTTCAATGAGGTAAACAAATGCGTGAATTCAATACCACCGGGCCCTGTAATCCCGCTTTACATTACACGGTGATGCGTGAAGCATTAATGGTTGAGGGCCTTGCAAAGGTAAAAAAAGGGCGATATTTTACCCTCTTTGCACCGAGACAAGCCGGGAAAAGCACTTTCTTTCAATTAATGATAGAAAGGCTAAAAGAATCCTATACCCCCTTATGGATTACTTTAGAAAATTTGGCGACTGTCAATCAGTCTGAATTTTACCAAGATATTGATGAACAAATTAAGGACGGATTGTTAAAATATCATTGTCAAACCGATTATTCCATCACCAGTCCGCGTGGATTGGCGGCTTTTTTTAAAACAAGTCATCTCCCAATCAAACCAGTTGTTCTTATTATTGATGAATTTGAAGGCATTCCAAACAATGTTCTGAGCGAAGTCATGCATACGTTCAGAAGAATTTATCACCAAAAGGACTCTTATCTTTTACATTCCCTCATTCTGGTGGGTGTCAGCACAGTGGCAGAACTGGTTGTTTCTTCTGCATCGCCATTTAATATTACCGAAGAATTACAACTCCCTTATTTTACCGAATCCGAAGTCCGTTCCCTAATCGAACAATACGTCACTGAATCAAGACAAACCTTTGAAGAACCCGTCATCAATCGCATCTATGAAAACACTAATGGACAACCCGGGCTAGTATGTGCGTTATGCTCATATCTGGTGGAACAATTAGCCACGAATCGACATTTACCGGTAACCATTGAACACTATTTGAAAGCCCAGCAACATTTTCTCACGGAACGGTTTGACAAAAATATCATCAATATTGTTCAAAAAGCCCGGGAAAAAAGAGCGTTCATGCTCAAATTGCTTTTTAACGATGAGCCACTACCTTTCTCTATTCATGATCCAGAGATGGCTTGGTTATATGCGAATGGCGTGATTGACAAAGGCAATGGAAACACTGATATTTTGGTGCCACTTTACAAAAAGGCATTGATTACTGCATTCCGTCCCTTAATCAATGGCGAAACGCGTTATTATATTAATTCACCCGATAACACGCTCAACCAATATCTGACTCCAGAAGGTGCTTTAAATATCAATGCGTTGCTTAAAGAATACCGGGCTTATGTGCGACGACGTGGTTTTCGAGCTTTTGATACCGAACATCTGAAGGAGGGGGCTTGGCACTATTCACTGGATGGATTTATTAATTTCTTTATTCAGTGTCTTGGTGGACAAACATTTGTCGAAGTACCAACGGGTAGAGGACGAACCGATATTTTTATTCTCTATCAAAACCATAAATACGTCATTGAAACTAAACGGTTTGTTAATCATTACTATTTTCAGCAAGGCAAAGGACAACTCGCCGAATACCTGAAATCCGAAAAACTTGAGGAAGGGTATTATGTGGTTTTCAGTCATCACCACTCGGAAAAAGATGAATACTTAAAAGAGGAAATTATTGAGGGTAAGCGCATCTATACCCATATCATTTTGCTCAAATTCGAGCAACCGAGCCGAGTGCCAGTACCCACTGAATTGAAATTGACGGAATCCGAAAAAGTGGCTCTCAACCTGCTCAAAATGGGGACACTCACCATAGCACAGATTGCACAAGCCACTGATATCAAAACCGCGCGAATTGAACAGTTAAAGGAGTCCAAACTTTAGTTTGGGCAGTTCCAAAATAAATTTTGGACTCCAGAGTCCAAATGATAGGATATGAACCCAATGATACAAGTCGCCTCTTTACGTTACGATGTGATTTTTAAAAAAGCCTTTAGTCACCCAAACCTTTTTACCGCGTTAGTCAAGGATTTTATTGGCATCGACTTGGAAATTGATGAGGTAGAAAATGACAAAGCCTTTGTCCCACCAGTAGGTAATGTTGCTACCAAATTTGATTTATTTGCCGAAGATAAAAAGAATCGGGTGATTGTCGAAGTGCAACATGCCCATTATGATGATACTTTCGAGCGTTTTGTGTATTATCAATGTAGTTCTATGGTAGAAACCATTGTGAGTTCTGATAATTACCGTTTTCCGGTGACGGTTATCACCATTGTTTTCTTTACCCAGAAAAAAACGCCCAGTCCAGATAGCGGCATTATAGTGCATGATTTTGAACCGAGAGATTTTATCACCGGCAAATTGCTTAATACAGTTTATAAGTCAAAACATAAACTTATTTTTGTATTTACCAATAAAGCGGCTCATATCAAGACACCAGAACCATACCGTGAATGGATGCAGGCGATTCATGATAGCCTTTCTGGAGAAGTGGATGAGGATAAATATACCAATTCTTCAATCCAAGAACTTTTTCAGGTGATTGAAAAAGATAAAATCACGCCGGAAGAACGTGCGCGTATGAAGGATGAATACAATGAGGAGAAAGCGAAGAAAGATGCTAGGGAAGAAGGACGACAAGAAGGTGAAGAAAAGATGAAAGAAGCCGCTCGTCATTTCAAAGCCCTTGACATCCTAACCGACGAGCAAATAGCCAATGCAACCGGTTTAAATTTAGAAATGGTTAAAACACTGTGAAGCGGGAGGGCACTGGGGTCGTTCAATGGGATTGATTCTAAGATACCGGGGAAAGGGAATTGTTCCAATAGGAACCATTCAATGAAATGTGTGGTATTTATCAGTTTTTTGGTCAAATTTACCCATTATTAAATTCCCATTGTCCATTACTCATAGAAGCAATCCCATTGTATGACCCAGTGCCATTTTCCCCTTTTTTATTCCACCTAATGAAAAACAATATGTAGGTACACAAAAGTATTTTAACTTTTTTGTAACGACCACTTGATTGGGTAATCTTTAATTTGGGGATTTGAAAATGTTAAAAGATTTATGTGTACCTACATAAGTTATTGATGCTTTTTTCATTAACAATTAACAATTAACAATTAACAATTTTTATCATCCTACCCCAGTGCTGTCCTCTCTTCCTCTAGAAAAAGGCCTATTTACAATTTTAGGAGACAATTATCATGGCAAAAAAATCTAAAAAAACCACTGCAACCACCGATACCGATAGCACTTCCAAACTGGAACGTCAGCGCATCAGTGACGAAGTTCAACAATTAAAGCGCGGAGTCAGTGATACGGTGCGTATGTCAGAAAGAGTAACAATTGGGGCTGACAAACAGCAACAAATGTTGGCAGAATCCGTTGATGAAACGAATGAACTGGCTTCTTCACTCAGAGAAACCAGTATACAAGCTGAATCAGTCGCAACCTCAGTAGAAGAATTAGTCTCTACCGCTAACGAAATGGCCGCATCTATTGAAGAGGTCACCAAAAATGCCACCGATCTATCGAATGGTATCAACGAAAGTGCAGCTTCCACGCAAGAAACCGCTGCCTCTATTCAGAATGTCTCAAAAACCGCACAGGAAATGACTGAAACGGCTGTTCAAACAACCAGTTCAATTAGCCAATTGGCGAACGGTATCAAAGCCGTTGGTGCAGATACGGAAGTATTGGTGAATTCGGTGGATGAAACCGCCGCCAGTATTGAACAAATTGGTCGTTCCGTGCAAAATTTAGAAACTAATGCCAGTGAACTCACCGCCTCTTCTGAAGAAACTACCGCTTCCATCAATGAAATGGCCTCTTCTATTGAAGAAGTCGGCGGCATTACCGAAAATTTGGCTTCATTAATAGAGCAAAGCGCAACCGGCATGGAAGAAATGGCCAGTTCAGTCAAAGGGGTTGCAAGCAATGCCCAAGACATTATGGACATGGCCACTGGGGCCGCAACCAGTTTTAATCAACTGGATCGTTCCATGCGTAATGTTGCCGATATCTCGAAACAAACGGATGATACGACCAAAAGTACAGCCCGTGATGCACAAGAGGGTGGTGTGGCCATAGAAAAAGCGATTCAAGGATTAGGACGAGTACGTGACTCCATGACCGAATCTGGTGTAGTTATCAAACAAATGGGCAAACGGGCCGATGAAATTACTGGTATTGTTGATACGATTAATATGATTGCTGAACGCACGAATTTGTTATCGCTCAATGCCTCAATTGAAGCAGCACGGGCCGGAGATGCTGGGAGAGGTTTTGCCGTAGTTGCAGAAGAAATCCGTAATTTAGCCGATCGTTCGGCCCAAGCAACATCCGAGATTTCTGGCATTATCAAAGGATTACAAGAAGTTGTTAATGAAGCAATCAATACTTCAAATGAGGGTCAACGGATTGCCGAAGACAGTGGTCGCTTAGCAGAAGAAGGATTAATTGGCTTAAAGAAAATTTTGAGCGGCATTAACAATACTGTAGAATACATGGGCAATATTACCAGAGCCACAGACGAACAAATTGTGGTTGGGCAGACTGTCGTCTCAGCAATTGATAAAACGGCTGTACAAGCCAAACAAGTTGCGGGCGCAACCATTCAACAGTCTGAAACCGTCGATGGTATGTTGCAAACCACGCGAGAAATGCGAAAAATTGCCCAACAAACCACGCAAGCCATGAACGAACAAACACGGGCCGCGCGTGACATTATTAAAGCCGCGCAGAATACCACGACGCTTGCTATGCAAGTGAACAACGCAACTAAAGAACAAGGCAAATCAGCCGACCAAATTGCCCAAGCGGTTGAAAGTATGCGTAAAGGGGCCTATTCAACCTCCCAACTGTTGAATGAACAAAGCGCATTTAGCAATCAAGTTGTGGACCAGACCACTCTTCTCTCTAGCCTAATTAACAATGTATCAAGGGCCATGGCTGAACAAACCAGCGCAGCCGAGCAAATGACACAAACAATGGAAGGCATGCGGCAACAATCGACTCAAGTCGCAAAAGCGATGAAAGAACAAACCAGAGGTGTTGAAGATTTAACCGGGGCTACCCAAAATGTGGCCAAACAAATTAACTCTATTAATCGTGCCAACCGCGATCATTCCGCCATTGGTGATAGACTACTCAACTCATTATCGAATATCCGTGAAACCACCGAAAAAAATACGGAAGAAATGAAGGAATCTCAAGGCAACACAAACAAATTACTTGAACGTGTTGAAGTTCTCGCCAACCTCACAAATGAAGGGGACAGGTTAAAGGGGGCAGGTGGAAGGGGACAGGAGAAAGGTATCAGGGGGCAGGTAGCAGGAAATCGGAAAAATAATTTGATAAGCAAGTATATAAATGATTAATTTTCCTACTTATATGTCTACTAATCTCCTGCCCCCTGATACCTTTCTCCTTTCCCCTATTCCCTTTCTCCGGCCCCCTAAATATTGATGAAATTTGAAGACCTTGATGTGTGGAAACGTTCAGCACTCAGTGCTGACATTTACAAAGCCATGAAAAATTTGAAAGATTTCGGTTTTCAACATCAAATAACTCGTGCTGGACTTTCCATACCAAGTAACATTGCAGAAGGATATGAACGCGAATCAGATAAAGAATGTATCAACTTTCTTTCTTATGCAAAAGCTTCTTGTGGAGAACTTCGCACCCAAATTTATATTGGTATTGATATATAGCAATCCTAAATGAGTTATAAAGGAGTGACGCGGAGCGTCACGGATGGATTCCAACGCAGGAGCGTTGGAACCAGATACAAATATTAGCTATGCTCATGGGTTTAATTAAAACAAAACGACAACGATTAGGGACAGGTGACCAGGTGACAGGGGACAGGTATCAGGGGGCAGGTATCAGGGGGCAGGAGATTAGTAGACAGATAAGCAGGAAAATTTTATATACCTGCTTATTTTTTCCGATTTCCTGTCCCCTGATACCTTTCTCCTGTCCCCTTTCTCCTGCCCCCTTTCTCCTGTCACCTTTCTCCTGTACCCTTATGATACAACCAAAACAATCAATCGGCATTTTTACAACGGATATTAATTTAAACATCCGTTCATGGGATACATGGCTCACCAGCGTCACCGGCTTGTCCGTCGAAAGTGTACGTGGTACCAATCTGATGGAACTATTCCCCGATATAGAAAAGCGGGGACTGAAAGTCAATTTTGAACGTGTACTCAATGAAGGCGTTGTTGAAGTTCTCACTTCTCATCCCTACTTGATTCCTTGTATTCCACAAACGTTCTCAAAACGCTTTCAACAAATGCAACAACACGTAACTATTGTGCCACTACGCGACAAAGATAACATTATTGGCACCATTGTTACTATAGAAGATATTACACCGCAGCTTGATCGTGAACAAGACCTCACAGATCTCGCTATTCACCTAGAAAGTACCGATAAAACGACTGAAACCTTAGATAATGGCACCCAAAAAGTCTTTGGCGCGCTCGGCGATGACAACTGGCAAATACGTCAAAGTGCGGTAGAAACCGTTGTAGGACATGGTGGGCCAGAATCCATCGCCTTATTAGTCCATAAAATTCAAAATGAACACCAAGACCTCAGCATCTTAAATAGTGCGCTTAAAGCCCTATCGCAGATAAAAGGCGATATTATCACACCACTTAGCGAACTTCTCAAAGTACCAGATGTTGATTTACGAGGTTATGCAGTATTAGCATTAGGAGAACAACCGGATAGACGCGCTATTCCCCCATTGATTCAAGCACTTAATGATGAAGACATCAATGTCAAATACAACGCCATTGAAGCATTAGGTAAATTACAAGCCATAGAAGCCATAGATGCTCTCGCCAGCATAGCAGAATCGCATGACTTCTTTTTAGCATTTCCAGCCCTAGATGCCCTAAAACAGATTGGTGATCCCGGTATTACACCGCGCATTATCGTGCTTTTAGAAGATGACATGCTACGCGAACCGGCTATCGAAGTCCTCAGCCAAATCGGTGACGAAACTGCAATCATACCTTTGGCAAAATTATTAACGCAACCAGATAGCCCAACTAGCATCATAGCCCAAGCCATGAGTGCCATCTATGATCGTTATGACGAGTTATATAATGAAGGGGAACGGATTGCCACCTTATTTCGCCAGACTATCAACGCCCCCATGCAAAATTTGCTGGCAGCACTCAATCATACGCCTTCAGAAGAACTACCCAAACTTGCACGCCTATTAGGTTGGCTATTAGATAATGCCGCCATAGAAAACACCTTAACCCAACTATTAGGAAAACCCAGTGCCCAAAAAGAAGTGCTAAAAACCCTAGTCCGTCATGGTACCCAAGTCGGTGATTTTTTAATCGCGCAATTAGAAGGTACCGATATTGAAACACAACAAACCGCTATTTTAGCACTAGGACGGATTGGCGACCGGCGATCTGTGCCCATATTGACACGCATTTTGACCGAAGAGAATGAAGAATTAATCATTTCCGCCGCCGAAGCACTCACCACCATCGGTGATCCAAAAGCTTATGAACCATTGCTCAATTTACTCAATTACCCCAATACCGTAGTACGTCAAGCAGCTATTGCAGCCCTTAATGCCATCAATCATCCTAGCATGGCTGAACGAGTTATTCTATTACTACGCGATACTGATCCACTCGTGCGTGAATCCGCTGTCAAAATTGTTGGCTATATCGGTTATAAAGAAAGTTTTGAATCCTTATTAACTTGTTGTCATGATAGTGATGAACGTGTACGTCAAGCTGCGATTGAAAGTTTACCTTATTTTGAAGATGAACGAATCATTACCATACTCACTGACGCATTAACCCAAGAAACCCCTAAAATACGTGTCGCCACAGTTCGCGCTTTAGGAATGATTGAACATACCAATGCCGTTTCAATGTTACAAACCGCACTAAATGACGACGATCCTTGGGTACGCTACTTTGCAGCCCGTTCTCTAGGAGAACAAAGGGCCCAACAAGCCCTGGAAAACTTAGCACAACTCGCACAAACCGATAAAGCCCGTCAAGTACGCATTGCCGCGATTGAAGCACTCGGGCAAATTGGCGACCATCAAGCCATACCCATTTTAGCGCAAATCATCGCATCAGAAGAAAGCGATTTAGTCCATGCCGCTATCGGTGCATTAGGACAAATTGATCATAGCGATGCTTTACCACCACTGCTTACCGCATTACAGTCATCAACACAGTCAGAACAAAAATTGAAAGTGATTCACGCTTTAGGCAATCATCATGAACTAGAAAGCATCCAAGCACTGCAACAGATTGCCGCTACCGATGAAGATAACCAAATCGTTCAAACAGTCATTGAGACATTGGCACAACTGGCAACAACAGAAGCGGTAGCTGCATTAATTGCGCTAACCACCTATCCAAGTCGCCGCGAAGCCTCGGTTAATGCGTTATCTCAACTCGGTGAAGCCCAAATTGACGCTATAGCCCAAGGCTTGCAACATGCACAACCCGCAGTACGATCAGCCACCGTCGATGCACTGACACGAATGAAAAATCCATTCGTCAATCCGTACCTCATCATGGCATTAGCTGATAATGATGCTTTAGTACGATTAGCCGCCATTACCGCACTTGGACACTTAAATCTTCATGATGCCGAACAAAAATTGTCACAAATCGCCTCAGAAGATAGTAACTTAGCCGTGCGCCGAGCAGCACAAAAGGTATTGCGGTAATAAAATCCTTCTTTAACCACCCCAGTCCTAGTCCTAGGGTCAATGGAGGGCGAACACGCAGGTTCGCCCCTCAATGCCATTAAGGGCAACCATAAAGGATTTCCCCTACATAAGATCATGATTTGTAGGGGTAATCCCTTGTGGTTACCCCAATTAAAATCCTTAACTTAATGGCATTGAGGTTCGCCCCTACATACGAGGTTTCGTAGGGGCATACTGGTCTCTTAAACTTAGGAATGGTCACGAAATAACTTCCTGGTTTTATTTTAACCACCCCCTAGCCTCCTCCTTCGTAAGGTTGGGAATTCCTTGAGAAGGAGGGGTTGGGGGATTTCGTATTCATTCCTTAATGGCAGTGAGCCTAGAAGAGCTAGGGGGGATTGTCTGTAAGTCTTAGAAATTTGATTGACGATATGATAAGAACATCTGAACCTAAAAATACGACGTGGGAAACCCGGTTTACTACCCCTACCCTAAAATTATCTGAAACTGAATTTACTATCTTGCGTGATTTGATTCATGAGCATACCGGCATTTTTTACCAAAATAATAAACGCGATTTATTGGAAGATAAACTATCACCATTAATCATTGAACGTGGATTTAGCTCATTTTTGGACTATTACTATCTATTAAAATATGACAACATTGAAGCTAACCAAGAATGGAAACAAGTCACCGATACCTTGAGAGTCCCTGAAACGTTTTTTTGGCGAGAGATGGATCAAATACATGGACTAGTCGATGTATTAGTCCCTCAATATTTTTCCACCGCTCGCACAGAACCGCTAAGGATTTGGAGTGCCGCTTGTTCATCTGGTGAAGAGCCATTAAGTATTGCGATGGCATTAAATGAAGCCGGTTGGTTTGATAAAGTCCCTATTGAAATTATGGCTAGTGATATCAGTCTTCAAGTGATTAGAAAAGCACAACAAGGTATTTATCGTCATTATGCGATGCGAAATTTACCCGAAAATCTACGGGCTAAATATTTTCAACGTGAACAAGATAGCTGGCGAATTTCTCCCACCTTGCTATCACGAATCAAATGGAAAACCGCTAATTTAACCACCAAAAATGAAATAGCCCAACTAGCATTTTCTCACGTCATTTTTTGTCGAAATGTCTTTATTTACTTTTCTGACAACAAAATACGTCAAACAGTACAAGCCTTTTTTGATTTTATGCCACCACAAGGCTATTTATTTGTCGGTTCATCAGAATCATTGCTAAAAATAACCACCGATTTTGAATTACAAGAAATTGGTGGCGCATTTGTCTATGTCAAACGCCATAAAAGGGAGCAGTAGAAAGGTATCAGGGGTGAAAATTGTTAATTGTTAATGAAAATAAATAGTTGATTGTTTTTCATCAAGTGAAATAAAAATGGGAAAATAATTCTTACCTATATGAGGTCTTTTTATCAGGATAGGCTAGGCTGGATGGTGAAAATCAGGTTTTTTGTTGAGTCAAATTGATCCCATTTTTGTTCCATTCATCAAAAACAATCAGCTATTGATGTTTTTTTCATTACCGATTACCGATTACCGATTACCCATTACCCATTACCCATTACCAATTACCCATTACCCATTACCCATTACCCATTTACAATTCATTATGACTTTTCACGTCCAATTTATCTCGTAATTTATCGCCTAACATATTGACGGATAATACGATGAGGAATAAAGCAATCCCTGGAGCCAACACCATGTGGGGCGCAACTAACATATAGCGTGTACCATCACGTATCATGCTGCCCCACGAGGCAGTTGGCGGTTGTACGCCTAACCCTAAAAATGATAAGCCGGCTTCGGCAATCACGATGCCGGCGATGCCAAACGAGGCTTCAATGAGTAATGGGGCCATCAATAATGGAATGACGTGATAGCGCAAAATGCGTGGGGTTTTGGCACCTAACGCAACAGCCGCGAGAACATGTTCTCGGTTTTTGACGGATAACGTTTGCGCGCGTGCTAATCGGGCAAAGCCGACCCAACCAACGATTGATAGCGCAAAAACCACATTTTCAATGCCAGGGCCCAAAATGCCGGATAAGGCGATGGCGAGCAAAATGCCCGGAAAAGCTAAGAAAACATCCATAAACCGGACGAAAATCAAGTCAACATAGCCGCCAATCCAACCGCTTAAACTGCCAACCAAAGTCCCTACCGTTAATGACACCAAAATAACCCAAAAGGCGACTAAAAATGAAGTCCTTGCGCCCATGATTAACCGGTCTACAATGGGCCGGCCCAAGTCATCATAGCCTAACCCTGTCAATGAAGAAGGTGGTTGCAAGATATTGGGTAAGCTAATGTCATTAGGATTCAGAGGAAGCCAAGGGCCAAATACCGCCACGAAACACCAAACGACTAAAATAAATGCTGGAATAACTATTTGAGTTCTAAACACTATAACGCACCCGTGGGTCTAACCAAGCATAAGCCATATCGGTTAATGTATTGACCAAAACATAACTTAAACTAATTAATAAGATACACGCTTGTACCAATGGATAATCACGCCGTTCAATGGCTTCGATGGTCAATTGTCCAATACCGGGCCATGCAAAAATGATTTCAGTAATCACCGCACCACCCAGTAATGTACCCAATTGTAAACCAAGAATGGTAATAATCGGTAAAGAGGCATTGCGAAGGGCGTGGTGAATAATAATCGCTGATTCACGCAATCCTTTGGCACGAGCGGTGCGGATATAATCTTCATTAAGGACTTCTAATAGGGTTGAACGTACCATCCGCGCTAAAATTGCTGACAGTGCGGTACCCAAAGTAATCGCTGGCAATATTAACGATAATGACCCTTCGCGCCCACTCACTGGCAACCAGCCGAGCGACAGCGAAAAAAACAGGATTAATAACGGCCCTAACCAAAAATTGGGTATGGATACGCCCATTAACGAAAACACCATCGCGCTGTTGTCATAAATCGTATCTTTACGCAATGCCGCAATACTCCCCAATGGAAAGGCAATCAATATCGCCACTAATAAACCGGCCCCGGCTAATTCCAACGTCGCCGGAAAGCGTTCTATCAACATATCCACAATGGGTTCTTTTGAATACAAGGAGTTACCTAAATCACCTTGCACTAAATGGCTCATATAAAGCCACCATTGTGTCCATAATGGTTGATTTAAGCCAAGGGCCTCTCGCAAAGCCTCTTGATCTGCTGGTCTTGCCGTTTCACCCAGCATGGCTTGCACCGGATCACCGGGGACCAAATGAATCAACAAAAAAACTAAAGTGACAACGCCGAATATCACTACTAATGTACTGACTAAGCGAGTCAATAAAAAATAAGGCATGATTTTTCTCAATAGGAATTGTATATAAAAATTGATTAAAACAGCATTTTTCAATCGCAATAAATGCTTTATTATATACAATTCTTAAACAAGCCTAAATAAATAGTTCTACTTTGTCAGATTTATTTTAATGCTCACGCAAAGCCGCTAAGAACGCAAAGCGATTAACTTTGCGTCTTTGCGCCTTTGCGTGAGATTGTCATCTTCAAATGTCGGTACAAAGTAAATCCTTTCTAAAATAAAATTCCGATTGTTATTGTCGATTAATAATAACCTGAAATTGATTTCCATCTCTATCATTAATAAAGTCAATTGCTGGCCAAGCTTTATAGGCCCGCCGAATACCCGTACCCAACCCTCGATAAGGCAGTAAATGAACCGCATGAGAAGCCAATACTGGATTACGCATATTGGAAATACCATGTCGGATGTTTGCTATCGTTAAATTATTGGGCAAACCGCCTGGGCTGATAATCTCAATACGATTATCAAACATAAATACTCTGATAGGTGCTGAAATAAAATAATCACGGTGTAGCAGCGCATTCACTATTATTTCTTCAATGACGATTTTGGGAATTTCAAGTTTTCCCAATGAATTAACACTTTGCCCTTGCTGAACTCGACGCAAGTTTCGGCTAATAAACCCCAGTGTTTGTTCAAAAATGGCTGAAAGTTCCCCAGTGATATCTTGACTGTCAATATAGTGTTCAATATCAATATCATTGCCTGGCCAAACAGCCGCTTTAACCATAAAGGCGGGTTTGAGGATTTGTGGTGCTTTTCCAAATAATAACAAACCGGTGGTTGTGAGTTGTCCATTGCGAAACAAATTTAAGTTTTCCAACAAACGGGATAACGGTAATCCAGATTCTTCTAAAGTTTCCTCATAGCGGTTTTCGTAATAACGCCGAAACAAAGATGGCTCGATATCGGCTATTGAACTATGAGGCACCAGGATTTCATCAGCATAGATAAGTCCTTCAGATTGAAATAAGCGTTGCATTTCCTCTCTGGCAGTTACTTTGCGTTTATCAGCACCGCTTTTTACCCAAATCGCGCCTTGATTATCCATATAGGGTTTACTGATACCGGTCGGTACTTCAATGATAATAACCAGTCCCTTAGAAACACGAATATTTTCGGTATTTGGATTAATCGGTGGATGTACACATTGGGAAGCGACGTTAGAGATTAACTGATTTAAACGTCCAATATCCGGTGCCAATAAACCTGCCATTGAACCGTCGTCATTCACGCCTACCAGAATTCGCCCTCCACCTGAATTAGCAAATGCCACCATTTCAGCCGCTAACTGGTTAGCGTTTTTGAAATCGGCTTTAAATTGGATGCGGCTACTTTCACCACACGCAATTGTATCAAGAAGAGTTTTTTCGTTAGTATCCATAGTCGGTTTAAAAATGATTTGAAGAGTCTGATTATAGATGAAAAGCTAAGAAATCCCTCAAATCCATTATAACCAGAGTTTATTGAATTGTTAGAATTGTATTTTAGAATAAAACCGCCTAACAATCCTAATTCCTCGTTTTTGAACAAGATTACACGGATTAAAGGATTTTAAGGATTAATTGAAACCTGATGCTCAAGTTGTTGGTTTTGATTGAACAGCCAAATCTGAAATGGATATCAATAATTTGTTAGAATAATGATTAATTAACCAAGTACAATCAATTGAGAACGTAGAACGTAGGGTCAATGCCATTAAGTTAAGGATTTTAATTGGGGTAACCACAAGGGATTACCCCTACAAATCATGATCTTATGTAGGGGCAATCCTTTATGGTTGCCCTTAACTTAATGGCATTGAGAACGTAGGGTGGTAGAGCGATAGCGAAACCCACCATCACTACTCAAGTACAACACCGGAACTCGAAATATGCCTTACAGCAGTTTTACACTTAAAAAAATCGAAAAAACCTTTCAATTGCAAGAAACCGTACAAAACCTGTTTCCCAACGTTCAACCTCTTGAAATCAGCGATTGGTTACAACAAACGTTAGAAAAAGGCGCATGTCTGCCACTCAAAAGTGAAAAAGCTCGCTCTGAAATGATTGTGGTCCCCATTTTGTTGGAAATGATGGAAAAAAATCATCGGGCGATTACGATATTCTCGGGAGAAAATTTAGAGGTTGATACTGATAAAGGTTTGAATGGTGAATGTGATTTTATTATCAGTAGAGCGATTAAAACCTATACCCTTCAAGCACCAATTCTAGCTCTCGTTGAAGCCAAGCAAAATATTGTCGAAAATAGTATGGGACAATGTGCGGCACAAATGGTAGGGGCCCGGATTTTTAATCAGTCCGAAAGCCAACCGATTGAAACCATTTTTGGCTGTGTCACGAATGGAGATGTGTGGCAATTTTTGAAACTGGAAAACCAAACCATTTTCATTGATGCAAAAAAGTATTTTCTGGATAATCTCGCGCAGATTCTTGGTGTATTTCAAGAAATTATTGATTTTTATCGAATCACTGAAGAAAAGATTTGAACAAGCGAGTGTAGGGTGCGTCCCACGCACCATGAAACTCACCCTACGCTCTATCTACATCATTTATCCAGTAATATAAGTTCGTAAAGCACCAGCCAGACTGAATTGTCTGAATGTTTGCCTCATGGTATATTTAAAAAAATTAAATTGCCTTCCAAAGGTTTCCATCATAATTTTTCCTTCCATGGAAAGTAACAGACAAGTATAATGGACACGAATTTGAGAATGATTATTCTCTAAATAGTCCCACATTCCATACTCATCAAATTGAAAGGACTCTTCTGGTTTTTCTTCAGCCCACTGATGCCATTCTGAAGGCGACAATGTTTTTAGCTTCTGTATCACACTGTCGTAATACACAGAGTTATCATAAAGAAGCGGATATATTGTGTTCAAAAAAGGAATAAGTTGAGTATGAAAAATCTCCTCTTTCAGGATAAAATGATAAAAATCGTCATCATCACTGACGACATATATTTCAGGAACATAATGAAGTTCTTGCTTCATTTTGTCTTGCAATTGCGTAAGATTAAGCTTGGCTTTGTCAACTTCGATTTTTTTCACGCTAATTTTAGTGACAAGTCCAATCGCTAAATATTGTCCCATTTTATTGACCTTTTTTGTTGATAAAATATTAAAACTACAAGGATTGTTTATAAGAAAGGATTAAAGTCAAACTCGATAGGTAAAACAAAGCTTATAAACAGACAAAAAACCTACGCTTTGCTTTTCAGCGCATTACCTTATAAATCCTGTAAGGTTCAATACTCTTCTCAAAAGTGATTTTGATGTTCTTGCTTGAAAATGGTAAAAAATCTTTTCCCTTCCAACCTTTATCTACAATTAAGAGGAATGAGTTAGTTTCTTCTTTGAACAGATGACGTATCGTTTTAATTAATTGCTTGGCATCTATTGGACGATACAAATTTCTGTAAATAAGGGATTTCTTTTTATGGTTTAAAGAAAAAGAAATGGTAAAATCTGGACTCCATACGTCTCCCTCATGAGGTTTAACATTCTCAAATGATAAATGCTTAAATATTGGATCATTTATTATGCTTTCTCTAAAGAAAAAAGCACCTACAGCGTTGTATCTATAACGATCAATCACTGAAACATACAATTGATCATGTTGAGTGAATCTATTTTTAAAATAACTATTGAACTTTTTAGAAGTGGTACTTAATTTGAAACCAGCCTCAGAATAGTAAGCAGCAGTATGTTGTTTTTGGAAAATATTTTTTATAGATTGCGTGTAATCTTTTGCGTATGTCAGAAATGTAGCCAGTACAAGACTATATAAAACTATTTGCAAGGAATTATAAAAATACTTGTTGGCTCTTTCCATTTTGAGTAAGTGTAAGGTGTTCTTGAAACTGATAAAAATAAATAGGAAAAAATAACTATAAATAGGTGAAAAATATCGACTTTGAATAGGATCAATTTTAACTTGAGAAGCTGTGTAAACAACTATTGTTGTATAGGTGAGTATAAAAAATAGAATATAAGAAAGAACTAAACTGGTGTGTTGTTTGGCTAATAGATATTTTTTCGCCATCATGAGAAAAAAATACAATACGATAGAAATAGTCAATAACAACCACAGAAAAAAACTGATATCTGATTTGAATACCTTGAATGTCGATAAGACATTTTCAAAGATCGTTAAATTTGAAGGATATCTCTGTCCATGAAAAGTATGAGAAATCATGTAATTATTTCCAAGATAAAGTAAACTTGGAATATAAGTTAAACTGTTTAAAAATAAGTATTTATGCCATAAATGGTTTTTTGAACCACTTTTTTCTTGATTCTGGATGATTAAAAAATAAATCGTATACACAAAGAAAGTAGCAATCAAGGAGTAACCAATATATCTCGTTAGTGCTGCCAAAGACACAAAAATTGCGGCTAACAAATAATATTTCAAACTTTTGGTTTCATAATGTTTAATCACAAAATAAAAATTCAAAACTAGAAAAAGAGAAAAAGCTACTTCCGATGATACTAATAGAGAAATAGGTGAAAGTCCTATAAAAGTAAACAAGGTTAATAAAAACAAACTATTGAGAAAAACATTTTGGCTAAATCTTTTAAGTATCAAAGTAAATATTATAAAAAACAAAAGTATGGATATCCCTGATAGCAAAGCCGCCGCTTCTGCCGGAAAAGGATTAAAAAACATGAAAAGATTAATTAAAAATGGATATACAGGAGGCAAAAGAGGGCTTGAAGAAAAATCAACAGCATAATGCATCTCCATTGCGTATATCATATAATCCATAGAATCTGGTGAAAATTTAAGCCCTATAGTGTCAATAAAAATTAGCCAAAAAAATCCAAGACAAATGGCTATAATGACATCAATATTTTTTGTCGTGTATTCCATCATTAATTTTCTCGTTTAGTCTTCTTTTATGGTGAACTGTAAAAGTAATTAAATAATTAATTAATAAAGTAAAATAGAAATAAATAGCTATTTTTAAGTAATAAATGATCTGTCTGTGGTTTCACTAATATCCTTATCAATTCAGAAATCGTTATTCGTTTTAATCCTTTCTTATAAACAATCCTTGTAGTTCTAAGTAATCCTTGTAGTTATCATAAATCCTTGTATTGTCCCCTAAAACCCAAACCCCACAACAGTCACATCATCTTGTCTGTCATTGTCGCCCTTGTACTGATTAAACGCCTCAAGTAATTTTTCAGATTGCTCGTCAAATTTGTAATGGCAATTTTCAAGGAGTAACTTTTTAAACCGTTTAATCCCAAAACAAAAGCGTTTCGAGCCACCAAGTTGATCGAGAAAACCATCGCTGGACAAATAAACAGACATGCCTTTTTCAATGTTAACCGTGTGATTGGTGAATGTAAAGTTTGGCACTGGCGTTGTTCTCAGCGATAAAGCCTTTCAAGCCACCGCCGTCGTCAAAGCCGATCATAAAGACCGCAAAATTTATATTGAAGTCAACGGACCACAACGCCGGGATTATTTTGCCATTGTCCGTAAAACCTTCAAAGACATCAACAACAGCTTTGAGAAACTCAACGTGGATGAGCGCGTTTGTTTACCGGAAAATCCAGACATCACCATCAGTCTTGAGCATTTATACCGTTTAGAGAAAATGGGCCAAACCACCTATATTCCAGAAGGGGCCAATAAACCGTATAATATCAGAGAATTATTGGGAACCATCATCACTGAAAACCATCGTGAAGAAGAAATCTTAGATTATGTAAAGAAAACGCACGACCATGTAAAAAAAGTAGAGGAAGATGTTAATAAACCCAATTGGAATATTAGCTTATTTGGAACAGTTGGTATTAATAATCTCAATTCTAAAATATTTGATCGGCTGTGGAAATCATTATCACAACCAATCAGTTTCAAAACATTTAGCGCGTTAAAGAAATTGTTGTTGAGAAAAACCATAAAAAAGGATTAAATTTAAATCACATAGTATTACTTCAGCATGTCTTGTACAGCCGTTTCAGTTAATCCGACCAAAGCGGCTATTGCTTGAATTTCCATCCCCATTTTTTGAGCGGCCATGACGGTTTGACGTTGTTGAGTGAAAACTTTTTCTTCAGCGATTTTCAATCCTTCTTCTAGTCCTTCTTCTCGTCCTTCTTTGGCAAAACGGGCTTTGGCTTTTTCCCAAGCCGCAGCATCCTTAATTTCTGATAAGACTTCCGGGTCAAAGGTTTGGTTTTCAATGGTTTTAATAATTTTTTGAAAGGAAGGATCATCATAGCTACTTTCATCAATAGTCCCATCTAAAGAATCATCGATAAATTCCAGCCATTGACGGACGCCGGGTGGTGTTTTGTCATTGACTAAGCGGGGGACCAGAAAGACGATACGATGGGGATAAATCTGGACTTTATTGCCCCATTCGTCCACTGGATTCATATCGCTAATCGCACAACTAAATTTCACACTGCCATCTCGTGGCACACTGGTGAGTACGACAATGGTATAGACAGTCCGGTCAAATGCATATTCCTCAAAACCGCCCACTTGTTCTACCATGCTGATGAGGTGATCATACAAAAAACGGTCAAAAAAATCTTCTTCTTTTACTTGTTGAATTTCTACGATAATTCGTTGTTCTTCATCTTCAGCAAACAGATCATATTTACTGCGGACAAATCCCACCGGCTTCGGATATTGATATTCAGTGTGTACTTTGCTGACATTCAGGTTGATTCCCAAAATGTCGTTGGCAAACTGATTAAAAATGTCAGGATCACTAAAAACCCGTTTAAACATCACACCATATTTGAGTGGAATGACTTTGACCATAATAATTCTCTCTCCTAAACGTGGGAACAAACTTAACTTTTAATTGGAGTCCAAAGCTTCAGCTTTGGCAGAGTTCCAAAGCGGCAGCTTTGGACTCCATCGCTCCCTGCCAAAGCTAAAGCTTTGGACTCCATCGGCTCCCTGCCAAAGCTAAAGCTTTGGACTCCTTTACACTTCCAAATCAATATCCTAGATTTATCTCTACTTTTTAGAATCAGTGATTTTTTGGATATCCCTTAAAAATATCGTCAAAACCTGTTGCTATTGAAATTTCATTTGACTATTCCATAATTATTAATCATAATTACTGGTTATCATAATAAAAATTTATAGAAATATAAATATATTATAAACCAAAGAATTATAACTATGTCTGACATTGAGACAAACCTATTTTTCAGGATGATATCAAAAAATATAGCATTTCATTTATTTAAAAGGATATATACCTATGAAAGAATCATCAGAAACGCTGGTTGGCTTTAGCCTGTTTGAGCTAATTCATGAAGGGGCGAAATCTTTAGTTTACAAAGCACAGCGACATGCTGATCAAAAAAAAGTCGTCCTTAAACTGCTCAAAAGTGAATATCCCAGCTTTGCAGAATTAATGCAATTTCGTAATCAGTATACGATTGTTCAAAATCTGAATTTGGACGGCATCGTTCAAATCATCGCGCTTGAAAATTACCAAAATGGTTATGCGTTAGTCATGGAAGATGTTGAAGGGATTTCACTATCTGAATATCTCACTTCTCGCACCTTGAATATTAAAGAATTTTTAACGATAGCCCTCCAGATTGTGCGAACCTTAGAAGGACTCTATCAACATCGCATCATTCACAAAGACATCAAGCCACAAAATATAGTCATTCATCCTCAAACCGCTGAAATCAAATTGATAGATTTTAGCATTTCCACCTTATTACCTCGTGAAACCCAAGAAATTCAAAATCCTAATGTGCTAGAAGGTACATTAGCCTACATGTCGCCAGAACAAACTGGGCGTATGAATCGAGGCATTGATTATCGTACCGATTTTTACTCGCTTGGCATAACTTTCTATGAAATCTTGACCGGACAATTACCGTTTCAAGCCACTGACCCAATGGAATTAGTACATTGCCATATCGCTAAGCAACCCACTTTGCCGCAGACCATCAATCCTGATATTCCCCCATTGTTAAGTGATATCATCATGAAATTGATGGCAAAAACCGCCGAAAATCGCTATCAAAGTGCATTCGGATTGAGAGACGATTTAGAACAATGTTTGCAACAATGGCAACAACAGCAACACATCATTTCCTTTCCGCTTGGACAACGGGATATTTCAGATCGCTTCCAAATTCCCGAAAAATTATATGGTCGTGAATCTGAAAAAGCAACACTATTAGCCGCTTTTGAACGTGTCAGCCAAGGGCCCAGTGAAATGATGTTAATCGCTGGTTTTTCGGGGATTGGCAAAACCGCCCTGATCAATGAAGTGCATAAACCCATCGTACAAAAACGGGGTTACTTTATCAAAGGCAAATTTGATCAGTTTAAGCGAAACATTCCTTTATCCGCCTTAGTAGAAGCGTTTGAAAATTTGATTGAGCAACTGTTAACAGAAAGCGAGAATCAAATTATTCAGTGGCGAATTCAACTCTTAAACGCGCTGGGTAATAATGGGCAAGTGATGATTCAAGTCATTCCAGAACTGGAACAAATCATCGGACCACAACCAGCGGTTGCACAATTACCGGCTATCGCAGCTCAAAATCGCTTTTATTTGCTGTTTCAAAAATTTATCCAAGTTTTTTTGCAAGCTGAGCATCCATTAGTGATTTTTGTAGATGATTTACAATGGGCCGATTTAAGTTCTCTAAAATTAATACAAATGCTAGTCAGTAGCATTGATACCACTTACCTGTTATTCATCGGTGCTTATCGAGATAATGAAGTCGATTTAACCCATCCGCTCATACAAACTTTAGATGATATTCGTCATACCGAGATAACCATCAATCAAATCACGCTGGAGCCATTGGATAAATCTCATTTAAATCACCTCATTACCGACACGCTATTATGTGCCACCAAACAAGCTATCCCATTTACCGAATTACTATTCAGCAAAACTCAAGGCAATCCCTTTTTTACCCATCAATTTCTCAAAGCATTCCATGAAGAAGGCTTACTGAAATTTGATTTTGACAACCATTACTGGCAATGGGACATTGGGCAAATCACGGAAGCACTCGCGTTAACCGATGATGTTGTTGAATTTATGGCCCAACAACTTCAAAAATTGCCAGAACCAACCCAAATGTTGTTGAATGTAGCCGCTTGTATTGGTCATACCTTCGATTTAGCTATTTTAGCCACAGCATCAGAGCAATCTCAAGCTGAGGCAGCAACCGTTCTATGGTCGGCATTGCAAGAAGGATTTATCATCCCGCTCAATGAGAATTACAAATTATTTCAATCGGCAGAATCCGCTAAACCGATGACTGAGGTTGAAATAGCACAACTTTCGGTTGCCTATCAATTTCTCCATGATCGTGTCCAACAAGCCGCATACACGTTAATTCCAGAAAACCAAAAATTAATCACCCATCTCAAAATTGGGCGATTACTGAAAAAACATACCCCGGATGAAGCACTGGATGAGAACATTTTTGATATTGTCAATCAGTTCAATCATGGCAAACACCTAATTGTTGAGCAAGTTGAAAAAAACGAATTGGCCGAATTGAATTTAATGGCTGGACGCAAAGCAAAAATGTCCACAGCTTATTGCACCGCTTTTGGATATTTCCAGAAAGGGTTAGCATTTCTAGCCACTGATAGTTGGCAAACCCAATATGAGTTGACCTTAACCTTCCATATTGAAAGTGCCGAAACTGCTTACCTCGGCGGCGATTTTGAACAAATGGAACAGTTGTCTAACAGTGTCATCAACCATGCTCATTCGTTGTTAGACAAAATCAAAGTGTATGAAATCAAAATATCGGCTTATGTGGCCCAAAAAAGACAATTAGAAGCGGTGAATACGGCACTATCCGTTTTACAACTGTTGGATATTCATTTTCCCAAAAATCCAGCACCAACCGATATTCAAGCCGCATTAGAAGCAACCCATGCAAAATTGAGGGGGCGATCCATTGAGACACTCTCAGAACTGCCAATGATGACTGATCCGCATCAATTAGCCGCCATGCGGATTTTGTCCAGTATTTTTTCAGCCGCCTTTTTTGCAGCACCAATGCTATTACCGTTGGCGATACTGAAACAAGTCAACTTATCCATCGAACACGGTAACGATGCGACTTCAACGTTTACCTATGCCACCTATGGATTGATTCTTTGTGGGGTTGTTGGTGATATCGACAATGGCTATCAATTTGGGCAATTGGCATTAACGTTATTGACGAAGTTAAATGCCAAAGCCTTTAAAACCAGAACATTTTGTGTCGTCTATAACAATATTAAGCATTGGAAAGAGCCAGTGAAAGATACGTTGACTGCCTTCTCTGAAGCTTATCAAAATGGTTTGGAAACTGGCGATTTAGAATATGCCGGTTATGCGGCTTTACTTTATAGCCATCAATCCTTCTTGGCCGGAAAATCCTTGACAGAACTTGAAACTCAAATGACTGCTTATAGTCAAGTCTTGGGCCAATTGAAGCAAGAAACGCCTAAGAATCAGCTTGACATATTTCGGCAAGCCACATTGAATTTGAGCCGTGAAGTCGATAATCCTACCCAATTGAATGGGATAGCATACAATGAAACCACGATGCTGCCTCAATTGATGAGCCAAGGTAGCGACCATGCAGCTATCCATTATGCCTATTTGAATAAATTGATATTGTGTTACCTGTTTCACGATAATGTGCAAGCGGTTGAAAATGCAATACAAGCTGAACAATATCTCGATGGTGTACCGGGGACATTGTTTATAGCCGTTTTCCATTTCTACGACTCTTTGGCACGGTTGGCTATCTATTCCAATCAATCAGAAGATGAAAAACAACGCATTTTGGAAAAAGTCGCCGCTAATCAAAACAAAATGAAAACCTGGGCTTCTTATGCGCCAATGAACCATCAACATAAAGTTGATTTGGTGGAAGCAGAACGCTATCGCGTTTTAGGTCAATATGTTGAGGCGATGGATGCCTATGAACGGGCCATTACCAATGCCAAACAGCATGAATATCCTCATGAAGAAGCACTGGCTAATGAATTAACGGGCCAGTTTTATATAGCTTGGGGCAAAGAAAAAATTGCCCAACTCTATTTACTAGAAGCCTATTATGGTTATGCGCGGTGGGGGGCTGAAGGTAAAGTCGCTGATTTGGAAACACGCTATCCACAATTATTGTCTTCTTTACAAATTCAGGAAAGAATATCAGCAACGATTAATCATCTTGAAACGACAACAGCAATACCGAGCAGTTCGACGTTTGCTAGTACCAATCTATCAACGTCACAAGTTTTAGATTTAAATACAGTGGTTAAAGCGTCACAAACCATTTCCGATCAAATGGTTTTGGAACAACTGATTCAAAAAATGTTGCAAATTGTGATTGAAAATGTTGGGGCGCAAACTGGCATTTTAATTCTGGAACAACAAGGACAATTTTGGATTCATGCGGAAGCGCAAGCGGGTTTAAAAGAATGTCAAATTAAGTGGCATTCGCATTCTCTCGAAGCAGCCGGTAAAGCCTTATTAATCCCGCTGAGTTTAGTTCATACCGTATTGAGAGTTCAAAAGCCGATTGTATTGAATGATGCCACACAATCCATGCAGTTTGCGAATGATCCCTATTTGATTCAAAAACAACCCAAATCGGTATTGGGTATGCCCATTTTGTATCATGGTAACCTGATTGGCGCGTTGTATTTAGAAAATAACTTGGTTGCAAATGCCTTCACTTCTGATCGTCTTACTGTTTTAAAATTGCTATCAACCCAAATTGCTATTTCGCTAGAAAATGCCCAATATGCGACTGAGTTAGAAGAAAAAGTCAAACAACGCACCATGCAATTAGCTGATGCTAATCAAGAAATCACCAAGCTCAATGAACGTCTCAAGGCTGATAATTTGCGTATGAGTGCGGAATTAGATGTGGCCCGTCAATTACAATTGATGGTATTGCCTACGCAAGCAGAATTAGAACAAGTGGAAGAGTTAGATATTGCGGCTTTTATGGAACCGGCTGATGAAGTTGGCGGAGATTACTATGATATTCTTCAAACGCCAGCCGGTATCAAAATTGGGATTGGTGATGTGACTGGACATGGATTGCAAAGTGGTGTGTTGATGCTGATGGTGCAAATGGCGGTTCGTACTTTACTGGTTTCTGAAATCAGTGATCCAACACGGTTTTTACAAATACTCAATCAGGCTATTTATGACAACATACAACGCATGAATGTTGACAAAAATTTAACGTTGTCCTTATTGGATTATCAACAGGGAAAAATTTCTCTCTATGGGCAACATGAAGAAGTTTTAGTGGTGCGTCAAGGTGGACAAGTTGAACGAATTGATACCTTCGATTTGGGTTTTATGATTGGAGTTGTTTCTGATATAGCTGATTATACAGCACAGCAACCGATTGAACTGCAACCAGGCGATGGCATCGTGCTATATACTGATGGCGTAACGGAAGCAAGAAGTCCAGAAAAACAGTTGTATGGAATAGAACGACTGTGTGAAGTAGTCAGTCGCTATTGGTATCAATCGGCTTTAGAAATACAACAAGCAGTTATTGCTGATGTGCGGCAATATATTAGCACTCAAAAAGTGTTGGATGATATTACTTTGTTAGTGATCAAACAAAAATAGTCAGTCGGTCAATCTGAGTACAACGAAACGAAGTAACGAAGTGAGATCATTTGAAAATAAAACCACGAATACAACCCAAAGCATGTAGGATTGGTAGAGCGAAGAGAAGTAAAAAGATTCACGCAAAGCCGCTAAGAACGCAAAGTGGTTCAATGGTTTAGAATTTGCGTCTTTGTGTGAGAATTTTGGTCAAGATATTCATAGACTGTATTCGCTATAATATAAAATTGTCGAGTTATACTCCAAACCTTCAAGCGCTGCGAACATGGATGTGAGTAGTCCCAGATAGCCAGGCGTTTGCTTGCAAACGCATTACGGCGTCAAGTCATTGAGGAGAGCGTCTGTCGAGCTAGCGAGACAGAGCGGACGCAGGACGAATCTGGGCAAACATCTGTGGCACGAATGACGAGTGCAAAATGGACATGGATGTCTATTTTGCTCCAGCGAGTCCGTGCCACTCCTTGTTGTTAAAAAGTATTTTTTTTAACCTTTTTATCAAAATATCAGCATATATTACTTTAACTAATTAATAATATTATAAATTTTAAGATGATTTAATAAAATTTAATTTACTGTTGTGTCAACTCCTATAGTTGTTCGCAGATGAAAAGGTACTTTTGAAAAAATCGTATGGTATAATGGTTAGTTTTTCTAAAATTTACGAAAAATGGTAACCGAAAAACGACATGAAATACATACGAGGAAAGCCCTTAGAACCGGGCGAAAAACGAGCAATTGTCAATGTTAAAGAATATTTTGATCGCAACAAAAAAGAGTTTGGGATAACTGAATCCAGTGTTCAGCTTACCGCAGATGTTCTCGAAATGGGAGTATCAACGATAAAGAGAGTTATGGCAGATTATCGGCGTGATCCTTCCTTATTAGAGAAGCCACCGGAGCCCAAGGGACGACCAAACTATGCGATTGATTGTTTTCATGAAGAAGCGGTTCGTCATTTTATTCGTCAGGCGAATCAGAATGGGCAATATGTAACCTTATCAACCATTTCTGAATTGATTCGCGAGAAAGAACCAAACGCGAATTTTCACCGTGCCACGTTAGCTAGAACGCTTGATCGTTGGGGATTTGAATTTGGTAAAGGGAAAAGGTCTCAACACCTCTTCGAGACAGATGAAATCATCGCGCTTCGTCGAAAATATTTACGGTGTCTAAAGGCCAATCGAGATAATCAAGGATTACCCATTCAACCCGAAATCTATCTGGATGAGTCTTATGTTAATAAAAATCATAGCAATGACTTTATTTGGTACTCAGGCGAAGATGAGCCATGGGTACAAAAACCAACGGGGAAAGGAGAACGACTCGTCATTGTTAATGCGATTTCGTCAAGCGGATGGGTTAATGGCGCAAAATTGGTGTTTCAAGCGACAAGGAAAACCGGTGATTACCACGGCCAAATGAATGCCTCACTCTTTCAAAAATGGTTCAAAGAAAAACTTATACCAAATCTTCCAGACAATTCACTAATTATTATGGATAATGCATCTTATCATAATATTTTATCAGTTTATTCACCTCCAACATCAACTTGTAAAAAAGACCGTATCTGGAAATGGCTTCTTGAAAACAATATACCCTGTGAAAAAGATTGCTTGAAAGCCGAATTAGTGGCAGCACTTCAAAAAATCTCACCACAGCCTTTATATGAAGTTGATGAAATTGCCAAAAAACAAGGGCATGAAATACTTAGAACACCGCCATACCATCCCGAACTTCAACCGATTGAATTGTGTTGGGGAATTGTTAAAAATCATATTGCTAGGAACTGTGATTTTACGTTATCGAATTTAAAATTACAGTTAGAAGAGGGATTTGCTAAAGTTAATGCTCAAACATGTGTAAAAATTATTAGAAAAATAAAGAAAAAAGAAGATGAATTTTGGAATGAGGATATGAATTTTGATCCAAGTGAATAAGAAATTTTAAAAAAACTTTTTATTATAAC
>Ga0233403_10000030_pt1 | contig 56308 bp, 30 predicted proteins | sample Na_oxic_1_MG_FD_179866 | JGI IMG/M metagenome (GOLD analysis project Ga0233403, IMG submission 179866) | Seawater microbial communities from Saanich Inlet, British Columbia, Canada - Na_oxic_1_MG | ecosystem: Environmental > Aquatic > Marine > Inlet | place: Canada: British Columbia | collected...
AGGAATAGGGCCACTTAGTTGATTCCATCTCAAATAAAGCAGCGTCAAATTCCCTAAATTCCCAATTGATTTAGGAATAGGGCCACTTAGTTTATTATTGTACAAATAAAGATTCGTCAACTTCCCTAACTTCCCAATTGATTTAGGAATAGGGCCACTCAGTTGATTACTACTCAAATCAAGCCACTTCAAATTCCCTAACTTCCCAATTGATTTAGGAATAGGGCCACTTAGTTGATTATAACTCAGATAAAGCTCCATCAAATTCCCTAACTTCCCAATTGATTTAGGAATAGGGCCACTTAGTTGATTCCATCCCAAATAAAGCTCCGTCAAATTTTCTAACTTCCCAATTGATTGAGGAATATAACCACTGAGTTGATTGTGATTCAACTTAATATTTTGCAATTGCTTCATGTAACCGATGGAATGTGGAATAGGACCACTCAGTTGATTCTTGGCTAAGTTAAGGTTTTGTAATTGATTCAAATGCCCGATAGAAAATGGGATTGAACCAGTCAGTTGATTATCCGCTAAGTTAAGACTTGACAACTGACTAAAATAGTAACCTATTGATGGTGGAATTGTCCCTTTCAGTCGATTTCCAATTAAATCAATTTTAGTGACATGTCCATCTTGACAAGTAACTCCTTTCCAATCGCAAGGTTTTTGCTTTTCATTCCAACCCTCTTTCCAGTTAGGACCATCTGTACGAGAATAAAGTTCCATCAAACCTTTGCACTCGATTTGAGGAAGTTGAGTACAGTCAGTTGTGGTGAGTGCATGAGCCAATGGCACTTGCAAAAATACTAATGTTAAGAACAAAATGATATATTTCTTCATGGTTTAACTATTGTTAATTAAGGAACAAAAATGAAATAACTTCACCTTTTAACCTCTCGCTGGGGTGGTGAAAATTAGGTGATTTGTCGAGTCAAAAGTTGATCCCATTTTTGTTCCTTCAAGAAAAAACAATAACTTATTTTCGTTAATTTCATTCACAATTCACAATTTTCACCACCCCAACCTCTCGCCCTTTGGGAGAGAGAGAGTACCCCATAAAGCTCCAAAGAAACGCCAGCCCAATGACAATTGCAGCACCAGTGACGATTGAGATCAGAGTGGTTGTGGACACTACAGTACAATCCTTCGGTTTTATCAACGATGATGGAATTTCATCACATGAAAATTTATTCCCAGAAACGTATAAATCTTCTAAGTTATCTAAATTCCCAGTTGATTTGGGAAAAGGACCACTTAGTTGATTACTGCTCAGATCAAGACTCGTCAACTCCTTTAAATTCCCAATTGATTCAGGAATATAACCACTGAGTTGATTAGTGCCCAAAGAAAGAGTGGTTAACTGAGTTAAATGGCCAATTGATTTAGGAATAGGGCCACTTAGTTGATTACTGCTCAAATCAAGTTCCGTCAAATTCCCTAACTTCTCAATTGATTTAGGAATATAACCACTGAGTTGATTGTCACTCAACCTAATATTTTGCAATTGCCCTAGATAACCGATGGAATGTGGAATTGGACCACTGAGTTGGTTATTACTCAAATCAAGCTTCTCTAACTTTCCTAACTTTCCAATTGATTTAGGAATATAACCACTAAATTGATTTCTTTCTAAAAAAAGCTTCGTCAACTTCCCTAACTTCCCAATTGATTCAGGAATAAGGCCACTCAGTTGATTATTGCTCAAAGAAAGCCACGTTAAATTACCTAAATTCCCAATGGGTTCAAAAATATGGCCACTTAATTGATTGTCGTTCAAATTAAGCCCGGTCAAATTTCCTAAATTCTCAATTGATTGAGGAATGAGACCACTAAGTTGATTGTTATTCAAGTTAATATTTTGCAATTGCCCTAGGTAACCGATGGAATCTGGAATAGAACCACTGAGTTGGTTATTATCCAAAAAAAGCCATTGCAAATTACTTAAATTCCCAATTGATTCAGGAATAGAGCCACTTAGTTCATTACCCATCAAATCAAGCACCGTCAAATTCCCTAAATTCCCAATTGATTCAGGAATCTGGCCACTTAGTTCATTACCGCCCAAATCAAGTGCCGTCAAATTCCCTAACTTCCCAATTGATTCAGGAATAGAACCGCTTAGTTTATTACTGTACAAATCAAGCTTCTCTAACTTCCCTAAATTTCCAATTGATTTAGGAATATAACCACTAAATTGATTGTCGTTCAAATTAAGCCCTGTCAAATTCCCTAAATTCCCAATTGATTTAGGAATAGGCCCACTGAGTTGATTATTACCCAAATCAAGCTTCTCTAACTTTCCTAACTTTCCAATTGATTTAGGAATATAACCACTAAATTGATTTCTTTCTAAAAAAAGCTTCGTCAACTTCCCTAACTTCCCAATTGATTCAGGAATAAGGCCACTCAGTTGATTATTGCTCAAAGAAAGCCACGTTAAATTACCTAAATTCCCAATGGGTTCAAAAATATGGCCACTTAATTGATTGTCGTTCAAATTAAGCCCGGTCAAATTTCCTAAATTCTCAATTGATTGAGGAATGAGACCACTAAGTTGATTGTTATTCAAGTTAATATTTTGCAATTGCCCTAGGTAACCGATGGAATCTGGAATAGAACCACTGAGTTGGTTATTATTCAATGCCATGATTTGTAACTGTTTTAAATATCCTATAGAAAATGGGATTGAACCACTCAGTTGATTATCCGCTAAGTTAAGGCTTGACAACTGACTAAAATAGTAACCCATTGATGGTGGAATTGTTCCCTTCAGTTGATTGCCACTGAGATAAATTTGAGTAACATGTCCATTCTGACAAGTCACTCCTTTCCAATCGCAAGGTTTTTGCTTTTCATTCCAACCTTTTTTCCAGTTAGGGCCATCTGTACGAGAATAAAGTTCCATCAAACCTTTACACTCGACTTGAGGAAGTTGAGTACAGTCAGTTGTGGTGAGTGCATGAGCCAATGGCACTTGCAAAAATACTAATGTTAAAAGCAAAATAATATATTTCTTCATGGTTTAATTATTGTTAATGAATCAACGGGGGTAATAACAGCTCACTTTTTTCCGGTTCCTACGCGCCAGCGTCGCTATTCATAATAAGGGACGCTGGCAACATAGGAATCATAAAAGCAAAAGAAACGCTAGTCCAATAGTAATGACAGAACCAATTGCCATTGAGATCAGAGTGGTGGTGGAGATTTTTTTATCTGTGGTTATGAACATTACAGTAACAGTACAATCTTTCGGGTTTAACGATGATGGAATTTCATCACATGAAAATTTATTCCCAGAAACGTATAACTTTTCTAAGTTATTTAAATTCCCAATGGATTTAGGAATAGGCCCACTTAGTTGATTATCACTCAGATAAAGATTCTCCAATTTCCCTAACTTTCCAATTGATTCTGGAATAGAGCCACTTAGTTGATTATTGTGCAAATAAAGCGTTTGCAAATTACTTAAATTCCCAATTGATTTAGGAATCGGGCCACTGAGTTGATTATGGTGCAATTTAAGCTCCTCTAACTTCCCTAAATTTCCAATTGATTCCGGAATAGGGCCACTTAGTTGATTACCCCATAAATCAAGTTCTGTCAAATTCCCTAACTTCCCAATTGATTCAGGAATAGGACCACTGAGTTGACTATTGGACAATTGAAGTTCTGTCAAATTACCCAAATTCCCAATTGATTTAGGAATCAGGCCACTGAGTTTACCCAAATCAAGCTTCTCCAACTTCCCTAACTTTCCAATTGATTCAGGAATGGGGCCACTGAGTTGATTATCGGACAAATAAAGTTCTGTCAAATTCCCTAAATTTCCAATTGATTCAGGAACGGGGCTACTTAGTTCATTCCATCTCAAATAAAGCTTCTTTAAATTCCCCAAATTCCCAATGGATTTAGGAATAGGACCACTGAGTTGATTAACTCCCAAATCAAGCTCCCTCAAATTCCCTAACTTCCCAATTGATTCCGGAATAGGACCACTTAGTTCATTCGATCTCAAATCAAGCTCCCTCAAATTCTCCAAATTCCCAATTGATTCAGGAATAGGACCACTGAGTTGATTATTTCCTAAATAAAGCTTCTCCAACTTCCCTAACTTTCCAATTGATTCCGGAATAGGGCCACTGAGTTTATTGGAAATAACCATTGCTATTTCTTCTTCTTCTTCTTCTTCTACTACTGCTGTTTCTATTCCTATTTCTCCTAAATCCCAATTTGATCTAGGAGCATCTCCAAGAGAAAGATATTTTAAATTCCCTAACTTCCCAATTGATTTAGGAATCTGGCCATTTAGTCCACTAAATTCCAGATTAAGACTTGTCAAATTCCCTAAATTTCCAATTGATTCAGGAATAGGACCAATTAATGGATTATCCGCTAAGTTAAGGCTTGACAACTGACTAAAGTAATAACCAATTGATAGTGGAATTTTTCCCTTCAGTTGATTGGCACTGAGATCAATTTGAGTGACATGTCCATCTTGACAAGTGATTCCTTTCCAATCGCAAGGTTTTTGCTTTTCATTCCAACCCTCTTTCCAGTCATCCCCCTTTGTCTGATAATAAAGTTCTACCAAACCTTCACACTCGACTTCAGGAATTTGAGTACATTCAATGGCGAGCAATTGTCCTGTTTCTGCGGCTTGTACCAGAGTGGTTGTGGACTTTTTATCTATAGTACAGTCGTTCGGGTTTAACGATGATGGAATTTCATCACATGAAAAGTTATTTCCAGAAACGTATAACTCTTCTAAGTTATTTAAATTGATAAGCGATTCAGGAATAGGCCCACTCAGTTGATTATTGCTCAAACCAAGTATCTCCAACTTCTCTAACTTCCCAATTGATTGAGGAATAGGGCCACTAAATTGATTTCCTTCTAAAAAAAGCTTCGTCAACTTCCCTAAATTCCCAATTGATTGAGGAATAGGACCACTGAGTTGATTATTGTACAAACTAAGACTCACCAAATTCCCTAACTCCCCAATTGATTCCGGAATAGGACCACTGAGTTGATTATCGGACAAATGAAGAATTTTCAAATTCCCTAACTTCCCAATTGATTGAGGAATAGGGCCACTTAGTTGATTACTGCTCAAATTAATATCTGTCAAATTATCTAAATTCCCAATTGATTCAGGAATAGGACCAATTAATTGATTATCCGCTAAGTAAAGGCTTGACAATTGACTAAAGTAGTAACCAATGGATTTTGGGATGATACCACGCAGTCCATTGACCCAAAGAAAAATTTCAGTGACATGTCCATTTTCACAAGTGATTCCCTTCCAATTGCAAGGTTTTTGCCCTTCATCCCAATTCTCTTTCCAGTTAGGCCCATCTGTACGAGAATAAAGTTCTATCAAACCATTACACTCAACTTGAGGAATTTGAGTACACTCAATGGCGAGCAATTGTCCTGTTTCTGCGGCTTGTACCAGAGTGGTTTCTGCGGCTTGTACCAGAGTGGTTGTGGACTTTTTATCTACAGTACAGTCGTGGTTTAACAGTGAAAATAGTGATGATGATGGAATTTCATCACAGGAAAATTTATTTCCAGAAACGTATAACTCTTCTAAGTTATTTAAATTGATAAGCGATTCAGGAATAGGCCCACTCAGTTGATTACTGTTCAAACCAAGTATCTCCAACTTCTCTAACTTCCCAATTGATTCCGGAATAGGGCCACTAAATTGATTTCCTTCTAAAAAAAGCTTCGTCAACTTCCCTAAATTCCCAATTGATTCAGGAATAAGGCCACTCAGTTTATTATTGCTCAAAGACAGCCACGTTAAATTACCTAAATTCCCAATGGGTTCAAAAATATGGCCACTTAATTGATTGTCGTTCAAATTAAGCCCGGTCAAATTCCCTAAATTCTCAATTGATTCAGGAATAGGGCCACTTAGTTGATTATTGCTCAAATTAATATCTGTCAAATTATCTAAATTCCCAATTGATTGAGGAATAGAGCCACTTAGTTGATTACCGGCTAAATTAAGGCTTGACAACTGACTAAAGTAATAACCAATTGATGGTGGAATTGTTCCCTTCAGTTGATTTGCACTGAGATCAATTTGAGTAACATGCCCATCTTGACAGGTTATTCCTTTCCAATCGCAAGGTTTTTGCTTTTCATTCCAACCCTCTTTCCAGTTAGGGCCATCTGTACGAGAATAAAGTTCCATCAAACCATTACACTCAACTTCTTGTTCTTGAGGAAGTTGAGTACATTCAATGGCGAGCAATTGTCCTGTTTCTGCGGCTTGTAATAGACTTGCAGTGCTAATAAACGTGAACATCAAGACTAACAATGTCCACAACTTGAAAATACTAGCGTTTTTCATTGGTCAATAATCTCCTTTATATTCATAAAGCAAAATAGAAAAATCCCTAGGGTCTTATCCTTCAAAGTATAGTTATTCAAATAGATTTTGCTCCAAAGGCTTAACATGAAATGCTAATTATTGCTACTTGCTACCACCACGCATTTTGGCAAGCAATTGTAATATTTCAAGATACAGCCAAACTAAAGTCACTATTACTGCAAATGCACTATACCATTCCATATATTTAGGGGCTTCACTTTCCACGCCTCGTTTAATGAGTTCAAAATCCAAAAGTAGATTAAGAGAGGCAATAAATACAATAAAAAGGCTAAAACCGATACCGATGGGACCGGTTTCATGAATAAGGGGGATGCTGGTATTGGCAAACAAATTGAGTCCAATTTCTATAAAATACACGAGGCAAATGGCACCGGTGGCTATGATAACCCCAAACATGAATTTGTCTGTTACTTTAATATAACCTAATTTATAGGCAAAAAGTAGAACAAATAATATCCCAAAAGTGAGCCCAACAGCTTGTATCACAATCCCCGGAAACTCGGCTTCAAACAGGGCTGAGATAGCACCGATAGCTAAACCTTCTAATAAAGCATAAATCGGTGCCAATATGGGTGCCCATTCTTGTTTAAATATAATGATTAATGCCACTATAAATCCGCCAATAGTACCTATTAACATAGATAATAAAGCGACTTGTTTTTCGTGCTGGGCTATGTAGATTAGAAGCCATACCCAAGCTACACTTATCGTAAGAATAATTAATAGAATAAGTGTTTTATTAACGGTGCCTTGAAAAGTCATTCCCTTGACTAATGAAAGGGGTAATTTTTCAAATGTGCTATTTGATAATACAGGACTTTTCATTCTATTTATTTGATATCCTCAATTTTGAAGTTGGGAGTTGTTAATTATAGACTCTTTGTCAAAGAAATCCCATTTCTTTAACAAAATTGGATTTCTCATGGATTCAATGAATGTTGATCTAAAAACGCATTTTTTTAACAGCAGATTCCACTCTACTGTCGGAGTTTTGGTGTCCTTTGCTGGGGAGAGAGAGGGCTGGGGAGAGGACCATTAAAAAGTCTATTTTTGAAAGTCAGTTTTAGTCTTATAATTTTATAACCGTTTTTTGCTTAATTTTCTACTCGTATTAGCCAGGCATGTTCATTTAATTGAGTTGATTGAATAGAAATCGGTAAAAAAGTACGAATGACTTCGATGTTAGTCAAAGTATGAAGGCTTGGTGTCAGCGTGATAAATTCACCTTTGCCAGCTAAAGCCAGTGGGAGTAATAATTGATCGGCGAGATATTCACTGACTGGCACGTCAGCCGCGAGGTAGGCTTTGGCCATTTTAATCGCTTCGTCTGCCACTGCTGCTGCTCGAATACCACGTTTTGCAAAGCCGGTAAAAATTTCGGTTATCTGTTCACTTTGAATTTCTAATAATAAAACATTGCCCGGTCCTTGATCTGAGGGTAATGGACAATAATGTAGGCTATCTTTTGACCATTTCAATTTTTTTTCTACGCGCTCCAATTCTCGATAGGCGACATGATCGGGAATGCCGGTGATGAGTGCTTTTGCTTGGCAGGCTTTAATTTTACCGCGTTCCTTTAAATAAATCCCTTTGAGATGAGGCGTTGGGCTAATTTGTATGGTGAATTGTCCGCCTCCTCTGGGATAAAAGCCATACCGATCAATCGTTGCGGTAACTTGTGGGCCCATCTGATTAATTATTGGTAAAAAAGTTTGGGCTAAAAAATCATAAGGGGGGGCCAGCATATTATGCGTTCCCCCGGTTAAGGTTAAATGAGAATCACCCTCTGCCAATAACAGCGGATATAATACGGTTTGCAATACCAAAGTGGTACTGCCAGCTGTGCCAACTGAAAAATGATAATGTCCGGGATAAACTCCAGAGGGCGTAAAGCTCAGCATCGAAGAGCCAATGCCATCCCCATCGACTTGGGCCCCTGAAATATCACGCGCTGCATGGACAGCTGTGAGATGTTGACGTTGTAGTCCCGGCTTTTTGCGCCCCGCCCGAATACGTCGGATATGAAATGGTTTGCCGGTATATATGGATAAGGCTAGGGCCGTCCGTAGCACTTGCCCTCCTCCTTCACCCATTGCCCCGTCTATTTCGATTTTTATATCAGATTGCATGATAATGATGAATGTTGAATGTTGAATGGTGAATGAATAATTTATCCGTTTAATACTATTTTCTATTTTGGAATGAATACGAAATAACTTACAGCTAACCTCCCCCAATCCTAGGATGTGCAGTTAGTTAGAGCTTTTTTCGAGGAATATTTGCCATGCTATTTTTATGTTCACGATCTCTCCCTCCCCCTAACCCCCTCCCGCTGGGAGGGGGGACAGATCGGTGGAATTTTCCTATTTGTTAGCTATAAAAAGATAGATAAAATCAACAGTCAAAATATTATTTTTAAAACGATTTAATGACTCTCGTTTTAGCTAAAGATAGCAAAATGGCACGGCGCGGTCCCCCCTCCCAGCGGGAGGGGGTTAGGGGGAGGGAGAGATCGTGATTCTAAAAATACCTCAAGAAGAAGAATGCGTAACATGAGTTAGGATAAATATTTTTTTATCAGTAACTTCAAATTTATCGCGCTACTCGAAATAACACTTTCCGTTCAGACATTATTTAAGAAAGTGCATTGAAAATTGTTACGGTTTTTTATTACGTTCAGTATAGTATGTATAATTGTGTGTTGTGAATGAATATACGGCAAACGGTCAAATTAGTCTCCAAAATAAATTTTGGACTCCTTTTAGCTTTTTTAAAAATACTATTTCTTGAAGAAATAGCATTTTTTGTCGAACGGAAATTTTGGATTTCTTATAGGCTTTTTGAGTCCAAAATTTATTTTGGCTCAAATGATTTTTATTTTTATGGATATTTAAATTAATTTTAGCTAATGTGTAATTATTTTTCTAAAATATCCAAAATGATTAAAGAGTCCAAAAATTGTTCTTGAGGAGTCTTTATGATTTTGGAAAGTGTTTTTTTAAGTAGACATTATGTGAAATAAGGAATATCAATATTTTTAACAATGACTTAAAAGATAACCGTCCAATGTCATCATAATGTTTTAAAAAGAAAGATTTAAGCAAAATAGTGATATTTATTTCGCATAAACTCTATTAATTAAAGTTATACTGTGTTTGACTTATGAACATATTGAACCATTCATTTTGGAAAATTATCGTAGATGATAAAATATCAATTATCTGATAATTCTTTCTTAATATTCTTTTTTTCATCAAAATAAAATATAGCCATTTGTTATTTGGTTTGATAATTGATAATTGATAACTGATAACTGATAACTGATAACTGATAACTGATAACTGATAACTGATAACTGATATGAGTGATTTATCCTTATTAAGTGTACTTATTTGGTTACCCATTTTAGGGGGTATTTGGACTCTCGTTGTTGGAAATAAACAAACAACTTTTGTTCGTCCGGTTGCATTGGCAGTCTCGTTGCTGACCTTTTTATTATCTTTGCCACTGTATTTTGGCTTTGACACAACAACAGCTGCTATGCAGTTTACTGAGGAATTGTCATGGATTCCCGCATTTAATATTTATTATCGTTTAGGCGTGGATGGTTTTTCTATGCCTTTGATTATATTGACTACTTTTTCAACCGTGTTGGTTGTTTTATCCGGTTGGGAAGTCATTCAATATAAACCAGCGCAATACATGGCCGCCTTTCTGATAATGGAAGGCTTGATGGTCGGTGTATTTTCGGCCCTTGATGGCATGCTTTTTTATGTGTTTTGGGAAGCGACGCTAATACCAATGTTTCTTATTATTGGTATTTGGGGCGGCCCTCAGCGCATTTATGCCACCATTAAGTTTTTCCTCTACACCTTTTTCGGTTCAGTGTTAATGCTGGTGGCATTGCTTTATCTCTATTCTCAAGCAAATAGCTTTGCCATTTTGGATTTCCACAAATTACCATTGTCAATGAGTGCCCAAATATATATTTTTGTGGCTTTCATGATTGCCTTTGCGGTTAAAGTGCCGATGTGGCCAGTACATACTTGGTTACCAGATGCTCACGTTGAGGCACCGACTGGCGGTTCCGTGATTCTTGCCGCTATCATGTTGAAAATGGGTGGCTATGGCTTTTTGCGCTTTAGCTTACCGATTACGCCGGATGCCAGCCGCGAATTGGATTGGCTTATTATTGCTTTATCCTTGATTGCGATTATTTATATTTCTTTTGTGGCTCTAGTCCAAAAGGATATGAAAAAGCTTATCGCTTATTCTTCTATCTCGCACATGGGATTTGCTACATTGGGCTTTTTCATTGGCTTTATGATTTACAAAAACACCGGTTCTATAGATGGTGGTGTCATGGCAATGGAAGGGGGAATGGTGCAAATGATTTCACACGGTTTTATCTCCGGGGCCTTATTCCTCTGCGTTGGTGTCCTTTATGACCGTATGCACAGTCGCCAAATTGCAGATTATGGCGGTGTTGCTAATACCATGCCGCGTTTTGCCATGTTTGCGATACTCTTTGCGATGGCCAATGCGGGTTTACCCGGGACTTCTGGCTTTGTCGGTGAATTTTTGATCATACTCAGTAGCTTTAAGGCGAACTTCTGGATTGCCTTCGGTGCTGCAACGATCATGATTTTAGGGGCCGCTTATACCTTATGGATGGTCAAGCGAGTCATCTATGGGGCCGTTGCTAATGATAGTGTAGCCAAGTTAAAAGATATTAATAGCCGTGAAGTTGTGATTCTCACCGCTTTAGCGATTGTTGTTTTGCTATTTGGTATATGGCCCGCACCGCTATTAGAAGTGATGGATGTCACTGTGCGAAACTTGCTAGAACACATTATCCAATCGAAACTGCCAGTGATGTGATACAGCAATTTTAAATAATTTGTCAAGAACAAATACTATTTATTAAAGAAATAGCATTTGTGTTTTTTGAAGATAAATTTCTTAATTTATGTTACGCAAGGTGTATTGAGCGTACTTCAAATCAGTGAAAATTTTTGAATCAAGAGAAATTCTGATTTCTTCAAGAAATCGGATTTCTTCGACATTTTCGATTTTCACAAATTCAAAGGCGAACATATACTTTAAACGTATACTTCAAAATTGCTATAGGACATATTGTTTTTTGTTTCGCTGGAAATGACCCAAAATCAAATCATTAAATAAAAACTTGCTCATCAAGTTTTAAAATCTCAAAATCCTCCCTCCCTTTTTTAAAGGGGAATTAGGGAGGATTTTTTTTTAGATTTATTGACTCATGTTACGCACAATACTTCGGGAACCAAAATTCATTTTGGACATCTAAAATCTCAGTTGATTAAAACCTCGGTTGATTTGGAGTTCAAAATGGATTTTGGAGCGCACATAAAATAAATAGTATTTCTTAAATAAATACTATTTGTAAGGCATTTGTAAGGCACCTCTAAAAGGTGTATTTTATTGACAGCCTACTCCCTTTATACACAATACGTAACATGAGTTATTAAAGAAATAGCTATTGATGTCCCAAAGGCGGACACAAACAGGGCATGAAATTCATTCAATCTTGGATTACCAAAAATCAATGAGTTAGTGTGAATTACATCTTACCACCTATCACTTTTAGCAACATATTTAAGTTAAATAAAAACAATAAGTTGAATATTTAGCTTGAACAGAAAATCAATGAATTACATGAAACTGATAGATGGTAAGGTGAATTACATATTAGTATTTGTGCTTTTTTGAAATTAATTTTAACTCCTCAATATTCAAGTTTTAGGTTTTTATTGAAATTTCTGTTGTTTCATTAGACATTAGGTACTCGGAAAAAAATAATTATCCTACAGAACGCATTTTGTCATTGTGAAGCGTAGCGAGGAATCTTAAAGATTTCACAGCGAAGCTCAAAATGACATCCATTTGGACATTTTATTTTTTCCGAGTCCCTTATACCGATTTAATTACAAATTATTGATTTTATTAATTTAAAAATTAAAAAATCAAACACTTAATTCTACTTTGTTAGATTTCGTGTAGAGTGGAGAAAGCGTCAGCATATCACCTGATTATTCTAAATTTTTGGTGGATATACTTCGCTTTCAACACACTACAACTCATTGATTTTATTAAATGTAATAAAGTAGAATTCAATTTAATCGGTATAATGTCTATTGTTAAAAAGCGTTAGTTATGAAATTGATTTGTATTCGACATTTACCAACTCAGTGGAATAAAATTGGTCTTTTGCAGGGAAGACGAGATGTTAACATTTTGCTTCCCGATGAGAGTTGCATGCAAGCTATCCATCAGAACCTGATTTACTTGAAGGAATCTGAATCATTCGATTTAGCCTGTGTTAGTTCGCTCAAACGTACTCAGCAAACAGCTTCTATGTACGACATATTAGATACCGTTGTTGAACCTTTGTTAGACGAGATAAATTTTGGCGTTTATGAAGGTAAACCTAGAGCTAATTTGCTAGAGGATTGGGGGTATGAGTGGCTAAATGATCCAAAAAACCTGATTTTAGGGGAAAATGACAATGCCATCGCACCGGTGGCAGAACTAGAACTCCGTATCAATAAGTTTTTAGCTAAATATCGTGCTTACAATCAATTGCTTATATTTGGACACGGAGGATGGATACGAGGCTTACTGTCCATCGCTAAGTATGGTAGTATCAAAAAAATGAACCAAGTTGTCGTTGCGAATAACCAACTTATTACTCTTATCCTTTAAAAAAAGATACTGAAAACTCCAAAGAAGTCTGTAAGTATTTGATTTTTAGTTGAACTTGTCTGCATAAGTCTTTGGAAATACTCCAAAAATTCCCAAAACTTCTGAGGTATAGGACAAAATAAAATAGTGGAAACGAAATTATCAACCAGGTAAAAAATTTGTGAATATCGAAAAGCTCTTATTTCAAAGTCAAAATAAATTTCTTGATAATCATCATGCTATTAATCATTTATATGCCAATAAAGGGTTGATTCCTATTCATGTAAAACCAGAGGATACCGGTAAGGTAATCTGGTTAGATGTTGGTGACTATCTATTTATGGAAGAAAAATTTATCTCTTCCCTAAATAAAATAGTAACTGAGTGTAGTTCGCCTCAAACATTGGAAACAAATCTTGACTTGTTGCTTTCTGATGCTTTATTAAGTGAAGTAATCTATCCCACTGGCTTCATTTTTTTTGTGCATCGTTGCGGGAGTACCTTACTAGCTAAGGCTTTGGCTCAATCTAGGAATCATATTGTCATAAACGAAGCAACTGCATTACAAGAGGGGCTTTGGTCATATCTATCCCAGAATTGGAGTAGTTCTATCTCGGTGACACCTGAGAATCTGAACATCATTAGAAATCTAATTCTGGCTATGGGAAGACGCAGAACAACCGACCAAAAATCATACTTTGTCAAATTCCATCCATGGCATTCGGTTTTTAGGGATGTCATTATTTCAGCATTTCCAGATGTTCCTTGTTTATTTTTATATCGTGATATTGCTGAAACTCTCGTGTCGGTTTCGCAAGTTCCTGCACCTATTATGAGCAATATTAGAGGTACCAAGTTTGCTAGTTTTTTGACCGGTCTTTCTGCCGAGAAAACTAGAGAAATGAGTGATGTGGAATATTTTGCCAAACTATATAGCCAATTTATGTTAGCGGCTCTAAATTCATCAGCGAGTAATATGGTTTATCTCAACTATAACCAACTAACCAAACAGAACTTTGCCAAAATCCTACGGCATGCCTTTCACTATACTATCAGTGAGGAGCAAATAGTCTTGATGCAAAGCCAATTTGATTACTATTCCAAAGATAATCGTGGTGCTACTCGCTTTGTTTCTGATACCGAAAAAAAGCAAAGGGAAGCCACATCTGAAATTAGAGAAGCGGTTACCCCAAAATTGGCTACATTGTATGCTCAACTTGAACAATCTGACAAGAATATGGTTAAGTGGCTATAAAAGTTATTACCAGACGTGAGGCTCATTTTTTTTAACTATATGATTTTATTTGCGGATATTTTTTTTGTGGATAAAGCAAAAGCATATCCACCCTATAGAAAAATCATTCGGTTATCACTAAAAGTTGAGCATCGCGTTACCGGTGTGTGCATAATTTTTTGGTATTTAATTCGACAATGTCATATTACATCCAAACTAAAGTTTGGACTCCGCAATAACGTGGTTTTTGGAGTCCAAACTTTAGTTTGGAAAAAAACGGATTCCGCGTTTTCATTTTAACCAGGTGAAGATTATGTTACTTGAGCTTTTTGGCTTAATCGGTGTTGGTTTGTACGTTGGAAAAAAATACCAACATAAAAAAACATCTGGCCCTGTCATTAAAAAAACACGAATAGTTCCCTTTTTAGGGGATGTGCGTAACCAACAGCTTGAAGAATTTTCACCAGATAGCTCTAATGAAATGAGCCAAGTAGAAAAATTGAATAACCGGAATTTAACCATTGCTATCTCTTCACTCGGATTGGCTGCGGCAGGAAGATTTGTCTATTATCCTTTGCTTTGGCTGAGTTTGCCAGGTATCATTTATATTGCTCAATTTGCTTTCATAAGTGGCTACAATACCTTGATCAAAGAAAGGAAGGTCACTGTAGATATCTTGTCTGCTGTCACTAAAATTTTTCTTATTTTTAAGGGTTATTTCTTTCTCGCTAGTTTTGCCATATTCCTTTTTAGTATTAATCGAAAATTACTGTCCAAAATTACCAACAATTCTAAAAAGAACATCGTTAATGTGTTCAAACAACAACCCAATTCGGTGTGGGTTGTTTGTAATGGGATTGAGTTGGAGATACCATTTGAAACCCTGAAGGCAAACGATATTGTAGTTGTTAATGCGGGAGGGACTATCCCAGTAGATGGTCATATCGTCAAAGGGATTGCCTCAATTGATCAACATGTACTGACTGGCGAATCTCAACCAATAGAAAAAGAAGTTGGCACTAAAGTTTTTGCTCTAACTCTCGTTTTATCCGGTAAAATACATATTCAAGTAGAAAAAACCGGATCGGAAACGACTGCTGCTCAGATTGCCCAAGTCCTGAATCAAACAATTAATACCAAAACCGATATCCAATTATGGTCCAAGGATATGTCTGATAAATTGGTTTTACCCACATTTTTGTTAGGTGGATTAGTGTTCCCTTTTTATGGCTCTGCAACCGCAATCGCTGTATTGAATTCTCACTTTAATTATCGAGCAACAATAGCCTCTGCTATTGGTATCCTGAATTATCTTAACCTAGCATCTCACCATGGACTGCTCATTAAAGATGGACGTACTTTTGAACTATTGAAACGGGTGGACACGATTGTTTTTGATAAAACCGGTACTTTAACCGATGAGCAACCTATGGTTGGACAGATTCATTCTAATGGTGAATACTCAGAAGCCGAAATTCTAATGTATGCTGCTACAGCTGAATCTAAACAAACCCATCCCATTGCAAAAGCTATTCTTCAGAAAGCCAAGGAACAACAATTAAACTTACCGGCAATTGATGATGCCTCATACCAAATGGGTTATGGCATAACAGTAACAGTCAATGACCGGCTTATTCGCGTAGGCAGTGTTCGCTTTTTTGAACAAGAACGAATCAACATCACACCGAAAATAAAACATATTCATAAACTTTGTCATGAACAAGGAAACCCTATTGTTTTGGTAGCCATTAATAACCAAGCTATTGGAGCTCTTGAACTGCAAGCTTCTTTGCGCCCAGGGGTAAAAACCGTTATCCGCGAATTACGGCAGCGCAACATCAAATCCATGTATATTATCTCTGGAGATCACGAAGCACCGACTAAAAGGTTGGCAGAAGAATTGGGAATGGACCGTTACTTTGCCGAAACTCTTCCAGAAAACAAGGCTGATTTAATTGAGCAATTTCAAAAGGAAGGTAAATCAGTCTGCTATATTGGAGATGGAATTAATGACTCGATTGCTTTAAAGAAAGCGGATGTGTCTCTATCCATTCGTGGTGCTTCGACTGTGGCGACGGATGCTGCCCAAATTATCCTAATGGATCAAAGTTTGAACCAACTAACTTATCTGTTTGATATGGCACAACAATTTGATAGCAATATGAAAACAACAATGGCAGTCGTAGTTATTCCTAGTTTAATATCTCTGGGAGTGGTCTTTCTTACGCCTTATGGGCTTATTCAATCGTTTATTTGGCCTCAAATTGGCCTTATGGCAGGGTTGATTAGTGCTATGAAACCCACAATTCAAAATAAAAGTTGATTTCTAAATCTACCAAAATTTAATCACTGGTTTCTGGAAAAAATATGACGCTATTATGAAAAATACGGTTTTCGAGATATGGTTTCGTTTATGATGAGTAAATTCCCATATACTACGCTCAACATAAAAAGTCTAAATTTTTCCACAGTGTGCCGTATAACTATTTCAAATTTTCAAATTATACTGACTGCTACCACAAATTGAGCTGTTTGTATCATTTCGAGTTTCGCTTTAAAAATCTGTTAACCTCTGAGATTTTTGAGATGATAAAAGCGCAATTTATGCTGGTGCAGAGTATGTATTCAAAAATCCTCCCTCCCTTTTTTTAAAGGGAAATTCTGGGGATTTTTTTTTACATTTATTGACTCATGTTACGCACAATACTTCACTTCAAGAACCAAAATTTATTTTGGACATCTAAAATCTCAGTTGATTAAAACCTCGGTTGATTTGGAGTTCAAAATGGATTTAGATTCCCAATTAAAGATTTCAAAATAAATTTTGGACTTTAATGGATTTTGGGGCCTTTATACACAATGCGTAACATGAGTGAATAAAATTTGTGGTAAAAAAACTTATTTAAACCCTCTTAACTTCTAAAAGGAGATTTATTTTTAATGGGAAAAACCTTTGACGACTTTCTTACACTCTTAGAGCAACATTTAGCTTGGCTTTCCGGTTTGTTTCTGGTCATTGGTATATTTTTGGCGGATCAATCCAAATCTTATGCCTATTTTATAAGCAACTTAATGAAAGGTTTTATTGATAGTTATAGCTATTTTGCGCCAGTCGCTATCTACTTGATTTTAACGCCTACCTTGATCAAAATCTTTCTCAGTGAAACTCGTGGAAAGAGTTTTGCAAATTACACCATTAAGTGGTTCGTCAATGCTCGAATTCTTGCTTGTATCTATGCGGTGATTATCACAACCATCGCATTTGGGTTTCCTTTGTATTCGAGTAACTCTGGATTTATGGATGCCGTCGGCGAATCTTTTCAATCTCTTGGTTGGATGTTAACGCATAGTGTTTATTTTTATGCAGTTTATGTCTCTCTCATCACAGTGGTTATTGCGTTGAGAGTCAGGCGGATGGCAAATGTTCTGGTCAAAGGTGTTGATTTAATTGAATACTTAGGCCGTTTTATCGTGCCTATCGTTCCCTTCTTAATGTTAGCTATCGGTGGTTATGTGACGATTTTGCCAGAACTCCTTGAAGAAAGTCTGGGTCCTGAATTAGCGAAAGCTATGCCTGATGTCGTGACAATGTTAGGCATTCCTATTGATATAACCACGTCGTTAGGCATGATTTTGCTTTACGTGATGGCTTCTGTTTTTACTGGCGTGGTTTGTGGTTTTTGGCATATCGGTCTGATTATATTAGCCAAAAAACAAATGCCAGAATTTTCCCTAAAAGAATACTTTTCAGTCTATTGGGTAAAAGTCTACCCAATGTTGTGGGCAACGTCTTCAGAAGCACTCGCAACACCACTTAACCTCTATATGGTCAAAAAATTGTGTCCGACTATCCCTGATGAAGTTAGGCAGTTTGTGGTTGGTACCGGATCATTTCTTAATATCAACGGAACCATCATTAACGTCTTTATTATGACCGGTGTCGTGGCTGCGATTTTGGATATCGAAATTTCGCTATTGCAACTGGCTTTAAGTATGCCCATTGTCTTTTTGATTGGTTATAGTGTGCCGGGGATACCCGGAGAATTGTTACTGTTTGCTGGTCCAATGGCGATTTGCATGGGGGTATCTCCAGAATTAATGCCTCTCTTTCTCGCTCTTTATATAGGCCTTCAAATTGGATTGCCTGATTCGTTCCGCTCCGCAGCCAATTCAACTGATGAATGTTTATGTGCTATCATCCTCAATAAAAAATATCAATCTGGCTTTAGTAAAGGGTACTAAAAGTTAAATTTATCTATAGATGTTCAGATAAATAATTTCACAAAGGGCATTCGCGGTGGTCTGCCCCTACCTCACGCCCGTAGGGGCGAACCTGCGTGTTCGCCCTCCGAAGAGAAGTTATTTTTCTGAACCTCTATAGGACTTAGAACGATCCTCAACAAATAGTATTTCTTAAAGAAATACTGATTGTAACGGATTTGGGGGACACAAGAAATAATGCGGCTTTTCCCTTCAGAAAGGGCGAACACGCAGGTTCGCCCCTACGCCAAATCTTGTAGGGGCGAACCTGCGTGTTCGCCCTCCCCCAAATCCGTTATAATCAGAAGAAATACTATTTGTGTAATGCTCACATTTGTGTCATTTAGACAAAGGTGTGTATTAGTTTTTTCTTTTTTTAAAACAATTCACTATTAGCGAAACAGGAGTTAATAATACCGTATGATACATTTAGGAGGTATTCTGCTCGTTGGGGCAGGTTTAGCAGCTGCACCATACGTAAAAAAAGTGTTTGGTTCAAAAAGCACTGCCCTTGCTCCAACGGGTGATGAAATATCAAAATCATCAACCACATCTCAAACAACGGATAATGTCCCAAAAACGTTAGATTCATCCGGGAATACGGGGTTAGCTAAACCGGTCGAAACGGAAGTTGGAAGAAATAAATACCGTTTTGCATTAACCACTGGTACAGTAGGGCTTGCTGTTGGTGCCCAATTTGTGATGCCAATACTTACCCCAGTTACCCTTGTATTAATCGGCTATTTTTCGGCTGATATCTTTAAAGAAGCTGCTATGGCTTTAAAAGAGAAGAAAATTAAAGTCGATATCTTGGACACCGTTGTCATTTCTCTGTGTTTGCTGTTTGGACAGATCGGTGCCGCAGCCTTCATGGTATGGATTCTCGACTTAGCTGATTTGTTATTGGAAAAAACCCGACGAAAATCACGTCAGTATTTGACTGAAATCTTTGGTGAACAAGCGCGTATTGCCTGGTTACTGGTTGATGGTCAAGAAATTCAGGTTCAGGTCAAAGAATTACAAAAAGACGACATTATTGTCGTTGGCACCGGAGAACAAGTTCCCGTTGACGGGCTGGTGCTTGAAGGTGAAGCTATGATTGACCAGCAAAGTTTAACCGGTGAATCAGCGCCTGCTGAAAAACATGAAGGGGATAAAGTTTTTGCCATGACAGTCCTTGTTGCCGGGAAAATTCAGGTTCAAGTGCAACAAACCGGTGAAAATACGCTCGCTTCCAAAATCATTCAGATTATCAACGACGCTTCAATGTACCATGTTAAGCTTCAATCTGTTGGTGAAAAAATCGCTGATAAAATGGTATTACCCACGCTTGGCTTAGGAGCATTGGGTTTTGTCGTCACCGGTCCTAATGCGTTACTGGCTATTGTCAACGCAGATTTTGGTACCGGTATTCGAGTTGCAGCCCCCATTGCACTATTAGCTTCACTTGGTGTGGCGGCTAAAAACGGTTTGTTAATCAAAGACAGCAAAGTATTAGAAATCATTAAAGACATTGATGTCATACTGTTTGATAAAACCGGCACCTTAACGCATGAAGTTCCGGTCGTGTCTGCTATTATTCCGGCTGATGATTGTTATGAAGAGGACAAAATTTTGCTTTATACGGCGACGGCTGAACAGAGATTTTCTCATCCGATTGCCGCAGCGATTCTGAAAAAAGCAAAAGAAAAGAATATGGTATTACCGCCTCATGATGAATCACAGTATTTTGTGGGTCTCGGTATTGAAGTGGTTGTTCATGGCGATGATGTTAAGGTTGGGAGTAGCCGCTATATAGAACGTGAAAATATTCCTATTCCGCCCAAAATTCAAGCCGCGTTAGAAAACGCAAGATCGCGTGGACAAAGTGCCATTCTTACCGTCATTAATGATCAAGTAGCTGGTATGATTGAATTAAAGTCAAGTGTGAGAGAAGAAGTACCTGATATTATTAAGTATTTAAAAGGAAAAGGGATTAAGGAAATTGCACTCATTTCAGGTGATCACGAAGCCCCGACCAAAGAGTTGTCACGTAAGTTAGGGGTTGATCGTTATTTTGCCGGTGTACTTCCTCATGAAAAAGCCGATTATGTCAAATTGCTTCAGGGTGAAGGCAAGAAGGTGATGATGGTGGGTGATGGTATTAATGATTCGGCGGCTCTTTCTTATGCCGATATTGGTGTTTCGTTAAAAGGGGCTTCTACCATTGCGGTTGATGTGGCTGATGTGATATTCATGGATGGCACATTGAAGAAATTCCATTATCTATTTGAAGTTTCAGATTTGCTTCATAATAATGTGCAAAGAAGTTTCTATCTGATTGCCGTTCCAAACACGCTTTGTATTGTCGGTGCGTTGATGGGATTCTTTGGGCTTGCTAGTTCATTAGTTCTCAACAATGGCTTTAACTTGATTGCAGCTGCCAATGGTATGCTTCCTTATGCAGAAATCAATAAAGATAAACAGAAAAAATTGTTAACACAGCAAAAAGCTAATAGCTAAAGCAAATCAAAAAATCCAATGGGCAAACCTTCGGTGTTTAGCTCTACTTTATTAAGGGATTCCAAAAAAATAATCCTCCCAAATATTAAGTTCAAGAAGTCCTATTTCTTAAAGAAATAGGATTTCTGATGCTCTTAAAAAATTTTTCTTGCTGTAAATTTTCCGGTGATACAAGAAAAAACCATTTTTTGTGTTAAATAAAATCAATGGGTTGAGTCATCTAAATCTGAGCATCACAGCATTTTTTTACAGCAAGAAATTATTTGATTTGTTATTCTTTTGAAAAAATAAAACCTTTGAAATATCAATAAAAACCTAAAATTTGAACATCGAAAAAATAAAAAACCCCTAATCGTGGAGTAGAAACGAATAGGGGTTTTGTAATTCAAAATTCACTGATTTTCAAAACAGGTTTAAAATTCATTAAATTGCTGGAGGCATTCTACTATCACGTCAAGGTAATTAAAATCAATCAATGAAAGGTTTCCTAGAGACATTTATCTCAGGTTACAATTTTATAGAAATTTGTAGAAATATATAGAAAAAATCAATAAATCTTCAAACGTGTATAAGGACGCAACCAATCCAATATCCCCTCGCCTACCTTTCTGGTTAATTCCAAAAAGGAAAACTTAGGGTTACTTTTAGGTCATGTTTTGTTCATGCGATTCTACATATAACTATATGAAAATAGTCCCAACCTTTTTAAGACCTAAGTTAAAAGGTGGCCGAGTATCGCATTCTATTTATAATGCTATATTAAACTGAAATTTCAGTCAAGTTTTTTTACTGATGTTTATTAGTCCAAACAGATAAACATAGAAAAATTTCTACATTATCAACAAATTTCTATATTTTTCGTGACTATAGTTAAACAGGTACCCCATTCTTGCTATTCGGTATACTTCTTATGCTCTCTCTTTATTTTTCTAAAAGTACCATTGAGATAGATTTTTCTCAATCCCTGATTGAAGTCTATCAGCTTCCGATAAGCATTGGGTGCTTTTTTGGAAATGGCCACATAAATTTTATTCATCGCCAAAACCGGTTTGAGGAATTCTATTTTTGAGCTAATGCCCGATTCCTTCTTTTCCAAAAAATGCTTAAGACGATAATTGCCCACCACTTCACTGTCTGCCATCAACTCAAGACTTCCCTCGTAAAGCATTTTCAATCCCACATCCAAATCAGTGACAGCGACTTTATTGAGATAATCCGCCGTGTCAAATTGCTTACTTGTCGCATAGCCTTCCACAACACCAATTTTATAATCTTTGAGTTCCTTTAACTGCTTGAATGAAACCTTCTTATCTGTTCTCTTGAAAAAACCAGTCCTAACTTGTGCTATTGGAGCCGTAAAGTAATACTTTTCCGCCCGTTCAGCTGTGTAATAGGCGCCCAATAACGCATCATAATAACCCGCTTGGGTGTCCTCTAGTGCCTTGACCCAGGGTACAAAACGGATTTCAACTTCATAACCTTGAATTTCTAAAGCGGCTTTAGCCACTTCAGAAACCCACCCATATTCAGGCAAATCCTGCCCATAATAGGGCGGAAAATCAACCGTCAGAAAAGTAAATCTTTTTCCAGCAACACAAGGCATGGAATAAAATAATGCAACAATCAGAAAAAAAACAATCTTTTTCATCTTTACCCACCAATAGGCCAAATTGTGGAACTGAGAATTAGTTTTATTATTAAGTCATTAACCCATTATGTTCTCAGTAATTAAACCCAGTTAAATCAAAAATAGCCACACCTTACCTCCTTTTGCAACAGATTCTTCCTTTTAGGGAATTCAAAAAAAATAATTCTCCCAAATATCAAGTTCAAGAAATCCTATTTTTTAAAGAAATAGGATTTCTGATGTTCTTAATATTTTTGAGAAGGAGAATTTATTTTTTGGCTTTCCCTTAATTATTCAAAGTCTTGTGTAGCAAGGATCGATCAAAAACCGGTGGCATAGTTTAACCGGAGAGATTGTAGTAATCAAAAATTTTTCTAAAAAAGACTTGCCAAAATAACGATGTGCGTAATCTGTATCAGCTAATAATTAAAATGATTAAACAGCATTTTCTTAACAAAAATAATTATTTTATCGTTAATTTATTTAGCCTAATTCAATTTTGATTTGGTATTGTTTGTCACACATAATAGTGCTCCTAAATCAATTGTAAAATCACCCCAAGCAAAGTGAGGAATTCCCCTTCCTTTTTTCTAATTCTAAGAGGGATTAGGGAGGATTTAGATTTTTCGGAAATTTTACTGACAAATCTTTTAGGATGCTTATAGCCATGAGTTGAATCAACATCAACGCACAGTTTAAGATTTATTTTACCACTTTGATAACTTTATGTGGATTTTAATCTTCAAATTGAACCGGGATTCGGGATTCGGGATTCGGGAATCTAAGTAACGAGCCAAGCGAGAGCATCGAATGGTATTCCAAACTTTTGAGGTTTTTAAACGCTCTAGTGCAAAAAGGCGGAAATCCTTATACCATTTTTCTACTATAAGCTAAAGTTCATGGCAGAAGTAAGAAGTAGTACGAAAAATTACGCCCTTTTGTACTAGGATTTTTATCAAAAACAATAACTTTATTGCTTTTTGCTTCACTACCCCCCATTCCGCATTCCCCATTCACGGCAATGACTTGGCTAAATTAACCAATTTAATCATTTCTCCCCGATAACCAAACGGATCGTCACCACGCGCATCGCGTGCCAGATTTAAAATATTATCATAAGAAAACTGTTCAAGGTATTTGCCACCGCGCAATTGTTGACCAAAAGCCGCAACAGCCGCTGCGAAACGAAAACGTTCATTGGTGTCCACCGTTTCAAGAATATCTTGGCGCATCATGGGCCATTCTAGTAATTGGCTCGTATCACTATTTGGGGCTTTGTAACGAAGGCGTAAAAATGCTAATTCGTGGTTTTGAATATCATTGCTTTTTGGTACATCTTGATTTTGGCTATAACGCAAATTTTCTAAACGCTGTCCACCACTGCCAACTAAAGCCATTTCGTATAATGCGGTAACGGTATGCCCGGCACCAATTTCTCCGGCATCTACTTTGTCATTACTAAAATCTTCGCGTTTTAACAGACGATTTTCATAGCCAATTAAACGGTATTCAGCCACGATAGCTGGATTAAATTCGATTTGAATTTTAACATCTTTGGCAATCGTGTTAAGTGTTGAAGACATTTCGTCGACTAATACTTTTTGTGCTTCATTGAGTGTATCAATATATGCATAATTACCATTACCGGCATCGGCTAATTGTTCCATGAGCTGATCATTGTAATTGCCCCGACCAAAACCCAATGTTGTCAAAGATATCCCACTTTTGCGTTTTTCTTCAACCAAATTTTTAAGGGCCTCAAAATCAACTGTGCCAACATTAAAATCGCCGTCGGTTGCTAATAAAATGCGATTAATGCCATTTTTGATAAATGCTTGTTCTGCCAGATTATAAGCTAAATGTATCCCGGCACTGCCATGCGTTGAACCGCCAGCGGTAAGACGTTCAAGGGCCCCGTTAATTTTAACGCTTTGATGACCGGGTGTGGGTTCTAATACAACTCCTGCTGCTCCGGCATAGACCACTAATGAGACTTTATCTTTTTCAGTCAATTGGTTACTGAGTAATTTCAGGGCCGACTTTAGTAATGCTAATTTATGATTACTCCGCATTGAGCCTGAAACATCGACTAAAAACACTAAGTTAGCGGGTGGCAATTTGTCTTTGGGAATGTCATATCCTTTGATCCCGATATGGAGTAAATGGGTTTTGGAGTTCCAAGGCGTTGGGGCAATTTCTGTGGTGACTTTGAAGGGGGGATCAAGATTTAAGGGGGAGGGGTAATTATAATTAAAATAATTGAGCATTTCCTCAACACGTACTGCATCATGTGGAGGTAATCGTCCACTATTGATGAAACGCCGCACGTTGGCATAACTTCCAGTATCTACATCAATACTAAAAGTTGATACGGGTTGTTCACTGACTTGTTTAATGGGATTATTGTCAAAATGGGCATAATTTTCACGATCAATGGGTTCGCTTGGAGCGCGTATATTGGCTAAGTCTCCAGTCGTTGTGCCGGTTGTTTTTTCAGAAGTAATAAGCAATCTTGGACTAATAGCAGGAGAAGCGGCATCCGCTGGAGGTTTTTCGGAAGAAGAAGAAATAATAATCTTCTTTGGACTACTCTCAAGCGCAGGAGAATCGGCATTCGCTAGAGGTATTTGTGCGGGATAGGGAGATATTTTTTTGGAAAAATTATTATACAATCCAAAAAAAGCCAGAAAGCAACTCACCACAACTAATAGTGTTAATACTATTACTGTGACACGTATTTTTTTTGACATGAAATTTACCTTTCATTTTAAATTTGAATGGGTGGATTACAATCCATAGAAATTGAGAATTAAATAATACCCGAAGCTAATTCTACTTTGTCACATTTAAACTTTATCTCACGCAAAGGCGCAAAGGCGCAAAGTTTCAATTAGCGTTCTTAGCAGCTTTGCGTGAGAATGAAAATGAATCTGACAAAATAGAACTAAACTTGTCAGGTTTGGGCTAAAAATTAAAACCCATTCCATAGGATAAAATCTTTGAAGTTTTTAAAACCTCGAAGGTTTGGACATTATTGAATACGACCACCGCGTTGTTGGTAAAGCCTTTCACTCTCTCTCATCATTTCACGCCCTTCTTTGATAAGCTGTTTGCCTTCTACAATTTGGTCTTGGCCTTCATCTATCAAATCTCCACCTTTTTCGATCTTATCCTTACCTTCTTGCCATTGCTCACCCAGTTCAGCCATGCCTTGACCTTGCTGGACCATTTTGGAACCCAACGTTGTTGAGGATGTACTACTGCAAGCGGTGATAGCCATAAAAGCTAAAGAGGAAATAGTGATAATGGGTAATTTAAAAATTTTTTTCATAGTAATTAATGAGAACTTACACATAAAAAAAATAAATTATTGATAGATTTAATACTTAGCTAAGTTATAAAAAATAACAATCTACTGAGTGATATAATAATTTATTTTATCAATGCGTAAGTATTATTTATTGATAGTTCTTAATGAATGGGTAGCCTATTATACTAAATTAGTGGCTGTTATCATTCAACTTTGATATCGTTAGAACGTATGATTAAAGCAATGACTTTTATCCAAAATTTATTTTTGTTCAACTAATTGATTTATTAAGATATCATCTGCATGAACATAATTCATGTCGCAGAAAAGTAACATAAGAAATTTATAGTATCAGTCGATCGAAAAGCCAATAAATATTTGCGGTAGCTTGGTGGGCAAGGGGACGAAAGTTCATGAAAAATTCCCGTTTTTTGGTGTCCGCTTACCCACCCTACCAAGACTTATTAAAAAGTTTTCGATCTACTGAGTATATCTAGTGATCATTTATTCATCATAAGGAGTCTATTTATGAAAATTATCGTGCTTGGTGCTGGTATTATTGGTGTAACAACGGCTTATTTTTTAAGCAGTGCAGGGCATCAAGTTTTTGTCATCGACAAAGCAAAGTCTCCGGGCTTAGCCACTAGTTTTGCCAATGGTGGGCAACTCAGTTATTCCTACACTGATTCTTTAGCAAATCCGGCATTAGCAGTTCAATTACTAAAATTACTCAAAGGTCAAGAACCAGCTTTCGACATGAAATGGTCAATCAACCTATTCTCTTGGGGATTACGTTTTTTACGAAATTGCACGAAAGGTAGAGCTGCATTTAATACCGAAAATATTTTACGGTTGGCGATGTATTCGCGTGAAATGATTCATCAAATTTTAGCACTTCATTCAATTGAATTTAATTATCAACAAAATGGAAAATTACACATTTATAGTAGTGAACAAACATTTAATAAAGCACTTCAATATGTCGAGCTAAAAAATAGTTGGGGTTGTCAACAACAAATTTTGAGTTCACAAGCCTGTCTAGCTAAAGAGCCCACTTTAGAACATTTTGCCGCCAAAATGGTCGGCGGTATTTTTTCACCAAAGGATGAGTCAGGTGATTGTTATTTGTTTACGAGGGTTCTTGCTGACTTATGTGCTAAATTTAATAATGTGCAATTTCTCTATGATACTGAAATAACAGGACTAGAGGTAAAAAAGGGACGCATTTCTCGCGTTAAAATGGCTGATGATAGTTATTATGCCGATGCTTTTGTTGTTTGTTTGGGAGCAGAAAGTCCATTATTGTGTCGAACAATAGGCATCAAATTACCCATTTATCCGCTCAAAGGTTATAGCCTTACTATACCTGCAACAACCACTGCGCCAACTATCAATATCACAGATACTTACCATAAAATGATTTATAGCACTTTAGGCGATAAACTACGGATCGCAGGCTTATTAGAAATGTGTGGATATGATACTTCTATCAATGAAGCAAGATTAAAAAATATGATTCAAACTGCACAAACCTTATTTCCCGACGCGGGAGACTATCGCCAAATTACGCCTTGGGTTGGTTTGAGAGCTGGTACGCCAGACAGTGCGCCGATTCTTGGCTGGACCTGCTATCCCAATTTATACTTAAATACTGGGCATACTATGTTAGGGTGGACGTTGGCTGCTGGAAGTGCTGCTGTGATAGCTGACATCATCAATGATAGTTCGCCAGCTATTGATTTGACCGGCTTAACGTTGAAACGTTTTTAATTTAATTCTCATGTTATGCATTCTTCTTCTTGAGGTATTTTTTAGAACCACGATCTCTCCCTCCCCCTAACCCCCTCCCGCTGGGAGGGGGGACCGCGCCGTGCCATTTTGCTATCTTTAGCTAAAACGATAGTCATTAAATAGTTTTAAAAACAATATTTTGACTGTTGATTTTCTCTATCTTGTTATAGCTAACAAATAGGAAAATGGCACTGGACGGTCCCCCCGCCCAGCGGGAGGGGGTTAGGGGGAGGGAGAGATCGTGAACATCAAAAGTACATAAAAAATAAGGTCCCAAAAAGCTCAAACGGCACTGCCGTCTCCCTTATTGAATTCTCATTCCTTATTTCGATTATCAAATGAAAACACAGCCAATTTTTATTAGCCATGCCACCCAAGATGACGATTTCGTTAAACAGTTACGCCTAGAGTTGGAAAACTTAGGTTTGCCGGTTTGGGTGGATTCACGTAATTTGCGTGGGGGCCAGGCATTGGCCCCAGAAATCCAGCAAGCCATTGAAAATGCAAGACAAGTATTAGTTGTGTTAAGTCCCAATACCATCAATTCTCCTTGGGTGCGTAAGGAAATTAAAATGGCCCAAGCGGTTGAACACCAAAAGGAGAAGGGAGGAAATTTTGTCATTCCGTTATTGTTGCCGGGAATTGAGCCGGCGGCTCTGGATTTGTGGTTTGAGGAACCGCCGTTGGCGATTCCCATTCAATTAAAGCCGGGCGGTTTGCGGGAGGCGTTGCCTCAAATTTTGGCGGCGTTGGGTGAGCGGTTGCCGGATGATCTACAGCCGTTGGTCGAATCCGAGGCGCAACCGGTTGCAGAGTTGTTGCTCAAATTGAAAAATCTGCATTTTCAGGAGCTTGATGGCAAACGCCGGGCAAAAGCGATGGCCACGCTGATTTATACGCCAGCTAATTTTCCGGCAGCGCGAGAAGTGGAAAGTCCCGATTTTTATTTGACGGCTCCGTTGGGGCCCATCGAAGCCAATGATTTACAATGGTATTTAGAACAATATCATATTTGGCCGCTGGGGTCGTTTAAAGAGCGAGCTGAGCGGATTGAGGCTAATCTCCCACTGTGGGGCCAAGCTTTATATCAAGCGGTGTTTGGGCCCAAAGCGACTCAACCAGCTTTGACCGCTTGGGAAAAGGCTGCTCCTGCTGCCGAGCGGCGGTTTTCGGTGTTGGTTGATCGGCAATTACCAGAGGGTGCTGAGGCTGAGAGCCAAGCGTTGGCTAATGAAGCGGCTAGTGAATGGTTGCGATTGCCGTGGGAATTGTTGCATGATGGACATGGCTATTTGTTTCAAGGTAAACAGGCGGTGCGAGTGCGACGGCGGTTACCGAATTACCGTGAGCAAGCGGTTCGTTTAGCCGAGTTACCGATTCGGATTTTGTTAGTCAGTCCGCGCCCTGAAGATAAACACGCCGGTTATTTGGATCATCGGGCGAGTGCGTTGCCGTTGGTGGAGGCGATGGAAACGTTAGGCGATCAGTTGGTGCAGTTGACGTTGTTGACTCCGCCCACTTTTCCAGCGTTACAACAAGCCATACAACAAGCCGATGCCAAGCATCAACCTTTTGATGTGGTGCATTTTGATGGACATGGCGTGTTTGATCAACAATTGGGGTTGGGCGGGCTGTGTTTTGAAGACCCGCAATCAGTGTTGCAATTGGAACAGCGGGCAATGGCGTTTGTCGATGCTAAGAAAATCGCGGCGGTGATTCGGGATTATCGGATTCCGTTGGTATTTTTGGATGCGTGTCAAACTGCTAAGAGCGAAGTTGATCCGACGGCTTCGGTAGCCGCGCAGTTGTTAGAAGAAGGCACGACTTCGGTGGCGGCGATGAGTTATACGGTTTTTGTCGCCACCGCTTCCCGATTTGTCAAAGCGTTTTATCAGGCGTTGGCGCAAGGGGCCCGCGTCGGGCAAGCCATGTTAGCGGGGCAACAAGCTTTGCAACTTGAGAGTTATCGGTTTGATAAACCGGGGGCGGGTGAATTTCATTTACAAGATTGGTTTGTGCCGGTCTTGTTTCAAGAACGCAACGATCCGCAATTATTCACCCAATTGCCTCCGCAAGCCATGCAGCAATTGCAACAGCAACAACGGCGACTGAGTTTGGGCGCGTTACCAGAATCGCCTCCACATACGTTTATTGGGCGCAGTCGGGATTTGTTGACATTAGAACGGCTCTTGTTTATGCAGCCTTATGCGGTGGTGCGTGGGACGGGTGGGGCTGGGAAAACCACGTTAGCGGTTGAATTAGCGCGGTGGCTGGTGCGAATTGAACGGTTTCAACGGGCCGCGTTTGTCAGTTTAGAAGAGTATACCGATGCGCGTGGCGTGTTAGATGTTATTGGGCGGCAATTGTTACCCGACGGTGATCACTGGAGCGTCGCCACCTATCCTGATTTAGATCAAGCCGTGCAACCGGTGAAACGGGCCTTATCTGACCATAATACCTTGATTGTGTTAGATAACTTAGAAAGTGTATTGGCTGTGCCGAAAGACCGGTCAGGTTTTGAAAACTTGACCGATCTGGATGGAATTTGGAAATTGTGTCAAGATTTACTGGCTGCTGATTCAGCTACGCGCCTTGTGTTTACCAGTCGGGAACCGTTGCCGGCTCCGTTTAATCGTCAGTTCTGCGATATTCAGTTAGGGGCCCTGAGTCAAAGTGAAGCCATTGCGTTAGTTCGGGAAGTGATGCGGCAAGAAGGACTGACTCCCAAAGCCACCGATCCGGGGACCACGCCTCAAGAAATCACGGATTTGGTGGAAGCGGTGCATTGCCATGCGCGGGCTCTGGTGTTGTTGGCAAGGGAGGTTGGTAGGCTGGGGGTTTGTGCGACTACTGAGACTGTGCAGCAGATTATGGAGGATTTGGATCGGAGGTATCCGGGAGATCGGGAAAATTCGTTGTATGCTAGTGTGGAGCTTTCGTTACGGCGGTTGTCGAGTGAGACGCGAGAAAAAATCCGGGGATTAGCGGTGTGTCATGGTGGTGTGCATTTTCATGTGTTGAATGCTTTATCAGGAGAAGATGAAGACACGGCAAATCAAATTTTCAAAGAATTAATCGACGTTGGTTTAGCGGAAAACAAAGGTTATAGCTACCTCAGCCTTGATCCAGCCCTCCCAACTTACCTACGCCGTGACATGGACACCACCGAGCAAACCCAATTCACCGAACAATGGGCTACTGCTATGATGCAACTGGTTGGTTATCTTTATGAGCAACGAAATAAAGATGCCCAATTAGCAGCTCAGTTGACTCTGTTAGAATTACCCAATTTAATGGCATTATTGGCCTGGATACCAGACAAAGAAACACCAGAACGAGTGGTTAATTTAGCAGGTAAGATAGAACAATTACTTGCTAATCTAAACCGTCCCCAAGCCTTAGACCAAGCTGTTGCAGTACGAGAACAAGCCAAGCAAAACTTAACCGGTTGGAGTAGAGCCCAATTTCAATCAGAGCAATTACAGATTGAACGACTGCTAGACCAAGGTAATTTACCCGCTGCTTACACCGCCGCCCAACAATTATTGCAACGTTGTATCGAAGCCGGTGAAAAAGCCTATCAAGGTGCCGATTATGATATGGCTATGGCTCATTTTTTGTTGGGCAGAGTGCTAAAAATGGGCGGACAAGCCGAAGCTGCCTTGCCATCGTTAAACGAAGCCCAACAACGCTTCCAGCAATTAGCAGATACGGGCAATCAAAGTGCAGAAAGCATGGCTTCTGCCGCTATCACGGAAATGGGCGATTGCCTAAGAAATTTAGGACAACTGGAGGAGGCGGCAACCGCCTATCAAACCGCTATTCAACGGGCTGAAAAACAAGAGGATGCAAGGCAGATTGCTACCGGTAAAGGCCAACTTGGCACCGTCCGCCTATTTCAAAAACGTTATGCCGACGCACTGAAAATCTATACGGAAGTGAAAGCCATTGTTGAAGTCTTAGGAGAGTGGGGTACTGTGGCCGGTGCTTGGCATCAAATTGGTAGCGTACACAAGGAAACCAAACAGTTTGAACTGGCTGAGCAAGCCTATCGGCAATCACTGGCTATTCGTGTGCAACATCATTTAAAAAGTGATGAGGCGAGTGATCTAGGCGAACTGAGCAATTTGTATGATGACATGGGACGTTTAGAGGATGCAGTGGTTTTTTGTCGGCAAGCAGCAGATATTTATGCTGAACTAAAAAACTTGAAAAATGAAGGATCAGCTCGTAATAACCTAGCCAACACCCTTATCAAACTGCACCGCTACGATGAAGCTCGCCGTGAGTTGCAACAGGTCATTGAGTGTGATAAGCCATTTGGTCATGCGGCTGAACCTTGGACAGCTTGGGATAATCTGTATGACTTAGAACAAGCCACCAAACACCCACAAGCTGCCGCAAAAGCAAGACAAAAGGCTATTGACAGTTTTATGGCTTATCGGCGAGATGGTGGTGAAAATCACAATCCGGTGGGAAAACTTTGTGCATTTATGGCTCAAGCTATGCGGGATGGAAAAACTGAGGAAATGCAAGAAGCGTTGATAGAACGTGCTAATTGGAAAATTGTGCCTAAATTGCAAGCCATTCTCAACGGCGATAGAAATCCAACATTGGCGGATGATCCTGATTTGAGTTATAGCATGGTGGTGGAATTGCGGTTGTTGTTGGAATCGCTGCCCAAACCGGAAAAAGGCGTGGTGGGGAAGGTTCGGGGGTGGTTGGGGGTTTAAAGGCTTTTTGTCTGAATTTTAATTGTCTGAATCAGGATTTTCAGGATTTCCAGGATTTTCAGGATTAAAATCAAACGAACCATCAATGATTTTGATTATTATCCGGTAAATTCTCAAATTTTGTAAATTCTGATTCAGACAAAAAAGCCCCTTGGCGTTAATAGACCTTGGGGCTTTTTTTATGTCCGTTTGCATGGCAAATATTTAATCTTTATAATATCTCCTGCAAGCGTAGGGTGCCTCCCACACACCATAGTCATAAAAAATCAAACCACCTTAAAAGGAATTATGATGAAATGGACTAAAATCAAGACACTTTACCCAGATAAATTTATGGTGACTAATGCTTTTGATGGAGTTAAATTGTTCATTATAATAGAGTTTTTTTGTTTTTTGTGTTTGCGAATTGATTGAGAGAAATGTGAAAATTCAGTCATCATGAAAAAGGAACAAAGTTATTTTGGTAAGGAAGTCAAATTTCATTCCCTAAACGTAAACTAAAAAACGCAACAAACACAATAAACACAAAAAACGCAATCAACTTAAACTTAATAAATTGGGTTTCGGCAACGCTTCCAAAAAATAGTGCTTGGCAAAATTAGGCACTGCTTCCCGCGAAATAAATACATCTTGAGTAATCACCAATTCCCAGTCACGCGCAATGCCTTGACTGATATCATACAACCATTTGTCAATATCTGTTTGTGTACGTGATCGCCGTGTCCACCCTGGCTCTAAAATGCAAAAGCCTGCGCCTAGCTGTTTCATAAATTTGATTAAAAAATTCAAGAAATGAAAACGATTGAACGGATTAACCCATTGTTTTTCAAACAAAGCACCCGGTTCGCAAAAAAACACGGTGGTTTTATCTTCAATATCATTAGTAAGAATCAGACTGCATAGTCTTTGCTCATAAACCAAATGGATTTCAACACCGCCCCAACTGTCGGTTTTATTTAACGCATCTACTAAGGATTCACAAGTGATTTCGTCACCGGTGTATTCAAATTGACCTTTTTTTAATTCTAAGCGGTAACAATCTGGATCAAGTTGTGCTGATATTTCTGAAAATAACCTTAAAAACGGTGACAGCAAAGCTTTTCTAGTTAATGGAACTGGGGAAAAACTAGCGTAGTAGTCTGTACTCATTACTTATTCTCGTTTCGGGTAATTACACGATGGTTACGATAGGTGGATTTTTTTTCATTAAAAATGCTTTAGCATCCTGTGCGGCTTCACCGGCTTCTAATTTATACTCCAGTTGAGCAACGACACCACTGTCTTTTTGGCATTCATTAATCGCGGCAATCAATTTGCGATCTTCTTTCAACTGTTTAGGTTTAATGATAACGCCTTTTTCGCTATCTCCACCAGCTACCTGACTGCAATCTGATTTACATTGAACGATTTTAGTAATATTCCCATTTTCATCACGAGTGATATGATCCACTTCTTTTGTTGCACCACATTTCTTGCATCTAAAATCAGGGCTTATGTCATTACCACTTTTGATATCAGCCTCATTATGAGTAATGGCAAATACTTCATACAAATCCCCCGCTTTATGGCTCACCATTTTTTGTAGTTTTTTATCAGCGATGGAGCCAAAATTGGTTGGAAGCGGATTGCAATCCCAATCATGGTTACAAAGTTTAGTCATTATTTGTCTTTTGTTAATGAAGCATTCAGTATTTCATTATTTGAAAAACGCTTGAAACAGGAATGTAGGGTGGGCAAGTGAGCGGTATTTGGGGAATCATTGTTGCCCGCTTGCTACAAAAGCCCAAAGCTAGAAAGCCCAAAGCTTTAGCTTTGGTATGGAGTCCAAAGCTTTAGCTTTGGTATGGAGTCCAAAGCTTTAGCTTTGGTATGGAGTCCAAAGCTTTAGCTTTGGTATGGAGTCCAAAGCTTTAGCTTTGGATATGCACTGCAAATAATTTTTGGCTCTCTCCATTTGGATAACTCAGTAAGTAGTCGTCCAAATTATCTTCATTTTCATCGGGGATGGTGGAGATTTCCAAGCTATCATTGTTATTACCTTGGCTCTCGACGACATAATCCAACAGCCCACGATAGGTTTTGCCTTTGAATTGGAAGCTTAACATACCGTTGCTAAATTCTACGCGTTTGGCAAAAGTCAATAGGGCCTCCATATTCGCTGGAGCCGGATATAATAATTGTTGACGTTTGTTATCAGCATCGTCTTCAAAGACGAAAGAAACCGGGATTGTTGTGATGGTTAAGCCGGTTTTCGTTTTTTCGTTAACGGTTAACGAGACCCAATCAGGACGGGCACTATACCATAAGGTCCGAGAAACCGGTATTTTGAGATGCCCATTGGATTGGATGGTTAACTCATTTAAGCCTAAGGCTGACAATGCCATTTGCAAGGCTTGCGGTTGTTGCACAGCGGGAAAGGTCGAAATGTCTAATCCATCATTAGTCACAAATCGCACATTTTGGGAATTATCCACTTGAAGCATCGCCTTTTCCAAACTGTGTTTGACTTGTGATGGAAAAAGCGCAAACCGCAAATCATCCATATCTAAGTAAATATAACCCCACGTTGCGTCTTGATTTAAGACACTCTCTGGTTGGCTAAATCGAGGTAATGTATTGAGCGTTTCTAAAATACTGCCATCATTGCCAAACAAATCAACCGATAAATCAACACTAGGCGATTGTTCAATCTCACTATCAGCAGATAATGTTGGTAACAGTGTTGTCAAGTCCAAGCCGGTTGGAATTTGTGCGGGATCAGTAAAGCGCACAGTAGGGCCCAAATTCGCCCAAACCAAATTCGCTAATTTTTCCGAACGATATACCGAGTAACCTTTGTCAGGCGTTTCATCGCGAATTATTAACTCAAAAACCTTTTCCGCAGGATTGGTAGACGTTACTTCGACAATACGTGCCCATTTTTGATTTTTTTCATCTCTATTAGATAATTCTGGATCAGCAACTCTTCCACCATCAGCTATCAAGAAATTACTGTTAGCTAAATGATTAACTTCACTTAAAAAAGGACTGTAAAATTTTTCACTATCTCTAAATTCCCAAAGTTGTGTAGCTGTCCATTGGTCCGGATCACTGCTTGAAGTATCTAGTTGATATTGTACGGCTCGGCTGTAAAGATCATTGGCATCCTCAATCCCAGTACGTCCGTTACCGTTGTCGTACATAAGTAGACTACCATCGGTTAAAAACCTTGCAGCATGGTGGTGAAAAGGCCATTCACCATTCCCTAGCATAGAAAAATCGCCATCTTCGCCAAATCGCCACAAGAGTTCACCAGTCGCTCGGTCAAATTTAATAATCCAATCTTGGGCACGGAGAGAAACCAAAATGCTATCATCTCTCTCATCATAGAAAACTGAATTGGCATGAGTCCAATTTATCTCACTGTTAGGAGGGCCATCTAAACTACCTTTAATCCGATGCGGGTCCAACATATCAAAAACATCCCATTGTCTAACAACTTGACCTTCTGGGGTAAATTCGACAATTGAGTCCCCTTTAATTTGTCTAGAAATTTGTCCACCATTTTCATCAATATAGCCATCAATAGTCCGAATATCTTTGATTAAAGTCAACAAATTTCCCGAAGGCCTTTCAATGACATCATGGTGAAAACTTTTACTGATAGGAGGATTCAACTGGGCTGGAACCCAGATATGCTTTTTATTACCCAGCATATCCATTTCAATAGCATTCCCATTTCTGAGATATAAAAGATTTTGATTGTGCATTTGGCTCACAGCAGTCATGCTAGCATCTTTATGATACCAGACGACTTTACCTTGTTCATCAATGGCAATAATCAACCCCCAATCATCTCGAGCCGGAACCCAACGCCTGATATCGAAAAAAGTAATTCCTTGTTGCATTTTATCAGGCTCGCTTATCGTTATTTCCAATGGCGGAAAATCATCAGGTAGCGATTGTGTTTCCAATTGCAATGAATCGTTATATGTCGTTTGTTCCATCGCATCAACGACACTGATTGTTACTGCATAGATTTCTTGGGGATGTAATCCAAGAATCTCCATTTGATGGGCGGTTGTCATGCCTTGGGTGGATGGCACGGTGATGGTATGCTCATCATTTTGCAAAATGGCAAGGGCCTTGGTGGGCGTATCAGTAGTAAAATTGAGCGTTGCTCTTAGGACATTATCTGGGTTCATGGTGAGATTAGGATTTTCAATCACCGGTTGGGCATAGGTATAATTCCCCATTAACCCGATAATAAGCAACATTCCCAATAAGGGATTTTTAGTCATTAAAATAACCTCCTTAATTTTATGAAACTCAAGCAGCAGATGTCCTACTTTTCATTTTACTGACTGATGTTACGCATAGTGTTTCAAAATCGTGTAAAATATCTCAATCTAATTTCTCCAACATGATAAGTATTTAATAATGAATAATCTACTGGATATTTACACCGATTACTTGATAAGTTCATTGTGACAATTGGTATTGTGGGGAGTTTTGCTGGCAATGAAGCTGGCGGTATCGCGGCTGGTGAAGCTTTTATTGTGACAATTGTTGTGTTGGGCTTTACCAATGAGCGGATAGAAAATAGCTTAGAAAATTGTAGACCTTCTTTATTAGCGCGTTTTGCTTTTTTAGTGCTTGCGGTGACTTATTTTATATTGTTGATATTTTACATCATTGAATTGTTTAGGTAAGAAAAAGGGAATTATAGCGTTTTTGCGTTTAATGCGTTACCGCATTATAGCGTTTTCTATTTAATGATGAATAACTTAAACTATATTAGCTATACTTTATTCAATCAAAAAACGCTATAGAAACCCCTCTGCCAACGGCTAAAGCCGTTGTCTAAAAGCTTCGAGAAAAAACTTTTAAGCCAAACCTGCCAGGTTTTTAAAACCTGGCAGGTTTAATTTCTGAAATAAATCCAGATGATGAAAGGAATAAAAAATATGTCCAAAAAAGTGATCACAAATCTTATTATTATTGGAGGCTTGCTGTCAGTGCCCGTAACCAGCATGTTAGCGGGAGAGGAAAGCAAGCAACCGTCCAAGGCAGTCATAGAGGCTGTCAATAGATGCTTGCCCCAACATACGAAACTGGTAAGTGAGGCAGATATAGAGGCACTTCTCCGCTATCGCCAGCACGATTCAAAGTGGTATCAGCTACTGCGCTATCTCCAGCCCAAGGCGAAGTGGTGTCGGCTCGTTGGGAATACGGGGCTATCGCAGGTAGCACGCTCTCATCCACCAATGCGTATAAGGAGTGAAGCCTTAGCAAAGTGTATCGGGGATGATGTGAATAAAGAGCTACAGGCGGATCCAGCGTTTCAGCAGTTAACTGACATACTCAAGTCCACAGCGGCTCAAGATGATCAGTGTTATGGCCCAAGCTATCGCTGTTACGATAACTTGTTTGCAGGCTGGCTGCATCTGGAACGTGTTGTTATAGGCAAGCTAGACATGGAATGTGCGATTTATAACCATAACACGCCGGGACAATGCAAAGGAGGTGATACTTTCTCAGAGTTGTTGCTGTTGTTCAAACACGACTGCGAGTATGACACCGTGAAACACGCGCCAAAGCTGAAAGATTGTCAGGACATCAAAGTGAGCGAATCGCTTTGTGAATAAGGCAGTCGCGGGAAAATAAAATACCCTAACCGAGGGGGAACCTGCCAGTGCGTCCCTCCTCCCTGTGGGAGGGGGTTAGGGGGAGGGATATTTTATTTTTCCGCAACTCCCTAACCGGTAGCATGATTATCAGTATATAGCAATTCCCGATTGAATAAAGTACAGTTAATATAGTTTAAGTTATTCATAATTAAATATAAAACGCTATAACGCAGTAACGCATTAAACGCAAAAACGCAAAAAACGCAAAAAACGCTATATATGTAGGTACACAGAAATCTTTTAATATTTTGGAGAAAGGGGGTGTGATTAAAAGTGCATGGATCGTATAAATTGCTTGACATATCGTCAGGGCGAATAATGGATGGAATGAATCTTAAAAACGGTTGCTAAAGCCGCGTAAAAAATAATGAAAAAGCCATGCACTTTTAATCGCACCCTTGGAGAAAGGAAAAATGCTATTTCTTAAAGAAATAGTATTTTTAAAAAAGTTAAAATACTTTTGTTTGCCTACATATTTATCTGAAATAGATATTCGGCACTGGGGTCGTTCAATGGGATTGGTTCTAGGATACCGGGGAAAGGGGATTGTTCCAATAGGAACCCTTCAATGAAATGTGTGGTATTTATTCGTTTTTTGGTCAAATTGACTCCTTATTCATTTCCCCTTTCCCATTACTCATAGAAGCAATCCCATTGAACGACCCCAGTGCCAAAATATAGCAGAAATATAGGATTTACTCATGAATGAATCTAACCTCCAATCTGTGCTTAATCAGCTTGAACACTTGAAAGAAGCTTCTCCAAACCTAGTCGACACAACGGAACATTGGATTAATACCATCCATGAAAAGCAGACATTCTTAGATAATCGCGATCATTCTATTGTTTTCATCGGTAGCGTCGGGGTCGGAAAATCTTCTCTCATTGGTGTTACGGCTAATCTTCTGGTTGACGAAAAACTGACTGACAAGACCAGCCTGAAAAAAAAGTCAGTCTTGTCCATAGGTGCAGGTCGTACCACCGTGTGTGAAGTGTGCATTCGTGCGCTAAAAGAAGATGAAACTGGAATTGGGCTTATTATTGAGCCGGTTACTGAAGAAGAGATGCAAAAAGAAATTACTATCTATGCAGAAACCGAATGGAATCGCCGTCAGCCTGATGCCGTTAAAGGGGAGGACGATACAGAACCGACTCCCCAAGAAATTCAACGGGTAATCCGTAATATGACCGGCTATATGGAGTACCAGGAAAGTTTTATTGATGGTAACAAAAAGAAACGGCGCACTGTACGCCCGCTTGATGAGGTAGTTTCCCGCTTTGATAATCACGAAGCACTTTCAGCGCATCTAATCGAATGTGCCAAGCTATCCAAGCGTAAAGAAACCGCATGGTGGTGGAATGAGAGCAATGTAGAACATTTGCAAGCCCTGAAAACGCTTTTTGAAAACATAAACCAGGGTAAAGAATCAACCGCTATGCTACCACGCCGTATGACGGTTGTCGTTCCCGAACTTTTGTCCGGCGATACCACCAGATTAGCTCTCACTCTTATCGACACCAGAGGACTGGATGGTCCAGTCGAATCACGCGCTGATCTCTACAAGTACATGCGCGATTCGCGTTCCATAATGGTATTGTGTGCCCCCTTCAAAAATGCGCCGGGCGAAAGCTTGCGTACTTTACTGCACGCCATGACCGGCGATGCTGAACTACGTCAGACAATCCCACGCACATTGCTTGTGTTGATCGATCAGAATGATGCTGAGCAAGTGAATGGTGCAGACGGTGATCGGGAATTCGGACAGGATTTGAAAATTGAAGAATGCCATCGTGTTTTAGAAAGTGCTGGGCTTTTGGGCATAATTGACCAGGAACGTATCATTGCTTTTGACGCTTTGCAAGATGACCGCAATCGTTTGCAAATCGCCATTGATAATTGTTTGACACAATTTCACCAGACAAGCGAAGACGAACAACGTAAACTGATAAGTGATGCGGAAACATTTATAAAGAATGCGGCTAATGAGCTTCGCCCTGAACTCTGCAATGATGTGGATAAGCAAATCAAAAAGACGATGGCTCTACACCGGTTATCTTCAGATGCTCCCTTGCGTAATCCATTGGCGGGATTATTTGACGCGATCCGAGCAACACGCTATGCTGCGGTCGTATATGCGAGTTGTCGGCGCAACGGGGCTTACTCTAACCTTGATTTGTATGCTGCAATTCGGGCCAAGGCATCGCGGGAAGCAACTCTGTGGCTTGATCAGTTGTTCAATCCTATAATCACCAAGCTAAAGGTGCTTAAACAAGAAAATTCATTCGCGTTGATTCATGATCATATTAGCCTTCGAGAACAGCAATACCAAGAGGCACGGCTCACAGTAATTAGCGACTATGCCGTTCGCATCGAAAAACAAGTCCATGAAAAGCTAAAGTCTGATTCAGTCTGGCATAAATGTGTCAGAGAATGGGGACTAGGAGATGGGTTCAAAAACAGAGTATTGGGGCATTTGGAGGAATGGGAAAGCAGACAGCAGGGCATTATCGCCCACGAGACTACGAATGCCATAAAAATTATTCCCCTATTATCGGAAGTTTCACTGCCACCTCAAGCACCTCAATTTACGCTTTATATTCGTAATCTGCGTGTACTAAGGCAAGTCAGTTGGACTCCCACACAATTGAATGTCGTGATTGGAGCTAATGGTTCCGGCAAAACAACCCTCCTACTGGTTTTAAAACTTTTGCAGGTTGCATATCAACGTAGTCTGCCGGAAGCAGTTACTCAAATTCTAGGAGGTAGCAGCAATCTCAAAACCATAGGAATCAGCGAAGAGGAACCGGTAGAGATAGGTATCGACATTGACACGATAAGTTGGAGAATTCAGCTAGTTCTGCGCGAAAGTTCGGTAGAATTAACTAAAGAGCGTTTGACAGAAAAAGAACGAGAGATATTCTATCGTGATGGACTTGGAGCGTTTTTTTATGGAAGTGAACGCATAGAACCTGATTCCAAACTGGGATTACGAACGCTAATGGATAGGGGCGTAGCTGAATCTGCATTACGCAAAGTCGCTTCATTCCTTCAACACATAGCAGTCTATCACGATCCCGATTTATGGCATTTGCGCTGGCAAGGTTCCAATGCTTCCGAAGATCGAATTTTGCATACGAGAGGAATTAATGCGCTGGCTCTGTTACGACGCTGGTATCAAGAACTTGTTGTCAACTACCACCGTTACCAATTTGTCGTAGAAGGACTTGCCGCAGCATTTCCTAATACCGTGGAAAAATTAGACTTTGTAGGAGCGGGTAATACCTTGGTAATGCGTATCTACCAGCCCGGTCAAGAACTTCCCAGTCCACTAGCCGCTGAAGCCAATGGTGTTCTTCAACTTTTGGTACTGTTTTGCGAGGTGGCTAATGCAGAAAACGAAAGCTTGGTAGCGATTGATGAACCGGAAAACTGTCTGCATCCTTATGCTCTCCGCGCTTTTCTCCGCCGGACCAGCCGGTGGGCCCGCCAACACAATCTGACGGTGCTATTGGCAACGCACTCAACCGTCCTCTTGGACGAACTGAGCACAACCCCGGAACAGGTGTATGTCATGACAGCAAACGAACGTGACGGCCCTTTACCAACGCGACTAGACAAACTCTACAACCGTGAATGGTTGGAAAACTTCAAATTAGGTGATCTCTATGAACAAGGGGAGATTGGAAGCAATGAGGATGAGGATTGAATATGGTGCGGATAAAGCTGATCGTAACCGGTGACATGGAAAAACTAGCGTTGCATAAGTCGTTGCGACGATTTTTTCCAGATGAGCGGGATGGGCAAAAAGTGATATGGGATCTGCCAAGAAAAACCCAGTGTGCAACAAGTTACCAACTTTCTACATTACAAACCGACAATAGCAACTTGTCTACAGCAATGAAGCAATTGGCTCAAGCCATGCTTAATGAGGCACTGTTTGGCAAGACCGGAAAACCGGCAGATTTAGTTGTGGTTATCGACGATGTGGAGCTTGGGAATTTAGAGCAAGAGAACGTTATCGCAACACACTTTCAAAATGCCGTGCGACATGAATTCAATAAATACAAAGATAAATACAACACCAAGACAATACAGAAGTATCAAGGCATTCTCCGCGAAAAATGCTCTTTCCATTTACTTAAACCGATGGTGGAATCTTATTTGTTTGGTGATGATAATGCACTTCAACTTGCGGGCGTACCGAACGGCGAAAATCCCCAATTGGTCCATCCCACTGATGTAGAGCAATTCGAGACCAATGACCCCGCTTGGCTGCCTACCTGTCATAGAGAAAATGCAAAACGACAGCAATCAAAGCCTTGGTGGTATCACGAGTGCCATCCCAAGCACTATTTGGAACATCTGACTGAGCGTGGCCAAGTATTCTACGATGAAACATCCTACGGTAAAAATGCGCTTGATAAGCTTGCATGGAGGAAAGTGCCCAAATGTTTAGATGATACACCTTTCATCCGGTCGCTGTTTGAAGATATTGCCGATTGGTTTGGTATCCCAAACCCGCTTGGCAAGGGCAAGACTCATCCAAATTTTTATCCACCTAAATCAGTAAACCGAGCTAATCTCCTCCTTCGCAATATGTAAGATATCAATTCGCTGATTTGATAGATTTATTGTATCATCTTAGACAATTTATCTAGTGATTTTTAACATCTGGAGTTCAATCATGAAAGCACAACACTAATTTTATGACTTTCCCCCGTTTGAAAGGGCGATAACAAAGGTTCGCCCCTGCAATATTTGGCGTAAGGCGAATCTTTGTTATCGCCCTCCCCAAAATCCGTTACAATCAGGAAAAATCATAAGACAAAATGAATGATTTGGTATGTCTCTACCAATTAATTTTATAAGGTACTGTTTTCATTAGAGACTAAAATTTTAACTCTTAATTCGCATGATATATATTTCATATAAACATAAATTGCGTTTTTGTTATTTTCAAAGCGTTTTCATATAATTTATAGCGTTTTTGCGTTTAACTCGTTACAGCATTATAGCGTTTTTTATTTAATTATAAATAACTTAAACTAGATTAATTGTACTTTATTCAATCAGGAAACGCTATATTTCCTTATCATTTGAATGATACTATAGTTTTCCGGAAAATTATCTTCTACCAAACCTTCGAGGTTTTTAAAACCTCGAAGGTTTCTAGAGCCAGAAAACTCTCTTTATGAGAGTGATTGCACACTTAAATACGTTTTAAAGCGAGAAATCTCCTCATAGCTCCCCGTGCCGTAATCTCCTTTGGCAACAATTACCACCTCTGATGGATTGGTGGCGCAATACAACAGAATTTGCCATTATCATTTTGTATATTTACGGAAAGTAGACGTTTGTGGTTTTCTTTTTGCCAGTTATTCATATTTTCATAAAGTTCTCGCATTGAAGAACTTTCAAAATATGTAAGATTATGTTTATTGCTATTTGACATTGTTCCTTCTTCTTTTGTTGATTTTAATTAGTCATTACCAATTCTCAATTTAATTTCATGTTATATGGAAAACTCTGGAGAACTTTGTAAGTATTGTCTGGTGTCGTTGATTTTTTTGTGGCTACTGGCAAACGTTATCCTAAACATCCTTATTTTTTTATCCATGAATTTAAAAAGGAGCATGAATCATCAGGCGATCCATTGGGACTATTGTTAATCGCAATGGTGGCTGCCCAAAAATTAAATAATAATTTAAAACCCATTTATGGTTGTTATGTGATGGGGCGACTTTGGTTTTTCGTCGTCCTAGAAGGGCTGGATTATTCCACGAGTTTAGCTTATGATGCGACTAAAAACGACATTAAAGAGATTTTTAGTTTCTTAAAAAAAACGAAAGGAATGATTTCAAAAATAATCACACCATCCCAATCCTAACGCAAAGGATAATTAATGCCCAACTTAACACTAGAACAAAAACTCCTCTTTAACCGTTTATCCAAAGATCGCCAACAAAACGCTGATGTCCTGGAAAAACGTTCTATGCGTGGCGTTAAACAGCGTGTTATCGAAAAATATTCCGACAATGCCCACTTTATCTATGAGCTGCTACAAAATGCCGATGATGTCAAAGCCACCAAAGCCAGATTTATTCTTAATCAATCCGGTATTTACTTTGCCCATAACGGCACCATTCATTTTTCTATCACTGCCCCGGATTGTGAAGAAATTGATACACAAAATCAATGCTTAGGACATATCAACGCCATCACCTCCATCGGCAATTCCAATAAATACGAGGCACAAATCGGCAAATTTGGTGTCGGTTTCAAAGCCGTTTTTCAATATACCCAAACACCAGAAATCTACGATCCATCTTTTTGTTTTAAAATTGAACGATTCATCGTACCCATATTGCTCACCACCGAACATCCCGAAAGACAACCTGATGAAACCTTATTTTATTTTCCATTTGATAATCCACAACAAACGCCTCACCAAGCCTTTCAAGCCATTGTAAACAAATTAACCCATCTCTCTTATCCCTTGTTATTTTTAAGAAATTTAACCGAAATTACATGGTTTTGCAGTCATGAGAATCAAGGAAAATATCTCAAAACCATCAAACCGCTTGAAGTTAACAATACACACTATCATATAGAATTAATTTCTGGTTCCCACGCTCCAGCGTGGGAACCCAATCCGGACGCGCCAGCGTCCACCTTTTCTAAAAGTAATCACTTTCTTGTCTTGACTGATAACACCAATAATCATCCCTTCAGCATAGCCTATCTCGTCAACTTATCAGAACATGGGCAACCGATTCAAATTTTACACGAGCAAACTTTTCCCGCTTATTGCTTTTTCCCAACGAAAGAAACGACCCATCTTCAGTTCATCGTGCAAGCCCCTTTTTTATTAACTGATAGTCGAGAAGGCATCAAACAGACTAATCCTTGGAATCAACAGTTGGTTAAAGCACTTGCCCAACTCATCGCAAATAGCATAACGATTATCAAAGCACTCGGATTGCTCACTGACGATTTTTTTAATGTGCTACCAATAAATGCCTCTGATTTTCCGACAGAACATTTATTTGCACCGATTTATCAAGCCGTATTAACCCAATTACAATCACAAACCGCATTATTGCCTACCAAAACCGGCAACTACACCACACGCGATAACGCTTATTTAGCAGAGAATCCTCATTTAATGCACCTATTATCAGAACAACAACTGAATCAACTCGTTAATCATAAAAAAGCCCAATGGGTATTTCCACAAACCACGCATCACCAAAAAGGATTATGGGACTATGTCAAACATCATTTAGTCAATCAAGAAATCACCTCTGATAAATTAGTACGACGCTTAACAACAGAATTTCTTCAACAGCAACCAGATGAATGGCTAATGCAGTTTTACACTTATTTATTAGAAAAAGCGCGTTCTTTATGGAAATCTAAACTCGAATTACTCAAAACCAAACCCATTTTGCGCTTAACCAATGGACAAATGCTCTCTGTTTATAATCGCGCTGGCAAAATACAAGTCTATTTACCCACCGAACAAGAATCAGAATATCCAACCGTTAAACGCTGTTTTATCGAACATGAAAAATCGCGGCAATTTTTACTCGCATTAGGTTTAGGCAAACCAAAGATTTATGAAGAAATTACCTATTACATTTTGCCTCGTTATCAAAAAGCGGAACCCATTGAACCGGCTATCCAGTTGAGAGATATTAGGAAATTAATCAGCTATTTTTTAAATTGCGCTTGGCATCAAAAAGTCGATTATCTCAATCAGCTCAAAAATATCCCATTCTGTCGCGCCCGTCATTATCAAAATGATGCCATTGTCTATCTCCAACCACCATTCATTTATTTGCCAACGAAACCACTCAAACAGTATTTTGATGTTCATCCAGAAATAAAGCAGTCCAAAATTCATCGTTCTGGTTCCCACACTCCTGCGTGGGAACCTAGTCCGGACGCTCCAGCGTCCACTTTAGATGAGTCCGAAATTTGTTCTGGTTCCCACGCTCCAGCGTGGGAATCTAATCTGGACGCTCCTGCGTCCACCTTAGATGAGTCCGAAATTTGTTCTGGTTCCCACGCTCCAGCGTGGGAATCTAATCTGGACGCTCCAGCGTCCACCTTAGACATTTATTTTTTAGATATCGATTTTTATGCAGCACTTTATCAAGAATTTGGCGAATCATTGAATCATTTTTTTAAAGAATTAGGTATTGAAGATAAACCCAGGCGCATGAAAGTGAAAGCCAATTTATCAGCCCAACAACGACAAACGATTCACAATGGACAATGTACTTACGATTATTATCATTTTTCGCAATACACTTATGATTATGACATCGAAGGGTTAGAAGCCTTTCTTAGCCAAATCAACTTAGAAAAATCTCAACTCTTATGGCAATTTTTATTGGCACTGATAGAAGACAACTTAGGACAAGATATTTTTAACGGGCAATACAACTGGTACTATCGGCGTGAAAGATATCATTATTTTGAAGCGAAATTTCTGATTATCCTACGACAAACCGCATGGCTTTATAACGCCAAACCGCAATGCGTTAAACCAGAACGTCTCATCATATCGGAATTAGCCACACATTATGAAACAGAAAGTTATGCTGCAAAGATTTTAATGGAAAAATTAGAAATTCCTTCAGCAAGATTGACGAATTTCACAGAAGAACAGCGAAATAAATATGTGTTTGGAGAGGAACTGGTTAAATTAGCCACCACCGTCGGCAAGGAACCGGCTGACATTTTAAAGAAATTTAAAAATTTTTTAGCCCAAGACGAAAAGAAAAAAACGCGAACCTCTTATCATCGTACCCAAGCTAATCATTCTCATTTTGTTCGTGATAAAGTAACTCAGAAAAAAACTGATTGGGAACGAGAAAAAAATAGCGCGTGGAAACCAATTTCACAACAAAAAATGTGGGAACAAGAAAACCATTCTCCATTTGAAAAAAAACGAGTGCAACTTGAAGAACAATTTAAACAAAAAATTGACACGCTCACCAAAATCGAGGCATTACAAACCGACATTTCTAGCCTCAAAAAATATAGCTTTGCCTGGTTTAACGCTTTATTAGCATTAGAATATCTACTCAGTCATGACCCTAAAAATAGTAACCAAGCATCAACCATCAAATTCAGCAAAATAGAAAAAGATTCTGCGTCTGACAAAATTCTTATTTTAAAAAATCCTTCTCGCTATATTCCCATTAATATAGAAGAGATGGCGGATTTCTCTTTACAACTCCACTTGGGAAAAGAAACGAAAACGGTTTTAATTGAGGCAGTAACAGTCCAAGAATCTGTCCTACGCGCACGACTAAAATCTATAACTGATATTGAAGGCATCAACTTAAATAAAGTACAAAGTGCCATCATTGATATTAAAAACCGCATGTTTCTGATAGAGAAGTTAAAAACCGCATTTCAGCAACTCCCCTATGCTGATGACGATGATTTACAAGCTGATTTATCGGAAAAATCGGAAAAAATTGAATTTATTTTGGGTCCGCCTGGCACCGGAAAAACGACTTATTTAGTCACAGAAAAAATTATCCCTTTACTCAAAACCACAACAAATTTAAAAATTTTGGTGCTAACACCAACGAATAAAGTAGCCGATGTGTTAGTGAAAAAAATTGTGGCGGAAATCCCCCCTAACCTTCGTTTCGATAAGCTCAACGACCATTTTTCAAAGGAAGGGACTGATGTGGAAATCCCCCCTAACCTTCGTTTCGATAAGCTCAACGACCATTTTTCAAAGGAAGGGACTGATGTGGAAATCCCCCCTAACTCTCGTTTCGACAAGCTCAACGACCATTTTTCAAAGGAAGGGACTGATGTGGAAATCCCCCCTAACTCTTGTTTCGACAAGCTCAACGACCGATTTTCAAAAGAAGGAAATCAAGAAATATCCCCTAACTCTCGTTTCGACAAGCTCAACGACCGATTTTCAAAGGAAGAGATTGCGAACAAAGAAGGGAGTTATCAAGAATGGTTAATTCGGTTTGGTGTCACAGGAGACAGTGAAGTTGAAAAAGCCGACGTATTAAAAGAAAAAAGCTTTGATATAAATAGCTTAAATCAATGTGTGGTCGTAACAACCCTCGCGCGTTTTTTATATGATGGGTTTGAAACCAATCAACTCAAAGAGTTAGCTTGGGATGTGATTTTTTTTGATGAAGCTTCTATGATGATGTTAGCACAAATTGTTTATGTCCTATACCAACAAAAGCAGAGTCATTTTATTGTGGTAGGTGATCCGTTTCAGATTCAACCGATGGTAATTGCTAAACAGTGGCGATCCGAAAATATTTATACCTTCATTGGTTTTACGCAATTTCAATCGCCGTTGCCAAATCCCTTTCCTATTACCTATTTGACAACGCAATATAGAAGCATTCCACCGATAGGCACCTTATTTAGTCAATTTACTTATGAGGGTATTTTGACGCATCATCGCCAACTTTTTGATAAAAAACCACTCAAAATAGAGAATTTTGACTTAACCGAAATCACCATCATTAAATTTCCAGTCAAACCAAATGACAACCTTTATCGGTCACAACAATTGGAGAGCGGTGGTACCTATCAAATTTATTCCGCTATTTTGACCGTTGAATTGATGCTTTATTTATCTCAACACATCCATCATCAAACGAAATGGAAAATAGGCATTATTTGTCCTTACTTGGCACAAGCCACTTTAGTGGAAAAAATGCTATCTGTGCTTTTCCCCGGCGGTTCGCAAATTCAAATCGTGACTGGTACCGTGCATCGCTTTCAAGGCGATGAATTTGATATGGTTTTTATGTTATTGACCCCACCAGCTTTGATAAGTTCAAATATATTTTTGAATAACCAAAATATTTTAAATGTTGCTTTGAGCCGTGCTAAAGATTATCTTATTTTGCTAATGCCAGATATTCCCGGTTTAGAAAAACTGGAACAACTTAAAGCCGTTCTCAAAAAAGATGAAATAAAGCCTTATGTTCAAGAATTCACAGCGGCTGAAATTGAACAAATTCTTTTTTCAAATAGCCATTTTATTGCTGAAAATACAGCTATTACCACCCATCAACGCATTAATGTGTATGGAAAACCCGTGAAAAAATATGAAGTCAGGATTGAAGACAATGTGGTTGATATTCAATTAGATAATGAGTTTCCAAAGCTAAAGCTTTGGACTCCACCCCAAAGCTAAAGCTTTGGACTCCAGAATATCGTTAGTTTCAAGTCTAAAATTTATTTTGGCGAAACGAGTTTTGGTTTTCACAAATGCTATAGCGTTTTTGCGTTTAACGCGTTACAGCGTTATAGCGTTTTTTTATTTAATTATTAATAACTTAAACTATATTAATTGTATTTTATTTAATCGGGAATTGCTATAGATTCTTTAAGAAATAGTATTTGTTAATCATGCTCTTAGTTTTGAGTCCAAAATAAATTTTGGCAACAATGAAGTACTGTGCGTAACATGAGTTATTCCTTGAGTTTTTTTTTCCCTAATCCTATATTCAACAATATTTAAGTTGAACAACTTAACCTATTTCGTTAATATATACCGACTTTTTGTAAAATTAGGATGCTTTTTTTTGGCTATCAATGTTCACAATTTATATCGTTTTTCATATATATACTGAGCGTACTTCAAATCAGTGAAAATTTTGAATCAAGAAAAATCCGATTTCTTGAAGAAATCGGATTTCTTCGACATTTTAGATTTTCACAAAATTCAAAGGCGAACAGTATACAACAAATACTATTTCTTAAAGAAATAGCATTTGTAAGAACCAAAAACCGTGAAAATTAAATAAAGTATTTTTTTAATAGTATTAAATGAGCAAATAGATTATTCATTCACCATTCACCATTCACCATTCATCATTCATCATTCACTATTATTTAACGATGAAAAAATTTATTCTTCCTCTCTTTTTATTACTTATTGTCTGTTTCACTTTTCCAATCAACAGTCTGGCATTGTCAATATCTCAGCAGCATGATGATAATTTGACACAATTAATAAACCAAGGAGATACTTTTTTCCAACAAGGAGATTTTTCATCAGCCATCAAATCCTGGGAAAAAAGTTTAGCCTCAGATAATACGACTGATAGTCAAAGAATTGATCTATTAACACGATTGGCTGCCGCTTATCAAGCCATTGGTATGCATAAAAAAGTGTTTAAAACTCTTGGAGATGCCATCATACTGGCAGAGCAAACCCAAGATGTGGCACGTAATGCTTTAGCCCTCAGTCAATTAAGTGATGCCTGGTTAACCATTGGAGATAGCAAGGAAGCACTGTCGGTAGCGAAGAATAGTGTCCAAGATGCGAGGACCGCAAATGAACCGAGTATTTTAGCAAGGGCCTTAAACAGTCAAGGCAATGCGTTAACTATTTTGCAGCAGTATCCCGAAGCCCTGACTGCTTATAAAGAAAGCAAACAATCTAGTATACAAGCCGGTGATTCCGTATTAGCCATTAAGGCTTCTATTAATCAAGTCAATGCCGCATTGAAAGAAAATCCGTTAAATGAAGTGATAACGTTATTAGATGAAGCCGGACAATCCATTGAGCAATTACCTAATAACCATGACAAAGCAGCCAGCTTGATCTCTTATGGCACACTGGCCCTCCAATTATTGGAAGAAGATAAGGTACTTAACAAAGATAAGGAAGTCGCTAATAAATTGTTGGCAAATCCTGATAGTAGCGAAGTTGAACAACAATTTGCTCAAAAGTTATTGCAAAACCAAAATCTTAACGCTTCGCAAACACAAAAGGTACTTCTCAAAGCCTATTCGGGCTTTTCTACCGCCGCACAAATTGCTAAAGCATTGCAAGATAATCGCACCAGCTCCATTGCTTATGGACACTGGGCCGAATTATATGAAAAACAACAACGCTATGCCGAGGCTCTCACACTCACAAGACAAGCCGTATTTTTTGCCAAACAAGGTCATTATCCTCATATTTTATATCGTTGGTATTGGCAGACGGGACGAATTTTTGAAGCACAAGGTCAATTGGAAGAAGCTATCAATGCTTATCGTTTAGCCTCTCAAACCCTTGAACCTATTCAGCGTATCTTAGAAGTCGGTTATCGTCGTATGCCAGGGACATTTAATGAGATGGTCAGACCGGTGCATTATGGATTGGCTGATTTACTACTCAAAAAAGCCAGTGCAACAACTGATAGCCAGCTGCAACAATCTCTGTTGAAAGAAGCTATGGACTCTGTTGAGTTGGTAAAAGTCGCTGAACTGAAAGACTATTTTCAAGATGAATGTGTATTAGCATTACAATCAAAAGCCACCGGATTGGACCAAATATCTTCCCAAACGGCAATCCTTTATCCCATTCCATTGCCGGATAGATTAGTCGTTCTGGTCAGTATTAGTGGCAAAATCCATCAACAAAGCATCCCTGTTAGTAACAAACAGCTCAATGAAACGGCTTGGGATTTGCGTCTGGGTTTACAAACCCGTCCTCATAACCGTTTTTTATATCAGGCCAGACAACTTTATGATTGGTTAATACGGCCCGTTGAACCCCTATTGAAAAAACATCAAGTGGATACCCTGGTTGTGGTACCAGACGGTAAATTACGCATGATTCCTTTTTCCACCTTGCAAGATGGTGAACACTTTTTAATTGAAAAATACGCGTTGGCTTTGTCACCGGGGATGACTTTGCTGGACCCACACCCAATCCGCTGGCAAGATAGCAAGATGCTTCTGGTCGGTTTATCAGATGCAGTACAAGGATATCCACCCTTATCGAATGTACCTAAAGAATTACAAGCTATTCAAAAAATTAGTCAAGGCATTGCTACTAATGATCGTATTTTGAATGCTGAATATTCGATTGAGAGTTTTCGTCAACATTTGAAAGCCAACGAATATTCTGTCATTCACATGGCAACACATGGAGAATTTGATGCTGATCCAGCGCATACTTATTTGCTTACCCACAAAGAAAAAATGACAATGGACAAGCTCCAAGATGTTATTGGGCTAGGCCGCTTCAGAGATAAACCCTTAGAATTATTGACTTTGAGTGCGTGTAAAACCGCAGTTGGCGATGACAAAGCGGCATTAGGATTGGCTGGTATTGCAATTAAGGCTGGTGCCAGAAGTGCCATTGCAACCTTATGGTTTGTAGACGATGAAGCCACTTCAATCGCCATCAGCGAATTTTATCAACAACTGCTAACCCATGGTTTATCTAAGGCCAAAGCGTTACAAAATGTCCAGAAAAAATTGATAGCCCAAGATCGTTACTGGCATCCTTCTTACTGGGCCCCGTTTTTATTGATTGGCAATTGGTTGTAAGGCAGAATAGCGCAAGTGGCCTCTATAGTTTTTCTGAACGTCTATAAAAGAGTGTGATCTCAGTTTTGATGTAAGAGTGAATTGATAGGGGGCCGGATAGGATATTGATTTTTATTTAATTAATAAGTTCTGTTTCTTATGCCTTATGAATGTTCACGATCTCTCCCTCCCCCTAACCCCCTCCCGCTGGGAGGGGGGACTGCTCGGTGGAATTTTCTTATTTTGGGGTAAAAACGATAAATAATTGTATAATATATTATTTTTTGTTTTAGCTAACAGATAAGAAAATTCCACCGAGCGGTCCCCCCTCCCAGCGGGAGGGGGTTAGGGGGAGGGAGAGATCGTGAATATTAAAATGACATGAAAAACAGAAAACAGAACCTCTTTACAGCATATTTTATAGGATAAATTAAAGAAACAAGGATAAAATTATGTATTCATTTCTCAGTAAAATGATTTCAATCAGCATAGTATTTTGCTGGACTGTTGTCATAAGTGGTTGTTTCCAGCAGAGCGACGAAGAGCAACAATCTCAAACGACCCTAAATCAGCCGACACATCCCGATTATTTACGGATACCGTTTAACGGTGTTGTAACAACCATTGATCCCGGTTTGACCAATGATCTTGCTCATATTGAAGTCACTGAACAATTATTTCTCGGACTAACCGATTTTGATCCAGATACTTATGATGTTGTACCTGAATTGGCGACAGATTGGGAAGCCTCTGAAGATGCGAGTGTTTATACTTTTCATCTGCGTAAGGATGTCAAATGGACCAATGGTGAACCAGTGACAGCGCATGATGTCGTTTGGGCTATTGGACGTAATCTTTTGCCCGAAACGAAGTCGGTTTATGCGTTTACACTTTACATTCTCAAAAACGCAGAAGCTATTAATCAAGGTAAGCTAAAAGTATCCTCTGTTGGACAAATACTTGATGAATATGGTAATCCTGATACCCAAATATCCTCGCAACTCGGTGTAAAAGCCATTGACGACTACACAGTAGAATTCACGCTCGAACATGCAGCCGGTTATTTTCCCGCATTAACCAGCTTGTGGACTTATCGTCCTTTACCACGCAAGGTGGTAGAGCAATATGGAGAAAATTGGACAGAACCTGAGTACATTCAAACAAATGGTTCTTATATGCTTACCGAATGGAATAAGGGTAGCTTTCTTTATCTCAAGAAAAATCCTGATTATTATGAAGCCGATAAAGTTAATATTCCAGAAGTACGCTATTACATTGTCCCAGAACCCTCTTTGGGATTAGCCATGTATGAGAAGGGTGAATTGGATATACTAGGCGGACAAGTGTATCTCAGATTACCACAGGATCAAATCCCGCGTATAAAATCGGACCCCACTCTGCGTCAAGATATGCGGATCAGTCCCCAATTTTGTACCGAGTTATATGGATTTAATACCCAATTACCGCCAATGAATAAACCATTGGTTCGTAAAGCAATTTCTGCGGCTATTGACAAGCAAATTTTGATAGATGTCGTTATTAAAGGCAACCATTCTCTAGCAACAACTTTTACTCGTCCCCCAATTTTTGGTTCTGTCGATCCAAAAGAAGAAGTAGGTATTCAATTTAATCCCAAACAGGCACAAGCTTGGTTAGCTGAGGCTGGCTATCCTGATGGTCAAGGTTTTCCGAAAGTGGTTTTATTGCATCATGAATCTGAGATTCATCATGAAATTGCCAAAGGCATTAAAACAATACTCAAACATTATTTGAAGATTGATATTGAAATACTTGAGTTAGATTATGATAGTTATCTGGATAAATTATTTGATAAAACTCAAACTCCCCATATTTTTCGTATCGGTTGGTGTGCGGATTATCCTGATGCTAATAATTGGTTACATGAAGTTTTTCATCCAGAAAAAGGCATTAATTGGATTGGCTGGAATAATCGTGAGTTTGCTGAACTCGTAGACAAGGCACAACAGGTTTCTGATCCACAGGAACGCAAACAGCTTTACCGTCGTGCTGAGCAAATTCTAAATGAAACAGAGGCTGCTATTGTGCCGATCTATTTTGCCAGCGCCGAATTTTTGGTGAAACCTTGGGTTAAGAATTGGCATAATATGGCATTTGGTGGACAACATATCCGTTATTGGTCATTAGAAGACAATTAAAAATTAAAAATTAAAAATAATTTTTGGATTCCTTACTTTCGATTGAATGAAATACAGCCTTCCCTCTATTCCTCCGAAAAAAATAGAGGATTAGGGGTAGGGGTAGGGTGTGCAGTATGAGCTTTTTTTGCGGATATTTTTCAGGCTGTTTTTAGGTTCACGATCTCTCCCTCCCCCTAACCCCCTCCCGCTGGGAGGGGGGACCGCTCATTGGCATTTTTCGGCTACGTAGTAGATGTAGGGTGGGTAAGCGGGCGGCACGATATTTTTTATAAGCAAAGTTCTCACCGCCCGCTTGCCCACCAACCCTAATTAGAGATTATTTGTTGATAGAATGTTTTATTCGGTGGGCAAGCGGGCGAAAACGGTCGAAGAAATTCCAACGATTGGGGCCGCCCGCCGGTTGGTGAGCTTGTCGAACCATTACCCACCCTACAATATCTTGGGAATAAAAATAGATAACCTATTTTTCTTTTCAAGAAGCTCTTTATCAACAGCCTAGGATTAGGGGAAGTTGTATTTAACCAAATCGGGAAATGCTATAGAGTCTACAATTTATTTTTAAGTTTTTAACTATTTTTCGTATACTGTTCGTCTTTGAATTTTGTGAAAATCAAAAATGTCAAAGAAATCGGATTTCTCTTGATTCAAAATTTTCACTGATTTGAAGTACCTTCAGTATATCTCTAATTAGGGCGTATTATGAAAGCAACATATTGGATATTCTCTTTAATTGTTATTTTATTAACATCTTTTCTCGTTTATTGGGAAACGGATTTCTTCAAGGAAGAGGCCATTTATATTGCAGTCTCTGGGCCCATGAGTGGAACCAGTCAGCCTAACGGTGAAGCAATGGTACAAGGAATTCAGCTTTATCTGGATGACTTTAATCGGCGAGGTGGCATTGACGGTCGCCCCGTCAAATTGCTAGTATACGATGATCAAAATGAAGCTGAACTAGCAACCGCTAAAGCATTGGAAATAGCCACTCAAAGTCAAGCATTGGCTGTCATTGGTCACTATTCAAGTACGACCTCCCTTGCCGCTTCGCCTATCTACAAAGAATATGGGGTACCAGCAATTACCGGCACGGCAACGGCTGATGCACTTACCAAAGAAAATGATTGGTATTTCCGTATTATTTTTAATAACAGTGATCAAGGTGCATTATTGGCGCATTATGTGCGTAAAATTCTTGGTTATGAAGAAGCGAGTATTCTCTATGATAAAGATGCTTATGGTTCCACACTAGCAGAGGCTTTTGAACACACCGCCAAAAAGATCGGACTGTCAATCAAACATCAGTGGGGTTTAAACTCGGCAGAACCCACAGAAGTTAAAACCACACTCAATCAAATGATTGCTACCGTAAAAGAATCAAAAGGCTCACCTGAAGAAGTTGGTATGTTGTTTTTCGCTATTCATTCCACAGAAGCCGTGCAAGCAATAACTCAATTACGGCATTTAGGTCGTCAAGTACCTATCATTGGCGCAGACGCGTTGTCTAGCAATAATTTTACCGAGAAGCTTAGTCAGTACCCGCAAGAACGAGCCCAACC
>Ga0233403_10000031_pt1 | contig 53520 bp, 44 predicted proteins | sample Na_oxic_1_MG_FD_179866 | JGI IMG/M metagenome (GOLD analysis project Ga0233403, IMG submission 179866) | Seawater microbial communities from Saanich Inlet, British Columbia, Canada - Na_oxic_1_MG | ecosystem: Environmental > Aquatic > Marine > Inlet | place: Canada: British Columbia | collected...
CCCATCAGCACAAGAATAAAATTCCAAGTGTCAGCGAAATTAGGTGCAATTACTTTAAGCAATTGCTGATTAGCGTTATATTTAAATTGCGTGGTTTGCCCGGAGCCATTGCAATGCTTTGGAAAAACATAAAAGCTATGAAAAACAAGGCTCTTAGCATCATCGAATTACGGGATGTGATTATTTAAATGATTTTTTGTCGGGTGGGTTTCGCTATCGCTCTACCCACCCTACTTTTGATTCATCGTTATACAAAAATAAACTTGAGAAACTTTCAAGCCAAACCTGACAGGTTTTAAAAACCTGTCAGGTTTATGATATCATCACAAATTATGGTGGATAAGCCCCAGCTATTAACCGGCATAAAACCAAGAATAACAATAACATTATTCTTAATTGTTTTTTTACTACTCAGCCGGATTCTTTGTTTTTTAAGAGGGCAACCATAAAGGATTGCCCCTACCATAGAAAATGGGCATGTAGGGGCAATCCCTTGTGGTTGCCTTTGTCACTTTTTTTACTCTATTAAAAAAAATGGATTTACCATTACACGACAGCACCATCAAAAAAATATTTCGGGAACACTTTAAAGGTGAAATACCTATTGTTAAATATGGTATCGAAAAGAAAGAGCTTATTTCAAATGTTAAAAATGAATTAAGCACAAGAATGGGTTTTGAAATATTGGATTTGTCGGGCTACAAATATCGGCAGAAAAACCACGATGAAATTTGCAATTTCAAAATTATATCCTCATCAAAATATTATCGTAGTCAAGAATTTGACTTAATATTTGATGAGACAAATAACTTGATCATTGGGAAAGGATATTGGATTAAATCTCCGGTTTATTGTCTTGAGCAAATTTATATGCTTGTTGAGAAAATGAAACAAGAATATAAGAGGCTGGAGAAAAACTATTTAAAAAGAGAAGGTGTACGCTTAAAACAGCAAAAAATTCAGGAACTCAAGCACACGGCAATTATTGCTCGAATTAAGGAAATCGCCAAAGAAGATAAATTACGATTTTACATTGAAGAGTATGCTAAAAAAGTAGAATTGATTATTTATCTAGGGGAAGCAGAGGAGATGAAAATTGATATTCCGTATGACAAATTCCAAGAAACGCTGCAAAATTTACGCTCCACAATTCAAACGATTCTAAAACTACGTGGTTCCGGAATCACTTTTCAAATACAATCTTACACGCCAAGATATTACAATGAACCAAGATGGGTATGTTATGATGAATGATTACTGAAAAAACCTCGGAGGTTTCCAAAACCTCCGAGGTTTGGCACTTTGAAAAACCTCCGAGGTTTCCAAAACCTCCGAGGTTTGGCACTTTGAAAAACCTCCGAGGTTTCCAAAACCTCGGAGGTTTGGCTCCACTCCATAAAACCACAAAGGGAAAATAAAATCATGACACGAAAAAATGCCGAAAACCGTTTTGATGCCGCGTTAGGCGGTTTTTTAGGTGCTTGTGTGGGAGATGCGGCGGGCGCAGTGCTTGAATTTATAGGCTATGCGCCTTCAATGACAGAAGTCGAACATGCGATGACAATGCCCGGTGGCGGGATGTTAGGCGTGGCAAGTGGACAAATAACGGATGATAGTGAACTCGCACTTTGTCTAGCACAAGCTTTGGCAACGAGCCAAGATTTCAATATCGAACAAATTGCCCAAAACTATGCCAAGTGGGTTAAATCACATCCTTTTGATATGGGGATGACAACTCGCAAATCTTTAGGCTGTTTTAGAGAATCACAATGGCAAAACGTTTGTGAGACGAATGGTTATGCGGTTGCTATGACAAAGGCGGCGAAACAACGTTGTATGGATTCTAAAGCAAATGGGAGTTTGATGCGAAGTGCGCCTTTGGGTATTTGGGGAAGTCGTTTGAGTGATGACAAATTGGCGCAATGTGCTATCCAAGATTCTAGTCTGTCGCATCCCAATGATAGTTGTTGTTATGCAGTTGCTTGTTATGCCATTGCCATTGCCAGTTTAATTGAAAATCAAGGAGATAGAGCCGAAGCATTTAATCGTGCCGAACATTGGGCAAATCGTTATGCAAATGACGACGTACATCGTTGGCTAAAAAATGCTAAAGATAATGTTGATGTGCCGTATCATCCACAAGCGGGCTTTGTTAAAATTGGCTTTGTTCATGCCTTTAGACATCTACTTTTAGGCAGTAGCTATCAAGATGCGATTAGCGAAACTTTGGCGGGTGGGGGTGATACTGATACGAATGCGTGTATTGTGGGTGGTTTAATTGGCGCGGCGTGTGGGGCTTCTCATATTCGGGAAAATATGAAACTTGCTGTTTTTAATTGTGATACGCATCAAGGAAGAAATCCTCGCCCGGCTTTTTTACATCCGAATCAATTACCGGAACTTACAAAACAGTTGCTCATGGATGGGTAATTTCATGAACCTATCCCAAGTTCAAGAAATCCGATTTTTTTCAAAAATCGGATTTCTTCAAAAATGAATAGTGGGATAGGTTCATGCACAAAGCTAAAGTTTTGTACTCCAAACTTAAATAAATTGAAAAAATATTCGTTTATTTCTCAATTCGTTGTACTAACCTAAATTTTTGGCGAAGGTATTAATAACAAAAGGGCAATTTATAATGCACCTCGTTTTATTAGAAACTTCCGGCAATCAAAATTATTTATTTGCCACTAACCGCTTACGTGAAAATGTCGGCGCATCGGAACTGACTTATCGGGCGGGTACGCAATTTGTTTTAGAGGCGGTGGCTCAGCTAGGTGGCTCAGCTTTATGGGATGATGATCCTAACAAACTTAGGGAAAACATCACTAAACAATCGCTGATAGAAAATGCTGATACGCCAATAGAAGTTATTGTAGCAACTTCGGGTAAAGCTCTATCATTAGTTAAAGAAAAGGAAACTGCTGAAAAATTGATCTCTGAAGTCACGCGCCGCGCCCTGCAAGAAATGCCGGGCTTAGATATTTGCGGAGTTATTTCCGAGCCATTTAAATGGGCTAAAAACGAAATTCATTTAAAAATCAAGGAAGTACATAAAGATTTTGAAGAAGTGCGTAGTAGTCGTCCTCATCCGGTTGCCCGATTTCCTAATTTGCCGATAACGGCATTGTGCAAAACGTCAGGATTGCCCGCTTATGACATTGACAAAGATGGTAAAGAAATTTCAGTTGTCAGCCATGTCAAACAAAAAACTGCTGATGCTTGGAAAGATAGGATTGGCAAAATCTTAAAAGGCTCAGAGTATTTTGTCGTCAAAAGTATCGATCAATTGGAAAAACACTTTGGCACCCTGTCTTGGTTTGCGGTGGTACATGCTGATGGTAACGGCTTAGGTAAAATTTTCTTGAACTTTGAGCAATATAGTGGTGCCAAAAACAATCGTGATTATGTCAATAAATTACGTCATTTTTCCCTTGCCCTAGAAGATGCGACTGAAAATGCATTTCGTGAAAGTCTCAAAGTATTAGGAAAACTTAAAGAAGAAAACTTTCAAAGAAAAGCACAAAATAATAAGGGTGAAATCTTGCCCATTGTTCCCCTAGTGTTAGGCGGTGATGATCTCACGGTAATTTGTAATGGTGAATACGCTTTAGAATTTACCCGTGTTTTTCTGAAAGAATTTGAACAACAAACGGCGCGTGAAGATATACACCGGGGCATTATTCCTCAAATTGCTCAACAGAGCAATTATTGTCCACGTTTATCTGCTTGTGCCGGAATAGCCATTACCAAACCGCATTTTCCCTTTCATAACAGTTACACTTTGGCAGAGGAACTCATTAAGCAAGCCAAAACGGTTAAAGAACGGTTGTATATCAGCACGGATAATAAAGAAAAAATACCTTATCCCTGCTCTGCTATGGATTTCCATGTTGTTTACGATGCTTCTTTTACCCATTTATCTGAAATACGTGAACTTTTGAAAACGGACAAACACTTGGCTAAAGAGAATCAAACCCGATTAACTGCCAAACCTTATGTTGTCACCACCGCAGAAAATTTGCCTAGCGCGGGAGAAATAACCCACACAGAAAATAAATCTAATGCTTGGATTTGTGCAAGTCATTTAGATTGGGTTCAAACACACCATATCCGGGGATTATTAACCCGTATTCAAGCCCTCTTAGAAAAGGGTGACGATGATCACCGGCAACTCCCTAATAGTCAAGTGCATTATTTACGCGAAGGTTTATTTTTAGGGCACGAAGAAGCGGATGGACGTTTTAATTTGATGCTTAAACGTTATCCAAGCTTTAAAGAATTTTTAGAAGAAGACAGTTTATTTCGTTTTAACTTTCTTTGTTGTCATGAAAACGACATAACTTGTTATAGGGAAACCCGTTTTTTAGACGCGCTAGAAGCCACAGAATTTTGGAAGGATTATTATCGTGAATACACTTAACATTCATTTTCTCAGTGATTGGCATATCGGTGAAGGTTCCGGGCAACCCGGCAATATTGATAAATTAATCCGTCGCCACCCCCAAGATGGATTGCCCTACGTGCCGGCTAAAACCATTACCGGTATTTGGCGGGATGCCGGTGAACAAATCGCGGTTGCCCTAGACAATGGCGGTAAAAATAATTTTTGGCAAACATGGCTCATCAAAGTATTTGGTGATCAACCCAATCAACGCACCGAAAATCAGCCAGGTATGGCTCAGCTCCGATGTCTTGCTACGTGATGCCCGTTTGCGCCCCAGCACCAACATTGCTGATTTACAAACAGAAATTGAAAAGCAACTTGACGTTAAATTAAAACCACGCAAAAGTGATGAAGACAATGATGGCAAAAAAAGTAATGGCGACATTCTATCTGCTTTGACTCGCACCACGCGCACCGACGGCTGGCATCAACAATGGGGATTGCCGCGCCCTTCTTATATTGGACTTGCTGCCGGCTCATGTATCGTTTTTGAAATTCAATCGGGTACACTCATTGAAGAGAAACTAGAAAAAGTCATGCAAAACGGTTTGGGGGAACGCCGCGCCGAAGGATTTGGCGAAGTGCGTTTTAATCCACCTTTGTTAATGGGAAAAACATCAGCGTTAGAAAATTTTCCCAAAACAAGCACTCCTGAAACTTCTACCAATTGCGATTCTCCAAAAAACGAGACGATACAATTCTCAAAAGAAACCGAAGACTTTGTAAAAATTTTAGAAATAACCGCGTGGCGGAAAGATATTCAACAAGCCGCGCTTGACTTGTCAACCGATACTCAGAAACGCCGTAATTTTTTTGGCTGGAATTTAGACAGTCCACCCAATAGCCAGTTAGGCGCATTACGCACTAACTTAACCCGGATGCAAACATGGGAAGATGGAGAAATCGTCCAAAAATGGCTCAAGCACTTATGCGACACCAACAACCGTAGAGACAAGTGGGAAGATAAAGCATTGAAAAATATAGATTCTCTGTTAGAAGAGCCAAAACTAATCTGGCAGAAATTGCCAGCGTCAAATCGGTTTCCAACAATACGCGCTAATGCCAAAGCTGAATTAGAAGAAGAACTTTGGGCAGAAGCCATGCGAACATTATTTGTGGTTGCCATTCGTTATGAACAACGGGAAAGAGAATAAATAGATTGCTCCCTTTATAATAACGACAGAGCTGATACTTGATGATCAAGTTTTTAGTCCAGAAAACCCTAACTACAAGGATTGTATATAATAAGGGATTAGATCGTGGTTGTGTCCAGTTTAAATCCTTTCTTTACATATAATTTCTGATTGTAACGGATTTTGGGGAGGCATTTTTGGGGGCTCAAGAAATCCGATTTTTTCAAAAAATCGGATTTCTGCGGACAATTTGGGTTCCACAAAATCTCGTCAAACTCCCAATTTTTAAGCCCTCCCCAAAATCCGTTACAATCAGTATAATCTTTTTAAAACGCTTTGTATGCCAACAAAAAATACGCATTGGCACTTATGATTTACGCATTGCAGCGATTGCCTTATCCCTCAAAGCGATAGGTATAACGTCTAACGATAACAATTCAAAAGATACTATGTAATATGTGCAACACAGAGTGTTGCATTAGGCATTTCCAAACAAAGTTTGGAAACGAGAAAATATTTGAACTTGAGTACAACGTAAACTAATTATGTTTAACGGTATTAGACAAAAAGTAACTGTAGGAAAAGGGGGGCGAGTTGAATTTTTATCGCCAGAGTTGCCAGTGGGTGTTACTGTTGAAATTATTGTTTTGATAGAACCATCCACTCAAGAAACTCAAAAAGAACGCTTGTTGCGCTTATCGGCTGATGATAAACAGTTGCAACAAGCTAGAAAAGAGTTTGCCTCTGGGCAATGGATAGAACTTGGAAATAACGATGATCTGGATGAGTTTTTAACAAAATGAGTAAGAATCAACGAATAAAAACAATAATAGAACAGCTTTGTGTCAATCCTAAAGAAAATATTTTTTTGTCTGAATCAGAATTAACAGAATTTTAGAATTAACAGAATGATACCCCCCCCATACTATAATTCTAATGATAATTCTGAAAAATTCTTAAATTCTGAAAATTTTGATTCAGACAATAAATGAGATAAAAAAATATGGCAAGACAACTCTCAACCCGTTTAACCATTACTGGTACTTTAAAAGCAGTAATGCCACTTCATATTGGCGGAATGCCGGATAGTAGAGAAGAAGATATGCCGTTGGCTAAAAACGGCTTATAAGAGTTTCGGGAAATCCGCTTCGCTCCATTCCCGAAACAAATATCCAATTGGCGATGGTATTGAGACAATAAATGAGATAAAAAATATGGCAAGACAACTCTCAACCCGTTTAACCATTACTGGTACTTTAAAAGCAGTAATGCCACTTCACATTGGCGGAATGCCGGATAGTAGAGAAGAAGATATGCCGCTGGCTAAAAACGGCTTAGGTGAATTTTATGTACCGGGTACTTCACTCGCGGGCGTATTTCGTGATTGGATGGAAAAGCACTTTGATAATAAACAAGTTTTAAATAATTTATGGGGTTTTCAACCGCCTAAAGAGGAAAGGAAAACCGAGAAAAAACCAGAAGGCGCAGCCAGTCGTATTTTCATTGAAGATGCCAAAGTCACTCTCCCAGCCGGATTATCAGAAGAACTATGGGATAGCGTAGGCATAGAGCGTCGTTGGGGAACCGCTGCCGAAGGTAAAAAGTTTGATCGCACGGTTCTACCTAAAGGCAGTACTTTTGAATTATCTCTGCAAGTCGATTTACCAATTGAAATTAAGCAAGCGAATACCATGCGGGCTATGTTAGGCTATTTGCTGCAAGCCTTAGCCGCTGGACAATTGGTATTAGGGGCTGCTACAACCCGTGGCTTAGGACAAGTGAAATTAATTAACCCGCAACTGCAAGAAGTTGATTGGACTCGTAAAATTTCTCTATTGCAATGGTTATCCGGCGACACAAAAATAGATAAATTAGATTATAGCGGTTTAATTGCAGCCGATAAAACCTTAAAGTGTCACCCGCCGGAAATTTTACACATCACGATTGATTGGACACCCACCGGTTCTTTAATGACAAAAGCCAGTTATGAAGGTGTTGCGGTAGATATGTTACCAAGAATATCCGGTATTGAGCCCGGAAAAATAACCTTAGTGTTACCCGGCAGTAGTCTTAAAGGGGCCTTACGTAATCAGGCGGAGCGAATTATTCGCACAGTTTTAGGCAATGGGGAAATAGCGGAAGATTGGTTAACACAAGTTCAAGTACCATTGGTGGAATATATATTTGGTTCCGCTAAACAAGCTTCTGAAAATACCGAAGAATCTAAAACTTTACCAGCACCGGGGCGCGGTTGCTTAAGTATCAATACTTGCTATGCCACAAATGCCCAATGTACTACCCAACAATGGCAGGAAATTGAGGCCGCTAAAACTTCAGAAAACAACCAGCATTTTTTATATGACGCTTTGAAAGAAGCCAATCTCCGACAGACTGACTTACCAAAAGCCCCGAATTTTGGGCAAGGATTTCATGTGGGAATTGATCGTTGGACTGGTGGTGCCGCCGAAGGTTTTCTCTATAGTGCAATTGAACCCTCTAATGTAGAATGGGAGCCAATTGAAATGCGTTTGGATTTAAGCAAAATCCGTTTGCCTTGTGAATTGCAAAACGCAGCATTGGTATTATTGCTTTTATTATTACGTGATTTAAGTGAACAACGTTTACCAATTGGGTTTGGCGTTAACCGAGGTTATGGCAACTTAAAAGTGAATAAAGTTAATTTCCAATGGGAAAAAATGGGAGAAATCAACCAGCAACATTGGTTAAATGATTTATCGTTACAATCCCCATTTTCCCTAAATCAGTTACCGGAAACCGAAATGAAACAACTGCAAAGTGATTGGCAAAATTGGATTGAGGAGTGTACCTATGGATGTTGAATTGTCTATTTATCGTCAAGAAAATGTGTCACTTGAAACAGTGCCGGCAATTCCTTTCGCGGAAGATACTGTTGCCCTTTTCTATACGCCAAACACCTGTCAGTTTGGACGCTGGAAAGAAGGAAATATTTTTGATGCTGAAGATAAAGCTATTGCTTTAGAACAAGTTTTTGAAATTCGTTTATTTGCTAAAACCGCAGAATTACGATGGTTAAGAGATCCAAGCACGGATGGATTGGGTAATGCCGTTTATCTATTCGATGAACACTCTGAGGCGTTGTTCAATGGTGAAGGTTGGGAAAAGGAGACATTAAATAATTTAACCGGCCAAGAAAACCATTATTTACTATGGGGAAAATATTGGCCCTCTGAAAATGAAAACTTAGCAAATGGCTGGGGTTGCCTTGCTGCTTCCCGCATTGGCGAATTATTTGTTCCGGTACCGGATTTAAACCAGAAAGAACAACGAGTCCGTCTAAAAACGCGAGAATATTTTGGCTTACCACGTAATGCTAATGGTTCATTGACATTAGCCGGTCAACATGGCAACAAAGTTGTCGTAGAAGAACGTTGGCTGGGCTTAGAATTATTGTAACGTTTCATACAATACCTTTGCCAATAGCAGAATTTATTGACAACGACAATTGTTTCGGGAATGGAACGAAGTGGATTTCCCGAAACTTAAATGACATCAAAGTTTCGGGAAATAGTTTCTCATTCCCGAAACAACTGGGCGAAGGTATTGATACAAAGGAGAATAATGTGCCAAAAACACCGAAAACCTCAACGTTAACTGTTATCACCACTAAGAAGAAAGAGAAAAGGGTGATGATTAGCGTTGAAACCAAGAAGGGCCATGCTCAATTGCCCGTAAGCGAAAAGGTTTTAAGTAATGATTTATTGCCTATTTTCAAAAAGATGCCCGATGATCTGAATAACGAACAAGTTAAATACGAAATGGATAAAGGTCTCGTCAGCAAAGTTTGGAAACATGACGGTGAATGGCAAGGGCAAACCCCTAAACCCTCTTATGCTAATCCTCGTTACCAATCTCAAGCACAAAGAGGACAGAGACACCAAAGACAAAGGGAGATGAAAAAACCTCCTCGTACTGCTGCTCTTCCTGAAGCCTTTCATAATCCCTACAATTTTGTACCCGCTTTACGTCGAGATAAAATCAATAATGAATTAGGTGATGCTGCGCCAAAAGGCCATCATGCCTATCATCCCAATCATTGGTCAGGTTGGGTTGAGGTAGAATTGAAAACTGCAACGCCGTTATTAATTCCAGATGCTGCACAAGTATCAACGAATAGGGAGGATCATAAAACGTTTCCAATACGAGTTGATGCTAATGGTGCGCCTTATTTACCACCCACTTCACTCAAAGGTATGTTACGGGCAGCGTATGAGACAGTAACAAATAGTCGTTTTGGTGTGTTTGAAAAACATGATAGTCAACTGGCTTATCGGATGGATGCACGTAAAGGGGTAGAAATGATACCCGCGTTAGTGGAAAAAGGCCCTACGGGTTTGCAATTGCGTTTGTTACCTAACAGTACCAGTATTGGTTATAACGGTGCGCCACAAAATGGGCCAATGTATGCAGCATGGTTGCCACGCTATCAGAAATATTTTCCCAAAGCGCGTCATCATCAAGATAAACACGAATCGGAACGCGCTCTACGTTATTCCGATAAAACCTTACCTCAACATGGTAATCCAGTTTGGGTACGATGTGAAGAGCAGCAACATCGTTCAGGGCGTTTTTCTTTTTTGACTGTAACCGCTATTCAACGACGTAATGAAAAGGAGAAAACGTTAAGCGGCTATCAACCGGGTATCGTGTGTATCACCGGACGCAATATGATGAATAAACACGAAGAAAGGGTATTTTTGCTGAACCGAAATGATCCTCGAATAGATTTGTTGCCACGTTTGCTTAAAGGTTGGGAAACTTTGGTTGAGAATTATCAAAAAATTCATGCTGATGACTTACAAAAAAGAAAGAATGCGGGACATGATTCTGGTGATTATTTAGGACATGAACCGGGTAAAACCGGATGGTCACGACATATTGAGCCTAAAAACGGTGACTCTAAATTGAAAGAAGGTAGTTTATGCTACGCACGGGTAGAGCGTCAGAGTAGTAGTTATAAATTGTTAGGTTTATATCCGGTCATGATTTCTCGTGATTTGTTCAATGAAGCCCCCAAGGATTTACTGCATTCCAGTTTACACCCGGCGGCGGATTACCCAGAACTTTCTCCCGCTGATCGGGTTTTTGGTTGGGTTAATCAACATAAAGATGGCAAGGGTGCTTGGAAAGGGCAGTTACGCATTGAACCTGCAACCTGTGAACAAAGCCAAAATGCCATTGAACGCTTTGGCAAAGATGGTGTACCACTTGCAATTTTAGGTGAAGCCAAACCTCAACAAACCCATTTTTATGTCGCGCATAATTGGGATGGTGAGCCTTTGCTTGATGGTAGCAATAAAGCGGTGGGTTATCAAAATCAAACACAAAGTTTACGAGGACGCAAAGTCTACCCACATCCAGCCTATTTGGCTGGTTTGCATGAGTATTGGTTACAGCCCAGAACAGATCGTACTCAACAGCCGGTTACCCACCAAGGCAAAAGATATTATCAAGAGTATCGCCGTCCCACGCTGGTGGAGAATGGGAAAGACAAAACCCGCGACAATCAAAATCGCTCCATACTCGGTTGGGTAAAACCTGATACCACTTTTCATTTTAAAATACATGTCAGTAATTTGTCTGAGGTGGAATTGGGAGGGTTATTATGGCTCTTAAATTTGGATGAGAACTCTTACCATCGTTTAGGGAGTGCGAAACCGTTGGGATTTGGGAGTGTTCGCTTGAAAATCAAGCAGATGGAAATGCGAAATGGAGAAAGTTGGCAGAAATATTATCAAAATTTCCTCTCTCCTGAAAAGCCGGTAACAGAAACTAACCAGTTCATTGACACTTACAAAAAGGAGGTAACAACAGCCTACAAGAAACCATTTGATGAAGTACCATTTATCAAAGCCTTTAAGGTTGCTTTACGCGGTTTTGATAATAATTTGCCGGTGCATTACCCACGTTTATCTGAAGCCCCGAATCCAAAAGGCGAAAGCTTCAAATGGTTTGTGGAAAACGACCGAAAAAACGGCCCTCATTTGGCATTACCGGCTTTGGAAAAAGAACGGGGATTGCCATTGTTGGGTTCTTAATGGTTCACTGGAGTCCAAAACTTTAGCAGAATTTTCCAAATCTAAAGGTTTGGATTCCAAGTATAAGTACTGAAAAGTACTGAAGCATAAGTTTTGTTACTTTTTGGAGTCCAAACCTTTAGATTTGGACTAAAAGTTTGGACTCCATAATAGCGTGACAATGTGCGCCCTCAAATGGAACGCCTAACAAATCCGGCTACCGCAAAGGCATTGATTTTGTCTCTAAGTCCACCTTAAAGTTTTAAGTGCCCTGATGCAAAGGCGTTTATTCAATCAGTGATTCATGGAGAAGTAAAAACTACGTTTGAAAAAAGCCTCACTGATGAAAAGCAATTAGCTAACAGTCCATGGGTTATGCCATTACAAGCACTTCATTATCATCGTAAAACTTTGAAAGAGGTTATAGTCATTGCTTCAGCCGATACAGAAGGTAAACCTGATTCCGGGACGCATGTCGAATTAAAAAACTTCATAGCGTTTGTCGAAAAAGTTTGGCCCCAAGGAAATCACAGTGCGGGGAATGAAAAATTATGAGCGAGGCGTAAATTTTGAAGATGCACCAATTTTGGTTGAAGCCATTGATGGTGCTTACCATGAGTTAAGCCAAATTTATGCGGCTAAACGTATTTTAATTGATGTCACTGGCGGACACAAAATCACCACTGTCGCGGGCGCGGCGGTATCTCTTGCTGAAGGGCGTTTGTTTCAATATGTCAGTACATTGGATAAACAAGTGGCAATTTTCAATGTTACTTATCGCTTAGATACCGATTAGGCAACTCCCAAATTGAAAAAATGCAAAATTTTTTGTTTGTTTATAAAAAAGAGCGGTTGGTTGGTTATCTCAATTTTGATGGTAAACACCATGAGTTTGTTTATGATGACAATTATTTTAATCAACCAAATGCTAAACCTATTTCACTGGATATGCCATTGACTGACACTGTTTTTGTCAGTGAGGGAATGTTCAGTGTTTTTGAGCAAGTGATACCGGAAGGGCAAGATAGAAAACTTTTGGAAAAAAAAGCCGGTTCAGCGAATGAGTTTGATTTGTTGCTCTTCTTAAATCATATTTATGGTGATTTACAGTTTTCTCAAATACCACGCCAATTTCAAGAGAAAGAAAAGTTTCAACCGTTCAACTATGTTGATGTCAAAACCGACATTCTTGGCAAAAACGAATTTCCAAATGTCTTAGGCATGGCAATTAAAATAGATGATAACGTGTTGTTTCCACCGAATAATAACCATCTAAACAATTTTCAGCCGGCGGGTTTATCTGGTTTTCAACATAAGCTTTCTATTGTCATCAATGACAAAATTATTCGGCAACCGAAAAAAGATGAAGCTAGCGAATATTTTATGAAGCCTTATTATCCTTTAAGAGCTAATCCGGAGAGTGAGTATTATTTGCCCCATTTAGCGATTAATGAACATCTATTTATGACATTTGCCAAAAATGAACTGGGATTTGATGTGCCTTGGAGTGGTATTGTCAAAACTGCAACCGACAATGAATACCATTATGTTGTCAAGCGTTATGATAGATACAGAGGCTCTAAATTTTCTCACGAAGAATTTGCAACACTGGTTGGCTTGAATAGTGAAACCAAATATCAAATTTCCTCGGAACGGTTGTTTAAAGCCATCAAAAAATACTTAACGCTCAAAAGTGAACGGCTAATTTTGCTCAAGTATTATTTCTATTCAATGGTGATTGCCCATCAAGATATGCACACGAAAAATTTATCAGTGCTAACCGAAGATAATAAAATTCGTATGTCACCACTTTATGACATTGCTACAACTGCTGTCTATCAAAGTGCTTTTTTTCATGAAACTGCTTTGTCGATTAGTGGAAAAAGCAAAAACATACGCCCGGCAGATTTTTATAAACTTGTCGAGTTAATAGAAGTTAACAAAAAACACTTCGACAAAGAGGCTGCTAATATTTTGTTTAAATACACTCATAAATTGCCGGAATATTTTGAGAAAATAGAAAAATTGCCGGAGGTGATTTTTTATGAAAGAAGTCGAATAAATACGCCCGGCAGAAAACCACGAATTGCTAAATCTATTTCATTCGCTGAAAGACTAAAACGTCAGCATCAACAAAGAATAAAACAACTTGATAAAGCGGGATGGTACAACTATTTTCAATAGTGAACTTAACACTTTTTGCTCAAATAAAATCAATAGTTTTTGTTGTGTGAAAATTAACCGGTTTAGCATCAGTTTCTATTTGTAATTTTCACGAAGCCAGAAATCCGATTTTTTCAAAAAATCGGATTTCTTTGAACAGTTGCAAACTGGCTCCGGCAAAGTTGTCATTATTTGCTTCTTCTTAATTTCCACGAATGAAACCGGATCACCATATATTATGTCAATTTCATATCTACAACTTGTTATCGGTTTTTCTTTAGGGGCATTGATAGCTTATGCTGCTTGGCGTGTCAAAGCGTTATCTAAAAGTGGGGCTTTTGCAGCAACATGGTTTGGTGGTCTCATTTTTGGTTTGGGTGGATTGTCATGGGCCAGTTTATTAGTCACTTTCTTTATCTCTTCAAGCGCACTGTCTCTGAATCACCGCAAAGCCAATTTAGACGACAAGTTGGCTAAAAGTTCACAGCGTGATTGGAGCCAAGTGTTTGCAAATGGTGGTATTGGAACAATTTTAGTTATTATTCAAGTCTTTTTTCCAGAACAATTTTGGCTTTGGATCGCTTATGCTGGCGCAATAGCAACCGTCAATGCAGATACTTGGGCTACCGAATTAGGCATATTAAGTCGAAAAAAACCTCGTTTAATTACCACCGGGCAAATTGTTGAGCCCGGCATATCGGGTGGTATCACTGTCGTCGGCACTTTAGCGACTTTGGCAGGTGCCTTTGTTATTGCCTTAGTGACTGGAGTATTTACACCACCAATCATGTCAAGTATCATCGTCATTTCTGTTGCCGGTTTAAGTGGCTCATTATTTGATTCATTTTTAGGTGCCACAGTGCAAGCCCTCTATGAATGTCCTCATTGTATGACTGAAACCGAACATTATCCATTACATAGTTGTGGTCAAAAAACTCTACTAAAATCCGGCTGGTTTTGGATGAACAATGATTTAGTGAATTTTATCAGTTCGATTTTTGGCGCAGTAGTCGCTGTTGGCTTATGGCAATTTATTTAGGCGATTTCTGGTAAATACAAACGAATCGGCTATAACTACAAAGAGTAAAAAACAATGAATTTTTGGCTATTAAGACCATATCCACACTTTATTAATAGAATGGCAAGTTTTTTGAAAAACAACATTGTTGCCATGTAGAGTTACATCAAACTACTTTTTCAATGCCGAATGTGATGGTTATGATGTGGGTTATTCCCACCAACGCCGAATTACTTGGCTAGAAACCGAATGTTCCCGACAAGACTTGCCTCTTCAAAAAGAATTAAACTTTCGACGAACTCTCCATAAGTTAAATGGTAAAAAATCTGAGAGTGTCATCCACTTTTTAAATTCAAAGGGCCACGATTTAAATCAAAAGGTCAATGCCCCTCTTGCAGAACCAATTCAAGCAAGCATGAAGGTTGAACCGCACGCTGGCTTTCGTTTAGAAGTCAAAAACTATCGTGGTCTTGAAGCGGTTGAGTTAGACCCAAATGGTGTTTGTCTCATTGTGGGGCCTAATGGGGCTGGCAAAACTACACTGCTTCAATCTCTCATCCTACTTTGTAACACTTTCAAAAAAGGCTTTGGTAATGCACTCCATAAGGATGGTGGCGCAAAGGGCTTTCAACATTTTAAATTTTTGGGTGCGCCAACCCGGTTTGCGCTTGAGATTGATGGGCTGAAATGGGAAATCAGTCCCGGCATCAACGGTAAAGATGTTATGTATCCTTTCCCGGAAAGACTTAAACAAAATGGTAAATTTTTATTTAAAAACCAACCCAATTCTTCGCAGTTTGAATACGAATATACGCAATATTCTGCTGATGAAACCACAGTAGCCCTTAAACGTATTTGTGAAAGTGAGCGTTATCAAGGAGAGTTTGATAAATTCATTCAGCCACTTAAAAATTACAGATATTACCATGATTATCAATTAATGGAGCTACGACGTGCCGGTTCAGCGGCTAATAGTGGTATGACACTTGATTCTTACGGATTAAATGCGTTTGCGGTACTGAAAGAGTGGAAAACCTCCAAGCCCTTTTTTGAACACTATGAATTTGTAGTGGATATCTTACAAGAAGCCTTTCCAGAATTTGTCGGTGAATTGAGTTTTCCAACCGCCGGGCAAACTGTATCACTGGAAGTCTATCTGCCCAATTCAGATTTCCCTATCCCCATTCATCAAATATCAAATGGTTTTCTGGGCATGTTATTGCATTTGATGGCGGTTTGTTCGGTACCTGATAATGGGATTGTGGCTCTTGATGAACCAGAAAATGGCTTACACCCTTATGGAATTAAGGTGCTGATTGAAGCATTAAGAGAACGTGCTACAGAACATCATTTGACGGTTTTGTTGGCAACACACTCAGCGACTATCCTCAATGAATTTAAAACAGAAGCTCACCATGTTTATGTGATGGAACAGAATAAGTCTAAACAACTTTATCGTTTAGATAATCTTAAAAAACCTAATTGGCTTCAACATTTCAAATTAGGTAATTTATATGGCAGGGAATTTGGAAGACAGGGAGATTAATTTAAAGTGATGCCAGATATTCAATTAATTGTCACCGGCGATATGGAAAAATTGTCATTACATAAAGCTTTAAGGCAAGCTTTTCCAGACATAGAATTTCGTGAACCCACAGAATACATTGATAAGAAAAACCGAATATTGAGAAATATCTAAGAAATCAGCTATAGTTTTTCAGGTAAATAACTTACTTATGACTTAGGTTATATTACCAGAAACGATAGATTTTCTTGAGATAATTTAAAAAAACTCGAATAGCCAGCGTAGGGTTTTATAGCTTTGTCTTAAAATTAATAGTCTCCATTTGCTTCTTGAGATTTATTTCAAAGGTTTCTTGTTGGGCTTTTAAGGCATCAATGTCAATTTGATATTGAGCCAACTTGTCTTCTTCGTCGGCAAGATTCCCAATGTAACGCTCTCGCAAACCTCGTTCATTTTCTGTGTTGCCGATGGCTTGGAGATTTTGGCGAATTCGTTCTTGGTTTCTAAACACGGTTTTCACCGCGTTTTCTTTCAATTTAATATTGCGCTGAATTTGGGTGATTTGTTCGGTAAGATTAATAATACCTTCCAAAGCACGAAGGGTTTTCTTGTCGATGTATTTTTTCGTCAACCATAATTTCAAAGTTGCCCGCGTGGTATCTTTTATTATATAAATGTTAGAACGCTCAAGACATTCTATGACGGTGAACTGCTTAGTTTTGCGGCGGGGAATATCAAAGCGGAAGCGGTAAAAATGCTCGGTACGTTCTACTGGTTGGGGTGTATTAACTAATTCCCAGCCACTCCTATAACGGTGTTCAAGAAAAAAATCTAGACTGTAATCAGTTTTATTGTTGATAATGTAGATTTTATATGCTACATCATAGTGATACAAATACATATTACCATGCGTAATACGAACTTGATGAACATCCTGCTTGTCGCTGTGGTGATCAATGCTAACTACACAACCTAATTCGACGGAATAGGATAGCAATTGCTCCTCATCCGGTTTGAGGATGTTGAGCATTGTTTCACCTACATAAGCGTCGTCCTCAAATACAGTTATTGGTCCATTTTCTAAAGTTAGTCCGGTGATATTTTTGAATAGTACCGCTGACATTGGGTTAGTGCTGCGAACGTCGGGATTATAGACAACCACATTTTCGCCGCTAAAATCAGTTTGCAGGATGGGTACTAAAGCCGATTGTTGCCGTCGCACTGTTACTGGATTTTCGATTTCATATTGAAATAAGTCCCCCACTTCTACGGTACGTGTTTGAACCGGGATTGAGCCTCCAAGTGCCAGTTTTTTTGCCGTTACGCTTTTCACCGGTACACTTTCTTTACTGTAGAGAAAACTATCCTCATTAATTTCCGCATCAATCTCCGCATCAATTTCATATTCAAGTGCCGGCTCAGATATTGGCGGTGCATAAGCCATTTCTGTTGGCACCCGTACTTCGGGACGTTTTTGGTAGCGAGGTGAGTAAAGATCATGGGTAAACGAAACCGGCAAGCCAGCCATTAGGGACAAGGAGACATTTTCCCAGTCTTCATCTTGGGTATTGTCTACTAGTGCCCAACCTTGAATTAGAGGGGATTCTTCGTTTAATAATAACCGGTAAGACGTTTTCCATACGGGGGCAGCAACAATATAGCTGATATTAATGGAACGTTCCCCTTCGCCTTTAAGAAATACGGTGAGTTTTTTCAAGTCTTTCTTTTTGGCAGTAATAAGAACGTCGAGTAGATGTTGCAAATCCTTTTTCAGATTGTCATCCAACAAAGTAATTTGTTTGGCTTCCATGACATCAAACGATTGCAACGTACTGCCTTCTACTAACAGCGATAGATAAATGCTGTCAAAGATAGTTTCACCAATTTGCTGTTTTATGGTTTCAATACCGGTGATTGTGCCAGTTACGGTTTTTTGTCCTATGTCGATAGCAACTCGTGCGCCTTGCATTTGTGACAATAACCCGGTCATGGCGTTGTCTTTCGGCAACACAATGGCAATATCCTTTAACTGTTCTGCTACTGGCAGCGTAGATTCGTAACTGATACTGGTAATAAATCCTTCACCTAAATCCAACACTGTCAACGATTTAAGTACATCATTCATTTCTGAGGCACGAAAGTACAAGTCAATTGAGGCATCGCCTTTAATTTGTCCCTCGCGCTCAAAATGACCAACACCGTGTTTGAAAAGAACTACTCTTTTGATAGGTAACATGTGGAATTGTGAATTGTGAATGGGATTGGTGGATGTTATTTGGCTAGTGGTAAAATCAATTCCACGACAAAGCCCGTCTTTTCCTCACGATTATAGGCACGGCACTTACCACCCACTTCCCAAATGAGAGAGGTAACGATTGATAAACCTAGCCCCATTCCTTGTACTTCCCCACTAATATATTTTTCACCCTGATAATATGGTGTCCAGATATTTGACAATTGTTCTGGTGAAAGCGTCAGTCCATCATCACAAATTTGCAAACAAATTTCGGACTCCCGAGTAGAAATATTGATTTCTAAAGTGGGTGAACCCTTGGGATGAAATTTCTTGGCATTTGAGAAAAGCTCGGTAAAAATTATCTCCAATGCTCGCGGAAAAATAGATATATAAATATTACTTGGTTCTTCAATATTCTTTTGAAAAACATGAACCGACTCAATTTCCAAAGTGGTTGATACTTCGGTGATAGTCAACAAAATATCGTCAAGATCATATAGTGTTTGCTCTACCTTAGCCATATAAGATACACTCAAATACTCAAGAATTTCTTCAATCTCTGCTTGAATGCGGGTAGCACCAACAAGAGCAATATCAATAAATTCTTTTCTGTCCGTATCTGTCAACTGTGAGTAGTTACTTTTAAGATATTCAAGTCCTACGGTGAGAGGAGTAAGGGGAGTTTTTAGCTTGTGGCAGATTTGCCCTTGGAATGTCCAGCGCCGTCTTTCAGCTAAAATAGTATTCGTCACATTACGCAAACAAACTAAATACTTTTCCTCAGCCCCCGATGACATTTCCATTAAGTCCACTTGTAACCAAAAAGCATGGGCGGTTGGTGTTTCAGGGCGTACCAAATAACAGGGATTTCCTTGGTTTGTACAACTTAACCAAGTAGCCCAAGCCTCTTGCGGTTCGCAGTAATACTGTTTGGCAGCTAATAATTGAGAAAATTTTTTATTAATAAATTCATTTTTATCTGTCGTCAAATCAAGATATAAACGTGCCTGCGAATTGGCATAAAGGATTTGTTCTTTATGACTAAGTATAAGAAACCCCTCCTCCGCCTGTTCAACAACCCACTCAAACTTAGCTTGTTCCGTTAGTAAACGGCGATAACGGTTAAGTTTAGTAATGGTTCGTAGTCGAGACTTCAATTCTAAGCTATCATAAGGCTTAGAAATAAAATCATCGGCTCCCACCGATATTGCCTGTAAACGTGATTCACGATCTTCTAATGCAGTAAGCATGATAATGGGAACTTCAGATAGAAAAGCATTAGCCCGCAAACGTCGACAAACTTCAAAACCATCCATATTCGGCATCATAACATCCAATAAAATAACATCTGGAGTTAATTGGATGGCGCAAGTCAACGCTTCTAAGCCATCATTAGCAAAAGCTAAATTATATCCTTGATCGTGTAGCAAAGCTTTGATTGCCTCACGCCCTATAAGTTCATCATCAGCAATGAGAATAGTAGTAGTTTTTTCCATAATTGATTTAATGGTGAATTATTTATGAATGGTGAATGGTGAATTATGAATTATGAATGGTAAATAATAGATAATGAAGTAAGGATTGCTTGAGATAACGGATTTATCAAATTGCTCCAGAGCCATTCATTTTCATAAATTTGAAGTACGTTTATGTATATTAAAATATAACAATTTAATTCACCATTCATAATTCACCATTCACCATTCATAATTCACCATTAATTCCAGCACTCTGCCGAAATAACTTTTACGTCATCATCAGATAGATAAAAAGATGATACCGGTACACCGGATTTTTCACAACGCAACGGCTCAATTTGCTTAGAAAATGGATTCCAAATGATCGTCATTGGACGTTGGCGTTTTTTCCTAACCAGTTCACTGGCAATATGTACGGTTGGCAATTGAATTACTAAAGCACTATGCAATTGTGCCTCTATGTTAAGTGCATATCGTTCCTTAATATCTGTCAATTTACGTTTCGATTCTATTTTGGTAGCATCAATACGATCAAATTCGCGTTGCTTATCCTCACCTTGAAGATTTTTCTTGGTTATTTTTTCTCTAATCTCTTGGATAATAATCCCGTAATAAGAGTTTAGTCTATCTTCATCACGTTGTTGCTTGCGGCGCAAACTATTTCGCCAGTTTTTAATATCTTGCTCAATCAGAGTTTTAGATACTTTTTCGATAATACCCATTAAGATGTTAGTCGGCATAGTTGGTTGAGGGCTCTCCTCGACAACAGTAATTCGATCCGATTCCCACAATAAAGCATCACCAATATTTATCGGTGCCACCCCCGTCTGGGCATTAATTAAAAATGAAACCATCCCCAAACGATTTTCATCGGCACGTCCAACATAAGCAATATTACAAAGCCAATAAGGGGTTGTTTCCGTTTTAGCCTCTCGCACTCGAATAAGTCCGTTTATAGGATCCAACGCATTAGCTACCGTTTTCTCAAACCCAGTGGTTTTCAAGTAACCGTCATATTTTACCCCAAAAGTTGCTACATAGCTTTTTTCTTGTAACAGTGTTTCAAACTTTTTTAAAATTTCAGAATTATAAGTGACAAAATAGCCATCGCGAACCTCAGCCGTTGTGGTAAAAGTAACATCGTCGGGAATACCTAGTAGTTTGGCAATATCCTCTGGTAACAACACATTTAATGTATTGGGGCGAGAATAGTCAGCAATACCATCGTGAAGTTGTGCGATTTTTTCAATGATTTGCAAAATTGGATCGTTTGTCATAGTGATATGTTATACCTCTATTCCTAATACACCAGCCGCGTTAGCTCGGATTTTGGTTATTTGACCCAGATTATCAAATGCGGCATGAATTAGGCTACCCTTATCACACAAAAGTAAAAAGTAACCTCCACCGCCAGCACCGCATAATTTTACAGCATGTATCATCTTGTTTTGGGAGAATATTTCACCCATCTGTCTTATTTTGGGGTTATCTGCTATGAGATTTGAAGTGGCTTTCTTTTGGCTCCAACCCTGATTGAAAATGTTTTCAAAAGTTTCTCTGTCATTGGTATCAATCGCTCGCTCCATTTCATCAACTAGAAGCAGGAGAGGTGCGCTCTTATCTACATCTACACTTTGCAAAACAGAGGTAGAACTGCGTTTGATACCCGTATTAATAAGATACATATCATACATCTCAAGAAAGGCAACACCCAAATAACGAAACATTGGCCGACGACCTTTGTGAAAATCAATCCGCTTAAAACCACCGATACCGGAACCGTAACTATCTTGATAGCCGGTAAGTGGATTAAATTTGCGTTCCAATTCTAAAGCGATTCGGCAAATTTCAAAATCAGAAATGTTGATCCCCTTATACATGGATAATGCTTTGACAATAGCAATAGTATAAGAAGAAGAAGAGGCTAAACCGGAACCGGCGGAGAGAATATCAGTATTAAATGTTACCGTAACCGGACCAACATCAAAGTAAACCAGCCCTTCACGGGCGACATCATTTTTGATTTCAGTGGCATCATCAACTTCTTCCTTTTTGGAGTAGTTAATGATGTACTTATCAGTGTGATTATCGTGGACAGTGATATAAGTATAAAGGGTGGAAGGAAAACTAATTACACTACCACGTTCATACTTATCAATAAAAGCTTGCAAATCAGTAGAACCCCCAACTAAAGAAACGCGCAGGGGGCATTTTGCGATGATCATCATTGTTTTAAATTTATCGAAAGTTAAGTGTGTGAGGTGCAAGATTACTTTGCACTCTTTAGGAATTTCCAGAAAATAACATCCCATGTAGAAACTTTTTCAAAAAACTGGGTTTCTTGAATAATACCTTCGCCAAAAGTTTAGGTTAGTACAACTTCTTTTTGAAATAAACGAATTGAATTATAGATAAACTGTTGTTATTTAAAGGATTTTTGATTCGTTTATTTCTCAATTCGTTGTACTAAATCAATAGGTTATATAGATTGGCGAACATATTGTTGAAGTTATGGGATAGTTATTTGGGGGGGGATTTCCTTAAGTACTGAACCACAAATTTTCTGGTATTTTAATGGAAGCCGGGGCTTGCGCGTGGGATTGCCCCTACGTTTAGGTAATGTAGGGGCAATCCTTTATGGTTGCCCTTACGCTTGTGGCAAAATACCTGAAAATTTATGGTTCAGTACATACCTACTGCTCCACGTCATCTCAAGGGAGAGTTTTGCAAGTACCAACTACTATCTATAGATTTGTTTTCCCTTCTGTCTAAGACGGTAGGAAAAGTAAAATTTAAGGGGCGATTTTTGATGAAGTTCTAAATTTTTTCGCCAATATTGGACAAGCTCTTCAGGTGTACCAAATTTAAAACCATATTGAGGTGCTTGACGAATTAGTTCAGCCGTCACAAGGACACTATAAATATAGGGATCATGAAGCAGGACAATGCGCCCCCCAGTGTTCCTATTTTTTTCAAAGAAATGAGTGACTTGATTTTTAATTTTTTCCACCAGTTGTGGATCATAAAACGCATAAGTGCCACCAAAATCCTTAGTCCACATCATAGGATAAACATAATCCTTCAAGATATCGTTTTCGCGGAGCTTGTCAGTAAGTTCAACACTCCACGCACCTTGAGGGGGCCGATAAATCGTTGGGGAAATTCCCGTGACTTGGGTTATCAAATCGTGTGATTTAATCATATCTTCTACCACCCAATTAGGGGATTGTGCTGGAGAAAACTTATGAGAGTAAGTATGATTTCCCAACGTATGCCCTTCATCAACCATTCTCTTAACGCTGCTAGCACCCGTTTCAGAAATATCAAAAGCAAGTGCCTCACCCATAATAAAAAAAGTGGCATGGACATTGAGGGTTAAAAGAAGATTGAGGATATTATTTGTAGGTGTGGTTAGAAAATCATAATCTGGCATGATTTCGGTAATTGCGTCTTTCCGGCGCATATCCTCAATCTCAGAATCTCCTACTCTTTTCTGCTTATCATTTCTTCTATAAAATATTTTTCCATTGCTAGAAGGGCCATCATCATAAGTCAAAAAGATGGTTTTATTGTATTGGTCAAACCAACTGACACTCCACTTTTCACTATTAACCTTATAACGAAAGTGAAAATCATAAATGACAAGGCATACAAGTACGAAAATGCCAAAAAACCAGAATGAAAACATTATCTGAGTCATATAAATAACCTAAGTGTCTAAATGTCTAAGAGCTTGTTTTAAAAGTCCAAGAGTCAAGTCGAAGTTAAAAACACGCTCATTGGTATGAGAATTCAAGAATACCCGAAAACTTGACCGGTTTTAAAACCGGTCAGGTTTGGCGGCTTGAAAGTTTCAAAAGTTATTAAAGCCTCATTCCTAAGACGGTAGAAGAAAATTATCGTGCAAGGATGTCATATACGGCTTTAGCATAAGCACCATACCCAATCTTAAGTGGATGACCGTCATCTTTAACTGGATAAACATGTCCAAATTTATGAAGAACTTCTACCATGTAAGGAAGAGCATCTACATACACTATTCCTATTTTTTCCAAAAACAATGACATCTCAGTCACTAACTCTCTTTCATTTTTTGCTAATTGATGGTAACTCTGTGGAAGTTGAACTCCCTGAGCTACTAAATATTTGTAAAAAACCCTCTCCTTAGAAGGTATGAACAAGACAATAAACGATATATGATTAAAATCAGCTTTTGTCGAAGCTTCCGTCACAAACTCTTTTGCAATTTCAAAAGCCAGAGCTATATCTGGCCTGCCTAAATCCATGGCACTCTCATGAGAAACTATTCTCTTATAGTTTATGAAAGTTTTATTTCTTTCATCACTGACAACTACTGCAATGCGACTCCATTCTGTCTGTTTAATTCTATACTTCATAGGAGTCCATATGAAATGTTTCACTATTGAACCTAAGGCAGTATTATTTACCATGAACGAACGCCAAGATTTGTCCAACAGCTTTCTTTCCTTATAAGGAGGGCATACTTCAATGTTGATGTCATTTTTTTTTGCCCAAATTTTCCAAAAGTCAACCTCTCGCAAAGTCCAACAAACGTCGCCCAAATCATTGGGTAAATAAAGACCCAGCACAATGTGTTCCGGCTTCATTTTTATAGCTTCATTCATCAAGAATTGATATTGAAGAATACCATAACCGCCAACTCCAAAATTATATACAGTTTTATTTAACATTCTTGCTAATTGTTGTGGCCATGAATCTTCTGACGCTACATTGAATCCAAATGTGTGAGAATCCCCAAGAGCAACTAAATTAGCTATACTTTTTAATTCACTATTTCTAAATCCAGCATCATCAATATCTGGATTCAATGTTGGATCCACTTTATAGCCTAATTTTTCATCCAGAATTTTGTTAGAAGAAAGATTTACGGGGAAAACGGTAAATACCCGCAATCCAATTTCCAACATTAATAAAGATAACAAAGTTGATACTAACAAAAGTATTAGATTCTTTTTCATATTGCTCCCAAAAGCCAAGAGGTACAGGTATAGTCCCTACGCAGTGGATGTATTAAAATTCAACAAATTATCAAATTTTCTTCTGGAAAACTATAGTATCCAACTCTTCACTGTCAGGATACTGCCAATAACTCGGCAACAAGTAAAGCTACCTTATCCCAACTACTCCCCGATACCGCTGCCCGTCGCTTTTCAATGACTGATGGATCGTTTTCCTTCAGTGCTTTATCAATTCCCGCCAAAAATTCATCGTGTGAATTAGCGGTATAAATCAACGATTTATAAGTCTGAAAAGCGGGTAACATCATCACCACAATAGGATACCCCAACGCCAAATATTCTTTTAGTTTCACGGGGTTGCACACTTCATTAAAGTCGTTTTGCAGAAATGGAATAATCCCTACATCAAAGTGGGCAGCATGAGCCGCTAAATCTTTGGGAGATACCTGAGCAATGTGTTTCACATTTTTTTCGGCAAGGACACGCGACAAATCCATTTGTTTAGGTCCAATCAGTACCAAAGTTCCCGGGTGTATATGGCGAGCAATTTTAATCATCAATGGAGTGTCCATACGATATTCATCCAGACCACCATAAAAACCAATAATGGGCTTAGGCAAATAACGCATAGGCTCAGGAATTGGAACACGTTGCCCATCAATTGGGCGAGCCGCAACAAACTGGTCAAAATCCACCCCATGACCAATAAGCACCGACTTTTTGACTAGTCCCAATTCACGTTCCATCAACCCATCATGTACATAAGCCGCCGCATCGGAAATTTTCAATAACCGCTTTTCCAACGCCCAAATCTGATCCTTGTCAGCCTCTGGCAATGTAGTAAAATCATCACAACGATCAAACACTACCTTGACCCATTTTCCTCGTTCAACCGCAGGAGTCATGGTGGGCATAGACACTATCGCTGAAGGGTGCTTAATTTTCAATCGCCAACAAACGATTTTTACTTGGAGCGACAATAGCCAGCCATTAAATTCCAACATAGCCGGTGAATAACGGGGTACAAAAATAGGACTATATATATACATACCAGTTTCGGGGTCGCGCTTAAGTCCACGGGTGAGACTCTTGAGCTTGCGCCAATACCTTGACCAAGCGATTTCCGTCTTACCGGGCACCGGCATACGCATACCGATGCTGTTTACCCACACAGTTGGCACACGCTTGGCAATGCGATTTGCCATCCGCACCGAGGCATGTCCGCGATTGTGATACCACCAATCAACATTGCCAAAATGAATGACACCATCGCAATGGTCATTTTCAGCTTGTGATTTATGGGAAGAATCTGTTAAGTTTTTTTCAAGCATTGATGTTCTCTTTTTACACGCCTACCCGGTGAGTGTGATAATAAAAATTGGTAGAGAAGTTTTAGCCAGCAGAATAAATTAGACACGCTTTTTCTTCATCATCTTATCAACTATGAAGTATTTTAATGAAAGTGGCCACGTTATCAGAGTAACAAGAACAATTTTCCACCACTTCATGTCACGCTTCCATCGTTCATCCAATTTTAAAACAATTTTTGCCGATCCTTTGTTAATGGCATCAATATTCCCCCCCACTAAATGATTCACACCAAGCCCAAGTTTTTTTCCATCAATGAAATCAAGAGAGTCATCTAATTTTAGACCTAACATTTCCCCTATTTGCATTATTATCTCTGTGGGATTTTCCACAAAATCTTCGTAATGGATTCTTAAATATTTCCCCTTTTTCCAAGAAAAAAGAAACTCAGTAAACATGTTCCTTTTCATCCAAGTGAAAGCAGCTTGTAAAACATTGATTTTTGGTGACCAAGGAACATTCTTTGAGGTATATTTGATTGTATTCCATGAATGTACCACACCTCTAGGATCCCGAACGAGATGCACCACATAAAGATCAATGGATGGTATGAGTGATAAATAGTATCCATATAAAGGCAAAATACTAGAATCGGTGATTATTTGACAGCTTTGATTTCTTTTTATAGCACTGTATAACGTTTGCAAACCATTCAGGTATTGCTTTAAATCTGATGGCAGATTTTGCTTTTTTTTCAAGAACAATTTTAAAAAAATTGTGTTGTTATGGTATTTTGCTTGTGCTTCTTTAAAAGACTTTTCATCAATTGTCTTAAAGGTAGCATCATTTGTAATTCTTCCCCACGTCGGACATTCGCAAATTTTTTGGCCACACAAACAACGAGCTTTATTTTTCTCAAATAAAGCAGCTCTATACAAAAGTGCTCTGCCTAATTCTCCGGCCGCAAAAACACTTGGAATTTCGTTTAATACTCTTTCCATCAAAGTACTTCCACTTCTGCCGGGCGAGGCAATATAAAGTACGGTAGTTTTCTTATCTTCTTTCAAGTTTTCAGTCATTGTAGTAATAACTCTTATACCACTTAACAAAATTGCCAATTCCTTCCATAATGGAAGTTTGTGGTTTGAAACCTATATCTCGTTCCAAATCATTCACATCGGCATAAGTCATTGGAACATCTCCAGCTTGCATTGGTAACATGTTCTTTTTTGCCGTTTTTTCCAAAGCCTTTTCCAGCGTTTCGATATAAGACATGAGTTCAACCGGCTGATTGTTACCAATATTGTAGAGCTTATATGGTGCCTGACTAGTACAAGGATCCGGAGAATTACCAGACCAATATGGGTTCGATGAGGGAATGTGATCTAAAACCCTCACAACACCCTCGACAATGTCATCAATATAAGTAAAGTCACGCCGCATTTTCCCATAATTATAAACATCAATCGGTTCATCTTCTAAAATAGCTTTAGTAAATTTGAACAAAGCCATATCTGGACGACCCCAAGGGCCATACACCGTGAAGAAACGTAAACCAGTCGTGGGCAAATTATACAAATGGGCATAAGTATGCGCCATCAATTCATTAGCTTTTTTTGTAGCAGCATACAGTGAAATGGGATGATCCACGTTTTGATGCACAGAAAACGGCATTAATGTGTTCAGTCCATATACCGAGCTAGATGAAGCAAATACTAAATGTTCCACATTGTTATGGCGACAACCTTCAAGGAGATTCACAAACCCAACCACATTGCTATCTACATAAGCGTGGGGATTTTCAATAGAATAACGTACTCCAGCTTGGGCGGCTAAATTGATCACCCGATTAAATTTTTCACGCGCAAACAGTTCAGCTATGCTAGAACGATCAGCTAACTCTAGCTTGATAAAATGGAAATTTGGATACCTTTCCAACTGGCTCAAACGCGCCTTTTTGAGGTTAACATCATAGTACTCATTGAGGTTATCAAGGCCTACAATTTCATCGCCCCGTTCTAGGAGGCGTTTGGAAAGTTGCGAGCCGATGAAACCGGCAGCACCGGTTACCAGAACTTTCATGTTTTCAATTTAAAATTATAAAGGATTTGTCCCAACATGCCCATTAGACATGGTAGGGGCAATCCCTTGTGGTTGCCCTTCTGGGTTTCTCAGAATTTATTTCCTGAACATCCATGATTTTACAGCCGTCCATCTACAATATCAATAGGCAAAATGGATTTAATGTCGTAAATCACCGAATTTGATTTGGCTAATGCTCGAATGCCTTCAGCTCCCATTTCAGAAAACTGCTTATGAGCCACGGCAAGTACAACGGCATCATATTGATTATTAAGTATTTTTGGTATAACTTCAATATTATACGCTTGTCTAGCTTCGTCCAAATTGACCCAAGGATCATAGACATCAACTAGCGCCCCATAGTCATTAAGTTCATAGATAATATCTACAACACGGGTATTGCGGAGATCCGGACAATTTTCTTTAAAGGTGAGTCCCATAACTAAAACCTTGGCATCAGTTATTTGAATACGTTTTTGTACCATCTGCTTGATAATTTCTGTAGCAACATAAAATCCCATGTTGTCATTGATTCTACGCCCGGCTAAAATCATTTCAGGATAATAACCAACATCCTCTGCCTTTTGGGTAAGATAGTATGGATCCACACCAATGCAATGCCCTCCAACCAATCCCGGGCGAAAAGGCAAAAAATTCCATTTTGTTCCCGCCGCATCCAACACTTCTTGAGTATCAATGCCGAGCCGATTGAAGATAAGCGCAAGTTCATTGACCAAGGCAATATTAACATCTCGTTGCGTGTTTTCAATAACCTTGGCGGCTTCTGCCACTTGGATACTACTAACCTTGTGGGTACCAGCATGGATGATGCTAGAATAAAACTGGTTGATTAATTCAGCAGCGGCTGAAGTAGAGCCGGAAGTGACTTTAACGATATTAGTCAAACGGTGTGCTGGATCCCCGGGATTAATGCGTTCTGGACTATAACCAACAAAAAAACCTTCGTTGAATTTAAGGTTTGATTCCCGTTCCAAAATAGGTACACAAATTTCCTCGGTAGCTCCTGGATATACAGTAGATTCATAAACTACTATGTTACCATAACTTAATAACGCCCCTATTGTTTTGCTCGCTTTTTCAAGCATTGTCAGATCCGGGTGTTTATGGCCATCCAGCGGGGTGGGAACCGTGACAATATAAAAATTGCATTCTGCAAGATCGTTAGAATTGCTAGTGTAATTGAGGTATTTGGCTTGTTTTAAGGCTGAAGGTGATACTTCACGGGTGCTGTCATGTCCAGCTTTAAGTTCTGCAATTCGTTCTACCTTGAGATCAAAACCCATGGCAAAATAGCGTTTACCAATTTCCACCGCCAGTGGAAAACCAACATAGCCCAATCCCACAATACCGATTTTGAAGTCAAAATCATTGATCGTAATCATACACAATGCCGCTCTGCCACCGAAAAATCAAGAATTTAAAAACCAATCAACCGTCAGATTTAACCCTTCAGATAAGTCAAATAATGCTTGCCAAGCAAGGCGGTTTTTCGCTTTTGACGTATCCGAATAATTCCGTTTCACATCTCCCAAGCGTGTTGGGGTATATTGAATTTCATAATTGCTTATACCTTTTTTCTTAAGAACCGGAGTTAAAGTCTTTACCAATTCGTTAACCGTTTTTTCTGAATGAGTGGCAATTTGGAATGTTTCTCCACCTATTCCCGGTTTAGAGGCGGCAAGCTGAATCGCTTTGACAAGGTCATCAATATAGATAAAGTCCCGAGTTTGTGTGCCATCACCATATATCTCAAGCGTCTTTCCCGCTATCGCTTGTTTTATAAATTTTGCCACGACACTATTTTTGTGTTTAGAGCCGGGACCATACACATTTCCAAAACGTAGTGCTACCGTCTCAATTCCAAATGTTCGATAATAAGCTGAACAATATCCTTCTCCCGCGAGTTTACTCGCACCGTAGGGTGAAACCGGATGAGGTGCCAATTCTTCATGAATTGGTGGTTCAACTTCGCCCACCGGGGCTCCGCTGGAGGCAAAAATAAATCGCTTCACGCCATTAAAACGTGCGGCTTCTAAATAGTTAAAAGTGCCGATAACATTAGTAAGGCAATCTGTACGTGGGTTTTCAACCGAAGGAAACACACCCGTGTTTGCGGCCAAGTGAACAATGACATCTATGTCCTTTGTAACATCTAGGGCCAATTGTTCATCCAAAATATCACCCACCACCAGTTGACAATCATTAGGATTTAAAATGGTGGTGGGCGAGTTCAAAACGGTGGTTGTCACTTCTGTAAATTCGCATATAGCTGCAATATCTTGCCGTGTGCCAACTTTGAAGTTATCTACCACTCGTATGGCATGACCACTTTCCGGCAAAAGACATTTGATGAAGCTGGTGCCAATAAATCCACAGCCTCCGGTAATAAGCCATTTCAAACCCATTTTGTTCCTTTAAAAGTTGTGTTGAAACGTTTTTTTAAACTTACTTGAATTATTTTCATGTATATAAGATTTTCAGAAAAATATTTGGAGCCAAACCGTAGAGCGTTTCCAAAACCTCGAAGGTTTTTTGAAACCTCGAAGGTTTTTTGTGAAGTTATTTATCTGAACGTCTATACGTTATTTCTGGCATCATCTCTTTACTTGAGATATTCACATTTTTCTCTGGAGCCATCCCAGCGAATATCCGGTATTAAAGTGTAGGCATTAGAAAGAATGCGATTTTTGTGTTTGAGAAGATCATTCAGCATAATTCTCAATTCACCCTCCATATCATGGGTAGGCTTGTAACCGAGATCCAGTAGATGCTGATGATCAGGATTGTAATAATGAGACTCCATTTCCTGTCTTGGGTTTTCAATGTTTTTGATTTCGGGTGACATACCCAATTCATTAGCCACTTTTTTAACCTTTTCGGCTAGCTCGGTTAAATCGTAAACTTCCTCAAACTGATTGAAAACACGGTACTCACTTTTTTCCGGTGGATTTTCAATAGCGATAGTGAGACATTGCATTGAATCCCGCAAAGGCAAGAACCCTCTTTTTTGATGACCCTTTCCAAAAGGTGTCATGGGATAACCAACGACAGCTTGAGCACAAAAACGATTAATCGCAGTACCAAAAGACTGATCGAAATCAAAGCGCGTCACTAAACGTTCGTCGTCTCCCATCTCATCTATACGGGTGCCATAAACCACACCTTGCATAATATCCGTGGAACGGAGTCCCCAAATTCGGCAAGCCATCATCACATTATGCGTATCATGGACTTTTGTCTGATGATACCAACTGCCCGGTTGCCGTGGGAATGGGAGCCGATCCTTACGCCCACGGTACTCAATCTCAAAGAAACCTTCGGGAATATCAACATTTGGGGTGCCGTATTCACCCATTGTCCCAAGTTTTATTAAATGCGCGTTGGGACATTCCTCGTGCATAGCGTGAACGAGATTGAGTGTACCGACAATGTTGTTTGTTTGAGTAAACACACAATGTTCAACGTCAATCATACTATAAGGTGCCGATGGCATTTCGGCAAGATGGACTATAGCTTCTGGCTTAAAGGAACGCAGCAGATTTTTCACGACATTATAGTCACGTAAATCACCACGTCTAAAAATTAGACTCTTATCAAAATTTTCGGCAAAAGCTTGTAGTCTTTCAGTCATTTTGCGAATAGGTGTAGCTGACTGCGATCCCATCTCAGCAACCCAGTCGCGACGAAAGTAGGTATCACAACCTGCAACTTCATGCCCTCTTTTTGTCAGATAAAGGGCGAGTGACCAGCCTAGATAGCCATCAATTCCGGCAATTAATACTTTCATTTTTTTTGATTGTCTCACTTTGGGAGTTTTAGAAACTCTTGTTTTGAATGGTAAATGGTTAATGGTAAACTATCCCCCATTAATTAAGGCATTAGCGGACACGTAGTACACCCATAAAATAAGCCGTTTCTACCGCACCAAACTCAATGGACATTGCTCAATTTTGGGGGGGGACGATTTCTTCAAAAAGCGTTTTCAATCGCTTCTTTTTATATTCCATATTGAATTTCCTTTCTACTTTCTTTTGGGACGCTTCACCCATTTTGAGTCTTAAAGGCGCATCCTCAATCAGAATTGCGAGATACTTTTCCAGTTCTTTAACAGCATATTCAAAATACTCTTGGCTCTGAACATCAAAATCTTTGACATCTATTAGAAATCCATTTTCTCCTGGTTTTACCATTTCCGGAATGGCAGTAATATTAGTTGCAATGATAGGAAGGGCAGCACTCATGGCTTCCAATATTGAAAAACCGAATGAATCAAATCTGGTCGGAAGGACATAAACATCCACATTTCTATAACAATAATCAACCACAATGGGTGGATATATTCTTCCAAAATAGACATTCTTTTTATGTCTACTTTTTTCATAGGCTTGACGAGTTCTCTCAAGACACTCTTCATTGACCGGATAAAAATCTACTTGTCTCTTATAGTTGGAAGCCATTACTAAAGATAAAGTATATTGGCTGGAAAATTTCCTTTCTACATTTTCAAAGGCTTGATACAAAATATCAGCCCCTTTACAGGCTGCGGGCGCACCGGCCATGAAAAACGTTAATTGTTTGTTTTCGGTTCTGGCTTTAACTTTTTTGATGGGGATAGTTGGGTATAAAACTTCAATTTTTTGGTCAGGATCTGGAAAATCTGGCTTAGCCCATTTGGACAAAACAAATATTTTTTTTATTTGCTTGTCTTCCAATCTCTCTTGCCTAAAATAGTGATGTTCATACTGTTTGACTATGGGTTGATTGGTTGCGAGTGTAAAATGATTATGACCATAGTCGTAGCTGATATCTATTTTAGAAGCTAAAAAATTCAGAAAAAAATCCCCATTAAAATTAGAGGTTACTCTAACGAACATGATCCCTTTGGGTGGATTGCGAGCCATTGTTACCCACTGAGGATGGTTTTTATTATAAACCACAAGAATTCTATCTTTTTTAACAATGGCACAATAAATAAGATGAAAAATCTCTTTTACCTTGTTAAGCAAGGGTAGTTTATGCTGCCAGAAAAGATATACCAAACCGACCGGTTTCATCAATGTTAAAACCGATTTAGAAATAGACATATTAGATAATTAATAATTAAGTATAATTAAGTGATTTTTGTTATAAGGCTAAAAAATAAAGGATTCATGATTTAAAATCAACTTCGTAGCTGTTGGCAAGTCTGCCACTTGATGCCACTTGATTGGCAGTGGGACATCCCAATCTTCCAAATCTTTGCCCGTTTCCACCAGCACCAAGCCCTCACAGTGAGCATGATAGCCGGCAAGTATGTCACTAATCATGTCACCGATCAACCATGAACGGGTCAAATCAATATCCATCTCAGCAGCTGCCTTAAATAACATGCCGGGTCCGGGTTTACGATCATAGAATTCAACTATGGTCCGATCTTTGATTTGCGGTACTGCGGGGCAATGGTAAAATCCGTCTAGTTTGGTATTATGTTTTGCTAATTGTTTGGATAGAACTTTATGGATATCTTTTAGATCGTTTTCAGTAATGATGCCCTGCCCAATGGGTGACTGGTTAGTTACCAAGATACATGCGAATCCGGCTTCTCGCAACTGTTTAATTGCCTCACCGCCACCGGGTATTAACTTTACCTGATCCGGGCGCGAAAGATAATGTACCGATTCAATCAAGGTACCATCACGATCAAGGAACACCGCCGGTTTTTTACCACCAAGTTTGCCGGCACCTTTTTCAAACTCAACGGCATCGCGTTGTGCCTGTAAGTACGCATCATAAGTCCCAATATCACGATGATAACCATGAAAGACCCAACCGCGCATTTTACCAACAAATTTTGGCAGTACCTCAAATCCTAAATCAAAGGCATTCATTGCCGCAATTTGTTGATATACTTTAGTATCAAAGACATATAGGCCGGCATTCGCTAAATCACTCACTGGATGTTGGGGTTTTTCCTCAAATCCGATTATTCGATTTTGGGCATCTAACTCGGCGATACCACAAGCTTGTGGGTTCGGTGCATTCCACAACATCATCGTGATAGGATCATCATGTTGACGGTGGAAAGCTAATATATTTTGTATATTTAGTTTACTAAAATTATCCGCGTATATGATAATGATTTGATCGGCACCATCGGCAAAATGAGGATTGGCCGTTATTGTCCCGCTTGAACCAAGTAATTGGGACTCATAAGATTCGATTAGCCTTAATTTACCACCGGCATTGACTTTTTTAATATACTCGCGTACCAATGAGGCGAGGTAATGTGTGTTGAGCAGGACTTCACTGATGTTGGCGGCAATAATTTGCTCCAGCCAATAATCAAGCAATGGTCGTCCGGCGATTGGGACAAGACACTTAGGAACGGCAGACGTAAGTGGACGTAATCGAGAACCGATACCGGCCCCAAGTAAAACGGCTTTGGTTCTGTTCATATTTTTGCAAGTAATTGATGGAGCCTTTGTCCAACAATGTGGCCAATTGACATGTGTAAATCTTCAATGATGCCAAAATTATCACTGGGGATATTGATGTGCATATTGGCTAAATCCTTGACCGCACCACCGTCAAATCCAGTTAATGCTACTACAGTCAAACCATTATCTTGAGCAAATTGGCAAGCCTTGAGAATATTTGGCGAATTACCGGAGCCACTGATCGCAATCGCTACATCCCCGTTCGTGGCGTAGGCCGCCAATTGATAGCGAAAAATATCATCATAAGAAATGTCGTTAGACAGGGCCGTCAATAAGCCAATATTATCGGCGAGACAACGAACAGCTAAGGCCCTTGGCCCCCCGGCCTCGCCAGTCATGGTGAATTCTAGTCCAAAGTGAGCAGATGTACAAGCACTTCCGCCATTACCATACACGAATACTTGACGATTATCATGCTGTACCTCCAATAACAACTCAACAAATTTATCAATTAATCCATAATCAATGGTACCAAGGATATGGCTCATGGTATCAAAGTAATCCTTTGCCGATTGACACATTGTTCTTTTCATTATTTAATTTTCCTTGCTTGCTAATTATAAGTATCGTAACATGCAAGCCAGTGGCACAATATGTGTGTTGATTGAAATTCAAACCTTAAAACATGAAAGTTGATTGTAACATTTTAGCATTAGGTACTGAATCAGGCTCAGGTTTGTTGAAAAAAATTTAAAAGCCATTGTTTTTAAACTTGTTTGCAATTGGGAATTGGCAATTTTATAATTCGCAATTAGCATACGAAGTTGGTTACATAAGTATTAATAAGACTACTGATGTTACGCACTTTAACAAAACAATTCTTGAACTATGATTTAATGATTACATGAGAATTATGATTGGGATAGAATCTTGAACTATGATTTAATGATTACATGATAACTAATGAATAGTATCGAAGATAAAATCTGAGTCGTCAGACCATCAGTTAAATCACAGTTATCGATGATTAAATGATTACATGATGACTCAGATTGTTCGATTAAAATCTGAGTCGTCAGACAATCAGCTAAATCATAGTTATCGATAAGTGAAGTAGCTGTCTGCAATACATCAGTTATTAACCGAATTGCCTCAACAATTCGTCATTACTTGCGTGTGTAAGTTCACTAGTCGCATTAATAAGATTGCCGTATTGAAAAAATAGTGTAGAATAATTGGGATGGTAAAAGCGATTTATCCTGGAACATTTGATCCCATCACGAATGGGCACAGTGATATTATCAAACGTGCGGCAAAATTGTTTGAGCATGTCACTGTGGCAGTGGCTGCTAATCCTACCAAAATCCCGGAGTTTACTTTGGAAAAACGTGTTGAATTTGCACAAACCACATTGGCTGATTTTTCCAATGTGACTGTGTGTGGATTTAAGGGATTACTGGCCGACTTTGCGCGAGCATGTAAAGTACAAGTTATTGTACGTGGTCTACGGGCCGTGTCAGATTTTGAATACGAATTTCAACTTGCGGGCATGAATCGTACCTTGATTCCCGATATTGAGACCCTATTTCTTACTCCTGCTACTGAATATACCTATATATCTTCCTCACTAGTGCGAGAAATTGCGGCGTTAGGGGGCCCAATTGATGGCTTTGTTCATCCGTATGTACGTACTGCACTTTACCAAAAACTGCGCTAAAAATTCCCTAATTTTTTAGTAAGAAAATTCATTATTATGGCACTTTATATTACCGATGAATGCATTAATTGTGATGTATGTGAGCCTGAGTGTCCCAATGAAGCGATTAGCCAAGGCGAAGAAATTTATGTCATTGACCATGCTCTTTGTACGGAATGTGTGGGACACTATGAAACATCGCAGTGTGTGGAGGTTTGTCCGGTAGATTGTATTCTCAATGATCCTAATCATGAAGAAAGTCAAGAAGAGTTATTACAAAAACACTCTCGTTTGATGAAGGTCACCTGATAAACATCATCATCGAACCAATGGTTGGAAATCAAAGTTGTCGATAAAATTGTTATCTTGTGTGTGTGATCAATTTTTAGTAGAATGAGTTCACTTGAATAGGGCCGTTAGCTCAGTTGGTAGAGCGGCTGACTCTTAATCAGCGTGTCGTAGGTTCAATCCCTACACGGCCCATGTGATTCAAGTTTAGAGCACCAAAATAGGGCCGTTAGCTCAGTTGGTAGAGCAGCTGACTCTTAATCAGCTTGTCGTAGGTTCAATCCCTACACGGCCCACGCAAGCTTGATGCCGAGCGAGAAGGCTGGTTTTTTAGCTCCAAACGGCTCACGGTATATTGTTTTAAGATTATGCGAGAGTGGCGGAATTGGTAGACGCGCTGGTTTTAGGTACCAGTAGGGTAATCCTGTGAGAGTTCGAGTCTCTCCTTTCGCACCAAATATACGTGTGACCTTGAATAGTGAATGAGGTTTAAGACATGCAAGTGTCGGTAGAAACAACCAGTACCATTGAGCGTCGTATGACAATTGGGGTACCTAGAGAACATGTTGAATCCAAAATCCAAAGCCGTTTCAAATCTTTGGCACATCAAACTAAAATCAATGGCTTTCGGCCGGGTAAAGCCCCCCTACGAGTGATCGAACAAAAATACGGTCAAAAGGTGCGTGATGAAATTGTCAATGAAGTCATGCATACCACTTTCAAGGAGGCTTTGGAGCAGGAAAAAATCACTCCAATTAGTAAAGCCATATTTGATTTAAAAGGTGACGCTGCAAATTCTAATGAAGATTTATCCTATACGGCAACCTTTGAGGTGTACCCTGAAATCGCTACATTGCATGTTGACGGATTAGTTGTTGAGAAGCCGGTTGCCGCAGTCAGCGAAGCCGATATTGAGAAGATGTTACTCATGTTGCGTCAACAACGTCAAACTTTCAATGAAGTTGACCACCCGGCAAGCGATGGTGATCGTGTTATTATTGATCTTGTCGGTACTATCGATGGTCAACCCTTTAAAGGAAATGAAGTCAAACAGGCACCCGTGCTGTTAGGACAAAATAAATTTAGTCTCCCCGGTATTGAGCAAGAATTGTTTGGCGTGAAAAAGGAGGATGAACGGGAACTTGATTTAACTTTTCCAAAAGATCATAGCAACCCTGAATTAGCCGGCCAAACCGTGCATTTTGTGATCCAAGTAACAAAAGTTGCCACGCCACAATTGCCGGAAATAGATAGTGATTTTGTCAAAGAGTTTGGCGTACCAAGCGGGCGTATTGAGGAGCTACGTGTTGAAGCACGTAAAAATATGGAACTAGAGTTAAAACAAGTGGTTAACAGCAAAATTAAACAACAAGTACTTGATGCTCTATTAGAAGTTAATCCGGTCGATGCCCCACCTTCTTTTGTTAATGATGAAGCCCAACGCCTCGCCAAAACTCGACAGCAAGAGTGGCAGGTACCAAATCTGAGCGTTGATATGTTTATTGATGCGGCAACTAAGCGGGTTAAAATTGGAATTTTAATAGGTGAATTAATTAAAGCGCATCAACTGCGGCCCGAGCCCAATAAAGTTCGGCAATTGATTGAACAAATTGCTTTTACCTATGAAGAGCCAGATGTGATAATCAGGGAATATTATGCGGATGAACAACGTTTAAAGGAAGTGGAGTCTGTAGTTTTAGAAGACCAAGTTGTCGCTTGGTTATTAGAAAGAGCTGCCGTCACTGAAAAGAAGATTGATTTTTACACGGCTGTGAATGAACCAAGCCTAATGCCTAAAGAAGAGGTGGCTCAAGGATGAATGACAAAAAACCTTCTGATATTTGGGCAAGTACATTAGTACCGATAGTCGTCGAACAGTCGGCTCGCGGGGAGAGATCCTATGATATTTATTCAAGGTTACTCAAAGAACGGGTAGTTTTTTTGGTGGGTCAAGTTGAAGATTACACAGCCAATCTAGTCGTTGCCCAACTGCTTTTTTTGGAGTCAGACAATCCAGAGAAAGATATACACTTATATATTAATTCACCGGGCGGTTCTGTGAGTGCTGGGTTGGCGATTTACGACACCATGCAATTTATAAAACCCGATGTGAGCACTCTATGTGTTGGTCAAGCTGCTAGTATGGGTGCTTTGCTGTTGGCGGGTGGGGCCAAGAGCAAACGTTATTGCCTGCCTCACTCACGTATCATGATTCATCAACCTTTGGGTGGTTTTCAAGGTCAAGCAACTGACATTGAGATTCACGCCCGCGAGATTTTAAAAGTCCGTGAACGTTTGAATGCCGTACTTGCAAAACATACGGGACAACCTTTGGAAACGATTCAAAGAGATACGGATCGAGACAATTTCATGGAGGCTGAGGCCACTGTCAACTATGGTATTGTTGACGCGATATTATCAACTCGGCAAACGAATAGTGATCAGTAGTTAGTTATCAATTGTCAATTACCATATTGTTTTTTCCAAAGTTTTATATAATGGTGAATGGCTCACCTTCGGATAATGACGTAAAGTTGCTTGAGATAACGGATTTATCAAATTGCTCTGTGAGCCGTTCATTTTCACAAATTTTAAGTACGTTCAGTATGTTTGACTATTAATTAATAACTGATAACGGGTAACTAAATAACCGGAGATTCGCTATGTCTGACAAGGGAAAAGGCCAGTTTGACAGTGATGGTCGTTTACTCTATTGTTCATTTTGTGGCAAAAGTCAACATGAGGTTCACAAGCTGATTGCGGGGCCATCAGTGTTTGTTTGTGATGAGTGTGTTCAATTGTGTAATGATATCATCCTAGAAGATAACAAGAATAAATCGGCACATGCTGAAAATGAAACACCTGCTCGTCATTTACCCACCCCTCAGGAAATTAATCAACACTTAAAAGAATATGTGATTGGGCAGGAGTATGCTAAGAAGGTATTGTCTGTGGCGGTGTACAATCACTATAAGCGTTTGGAAACTAATGCCCAAGACAATGATGTAGAAATTTCCAAAAGCAATGTTTTACTGATAGGACCAACTGGTTGTGGTAAAACTTTGCTGGGTGAGACATTGGCTCGGTTTTTAAAGGTCCCCTTTGCAATAGCTGATGCTACAACAGTTACTGAAGCCGGCTATGTTGGTGAAGATGTCGAACACATAATACAAAAACTGTTGCAAAAATGTGATTATAATGTTGAGAAAGCCCAAACTGGTATCATCTACATAGACGAAATTGACAAAATCACTCGCAAGTCTGAAAATCCTTCCATCACCCGAGATGTATCCGGAGAGGGCGTACAACAAGCTCTGTTGAAATTAATTGAAGGTACTATCGCATCCGTTCCCCCCCATAGTGGTCGCAAAAATCCGCAACAGGAATTCACTGTGGTTGATACTACTAATATTTTATTTATTTGTGGTGGTGCATTCGCGGGATTAGATAAAGTTATTCAAGCGCGTTCTGAAAAAAGTAGTATCGGTTTTTCAGCGCAAGTTTCAACCAAAGAGGATAAGCGAAACTTTGAGCAACTACTAAGCGAACTTGAGCCGGATGATTTGATAAAATATGGTTTAATTCCAGAGTTAGTAGGGCGTTTGCCGGTTACGACGGTACTTGAACAATTGAGTGAAGAACAACTGGTACAGATACTCACGGAACCCAAAAATGCTTTAACCAAACAGTATGCACGTTTGTTTGAAATGGAAGGTACTTCGTTAGAATTTCGGCCGGAGGCATTACAGGCGGTGGCACATAAAGCCACGAAGAGGAATACTGGTGCACGAGGACTACGTTCAATTTTAGAGCAGGTATTATTAGATACTATGTATGAGTTACCGTCCATGAACAACGTGGCTAAAGTTGTCGTCGATGAAAACGTCATTGAGGGCAAAAACCAACCTTTAATTTTGTATAAAAATGTCGAAAAAAAATTGGCTTCTCTTTAATAATGGTGAATGGTGAATGGTGAATGATGAATGATGACTTAATGTCTTAAATTATACTGAACGTATTTCAAATTTGTGAAATGCAATGGCTCTGTGGTTTGATAAATCCGTTATATCAAGCAACTTTGGTTATTTATTCACAATTCACAATTCACAATTCACAATTTACAATTATGGCAGATAATAATAAAGAAGTGAAAGAAGAGCCACGTCTGGTCTTACCGGTACTCCCCTTAAGAGATGTGGTTGTATACCCGCATATGGTGATTCCGTTGGTTGTGGGCCGGGAAAAATCCATTTATGCATTAGAGAAAGCAATTACAGAAAGTAAGTATATTCTGTTAGTGACCCAAAAAAATGCTTCTATTGATGAGCCACAAGCAAAAGATCTTTATCAGGTTGGCACAATTTCTACCATTTTGCGGTTGTTAAAATTGCCGGATGGAACGATAAAAATATTGGTCGAAGGCAAAAAACGAGCTAAAGTTATTAATTTTTTGTTCATGAAAGAAGAATTTGCGGCCAATGTCACACCGAAGTCATCCAGCATAACTAATGAAAAAGAAGTTGCAGTCTTATCGCGTTCTATAACGTCACAATTCGAGAAATATCTTAAATTAAATAAAGATATACCACCAGAAGTTCTCAATTCCCTTTCCAGTATTGACGAGCCCGGTCGTTTAGCAGATGCCATAGCTGCCCATATAGCGGTTAAAATCGAAGAAAAACAAAAAATTCTCGAAATAGTAGATATACAAAAACGCTTAGAACATCTTGTAGGTTTAATGGACTCAGAAATTGATTTGCTCCAAGTCGAAAAACGCATTCGGAAACGAGTCAAGAGCCAAATGGAAAAAAGTCAGCGAGAATATTATCTCAATGAACAAATGAAGGCGATTCAAAAGGAATTAGGAGAACTTGAGGGTGTCCCCAATGAGCTTGATTCCCTTGCCGAAAAGATTAAAACGATAGGCATGTCCCAGGAGGCTAAAACTAAGGCGACAACAGAATTAAATAAACTAAAAACTATGCCGCCAATGTCGGCAGAAGCGACGGTAGTACGGAACTATATTGATACAATGGTCAGTTTGCCGTGGAAAAAGCGTGCTAAAATTTGTCGTGATATTGCTAAAGCCGAAAAAATTTTAGAAGCCGACCATCATGGCTTGGAAAAAGTTAAGGAACGAATTCTTGAATATCTGGCGGTGCAGCTACGAGTTAGAAAACTGAAAGGGCCTATCCTTTGTTTAGTTGGACCTCCCGGTGTTGGTAAAACTTCATTGGGTCATTCGATTGCGCGTGCTACTAATCGTAAGTTTGTGCGTATGTCTTTAGGCGGAGTACGTGATGAGGCTGAAATTCGTGGCCACCGTCGCACTTACATAGGCTCATTGCCGGGTAAAATAATCCATAATTTAATTAAGGTTGGTATACGTAATCCTTTGTTTTTACTTGATGAAGTTGATAAAATGGCAATGGATTTTCGTGGTGATCCCTCGGCGGCTTTGTTAGAAGTACTTGATCCAGAACAAAATCATACCTTTAATGATCATTATTTGGAGGTAGATTATGATCTTTCTGAGGTGATGTTTGTCGCAACCGCAAATACTTTGAAAATACCACCGCCTTTGTTAGATCGTATGGAAGTGATTCGTTTGTCTGGGTACACTGAAGATGAAAAACTTAAGATTGCCACTCAATATCTGATGCCTAAGCAAATGAAAAATAATGGCCTGAAGGAAGCCGAGATATCGATTGATGATGGTGCCATCCGTGATATTGTCCGCTTTTATACGCGCGAAGCCGGGGTGCGTAACTTGGAACGTGAAATATCTAAGATTTGCCGTAAGGTTGTGAAAAAAATCTTGCTCAAACCGGATGAGACTAAACCAATAACAATTAACCATGACAATGCCGGAAAATATTTAGGGGTGCGGCGTTTCCGTTATGGACGTGCTAAAGAACTTGATCGTATTGGTCAAGTAACTGGCTTGGCATGGACTGAAGTGGGTGGTGATTTGCTAACTATCGAAGCGGCTATGATGCCGGGTAAAGGTAAACTATCATATACTGGACAATTGGGCGATGTTATGCAAGAATCCATTCAGGCAGCGATGAGTGTAGTGCGATCTCGTTCCAAAAGTTTGGGGATAGATTCTGATTTTTATAAAAAATATGATTTACATATCCATGTGCCAGAAGGGGCAACTCCGAAAGATGGCCCAAGTGCCGGGGTTGGTATGTGCATTGCGATAGTATCAGTATTGACGAATATTCAGGTACTCTCAGATGTGGCAATGACCGGTGAAATTACCTTACGTGGTGAAATTCTCCCCGTCGGTGGTCTCAAAGAAAAATTGTTAGCGGCCCTCAGAGGTGGCATACGCATGGTATTAATTCCCGAAGAAAATAAACGGGAATTGTCAGAAATACCAGATAACATTAAAGAAAATTTGGATATCCACCCGGTAAGATGGATAGAAGAAGTGTTACAGTTGGCCATGCAACGGATGCCAATGCCCCTGCCAGAAGAAGTCATACTTGAACCGGCCATTGAGAAAAGTGGGATTATGACAGAGCGAAATCACAGCTTGCAAACTCACTAATATGCTAGAATAGGTGAAGATAAGATTTGTATAGTTAGTAAAATTGATTGACTTTTTAATGTATGTAAATTAAAAATAAGTAAATATTAAATATCTTTAACTAATAATCTATTATATAATTTTGGTTCAATTTTTCATTTGAACTCGTTTATTTTACTTGGCAAATTTGACTTTTCATATCTATCTCAAGTAGAATGCGCGCCGCTAGTTTGAAGTTTAAAACTTGATTGATCGTATTGCCCTCGGAACAATGATTAGTTGTTAAACAGTTCATATATTAGGCCAAAATTACAAAAACCACATAAAATACCAAAAGCTGCGTCTGAAAATTTTCGATCCAACAAAATCATTGTATTTAAAAAACTTTTGATAGCAGATAAATTTTTTGTTACTATTCTCAGTAACTATTTAAAGGTGGTAATAGTTCAAGTGGCAAGGTATTAATGGTTCAGTATTAAAATGTCATACTGGTAAAACCTTAGACTTATAATAGACGTAAGATTAGCTTCAAAATCTATTGTGTATTATACGCTCATGTCGCAAGTAGTTTTTGTGGCCTAGGGAGCTTACCCCTTAAACATAACTAATTCTACATTTGGTAGTTTTGGCGTTTTTAAGTAAGAGAATAATTAAGTTACAAAACTAATTAAAGATGATAGCGGTAAAGTTGTATTTGATCCTAAAATAAAATAAAGTAACCCTGAGATCAGGCGAGGGGATAATCGGGTTGATCGCTTCCGTGTTCAGATATCTAGAAATTTTTATCTATAGATGTTTATAAAAATAATTTCCCACGATAAACCGGTCAGGTATTAGAGACCTGACCGGTTTTCTGAAGTAAGTTATTTACCTGAAAAACTATATGTATTTGCTATACTATTTTAACAACAAAATTTACGGTCTATCTTAACCATTATTTTGCCATATAATAAATGGGGGAAAAATGAATAAATCGGAATTAATCCAAGCAGTTGCTGAGTCCGCTGAAGTTTCCAAGGCTGTTGCAGCAAAGGTTGTAGATGCAGTCGTAGAGAATATTAAAGATGCGTTAGCAGAGGGTGACGTTGTGACTCTGATAGGATTTGGTACTTTCTCGACACGAGAGCGTTCCGCCCGAACCGGACGTAATCCACGTACCGGTGAATCCATCAAAATCAAAGCTGCAACTGTACCGACATTTAAGCCTGGTAAAGCTCTTAAAGATGCAGTAAACTAATTAGGATGCAAAGGATTGGGTTGGGTGTTTAGCTCAGTTGGGAGAGCGCCGCCCTTACAAGGCGAAGGTCGTGGGTTCAAGTCCCTCAACACCCATTAAATATATTTTATTATTTTAGAAATGAAAAAAAGTTTGCATTTTCGATCTACAATGATTTATAATGCGTTTCTCTTTGTTGAACAAGTCAACGACCAGATTTTTAGGATGGAAGTACATGAACCGTAGGTTGGTTTTTAACTAAAATCGTTTTTGTAAGTAAATTAAAGTTTGGGGGACGAGGTTGCAAACCCCGTCCCACAAGCCTTCAAAGTTGTTTTGGGGGACGGGGTTGCAAACCCCGCCTACAGTCACAAATTTTGGAGCAGTAGCTCAGCTGGTTAGAGTATCGGCCTGTCTTATGTGGCAGCATTTATCAGAGATGGTAAATTGAAAAGCGGATGAATTCAGGGAAACCTTAACAGATAATGCTGATGGTAATCCTGAGCCAAGCCTCCCAAAAAGGCGTTAACGTAGGAGGAAGGTGCAGAGACTAAGGATTGAGTAGCCTTAACAATAAAATCCTATACAGCGTCCGCCGCCCTAACAAGTCAAGTTGAGGGTGATGAGATAGTCCAAGCCAATTAGAAATGATTGGATTTTTTTGCACGCCGAGGGTCGCGGGTTCGATTCCCGTCTGCTCCGCCAATTATTTATTAATGCGAATGGGAAATTAACAAAGTTAGACAACATTTAATTCGCACATTTTATTTTAAGCTAATTAACAAGCGTATCTTTTATTTCAGATACGCTTTTTTTTTGCGCAAATTGTGAACATCGAATAGGTAAATTACATTTAATATAATTGATATAGCTTTTTGGTAATTCCAATTTCACATTTTCCAAAAAAGGTAAAAAAATATGCTACAAAGTATTCGTGATGGTGCCCAAGGCTGGCTCGCTTGGGTAATTGTTGTTATCATTTGCGTCCCTTTTGCACTATGGGGAATACAGGAATATTTACATCCATCGCCCAAAAGAGTGATTGCCGAAGTTAACGGTGCAGAGTTGTCGGAGACGGATTTCCAACAACGAGTGAACCAACAAAAACAGCGATTGTATGCTATGTTGCAAAATCAGGATATGGACTTGTCATTCATGAACAAGCAAATCCGCCAAAGCACTCTTAACCAGATGATCGAAGAAGAGGTATTAGTGCAATCGGCTAGGAATGCCAATATGCGAATTGGTGATGCCCTATTGTCGAGCCGTATTCATAGTATTCCAGCATTTCAAGAGAATGGTAAATTTTCCCAAGAACGCTATGAACAAGCCATACGTAACCAATACCCGTCACCAGTTGCTTTTGAAATGGCAGTTCGTCGGGAACTGTTAGCCAATCAAATCCGTGAGGGCGTGTTACGTTCCGCTGTGTTTACTGATTATGATCAACAACAACACACTCGTCTTTCCAAACAACAACGTTCTATTAGTTATCTAATTATTCCAGCCAGTCGTTTTAATGATTCAGTAACTATTACCGATTCTGACATTGAAAGTTATTATAAGGAACATGCCGCGCAATACATGACTCCAGAAAAAGTCAGTATTGAATATGTGGAATTATCGCAAGATGATTTGATAAGTCCCCAAACTGTAGATGAAAAGTCATTAAAAGAACTTTATGAAGAACGTAAGGCCTCTTTTACCACGCCGGGGCAATTTCAGGCACGACATATTTTGGTTAAATTTGACTCGGAAGAACCGGCAGAGGTGGAAACTGCTTCGATCAAAGCCCGAGATTTGTTAGCTAAAATAAATGCCGGCGAGTCTTTTGAAGAATTGGCGAAACTTTCTTCTGACGATGGTGGCAGTAAAAATAAGGGGGGTAATTTGGGTTGGTTTGGTGAAGGTGCAATGGTTAAACCATTTGAGGATGCCGTGAAGGCTATGCAAGTTGGTGAGGTGAGTGATTTGGTTAGAACTCAATTTGGTTGGCACATCATCAAATTGGAAGATATTAAACCGGAGAAAATTCGTACTTTTGCCGAAGTGCGTGATCAGTTAAATAAGGATATTCAAACAGAACGTGCTGAATCAGCGTTTTATGAAAAAGCCGAGCGATTTGCCAATCTCGCTTTTGAACATCCTGAGAGTCTTTCCGTGCTTACTGAAACTTTGGGGTTGCAAAGCAAAACCTCCGAATTGTTTGATCGTAGTGGGGGCAATCGGCAAAATATCATTTCCAATCGTAAGGTTATTGAGGCTGCATTCAGTGGCACAGTGTTAAAAGAACGCTTTAATAGTGACGTGATTGAAATTGGTGAACAACATATCGTTGTGTTGCGTCTGAGAGAGCATGAACCGGCACAGCCAAAATCGCTAGCCGATGTCAAACCTGAAATTGTCACTGCTCTAAAACAAGAGAGGACTAAAGTTGAAGCCCAGACTTTGGGTAAAACCTTGCTTGAGCAAATAAAACAAAATGGTGATTCAGAAAAACTGGGAAAAGTGAATGATTTGAGTTGGTCACCGGCACATTGGATTGGACGGAAAGACACGACACTTAAACAGCCGGCTATCGTGCGCGAGGTTTTCAAAATGGGACAACCCCCCAAAGAAAACAAAGCACTTTATCAGGGTATTGAATTAAGTAATGGTGATTATGCAATAGTCGCACTGTTAGCTGTTAAAGATGGTGTAGCCACTTCAGAAACGGAATCGGCAGACGCTAAAGCCCCTGACAAAAGCAAACTAGCTGAACAGCAACAACAAGCATTTGGCGAGAGCGAATTTAAGCAATTAGTGTCAGGTTTAAAAGCTAAGGCTGAGATTAAGGATTATTCTATTAAATTGTCAGACGATGACTCATAGCCGTTTTTCTTAGATGGACAATTAAGTTAATTTAGCTGGACGGGGTTTGCAACCCCGTCCACAAACATTTTTCTTAATCACTAGGCACATAAGGTAATTGATGTTACTTTATGTGCCTATTTTTTTATATTAATACCTTCGTCAATTGTGGGTTGATGATTTCGTCCCAAGCTTTAGCTTTGTGCGCGTGATCTTACAAAGCTGAAGCTTTGTATTCCAATAACTCGTCAACTTTTTGTTAAATGCAAGCCCGGTATCACAAACAATGGTGAATGACAAATGACAAATTCTAACCGAAAAATTTTAGTTACCAGTGCTTTACCTTATGCCAATGGCGGAATCCATATCGGCCATTTAATTGAGTATATTCAAACAGATATATGGGTACGTTTCCAAAAAATGCGCGGACATGAATGCTATTATGTCTGTGCTGATGATGCACATGGTACCCCCATCATGTTACGTGCCCAAAAAGAGGGCATCACTCCAGAAGAACTCGTGGCGCGTTTTCAAACTGAGCATCAAGCCGATTTTGCGGATTTTGCGATCAAGTTTGACAATTACTATTCCACCCACAGTTCAGAAGATCAACAATTTTCCAATTTTATTTACAAAGCCCTGAATGAAGGTGGACATATTGAACGTCGCACTATTAGCCAGTTTTTTGATCCGGTTGAAAAAATATTTCTGCCGGATAGGTTTATTCACGGCGAATGTCCTAACTGTGGGACTCCAGATCAATATGGTGATCATTGTGAAGTGTGTACCAAAACCTATTCGCCAACCGAACTCAAAAATCCAGTATCTGCTATATCAGGAGCAACGCCGATAGAAAAAGATTCGGAACATTTATTTGTCAACTTGGCAGATTTTGAAACCATGCTCCAAGAATGGACTAGCAGTGGCTCTTTGCAACCGGAAATGCAACACAAAGTCAACGAATTTTTTGATGCCGGATTGATACCGTGGGATATTTCTCGTGATGTACCCTATTTTGGGTTTGAAATCCCAGATGAGCCGGGTAAATATTTTTATGTTTGGCTTGATGCGCCGATTGGTTACATGGCAAGTTTCAAAAATTTGTGTGATAAGGAACCCCTAGATTTTGATGAATTTTGGGGAGCTGAGAGCCAAGCTGAGTTGTATCATTTTATCGGCAAGGACATTATTTATTTTCATGCCCTATTTTGGCCGGCAATGTTAGCCGGTGCTGGTTTTAGAAAACCTACCGCAATTTTTGTCCACGGTTTTTTAACGGTTGATGGGCAAAAAATGTCAAAGACTCGCGGTACTTTCATCAATGCCCGCACCTATTTAAACCATCTTAACCCCGAATATTTACGCTATTACTTTGCGGCTAAATTGGGGAATGGTGTGCAAGATATTGATTTGAATCTGGACGATTTTCTTCACCGCGTTAATGCCGATTTGGTTGGTAAATTCGTCAACATTGCCAGCCGTTGTGTCAGATTTATCACCCAAAACTTTGGTGGAAATTTAGCCCCGACATTGGCAGATACCTCGCTTTATCAACACTTTATAGATAAGGGCAACGTCATTGCCGAGGCTTATGAGAAACGTGATTACAATCGAGCGGTGCGTGACATCATGGCTTTAGCAGATCGCGCTAATCAGTATATTGACGAACACAAGCCGTGGGTTTTAGTTAAGCAAGAGGGCTCTGAAGCGGAATTGCAAGCGGTTTGTAGTCAAGGCTTGAATTTATTTCAGGTATTAATGAGTTATTTGGCACCGATATTACCGCTAATGGCAGAGCAAGTTGAGAAATTTTTGGCAGCGGAACTCACTTGGCAACCGGAGCCATTACTCGCCCACACCATTAATCCCTTTAAACCACTAATGAGGCGCATTGAGCAAAAACAAATTGATGCCATGATTGCAGCATCTAAAGAAAGCTTTGCACCCAAGCCAACTGCTGCCCCTACACCGGCTCCTGAGTTTATCGACTACGACGAGTTTGCCAAAGTTGATTTACGCATAGCTCGTATCGTCAAAGCAGAACATGTTGAGGATGCCCAAAAACTGTTGCGTTTGACTTTAGATGTAGGAGAGGAAAAACCACGCACCGTGTTCGCCGGGATTAAAGATGCCTACGCGCCGGAACAATTAACGGATCGTTTAACGGTAATGGTGGCAAATCTGGCACCGCGTAAAATGCGCTTTGGTGTTTCTGAGGGTATGGTGTTAGCAGCCGGGCCGGGTAAAAAAGACCTTTTCCTACTCAGTCCTGATGATGGGGCGCAGCCGGGGATGCGGGTTAAATAACCAAAAGTAATTTTTTTATGGCAACCATTAAGGATTGCCCCTACATAATATGATGGTTCGTAGGGGTAATCCCTTGTGGTTATCCGATACGATCTTTTCGTTATGGCAACCATAAATGCCCCCACATAATATGATGGTTCGTAGGGGTAATCCCTTGTGGTTACCCAATACGATATGGCATTGCACCGTGCGTGAGAACCAAAAAAAATGACATTTGATTGATGACTGAGTATCTTTTGGCATTCCCAAGGTGGTAAATACCATATAGCCTTATCTACGAGGTAATATTCAATATGAAAATCCGAAAGATTTGTCTTAAAAAGTACAAAATGTTTAGTGACGTTACTATGGACTTCACAGATAGTAATGGAAAAACTTTAGATACTATTGTAATAGCCGGCATAAATGGCTCTGGAAAGACATCTTTACTGTTCCTAAAAAGTTGGACAAAGTTGGACAACCTTTAGGTAATTCGCTCTCGGTTGATAATTCTCAAAAATTGCAACTCGAGTCCGGGTTGAGCAGTCCCAACCGTTGGCATTCAATCCCGCCGAGGCGGTTTCATGCAACCATGTACTGTAAGAATTAAAGGCAGTCCCATTAGGTCAAATATGACCTTCAAACCAAGGTTTGAAAACCTATTTACCAACCCTCAATTCTCAATACCAAGTACGAGAAAACATTTCTCGTGCTGAGCCAACCTGACTCGGCTCCTTAATTATAATGTCATTGGCTTTCATTTTCAAGTTGGGTGATTTCTTGGACAAAAAGTACAAGAAAGTCTAACTTTGTCCGATTTTTTGGTAGCAGTTAATTTGCTCCAGTTATTACAAAACCTTTTTTCTGAAGGTTTAAATTTATTTAAGGTTCAAAGCGTATTACACAAGTATGAGAAAGAAGAAAATGCCCTTATTTGTGATGAGGTAGAATTAGAATTAGATATTTATGAAGATGAAAAATCACGCCTGATATCTTTAGTTCACAATTTTACATCTCAAATCAATAAATTCGTGAAGAATCAAAATGAAACCGATCCGGTTTTTAAACGAATAGAAATGCATTTAAACAAGAAAGAGCGGTATATTAAGCTTTCATATAAATTAGAAAAAAGGGAAAAAGGGTTTTTTATTCGTCAGAATGATTTTGAATTTTTTGGAATACTCCCGGAAAATGAGCTAACAAGTATATTTAAGGTATTGTATTTTTCTACCGTTCACAGTGGTATTAAAAAACCTACTTCCAGTAATGCAATTTCAAACATTTTTAAAGACAAGTCATCTATTGACAATGGAAACTCGGATGGTATTGTTTTTCCAATTGATATTTGGGGGCGTGAAAGGCAAAAGGGGGCTTAAGGTGAATCAAAAAAATTGATTATTGCCTCCTAATTTCGTTATAATGTTTTGATATTTTAATCGAAATTGAGGTGTACCACTTGTCAAAGATACCATCATATTTACATGAAGTAAATACGGCATTTGAATATCTGTTAGACGAATATTTGAACGATAACCCTGATATTGCCAAAACCCTTTCTAAAATCCATAATGATGATAACAATATCGACTCAGAATTCGACACTGAAGAAGAGAAAAGGGTTGTAGCGGCTTTTTTAGAAAGTCCATGCTCTTGTTCACGAAATTGTAAAAAACAGTTGAATTATCAAGAGGTAATTAAGAATCGAGCCTTTTTTCGGGCTTTAGAAAAAAAAGAACGTAATTATATTCTCTTGAGTATCTTGAAATTTTTACTTTCTAGCGAAGATGTCTCAATATCAGCTAGATCAAAGAGTCGCCGAAAAAAATTTAATTACCGTGTAAGTATTGACCGAGCAGTGTGTAAAGCTGTATTCTTGTTTTACTATGGGGAAACTTCCAAAAGACTTGAACGACTTAAAAGCTATGTGACCAAAGAAAGCTTAACTTCCCCAGTTCATGGAAATTCTGGTCGAACGCCAACAAATGCCTACAATATGTCTGATAAAGAAATCGTTCCGTCATTTATACTGAATGTTGCCGCCATTCATGGTTTACCTGATCCTGGTCGTGATATAAGAAAAGGAAAAGGCAAATTGATAATATTACTTCCATCAATTATGACCTATCAATCAATACATCAACAGTATTCAATGAGTATCAAAGTTTTTGGGGAATCTCCGATTGCATATCGAACTTTTTTAAAAATTTGGCAGAATGAATTTTCATTTATTAAATTTAATAATCCTAGAAGTGATCTTTGCATGACATGTGAGAATTTTAAGAAACGTTTAAATCAAATTGCAGCGATATTAGACTCTGAGGCCGAAAAACAACAAGCGAAGATACATAAAGAGGCTCTTGAGCACTTAAAGCATGTTAAAAAAGAAAGACTTTTATATCAAGCAAATATAAAAGTGGCCAAACAATATTATAAAAAACGGGTATCAAATGGAGCGATATTAGAACCAAATAAGCCTAACTCAAGAAACATTATGGCTCATTATTCATGGGATTTTGCCCAACAATTACATTATCCTTTTTTCGATCCACAAGTTGGCCCAATTTTCTTTAAAACTCCTAGAAAAGCGCAACTTTTTGGAATCTGTTGTGAAGGAATCCCTCGTCAGTATAATTATTTGATTGATGAAGCGCATTCTTTGGAAAAAAATGCTATAGTGGTTTGCAAATGAATTGATAGTTTTTAATTTTTTTCATGTTATAATGAAGAGTTTGCTAATTTTTCAAAAAATTGTATTTTCTTGATTTTAATCTGTGCTATGTTCATCCATTTCAAAATTATTCTCAATAACTCGTGCGTTATTGATGGCTTTATGGCATGTCTTTAGTGCAAATTGATATAAAAATGCTTTTTTATCTAACCTTTCATTATATCACAGAAAAAATTCAATCCTATCAATTCATTTGCAAAGGACTATAATACCGTGATTTCCCTTTTAGATCACTTTTTTACCAATTACAGTTTAGGTGAAAAATGGGTACACCTTACAGCTGATAATTGTGTCGGGCATAACGAAAATAATGCTCTAATCCAATATCTGAGGTATCGCATACTGGTTGGACTTCATGATAAAATAGGCTTGTCTTTTCTCGTCGTTGGGCATACCAAATTTTCGCCAGATGCTTATTTTGGCTTAATCAAACGTTCTTATAGAAGAACTCAAGTATTGACGATTGAACAATTAGTGCATATTATTGAATCTTCATCGAAAAATGGTCATAATGTGTGCATACCGGTTTCACCAAATCAAACCTCATCTGTCATCTACAGAGATTGGAGTTCATGGTTATCAAAGTATTTTGAAACACTGAAAGGTATTACAAACTATCAGAACGAAGTAATCGAACAAAAGAATCCATCAATCATTCTTGTTAAAGAGCATAAAGACGGCAAAGAATTAAAAATCAACTTAACCAAGAAAAATTTTCCTTTTAACCAGTCGCATCCACCTAAAAGATTGCCAAAACAAATATTTCCAGAGGGACTATCACTAGAAAGACAATGGTATTTATATGATAAAATCCGATGTCAGATTCCTCTGGAAAAAGACCAAAACGAAACTTGTCCAAAACCGAATTTGAACATAAAAAATTAACTAAAAAATATTCACCTTAAACCCTAGGGTGTTGACACAGAAGCATACGTTTCCAGTGTTTTTCATGCCAGATCAGTGTCGTGAGAACGAGACGGAAAGGCGGCTCGTTGTTGAGCTAAAGCCGAAGGTTTAAAAAGAGAACTAGCCCAT
>Ga0233403_10000032_pt1 | contig 53510 bp, 51 predicted proteins | sample Na_oxic_1_MG_FD_179866 | JGI IMG/M metagenome (GOLD analysis project Ga0233403, IMG submission 179866) | Seawater microbial communities from Saanich Inlet, British Columbia, Canada - Na_oxic_1_MG | ecosystem: Environmental > Aquatic > Marine > Inlet | place: Canada: British Columbia | collected...
CGCTCTTTTTTCAACTTTGAAGGATTAAAAGCTGGACTGTTGTCAAATAATGAAGACATATTAGCACATGATCTGAATAATTTTGATATTGAGATAATACATTCTCAATTCAGCGGTATGATTTGGAGAGAAGGTGTCAGAAAACATGAACAAGATTCTCAAGGCAAACCAGTTAAGATATTGGGAGTGCAGTTCAATCAAGGTTGGCTTGTTTACTATGGTAATAGCGATTTTGTATCTCTAAGCGAATTGTTGAAACGTGAAGCTCAAACACCCCACCTGTTATTAGTCACGTTGCCTTGGATTCCCTATTTAGAAGAAATTCCGTCACCTGTTGTTGAAATCCTTGAATATAGACACCAACAACCAGACTTTACGACGGTGTTTATCAGTATCGCTGCATTTGCGACACTGAGTACTCTCATTGCTTGCAATTACATACAAGGGAGTTCCGTGATACAAAATTTGAGAACTCCTCATACGGGTTTGCTACGGTTGCTTCTTACTCAAGAGATTCCAAAATTATGTCATACCGAAAACATAAATTCGATAAGCAACTTACCAGACTCTTTACATGAGGAATTGCTCAAATATTACGAAGTGGGGAAAGATTACCAAGAACTTTTGATGGATAAAAACGAATATGAAGGCGATATTCAAAAAACCAAGCTGGCAATAAAAAAATTGCTTTGTTAGCAAGCGTAGACAAACGTTGTTTGCCCACCATTTGTGTGTCTGAATTAGGATTTGCAGGATTGTTTTTTTAGTGTTGAAAGATTTTATACTGTCAATCCTTAATTGTCAGCAATCAAGGGGTCAGAGTAATTGATTCTGTAAACTAATTATAAGTCAAAATCAACTACTCTGACCCCTTGATTACTTATGTGATTTTCAGATAAAAAAAGCCTCTTGGTGGTTGTCACTTTGAGGCTTTTTTTTTGTCCTTTTATCTGGCGCATTTGATTTTTTCTCATTTTTTTCTCATTGGATTTTGAGTAAGATTTGTATATAATAACTCATAATTTATAACTGGAACATCTTTCACCTCAAAAAAAGAGTTAAAGGGGGCCGGCTCGAATTAAATATGGCCCAATAAATTTAAATGGGGAACCAACATGCAACTTTTAGTTGATATTGATATTAATAATTTGATAAGTTTAATTTCTCGCATGAATTTATCACAAATCGAAGAAATTAAAACTGCTCTAATTGAACGTGATATATTTTTTCAAAAATTTCAAAAAGACAGTATAGAAAATATTATTGACGATTTTAAAAAAGAAAATTATTCAGAAGACTTTTTAGATACTTTAGAAAATGGCTTAAAACAAAGTTCAATATATAATGAAAATTAAAGAACTTCGCAATGATTTAAAATTATATCTTGAAAAACATAATTTACTTAAAAAATATGGCAAGGTAAAGAAGTTATTTGAGAATAATCCATTACATCCATCCTTAAATACAGAAATATTAGAGCCAAAACATAGGCTTATTTATTCATTTAGGGTAGATATAAAATATAGGGCAATATTTCTATATATTAATGATAATGAAATAGAAATTATTGCTATAACTAATCATTATAAATAGCCGACGTAGCTCGTAGGTTGGAGTGAGCTTGCGAACTCCAACATTTAGAAGGTAAATTTAATCAAAAAAAGCCCCAAGGCACTTAAAGCCAAGGGGCTTTTTTTTTGTCCAAACAGTACAACAGTAGCTACTTAATGAGCAAATTTTGCTTGAGACAATAACTACCCTGCGATTTGAGGAAGCATGTTTTGATTGGTTAAATGATGTTTTAAAGATAAGAACCTTGCCAATCAAGGGGTCAGAGTAATTGATTCTGTAAACTAATTATAAATCAAAATCAACTACTCTGACCCCTTGATTATTTCTTCTGACCCCTTTTCTTGGTTCGATTCAAACCACAAAGTGCGTAGGACGCGACGCACCCTACGCTCGCTATATTCTTAAATTTGACCATGTCACTTGCAAATGTGGTTCAAATTTAATCAGTAATTCAGTGACATCGGAATCGTTTTGGCATTTTCCTTTGATCGTTTTATCATTGTCTACGATGCTTAAGTATTCAGCACCTTCCGAACTGACAGTACTAATTTCTAAACCGTCGATTATTAGTGTCGTCTGTATTGAACATTCTGGCATATTAAAGGATAGTTTAACTTGTCGCTGATTATTATCAGATAAAAGATAACACCAAAACCCCTCTTGGGGCTGAGATTCCAATGGCTCCACACCGAAAACGGATAAAAAATCCATTTCATCAGGAGAGTTAAAACGTTTATTCAGCATCAATATCCTCCTTTTATTATTACGGTTGTGAATCTTCTGGTTCCATCACTCACAATCAAGGGGTCAGAGTAATTGATTCTGTAAACTAATTATAAATCAAAATCAACTACTCTGACCCCCTTACCACCTACGTTGTACTCTCTATGTTGTTTCGGGAATTCGTTCATCATTCCCGAAACATCAAAATTATCATTCCTTTTTGTTTGGTGGAGAGTCTTCTGGTTTTGGTGATTCTTTAGAAGGTTCTTCTTCCATTTTGGCTGTTAGGGCTTCAATTTCTGTTTGAGCTGATTTGCCAAGTTCGCCCTCTTTATCAAGTTCAACGACTTTTTGATATTGCGTTAAAGCCGCTTCATATTGTTCCAATTGAGCGAGCGTTTTGGCCCATTTGTCGTGATAAAGGGCATTGTCTGGTTTCAATTGGACGGCTTGTTCATATTGGGTTGCGGCTTCCTGCCATTTTTCTTGTGCAACAAAAGCATCTCCTAAGCACCAATAAGCCCAATCTTCTCGCTTATATAACTGCACAGCGGTTTGACAACTTTCAATAGCAGTCTCAACTTGGTTGAGTCCGATTTGGGCTAGTCCGCAAATAGCGTGAGCACCAGCTTGCGCGGTTTTACTCGTGGTTGAGTTCAAGGTTTGTTGACATAGTCTCAACGCTTTATCAAATTGATTGATTTGAGTGAAGACTTGCGCCAATCTAATTTGGGACCAAACATGATTCGGTTTGAGTGCCAATGCTTTTTGATATTGAGTCATGGCTTTCTTGTACTGTCTTTGGGTTGTCAAGACTTTACCCAATTCATAATAAAGCTTATTAGCGGGTTCCAAACCAAGGGCCTTAATGGCAGTTTCATCATAAGGGCCCAGTTGAATGATGGCTTTAGCCAATTCAGAGTAAACCCAAGTCGCACCAAATTCTAGGGCTTTTTTATATTGGGTAATCGCTTCTTCATACAGTTTCAGTTGAGCTAATGCCATTCCCCAACCGCCATAAATCCAATTTAGATTGGTTTTTTTAGCGATAGCCATTTTGTATTTAGCGATGGCTTCTGTAGGCTGTTCCGCATTTAATAACGCATTTCCCCAGTCTCCATAAAATGAGGCATCAACTAAGCCAAAATCGTCGGCTTTTTGATATTGAGGGAGGGCTATTTGGTATTGTTTGAGTCCAGACAAAGCACGTGCATAAGTGTAGTAATAACGTGCTTTTAAGGACTCATTAGTGAGCTTATCGACAAAGGATTCATACTGCGTAAAATCTTCTGGTTTCTCCAATTGAAGTAGCGCGGTTTCCAAGCATTCCGATGCCCAGCCACTACTTTGATGCAATGTCATTGCCGTTTGGCATTTTTCAATGGCGGGTTTTGGTTGATTAAGAGCTATTAGGGCCAAACCACAAACCGCATTCGCACTGCCGGCTTTTTCTTTAGCACTTTTCGTGTCTTTTTGCACTTCTTCTAATGCTAAAACGATCTCGCATTGGTTCAACGCTTTTTGAGGTTGTTGAAGTTGCGTGAAGACATAACCAAGATGATTATGACTCCAAACATGATTAGGCTCAATCTCCAGGGCTTTCTCAAATTGGACAATGGCATTTTCGTATTGGCCCAATCTTGATAAAGCTTTACCCCACCAATAGTAGTATTTTCTGTCTGAAGAGAGTGTTGCAGCTTGTTGATATTGAACCACCGCTTCCTCATATCGCGTTAAATCAAACAGGGCATGACCCCATTGATAATAATAACTAGCCTGTGTTGGGGCTAATGCAATCGCTTGTTGATATTTAACAATGGCTTGTTCAAATCCTTTCAATTGAGACAATGTGTCTCCCCAGGCACTATAAATCCAGGCGAGGTTATGTTCTAACTGGTCAGCAATTTGATATTGTTTTAATGCGGCTTCGTATTTACCCTGTTTAGCAAGAGCAGCGGCCCAATTACCATAAAACCAAGCGATGCTGGCATCAAATTTAACGGCTAGTTCATATTTTTCAGCAGCTTGTGCATATTGACGTTGTTTAAACAAAGTATCTCCCCAAAGCGCATAAGCCAGTGCATAATTGGGTTTGATAAAGAGGGCTTGTTCAAATTTTTCGATGGCGGCTTCAAACTTTTCTTGAGCGGCTAATTGCTCTCCCCAATTGGTATAAATCCAAGGATTGTTTGGGGCGATTTCTGATGCTTGTTGATATTGTGCAAAGGCGGCCTCAGTATTTCCGGTTACGATTAAGGCTCGTGCCCATTGTGTATAAATGCCAGCATTGTCGGCATCCAGTGCTAAAGCGCGTTTGTATTCAGCAATCGCTTGGTCAGTTTGACCTGAGTCTAGCAGGGTATTGCCTTTCATTTGGAAAATGGCGGAATTTTTGGGATCAAGTTGTTGTGCTTTCGCTAATTGATTTAGGGCGTTTTCATATTGACCTTGTCTTTTTAACCGGCAACCTTCCAATAGAAAGGCAACGGCTTTGTCTTTCTTTGATGGTTGATTGGTTTGAATGTCTTTAATCAGTGGCTCTAATTCACCTTTTTTGTTGTTGAGACAATAATTAAGGCCAAGAACCAGCGGTTCAAAGGTTTTCAGTAGATGTTTAGCGGCTTCACGAATGAGAGGTTCTGGATTTTTAACATCATCGCCAATCGTTTCAAACAAGGGTTTGCCAGTGACGCGAAGACTCAAATGTAATTTGTCACCTTTTACTACGATATCACCGGTGACGCGACGCGGATCAATTCTCAGAATTCGTCTTAATTGGGCAATGGTGGCATTTAAAGATAAGCCAACGGTTGGTACATCAATTTCGGGCCGTTTTTGGAGTTCTGTCAATTGAACTGCGGCTACGCCGGCACCGGCTTCATCCATAGAACTTCGTTGCATTTCCTCGCGGATTTTACCCATGTAGTCTTGCAGTCGGTAGGCAACCACTGTCCCAGTATAACCTTGTCTTGACAGGTCGAAGGGCATTTCAAAGGGTTGAATCACGAGTTGATAGCGAAACAATTCGTAAATGGAATGGGCGAGAATAATAACAAATAGGACCGCTAAAAAGACTTTCGTACTGGCAGAAAATGAGGCTTGTAGTTGTTCCCACTTGGTTTTTTGGGGTTGAGTACCTTCAGTGGTTGTTTTTGGTGCAGTCATTTTTTTTACCGCTGTTTGTAGATATTTTAGATTTGACTGAAGAAAGGTTTTGGCTTTTTCAAAGATTTTTTTCATATCATAATTGATGGTTAGGAATGGCGAATGATGAATGGTGAATGGTGAATGGTGAATGGTGAATGGTGAATGGTGAATGGTGAATGATGAATGATGAATGGTAAATGATTAAGGGACAATGCTGTCAATAAAATACGTCTTGGTACTTACAAATAGTATTTCTTTAAGAAATACTATTTGTTGATTGTGCTATTCTAAACTGCCATATTTTTAAAATCTGGCAGGTTTCGCAATTCATCATTCATCATTCATTATTGGTTTCCCCATTGTGGCGAAATATAAAACAAAATAACCAACAACGGCTGACAATAATGAACCGAGTAACACGGCTAAACGTACTTGATTCATATATTCGGGATTTGAGAAGGCTAACATGCCAATAAATAAACTCATGGTAAAGCCGATGCCACATAAAATAGCAACACCGTAAATGGTGAGCCAAGTCGCATTTTCTGGCAATTTAGCCAGTCCCAATTTTATCGTTAACCAAGTAAATCCAAGGATACCTATTTGTTTGCCGATAAATAAACCCAGTATGATACCTAATGGTACCGGTTCCCAAAGAATACTGAGTTGCATCCCTTCAAAAGAAACGCCAGCATTGGCAAACGCAAAAATGGGTAATATCAGAAAAGCTACCCAAGGATGTAGCGCGTGTTCAAGCCGATGTAAGGGGCTATGGCCCTCACTGTCTTTAAAATTTGGAATAAAAAATGCTAAAGTAACGCCGGCAAGGGTGGCGTGAAGACCGGATTTTAGCACGACAAACCATAATATTACGCCAATAACCAGGTATGTGGTCAGATTTTTGATGCCTTTCCATTGAAGTATCGCTAGGACACCTAATAATATGGCAGCAAAGGCTAAGTAAGACAGATGCAAGCCATGCCCGGAATAAAAGAGGGCAATGATGACAATCGCCCCTAAATCGTCAATAATGGCTAGGGCCATTAAAAACACTTTCAACGAAAAAGGCACACGTTTACCTAATAATGCTAAAATGCCTAATGAAAATGCAATATCAGTCGCAGAGGGAATGGCCCAACCACTTAGCGTGGCTGAATCTTGCCAGTTAAAATAGACATAAATTAAGGCGGGGACTAACATACCCCCGACTGCGGCAATGGTCGGTAACGCGACTTGAGACAAATTCGCTAAATGGCCCTCTTGCATCTCGCGTTTTAATTCAAGGCCTACGATGAGAAAAAAAATCGCCATAAAGCCATCATTAATCCAAAACTCTAGCGGTTTAATTTCAGTATCCGCTATCACATAATGGGTATGGATAATAATGTCATAAAAATGCGCCAGTGGCGCAAAATTGCTCATGACTAAAGCCAAAAGCGCAGCCATTAATAATAAAATACCACTGGCTGCTTCTAATTTAATAAATTCACGATAAGCGTTATAAATAGGATTTAACATAAATGAGTAATTAAAGTGCAAATGAATAAATATACAAGGGTAAATGGTGAATGGTAAATGAATAATCCAGTTTACCATTCATAACAAAGCAGGTTTCTCTCATGTCAAAGCTACCATCATACTGACTTCTATTTGAGAAATTTTCATTCGCTATTGGCGAATATATCGAATATTAGAGATAATCTTCAATTTTTCAAGTGATTATTATAAGGCGATTTCCAGAAAAGAAAATACCGAGATCATTGCCTGAGCTTGTCGAGGGCAAATTCTTGCAGTTGCCTTCGACATGGTTCGACAAGCTCACCAACCGCTCAGGCACCGACTCCCGGTATATTTATTTCTGGAAATCGCCATATATACTGAGCGTACTTCAAATCAGTGAAAATTTTGAATCAAGAGAAATCCGAGATCGATTCGATCTCGGATTTCTTCGACATTTTAGATTTTCACAAAATTCAAAGACGAACAGTATAGTTGTCCAGAAAAGTTTTGTTCAGTAAAAAATACGATTTCTTAAAGAAATCGTATTTTAAAAAAAACCAAAATTTATCGAGATGACTATAAGTCTGATTATTTTTCATTGAATTTGGTAGGAAGATATTTGCGTTAAGGTAAAAGTCGGTAAACGACTGGATTTATATTCTGCCGCCTTAAACCTTGAGCCTTTTCTAGTTAATGTTCATCCAAACCCTCAAAGCTTACGTTTTGGACTCACTCCAACCAAGCGATTTTTTGGTGTCCAAAATGTCAATTTTGGCGTTCTGGATAGACATTAGTTAGTATTCATCCAAAACTTCGTTCATTTTGACCAGATTGTCATTTTGTACTTTGCTGAAACCAAAAGAAAGCTATGCTAAATGATACGGTTTATGATGGATATTCGTTATGATTATTAAGTATTTTTTTGAAGAAACAATTCAATTAAAGGAATTTTGATGAAAAGACTCTTGATTGTTATCAAATCTCTCCTACTAAGCACGGTGTGGTTAGGCTTGTGCTTGCCAGTTGAGGCGTTGGCGGGCGATATTTATCATTATGTTGATAGGAATGGCGTGCTAGTTTACACAGATACACCGCCCAAGCCACACATTCAGGTCAAAATTTATCCCAAATCGTCAATTCAAAATACCCAACGTGGTACCACGAAGATATATAAATGCGTCAATTCAAACGGGATTCACTACGCTAGTGAGGCTAAAAATTCATGCTATAAACTCATTTACCAAAGCGGTAATTCGATATCATCGTTTGCGATTCCCCTTGATTCTAGTCCTCCCATTCCGGTTCACAGAAAGTATCATGATTATAAAACGCTAATCCAAGACGTTGCAACCAGTACCCGTTTAGAACCAGCACTGTTGCATGCTGTTATTCAAACGGAATCTGCTTACAATCCCAAAGCCGTTTCACCAAAAGGGGCAGTTGGATTAATGCAATTAATGCCGGCAACGGCAAGACGTTTTGGCGTAACTGATCGCAGAGATGCAACAGCCAATGTCTATGGTGGCGCACGTTATTTGCGTCATTTATTGAATTTATTCAATAATAACTTAAAGCTCGCATTAGCGAGTTATAACGCTGGTGAAAATGCGGTAAAGCGTTATGGTAATAAAATTCCACCTTATCGAGAGACAAAAAACTATGTCAAAAAAGTCATGAGGCTTTATAAGGCTAATCAAAATAGGTAAGAATAAAGGCAGGTAGGGTAGGTACAATACGGTTCAGGATTTAATAATATGTCCAAACCTGCCAGGTTTTAAAAACCTGGCAGGTTTTTTTTTAATTTCGGGTTTTTAGATTGGTGAGCTTGTCAACCCATTGAATCCTAATTCCTTAAGGAAAAATCGGGAGAAGGTACAAATTATTCTTTATTTTCATTTTCGATTAATTGCCGGATTTCATTTTTGACAAATAATAAATTTTTATAAATACCTTTTAATTTTTCCAAATCGGTGCTGTCAAAATTTCTGCTCACAAAATATTGATATTTATGTGTAGAGATTTTTTTTAATATGACAAAATTCCAAATTGCGCCAACGATATAAGCACCACGCATAGAAGTAAAATTGTTTAATTCAACCGCAGCAACCAGTTCAGCTAATAATTGTGGACGCGGATCATCATTTTTAATGGATTTTTTGAATTCTTGGATGAAAAAATAGGGTTTTTCTGAAAATTCCAAGCCTTTGGCAACAAGAAAATCGGTTTGACCGGTTAAAATAAATTTATCGGTTTTATAGGTTATTTTTTCTTCATAAAAATCTCTGAATAGAATATCTGTATCTATAAATTTTATTCGATTTAAAATAGGTGTAATAAATTTAACTTTTAAATCTTCTTCTTTATAACTTTCAATTAAAAAACTATTGTCATTAATTAAATCCGTAAAAAACTCAATATCATTTTGATTTAGCTTAATATTATTATTAAACCACTGCTCGAATATTTCTTGTGTAATATTTATTCTTAGATTAAATAGCTTATGTAATTTATTAAATGTCATTTGTGAAAAAAAATAAATCGGAATATCTTTGATTTCTTGAGCTTTTAATTTCGCTAATTCAGCTTTTAATTCTTCAATTTCTGTTCTTAAAATTAATTCAAATTCTTCGCTCATATTAATTATCTCGTTAGGTGTAATTGATATTCCCTATTCTGGGAGTGATTCTACACTACTAAATTCGCCCTTACATCAAATTCCTTTAAATCTGCCTAGTTTTTACAAACTCCAATGTACATCCTAGGGCAACCACAAGGGATTGCCCCTACAAGATTCGCATATAGGGGCAAATCCTTTATGGTTGCCCAATTCTACAAGATTCGCATGTAGGGGCAATCCTTTATGGTTGCCCAATTCTGTATGGGTATTTTCTTTTCTGGAAATCGCCTAACTCTTTCACACCTAAATTGTTGCTTACATACCAATCCATTGTTGTAAAAATCAAATTTCGTTGTATTTTTACAAATTCTTGTTGTAAAAGAACTAATTTACTTCCAATCCATTTCAAAGCTGGTATTATTAGAATTTATTAATGAACTGATAAATAACACTGTTGAGGCAAGCGACTTGCTGAGTTAACAACAGAAATAGAAAGTTCATTAAATCCCATCTAACCGCTTAAAAAAAGGAAATGTCCAACCTGGTTTTTTTTGGTGGGATTTATGGGATACGGGAACTGTCCGTTTTCCAATACAACATTCATAATATCTGTTTTGAATGACATAGAAATCGACTATCAAAAATCATCTTTTTCATGAACTTTTCTATGTCATTGTGTAAATAGGATTTTGACTCAAGAAAAACTTGAGCGGGTAGAGGTATAAATTATGTTTTCTTCTACAACAACCATTTCATTTCACCAACCCCAAAAACAGTGGCAAAAAACGGATTGGTTGAACATGATTATTACCGTCATGTTAGCAATGATCATTGGTATTGGTATCGGATTTGGGGCCATTTTCATGGAACAAATCGCTCAGTGGGTGTCCAATGCCTTTTTTGAAGATCGGTTATTTGGACTGTTAGAGGGAATGGGTTCTTATTATTTGGTGATTGTTCCAGCAATCGGTGGATTAGTTGTGGGAGCGATTCTTATTCACTTTGCGCCTGAAACTAAAGGACGCATGGTACCTGAGCTATTAAAATCGGTAGCTATCCGTGATGAAGCTATTCCAGCTAAATCTTTAGCCATCAAGTCATTAGTGTCAGCACTTTGTGCGGGTACTGGCGGTTCAGTTGGACTTGGGGGCCCGACAGGTTTACTTGGCTCTGCTATCGGTCTTGCAATAGGGCAATTTTTTTCATTACCCAAAGACAAAATACGTTTACTTTTTACTTGTGGTGTCGGTGCTGGTATTGCGGCTGTTTTCCATGCCCCTATTATGGGTTCTATTTTTGCCATCGAAGTTATTTTGGGCCGTTTTAGTGCCGGTTATTTTAGTGCTATCCTGATTTCAGCAGTGACAGCAGATACCATTGCTCAAAATTTTAAGGGTGAATTTGTACAAGTGCAACATTATGCACTGGTGAGTTCATGGGAATTATTATTGTATGCAACTTTAGGTGTTGTTATTGCTATTGGTGCGATGATTTTTATTAAAGCGATGTCTGGCATGAAAACGTTTTGGGACAATTTGCCGGTGTCTGAATATTTAAAACCGATGTTAGGTGGTTTATTATTAGGCGTGGTGGCTCTTATTGCGTTTTTATGGACGGATGAATTTCCTGGTTTTATTGGCTTGGGTAGTTCAAGTCTTCAAGAGGCCCTTAATGGTTCTTTAGCACTTCATGTCGTTTTAACATTATTCTTATTAAAAATATTTGCAACCAGTTTAACTCTCGGTTCAGGAAATACGGGAGGTACTTTTACGCCATCATTTTTTATGGGTGCGATGCTGGGTGGTCTGTTTGGACATATCGTTAATCTACTATTTCCAAGCATTATGGTGCCAATTGCCGCTTACGCAATGGCAGGTATGGCAGCCTTTGTGGTCGGTTCAATGAACGCGCCTATCACAGCATTTATCATTGGTTTTGAAATGATTGGGGATTATCAGATTATTTGGCCCATTATGTTGACTGTTTTAGTAACCATCTTAGTGACTAAGAGCATGAAGCCTCAATGTCGGAAAAATATTTGCGAACTTTGGGTAACCACTAAAATAGTTGATTTTCCATTTCAATTAATGATACTGTTTTGGCGTTGTAAAGCAACATAAATGGGAATTGGGAATTAAAAACTAAAAAATTAATTGAGGAATGAACACAAAATAACTTTCTGATTATTGAAAATTTCTCCTAACCTTTCTTGCCAATGAAGGGGAGTAGATTTAGGTTCTATTTTTCATCCCAAAAGAAGCTCAAGCTGCACCCTAATAGGTAGGGTGTGCAGTATGAGCTTTTTTGGAGGTGTATTTTTCATGCTGTTTTTAGGTTCACGATCTCTCCCTCCCCCTAACCCCCTCCCGCTGGGAGGGGGGACCGCTCGGCGGCATTTTGCTATTCTTTGGCAAAAATAATAAATGACTATATTATCTATTATTTTTTGTGTTAGCTAATAATAGGAAAATTCCACAGAGCGGTCCCCCCTCCCAGCGGGAGGGGGTTAGGGGGAGGGAGAGATCGTGAACACAAATATAGCCTGAAAAATATTAGCTAAATAAAGCTCAAACTGCACACCTACCCTTAGTGGTTTTTATGGCTAATTTTATAAGCATGCCGTATAAAAGTGCCAAAAATTTGAACATCGACTATATCGAATATCAGGAATAACAATTATGATAATAAGTGAACATGGACAAATAACTATTCCACCCACATTACGTCAAAAGTATGGTTACCTACCTCATACAGAGGTTGATTTTGAAGTCAAGGAAGATACCTTGGTTTTAGTGAAAAAAGCATTATCAACAACCAGCCTTGAAGCACTTTATGGCGTGAAAAAATTTGAGCAAAATACAAATGAATTAATGAGGTTATTGCGAGATGAATGAATGGTTAGTGGATACCAGCGTGTTATTAGATGTGATTGGTGCTGATTCTGTCTTTGGTGAACGTTCCTTACAAACGTTAACCCGATTAAATGAAGAGGGTTTACTCATCATTAATCCAGTCATTTATGCCGAAGTTGGTGCAATGATGGATAGTCTTGAAGAATTAGACCATGTTTTACCACCATCTATTTTTCATCGTGATCCTCTACCTTGGGAAGCTTGCTTTTTAGCCGGACAAACCTTTCAAGAATATCGGCGTTGTGGTGGAACAAAATCCCGCATGTTAGCAGATTTTCTCATAGGGGCTCATGCAGTCGTTGCCAATTTAGGCTTAATTTCACGAGATCGCGGTTATCATCAATACTTTAGCAATCTAACCATTATTGATCCTAACGAACCGGGATAATAGTGGAAAGGAGAAAGGGAAAAAGAGTTTGAAATGCCAAACCTGACCGGTTTTAAAAACCTCGAATGTTTTTTTTATCTATTTTAGTCACGGTTATAAAGAATCTTATGAAAAAAGCGAAACAAACGACAAGTACACGAGGTACTGATGAAACTTTTTTGAAACTGATGACCATGAGTGGTAGCAGTCTACTAAAACTGCTTGGAATGCCATCCGCACAAGCGGACAAATATCAATTTCGTTCCGTAACACTGAAAGAAAAAACGTTAAAGCCGGATGTCGAAGCCATTCCCATGTTAAAAAGTCAACAAGGGCCCGTCTTTATCGAATTTCAAGGCTATTCCGATCCGTTTATTCGTTATCGACTGATGGCTTCCATTTATCAAAGCTGTGCCCAACAACAGCATGATGGTGGTGTTATCGCTGGGATTATTTACACCGATTTGGAATACCAAAAGGCCGCTTTATCACTCAATACTGCTTTAATGGGTAGAAGTTGTCAGATGGATCGTTGCTTGAAAGAAATTGTGTTGACCAAATATACGGAGCGAAAATTGTCAAACATCGATCCAAAGTTAATGCTTTTAGCACCATTTACGTTGCCAAAGCAGACGGAAAAAGTCACGTTACTCCAAAAAAGTCAAAAATGGCGTGATACTCTCATGCAGACTTTTCCAACTTCCAAGCAACAAGAAGCTTTGGATATTTTAGGATTATTTATCCTCAATCGTTTTCGCCAAGTCACTTACGAAGAGGTTGTTGCCATGTTACATTTTGATTTAATGGACAGCGTCGCAGGAAGACAAGTCTATGAGATGGGTTATCAGAAAGGGGAACAAAAAGGACAGCAAGTCGGTATGCTTGAAGATGCAAGGGAAATGCTTATTGAGGCCCTTGAGGTGCGATTTACCACCGTACCAAAAACGGTCACTCAAAAGATTAATGCGATTTCACAACGAGATCGGTTGAAAGCACTTTTTAGACAAGCGATGCAATGCGAAACGCTTAAGCATTTCAAGGAAAGTTTGTCAGAAAGTGTGCCTAAATCAACCAAACGTCGTCGTTGAAGAAATAAGGGGAAAGGTATAAGGAGAAATGGGAAAGGAGAACGACTTTTCTCGTTCCAATGAAAATCAATGAAACGCCAAACCTGACCGGTTTCCAAAACCGGTTAGGTTTTTCTCGAATGAAAATCAACGTGGCTTCACGCTATTCAAATCCAAATCAAACGTAAAACTGCCAGACTGTTGTTGCATGTTTACATCATAAACTGTCGTACCACCAAACGCATCTGGTACTGAGATACAAGGAATATGTACTTGACCAGCAAGTGAATAGGTTGCCATGCAATCGCCAGAAACACTAGGCGTTGTGGGTATGGATGATGAATCTGTAGGAACATCAACATCTGATGCTCCCTGAATTTTCAAACTATACAAGATATAGTCATCATCAATGTTTGTTACCATTAAGTTAGTGTAAGTGATATTTTGTTTTTCCTCACTGATAGTCACTTTCTGAACAAACACATCATTCACATAGACTTTAGCGACACCACCGTTAACGATAAACCTTGCGGTGTTTTTGGCATCATATTGCCACACTGGAGCCACTTCCCTAGAACCTTCAATATTAGTAGTGTAACCATTGCCATAATAATCGGGCTTAGATAAATTAAATTCAAATTGCACTTCATCAGCAATAAGAAAAAAACCATCCACTTCAGTCTTATCAGTCTCACCAACACCATGAACTTCAAGGATAATCTCAAATGACTCACTTGGTAGATTAATCGGAATATTCAACCGCCCATTGGTTTCCTTCAAAGGAGTTATCCATTTTTCCCCGGTTTCTTCGTCTTGGACGACAACCATATTCTCACCATAGGGCACTTGTGCCCCTTCAGCGTAAGAATCCAAATTGAGCAAATCCGTTTGTGCAATTGCCGTTGTTCCCCAAAATAGGGGTATCAAAAATACCGTGCTGACAAACCAGCACCTCAGTTGTTTCATAACAACCTCCATCAATGATTAAAAAGAAAGCACAATTGTACCTCTTTTTAAACTATTGGCCAACCCCTAGGCCAGATCAAAAATGATGAAAGTTTTTTATGGAAACTAGAAAACAAATTATCCCAACAGGTGGGGCTTTAGTGCCATCTTAATAGTATGCCACCGAACAAATTTTCTATTCGCTGTCCCTCATTTCTTATTCACAAATAATTAATTTACCTTTACAAACCACACGACAAAAGTATTTTTTTAAAATCGGTATATAATTCTCTGTTTTCCAATTGCGTTGCCAACATCCCTTTTTTGAAGGACCACAAATACCCGATTTATTTCCTTCATACACCGAAAAATAACAAGATACTTGATAAGAGGCGCATAACGCAATCACATTACGCATGGCTTGTCCATCATCAATAACATTGAGTACATTATTGCAAACAATAATATCTGGATTACAGGCTAATGCTTGAGCATTTTCCGTTTCAGAACGATTAAACTTATCATAAACATACAATTTAACGCCCAGCCCTGCTGCATAGATTTTATTAGTCTCATATTTACCGCCACCTATATCTAAGACAGTTAAACCGGCAAAGTGCGGTAAAACCGTTTTAATCCCTGGATTCACTTGATTAACGCTCGTTGCCGCACTGGTCATTTTTTGCATGTTCAAAACTCCATTGTTTTCTCCAATTATTAATTATTAATTATCAATTATCAATTTTTAATTTATAGACTTGTCCGAAACGAAGTAACGAGCGAAACGAGATCAAATAAGATTTAGGACAAAAATCCCTCCTAACCCTAGATGTGCAATTGGAATGTTCACGATTTCTCCCTCCCCCTAACCCCCTCCCGCTGGGAGGGGGGACCGCGCGGCGGCATTTTGCTATTCTTTGGTAAAAATGATAAATGACTATATTATCTATTATTTTTTGTGTTAGCTAATAATAGGAAAATTCCACAGAGCGGTCCCCCCTCCCAGCGGGAGGGGGTTAGGGGGAGGGAGAGATCGTGAACACAAAAACAACATGAAAAATACACCTCCAAAAAAGCTCAAACTGCACACCCTAGGGTTGGGGGAGGTTAGCTGTAAGTTATTTCGTATTCATTCCTAATATTTTAATACCTGGCAATTTGGATTGTTTTTTTTTGAATCCAAAGTTGTGTTTTGTTTTTTTGGAGTCCAAAGCTTTAGCTTTGGATTCTGTTTTATCATGCAAAAAATATTAATCATCTTAATTCGAGGCTATCAATTATTCATCAGTCCTTGGTTAGGTTCGCATTGTCGATTCTTGCCGAGTTGTTCTGAATATACGCTGATTGCTATTAAAACGCACGGGACTTTTTATGGTCTTGTGTTAGGCACTAAACGAATTTTTCGTTGTCACCCTTGGCACCCCGGCGGGTATGATCCCGTACCAGAAAAAAAGGAAAACAAATAGAGATGGATAATTTCAGATTCATTCTGATTCTCGCTCTTGCTTTTATTGGATTGATGCTATATCAAGCTTGGCAAGTAGATTATGGTTTTAATCCATCGGATGGTGGACAAACACCTATAACGGAATTACCAGATACATCTACATCTACGCCAACAACGGTTTCTTCTTCTTCAAACTTAGAATTACCTACTCCTAAAGAGGATTTGCAGGCAAGTCCAGTTGACTTGCCAAATACACCAAATAGGCGATTTTTGTCGAGCGATTCTCGTCTTTATGTTGAGACAGATGTATTCAAACTGGAAATTGATACGAGCGGTGGTGATATACGCCGAGTTGATTTGCTTCAGTATCCGGTTGCAGCGGATAAGCCTGATGAACCTTTCCGTTTAATGAATGAAGAATTGCCCAATTTATTTGTGGCGCAATCGGGTTTATTGCCGGCACAAAACGCGCCGACTCATCTTGCTCTGTATCAAAGTGAACAAAGTAGTTATCGTCTTGAGCCTGGAAATGATAGCTTAGACATAAAATTACATTGGCAAAATGATAAAGGTATCAAAGTCACTAAAATTTATACCTTTCATCGGGGTAGCTATGTGATTGATGTCAAGTATTTGGTTGATAATCAATCGGCAGAACCTTGGGCTGGACAGTTATATGGGCAGTTTCAACGTACACAAGCGGATTTAGGGGGGTCTCGTTTCATCTATACCTATATGGGTGGTGCGATTTCTAGCCCAGAGACACTTTACGAGAAAATTCCTTTTGATGATATAGAAGATAGCAGTTTTAATCAGGAAAATAGACCTGCTTGGGCTGAGGGTTGGATTGCTATGCTCCAACATTATTTCGTCAGTGCTTGGGTGCCTAAACCTGAGCAAGTTCATAAGTATTACACGAAAATGTTGAAAGATGGCAATCGTTATGTGTTGGGTTTCTATGGACCAAAGCAAGTGGTTGCGCCTGGCACACAAGAAATTTTCAATATAGCATTATTTGTTGGTCCTAAATTACAAAATAAGTTATTGGAATTGGCACCAGGTTTGGATTTGACGGTGGATTATGGTTGGTTATGGTTTATTGCTCAACCATTATTTTGGGTTTTAGAATGGATTCATGATTGGACTGGTAATTGGGGTTGGTCCATTATCCTTTTAACGATTATGATTAAGTTGGCATTTTTCCATTTATCTGCAACCAGCTATAAATCTATGGCGAATATGCGTCGCTTACAGCCACGTATGATAACACTTAAGGAGCGTTTTGGTGATGATAAGACCAAATTAAACCAAGCAATGATGGAGTTGTATAAGAAGGAAAAAATTAATCCGTTGGGGGGTTGCTTGCCGATTTTGGTCCAAATACCGGTCTTTATCGCACTTTATTGGGTGTTGTTGGAAAGCGTTGAATTACGCCAAGCCGATTTTATGTGGTGGATAAAAGATTTATCTAATCCCGATCCATTTTTTGTGTTGCCGCTGATTATGGGTGCAACGATGTTGGTGCAACATTTCTTAAATCCGGCACCGATTGATCCGATACAACAAAAAATGATGATGATGTTGCCAATTGTTTTTACCGTATTTTTTGCGTTTTTCCCAGCCGGGCTGGTGTTATATTGGGTAGCGAATAATGTCTTATCAATTACTCAGCAGTGGGTAATTACTAAAAAAATTGCCGGGTCCGCACTACTGCCTTCAAAGTAGCAAATGGCAGTAGGGTAGAAGGTGGGATGGTGAAAATTGTTAATTGTTAATTGTTAATTGTTAATTGTTAATGAAAAAAGCATTAACAACTTGCGGAATAAAACTTTTGATACAATTAAAGAACCTAATTTTCACCATCCCAGGTAGAAATCCGTAACTCAATGATTTTACTAATACAAGCGGTTGACATAAAAAAAGGCCCTTCCGGTCGTTATAATCGGAGGGCCTTTTTTTTGGGTGCAGCTAAGGGAGATTTTTTTATGCGTTGCATTGTGCGTAACATGAGTTAATTATTGTTTTGAAGTATTTATAAATGGATAATTAAGTGGATAGGTGATAACGTTGAAGCATTGTCAGCAGAAATTATAGATTTTAAGAAGATGAATTAGAAGAGAAAAAATGGTGCCGACGGCCAGACTCGAACTGGCACGGCTATCGCCACTGCCCCCTCAAGACAGCGTGTCTACCAATTCCACCACGTCGGCATTAAGGAAGGAATCCAAGATTTGCTTAGATTCTAAAATAGGAAAGAGTCCAAGAAAACCTTGGACTCTAAAAAGAGAGCAAAAATCAGGAGAAGCACTTTATCATGACTTCTCTGATGATCTTACTTTTTGACACACAAAGATTCGCAGGGAATACCATCATGATCACGATCTAAACGTTTGTTACCGCATTGTTCTAGGTGGTATTTTGCCTCTTCACAGGAAGCCATTTTACCACATGTCTTTTTCGGTTCGCAAGAGAAGGTTGGCTTTGCTTCTTCTGTTGGTTCCGGTTTGGTAGTGACTTGCCCTTGAGAGAGGGTTTTAATTTCATCAACAGACAACGCACGGTTATAAATCCGTACATCATCAATCAGCCCATCCATCCATTGATATTTTTCCGTTGTGCCACCAACCAAAAACAACAAGTTGCCATTGGCTTCAATATCGGAATTATGAGCTGATTTGATGGTTTTCAGGAGTTTGCCATTTGCGTACAGGCTAATATCCTTGTCATTAAGCACAAAAACCAGATGATACCATTTGTTGATTTGCATTTCTTCTGAATCAACAACCGTTGTGCCTCGATCTTCCCATCCTTTGCCATAGCGACGAGAACCAAAATGCCACGTTTTCTTACCTACCGGGTAAGTAGATAAGTAACCCAATCGGTCTTTGGCATTTTTGCGAGTCAAATAAAATAATTGGTTTTCAACCTTATTATTACTATTAAGCTTCACAAACATGGAAACCGAATAGGTCTTTTTTACCTTTGGTAAGGTTGCAGTAACTACCCCACTTTTACCATCAAATTGCGCGGCTTGTCCCATTTTCCCGTCCGCATAACTGACATTGCCAGCCGCAGTTCCATGATTATTGTTACCACTAACATCCTTGGCATTGCCATCAAACAGATAATGAGCGACTAAACCATCATTTAAATCGGTTTTCTGTGGTTGAGTATCAGTTATTCCCTCAACTTTGACGGAGTAAGTGCGATAACTTGAGCCTGAAAAAGCGGTAGCTTTAGCACCAGATGAAGTAAATAAAACGGTACCTTTTAAATTACCCAAGTCCCAAGCACCAGAATCTTTTTGAAAAGAGACACAACCAGCCTTTGGATAATAGAGTCCTACAAAATCACCTGTTTGTACCTTGATTGGTGAAGCAAGTGTGAATTGATTAATCCCTTTTTTCGGTGTTTTTGCTTGGCTCATTCCAACCACTGACCAGGCATTACCAGCTTTTCGATAAATAACCAATTTCACTGGCAGGATATTTTCAGACCAAACTTGCCATTTAGTCACTTCACCAGCGGCATTAAATGGCTTGTTAGTATCTACCAAATAAAAATTAGTCCGAGTATCTGGAAGTTTTCTCTTGGTAACATCATTTCCACCACTAATTGATGCGCTTTGTTCAGTTTTGGAAGCCACTCGCTTATATGTGACACCAACACTACTTTTAAGCGTATTGTCATCAACGATGATTAAATGACCTTTCTTTTGACAACAAGCCGGCTTATTAGCGGTACCCGTTGTCCAAGTGGCTTGAATCTTTTCACCGTTGAGGGTACCAACAAAAGTACGAGTACCAGCAGGCACACAATTATCACCGGTTATTTTAGTCGCTTCTACAGAGTTACCCTTCTGTTCAATTGTGACCGTTTCTTGAGAGGTTTTGAAACCACATTTATATCCTTCTCCTAACCATTCACCACTCAAATCAACCGCATTAACAGCGAATGAAAAAGTTAACAATGCACCTGTCATCATCCCAGATATTAGGAATGTTTGCCATTTCCTGTTAAAACTACGATAAAAAACAGAAAATTTATTAACACCCATAGATTTACCTCGTGTTTATCATTAAAAAAGGAGAGAAAGGAAATAGAGAAAAATAGTGCCGACGGCCAGACTCGAACTGGCACGGCTCGCGCCACTGCCCCCTCAAGACAGCGTGTCTACCAATTCCACCACGTCGGCATTATAGAAAGGAAAGAGGTTTGGGAATTGTTTCATTCCCAAAACCTTAAAACTTATTCAGAAGGAACTGGATTTTCAGTTTCTGTCGCAGGTATTGTGGACGTTTCATTATTATCCACTGGCGGCAATTCACTATCCGTTTTTTCTGTTACTGGAACTTCTGATTCGGTTGTTGATGCTGGTTGTGTGACTACTGAGGATTCTAGCACACTTTTTGGTTCTATTCGTTGTATTGTGAAATAGGCTAACGTTAAACTCGTGACAAAAAACAGCGTTGCTAAAACGCCGGTAGTACGAGTTAAAAATGAGCCTGAACCTTGGCTACCAAACACCGTTGCTGAGGCACCACTGCCAAAAGCAGCACCCGCATCAGCACCTTTACCATGTTGGATTAATATTAATCCAATCAGTGCCAGACTAAGTATCACATGAAATATAACTAATATATCAAAAATCATTATTTATGTCACCGACCGGCTTGACAAATCGTTAAAAATTCATCGGCTTTTAATGAAGCCCCGCCAATCAAGCCACCATCAATATCTGGCATAGCAAACAATTCAGCGGCATTATTACCTTTTACACTACCACCATACAATATTTGTACTTTTTCTGCAACCCCAGCATCTTTTTCAGCGATGTGTTGACGAATAAAGGCATGGACTTCTTGAGCTTGAGCTTGCGTTGCGGTTTTACCAGTGCCAATAGCCCACACCGGTTCATAAGCTATCACAGATTTAGTTAAAGAGGCAACACCTTGTGAATTAATGACAGCATCTAATTGTCTTTTAACCACATTTTCCGTGTTACCCGCTTCGCGTTCTTCAAGTAATTCACCAACACATAAAATGGGAATTAAGTCCAGAGATTGCACTTTGGCAAATTTTTCTGCCACCAATTCATCACTTTCACCATATAAAGCACGTCGTTCTGAGTGGCCCACAATAATATATTTACACTCGAAATCCACAAACATACTCCCGGCAATTTCACCGGTAAAAGCACCTGAATCTTGATGAGAAAGATTTTGTCCTCCCCATTCGATAACTGTGCCTTTTAATAATTCACTAATTTGTGGTATATAGATAAAAGGAGGACAAACGGCCACTTCCGCCTTTTTGACACTTGCAATATTTTGTTTGATGCCCTCAATCAATTTTTGATTAGATTCAAGAGAGCCATTCATTTTCCAGTTGCCAACAACCAGTGATTGACGCATTTATTATTTCCTCGTGACTAACATGTATGTATGGCAAATTTTGGGAAGGTATTATACAGAGAGATAAATTAAAATGGAAGAGTTTGATATTCCCTACCTACCCTTCCCTTAACCCCATCCTTTTTATGGGATGGGATGATGAAAATCAGGTTTTTTGTGGAGTCAAAAATTGCTCCCATTTTTGTTCCGTTCATCAAAAACAATCCGTTATTGAAGTGTTTTTCATTAACAATTAACAATTAACAATTAACAATTTTTATCACCCCAGGACCATTCTATATCAACGTCGCAAAATCGCAATCCATCGCCATAAATTTAATAAGCTCGACAATGAACTTGCAGCATAAGTCAACGCACAAGCGGTAAGAATTCGCCGCGCTGCTCTTTGATCTTTGGCTGAAAGATAACGACCTTTGTCTAAAATCGGTAATGCTCGTTTAAAACTCGCATCCCATTCCACCGGCAAAGTGATTAAATGAACAACTACTGACGTGCCTAAACTCAATAATCCCCCTAAAAACATTAAAATACCTAAATGGGGAAACCGGGTAAAAATGGCCACGATTGGCATCATTACCATTAATCCAGCACCGAGTTTTTCAGCGATTTGGGCAAATTTGACTAATCGTGTCCGGGCATGTAATGGTTGATAACCGATAGAATCTTGAATAGCATGGCCCACTTCATGAGCAGCAGTCGCCACAGCAGTCAACGACTTTTCTCCCCAATTAGCCTCACTCAAACGCACCACTTTATCAATCGGATCATAATGATCGCCTGCTTCAGTGATTTCAACTTTGACGTGCGACATATTCATATTATTTAATAAGTGTTGGGCCAGTTCACCGCCGGTTTCTGGAAAATCATCACGAGCTTGGCTATATTTAGTCAAGATTTTTTTGGTCCACCATTGTGGACCAAAAATGGCAACTACAAATAGTATTAATAGAAGAACAATGTGCATATTGATTTAGCGAATGGGGAATCGGAAATCTGGAATTGGGAATTGGGAATTGGGTAAATCTGTGACAAAATTTAGAAAAATCGTTACTTATCATTGAATTAACACTCTTTTTCAAGATAATAGCGACTGACCCATCCTTCTATTCCTTTATATTTTATGGGTACCCAACGCGATTTTGTGAGTTTAATCTCATTTCCAGTGATTTCGATTCCCGTACCATCATAAGGGATAGCACCCATTTTTCCAGATTTAATGCCAGGCTTAGCACGTATCCAAAGCATATCATCGTTTTTTACTTTAACAATGCGATAGGTACAAACACTCATGATTTTCATCATGGGTGGAGATACTAGCAAGCGTTGTCCAACTAACAACTGATAAGGCTCTTGTAAACCGTTCCATTTTGCTATTTCATCAATACGATAATTATAGCGTTGAGAAATACTAAATAATGTATCTCCCCTAAAGACGGTATGATAATTAGCCCCTGGTGTGACAAAACAATTTCTACCTTCGCCTAAATAACCACGATTAACCCAACCTTCTATTCCACCGTACATGATAGGTACCCAGAATGCTCTCCCTATCGCTTTAGCCGATCCGGTAATTTGGATGCCATCAGCATCATACGAGAGATTAGCCATTTTTAGGTATTTTATCCCAGGTCCTGAACGTACTGAAAGCGTATCTATAGCGGGCACATTGACAACTCGCCAACAATCAGGGCCATCAGCCATTGCGATGACTTGGAATGGTTGGCATAACATGAAAAAAACAATAGTTGTTGCCAAAGCATTTTTTGAATGGATCACTTTAACCTCCTAATTTTTTTAAAATATATCAGCTTGTCCAAGCATATTTTTGAGGTATTTTGCAAAAAGCACTTTTTCCTCAATAAATATCATTGTCCAGAAAAGTTTTCTCCAGCAAAAAATCCTATATTCTTTAAAAAATACCAGTTCAAGAAATCCTATTTCTTAAAGAAATAGGATTTCTGATGCTCTTTAAGATTTTTGAGAAGGAGAATTTATTTTTTGGTTTTTTCTAAACCAAAGGTTTTGTGGATAACTTATTAATTGAAAAGAAATAGTATTTTATGTTGGTGTCGCTATGTCATTTTGTATTTTGCAAAATACATTGAATTTGTTACAAGATGATTAATAATATTTTAATTATAGCACCTTCTAAATTCTAAATAGCAATCACCATTTTATCTGGTAACTCTCTAAAATACTTATAACATACTTGTAAAAATTTCTCATTCATGTTTTAATTTTGCCTTAATAAATTATTAGTGAATAATAATATTATAATTATTTAATTTGTATTTAAGAGACGTAGCAGAAAATAATGTAGAAAATAATTATGTACGTTCAATAAATACTATATTTTGTAGGAACCAAAATTTCAAAATTTAATGATGTATTTGGCATGGTTCAAAAATGAAGAAGTCGAGCTTTATCCTTGCTTACATGCAATCCTTGTAGTTTATTGGGAAACTTAATCATCGAAATTTAAATAACTCATGTTACGCACAATGCTTCAAAAAACTTGATTCTTCTTAAGAAAAATCTCCTTAATCCTAATATTTTTTAGAAGCACGATCTCTCCCTCCCCCTAACCCCCTCCCGCTGGGAGGGGGGACCGCTCAGTGGTGTTTTGCAGACGATTAGCAATAAACAGTGATTAATATTCTCGTTTTTGCCAAACAATAACAAAACACCACGGTGCGGTCCCCCCTCCCAGCGGGAGGGGGTTAGGGGGAGGGAGAGATCGTGCTTCTAAAAAATACCTCCAGAAAAAGAATGCGTAACATGAGTTAAATAACCTGTCAAAGGAGAACATAAACATGGCACACAAACCAATGACAGAACACGATCTGGAACAAGCAACTAAAGAACAAATTGTTACCGGTCTTAGTCTTAAAGAGGCAGGGGAATCTGCGTTGGAGAACCCTGAACCTTGGGAACCGTGGGAAACCAGCCTCGTGTTGTGGAGTTTGCTGATTGGTATTGGTGGCTTAATCGTCTTAGGAACACTGATTAATATCTTTTTACTTCATTAAACAAGAGGTATATTTTGATGAAAGCAGATTTGGAGATGAATTTGGTACACGATGGAATCAAATGGATTGCACGCAACCATTCTATGGTTGCCAGTGGGCATGATTTTTCGCAATTGGATGCCAATTTAGTCGATGCTCTGCGAAATAGCCATCAATTTTCCGATAAAGCCCAAGTAACTGTATTTATGGGTTTTGATTTTGATACGATTCCTACTCGGCTCCGTCAGTATGCTTCTCACTATTTTAATCGTTACGTTTCACTTGAATTGTAATTTCTGAAATATCCAAAATAAATAATCTAGGCAAAATTTTCGGAGAAACTTTTACCTAGATTGGACTCCAATATCCATTTATACCTTTAAAATTTAGAGGAGGACACTTTAGTATGTCTGTTAACCAAAAATGGTATTCAGGGATGTTTTCCACTGAAGATTGGTGGGCTGTATGGCTTGGATTGATTATGCTGTTTGCTGGATTAGCCTCAATTTGGGGCTTGGATTTGGTTGGTTGGATGACCAAAACTCAAACTTGGGTTTGGGGCGATTTTTCATGGGACAATGCCCTTAAACCATCCGGCTATAAAGACTGGCCTCCATTGTTATCATTATTTGTGACTTATCTGGTTTTTACCGCCCTCACCTGTCTTGGTGCTTGGTTTATGAAATTGGATGTCAAAAAATTCTTTTTTGGCTGGACCATCATTTTTGCAATGACTTGGGTGGTATGGATTATCGGTAATGAAGCGCACTTTAAAGCCCATGTTAATGAATTTGAAAAATATGATATTACGTGGAGCCTATCGTTAGGCGGTGGTTTTTCCTACATGTTGGCTTTGGCAGTCGGTTTAATTATCGGCAATTTCTTTAAAGGCTTTGCCGCCTTCCTTGAAGAAGCGGCTAAACCAGAATGGTTTATCAAAACCGCTATTGTTTATTTAGGAATAAAAATCGGTATTATGACCATGAAGGCGGCTGGTTTTACGATGGAATTAGCGATAGCCGGTATGGCCGCCACTTTTGTCGCCTATATGCTATTTTGGCCAATCATCTATACCCTAGGTAGAAAAATCTTTCGCCTTCCACGTGCAGCGTCCGCAGTCCTTGCTTCCGGTATTTCTATTTGTGGCATCTCAGCAGCCATTGCAACAGCCGGTGCCATCCGAGCAAAGCCCATTTTACCAGTGATGGTATCGGTGCTAATTGTAGTCTTTGCAATGATTGAATTGGTTCTGTTACCAGCTTTTTATACTTATGTGGCCCCTGAACAACCGATTGTCAATGGTGCAGCAATGGGTATGACGGTAAAAACAGATGGTGCCGATGGTGCGGCTGGTGCCATTCTCGATGAATTGATGCGGGCCAATGCTGAGAAAAATCTCGGTATCAAATGGGAAGCTGATTGGATTCTCGCTGCTGCTGTGATGACCAAGATTTGGATTGATATGTTCCTCGGTGTCTGGGCGTTTGTTTTGGCATTGATTTGGGTATACAAGGTAGAACATAGACCGAGTGGGCAATCGACTGTACCCATTTCTGAAATTTGGCATCGTTTCCCCAAATTTGTCTTAGGTTATTTTATTGCTTGGTTTGTCTATCTTGGAATAGCACTGCTTTTACCTGATATTATTGAAGCGGCTAAACAAGGTGCTGATATTGTGCAAGGGCCTATGCGCAAGATGATGTTTATGATTACTTTTTTGAGCATTGGCATTATTACGGATTTTAGCAAATTGAAAGGCATGGGCCGTTTGACATTGCTTTATGCGATTGCATTATTCCTGATTATTGCCCCGATTGCTTATTTTGTAGCCTGGGTTTTCCATCATGGCATGATGCCACCTTTAGCGACTGGTTAAGGAATCAAAATTAAAACAGGTCCTCTCCCCATAGGTGTTCGTGATTTTTTATAACCTATTGATTTTTAAGTGTAGGTCGGGTTAGCGAAGCATAACCCGACAGATATGCTACAGATACATCAGCAAGGTTCACATAGAAATCCCGAACACTTATGGTCCTCTCTCTAACTCTTTCTAAGGCACCGACTCTTTGATGGGTTCAAAAAATAGTTTAGATTTCAGCCGATTTTAGAATAGATTTCCAGAGTTTTTTCAAACAAAGGCTTTTCAATTGAAAGAAGTATTGTGTGTAACATGAGTTGATAATTGATAACTGATAATTGATAATTGATAACTGATAACTGATAACTGATAACTGATAACTGATAACTGATAACTGATAACTGGTGACTGATATGAGTGAATTGACGAAAAAACGTTGTAAACCCTGTGAAGGCGGTATTACACCCTTGACGAAGGAAGAAGCACAAGGATTCTTGGGCCAATTGCAAGATTGGCATTTGAATGAAACCGCGACTGAAATTAGCTGCACTTACAAATTCAAAAATTATTATGAAACCATCGCTTTTGTCAATGCGATTGCATGGATGACGCATATTGAAGATCATCATCCTGATTTGGTTGTCAGTTATAATCAATGTGTAGTGCGTTATTCAACCCATGCGATAAAAGGATTATCAGAAAATGACTTTATTTGTGCGGCGAAAGTTGATGCTTTATTAGCATCACCAGAAACAAGTTTACCTAGCTGTGAATTTTAAGTAATTTTCATCCAAAGCTTTAGCTTTGGTACGGGACTGGAGTCCAAAGCTTTAGCTTTGGTACGGGACTGGAATCCAAAGCTTTAGCTTTGGTACGGGATTGGAGTCCAAAGCTTTAGCTTTGGTACGGGATTGGAGTTCAAAGCTTTAGCTTTGGTACGGGACTGGAGTTCAAAGCTTTAGCTTTGGCTTACAAAAATCTGTTTTTGGATGGATACTATTTTAATGGATTCTCCCCAAAAAACTCATAATATTTCAATAATATATCCGATTTATAGTAAAAAAGAGGTTTTCAGTATGACGACAGCAGCTATATTACCAGCACAATATGCCGAAAGCATGAAACCCGATAAGTGGGCTTACGCACAACATCCAGAAAAAATGAAAACAGAAGAATGGACTTACGCTGATTATTTGAAATTACCAAACGATGGTCGTCGTTATGAAATTATTGAAGGAGTCCTTTACGTGAGCAATGCACCAAGTCTTGATCATCAATTTACGGTGGTTGAAATCGTTTATCAAATGAAGCACTTTGTCAGTCAAAATCAATTGGGTTATGTCCTCACTGCGCCATTTGAAGTCCACTTATCCGAAAAAACCAAGCCAGTTCAACCGGATGTACTGTTTATCAAGACCGAAAAATGGCCCAAGCCTGGAGCCAAATACTTTGAGGGCCCGCCTGATCTGATTGTCGAGGTTTTATCACCCAGCACTCGCCGAGTTGATCAATTTATCAAATTTCGCGCTTACGAAAAGGCTCAAGTTCCTGAATATTGGATTGCCGATCCCAAAACTCGCTCAATACAAGTTTTTACCTTGGAAAATAAAGAATATGTCTTACTCGGCGAATTTATTGAAGATGAGATCATTGAATCGCAAGCCTTAACCGATTTAAAAATCAAGACAAGTTTGTTGTTTAATATCAAGAACTAAATCAACAATATATTTAAAAAACTAAACCGGACAGATTTGACCATTCAAATATCTATTGACATGCTACAAATCAAATTGTAAATTATTTTTGCATTTTGCAATTCGTTATACTTTAGTTCATTCCTACAAATGCTATTTCTTAAAAAAATAGTATTTGTTGATCGTGCAATCGAAAAAACAATTATGGCAAAATTAATCCTATTAAAATTTGAACGTGGTAATTTCCAAGACGGCTTTGAAGTGTCGCTACGAGTGAATATTATTGATAAACAAGAGGAAAACTTATGGCAAAACTACGAATCCTAAATTTTTCTAAACAGCTAGATGATTACGTTGCTTGTCTTTTGTTGCATTTGGTATTACCCCTGCTTCCAATTGCGTTAGAATTTTTAAATACTGGCGAAGTCACAAGCAATTCTTTAACCCTGATGACTTCTTTTTATGCCATTTCTATTGGCTTATCATCTTATTACCGAACACAATTTGCAATAGGTATTATCGTGTGTATTATTTTTGCCTATATTTTTGGCATGATTTCTCAAGGTAATACGCTTGCTTTATCATTGCCCACGATTAAACTGCTTGCCAGTGGCACTATATTTGCCATTATTACTATTCATGCGGTTGAACGATATAATCGCCATGTTGTTGATTGTGAACCGTTTTGGGTTTGGTCCGACTATGAAAAATAAGGAGTTTTGTAATGGATAACACTGAATTAATGCTTGTCTTCTTTGCAGGTATTGGTTTTATTGTCAGTGTGATTGGCACACTCTCAAGTTATAAACATTTTGTATTGAAAAAGAAAGCCGAGTTAAAACTCATTGAAAATTTGAGAAATAATGTGGATGTTGCAAAAAATATACAGGCTCTCGCATTACAAGCACCATCTGATAAAAATGAATTAGAATGTGCGATTGTCAACACGCTCAAGCCGGTACTTAGCACATTACCTGATAGAGAGAAAATACAAATCAGGGGCCTACATCAGCCCTCCATGAAGGGCCGTTTTAGTTATGCCAAAAAGTTGTTGAATCAGAGTGGCATTGGTTTTCCCAATCCCCCCATCAATTTGGTTCCCTGGAGAAATAGCCAATTTAGAGAGGCTGAAAAGGCTAACTGGTTAAGGCTATATGATATTTTTGGTCCTGCTATTCCCGCTTTTAGAACACATGCGATTAAACGGGCTAAAAAGATTGACTTAGGTCAAGGGCAAATGGTGGTCCTATCCATTGATCTACAACCCACAACCGATCAAGAAATGAGTGTCATTCTGCGGCTCTCTCCCATAAATACACTCACCCATTTGCCAGATAACCTCAAATTCACCGTCATACCTAAATCAGGGAAACCAGACGAGTATTTAGCCAAAAGCCATCATCCTGCTTTTGAAACTGAGTGGTTTTTTAAGCCTGGGGAACAGTTTAGTGTTAAGGTGCAACTTAACAATGTGACAGTAAGGGAAAATTTTATTATTTGACTCAGGAATGAGAATTAAATAATACTCAAAGCTAAACCTGACAGGCTTCAGGTTTAGTGCCGTGGTGAGCTTGTCGCAGTGTCCTGAGCTTGTCGAAACATTGAATTCTTATCCCTAAACAAATTCTCTTGAGATTGGGAGTTAAAAAAATGCCAAAATTAGTCATCCTAAAATTTGACGGGGGCAATTTCCAAAAGGGATTTAATGTCACCCTACGAATTGGAGATGAGGACAAGCCGCTATCCACCGAAATCTCTGGAAAGTTGCCCCCAAACCCTTTGATATCCGAAAATTATCAACGCTGGCAATCAGACTTTTTAGACTTGGATAAGTGTCAGCGTGGTAGGCGGGGAGATAGCAGAATTATTGATCCTCATCAAATTGTTGCTCAATGCCAGCAATCTGCTAAAGATTTTATCAACAATTTTAAAAATTGGCTCAATTCACCAGATAAAGCGTTACAAAACTTGCGGGAAAAATTATGCCAACAATTAGGCGATCCAAAACAGCCGATTCGCATTATCATTCAAACAGACGATCCGTGGCTGAAAAAATTCCCTTGGCATGAATGGGATTTATTCGCTGATACTTATACTCAGGCTGAGGTTGCCTTGTGCCCTACCGAGTATGAAAAACCAAACGCGGTACAAACAACCGATAAAACGGCAGTCAGCATTTTAGCCATTTTGGGCAATAGTGAGGGCATTAATATTAAGAGTGATCGCCAATCCTTAGAAAAATTAGGGTCAAATGGCGCGGCTCCGACATTTCTTGTCGAGCCAAAACGTACAGAGGTTAGTGATAGCCTTTGGGATCAAAACTGGGATATCCTCTTTTTTGCTGGACATAGTTCTAGCCAAGATGAAAAAGGGCGGATATTTATTAATCGCACTGACAGTTTAACCATTGAAGAATTGAAATTTGGTTTAAGAAAAGCGATTAATCACGGCTTGCAATTAGCAATTTTAAATTCTTGCGATGGCTTAAAATTAGCCGAAGATTTAGCTGACTTGAATATTCCACAAGTGATTGTGATGCGGGAGCCCGTACCGGATCGAGTGGCTCAAGATTTTTTGCAATTTTTTCTCAAGGCGTTTACTGGAGGTGAATCTTTATATGTAGCGGTACGCCACGCACGAGAACGGTTGCATGAAAATGGTTTGGACGATGAATTTCCGGGGGCGAGTTGGTTGCCCGTCATTTATCAAAATCCAACCGTGATACCCCCCAGTTGGAATCAGTTAAAAACGCCTGAACCTGAAATCCCCAAATCTGGGAATGGATTCCGAGGAGATAATCCTCCAAAACTTGTCACGTCTCATCAACTATCGCGTGGGCAGGAGGTTGATATTGACGGTAGTGACGAGAATGAAGGAATAATGTCTAAACTGAGTAATGTTCAATTCCTATTGACGCATTTTGTCCCAGGCTTAATTGCTGGCGTTGCTGGATTAAGTCTAGCTGTGGTGTTATTCGTTTATAAAGACATTCTTGCCAAAGACATTTTCCCACAGATCACCCAAATCCAAGCCACCATTATTATTTTCAGTATTATTGGCTTAACTTTTTTTATTGCGATTATTGGCATCTATGCTTGGCTGGCAACGAAAAAGGACATTCAATTCAAGTATGTTATCGTCTTTATGATATTGATTTTAACCATACTCGCTTTTATATCGGCTGGCGTTTATATATTTATTCCAAATGGAGAATTGGGTAAAGAAGAGACAGTAGATAATGGAGAAAATCATTCGCTCGAACCAGAACCACCAAGCCTTTTTTATTTGAAAGCGATAGAAGCTTTGAATAACGACAATAAATCCATTGCTCTTGATTATGTGAATAGGGGGCTTAAGAAAATTCCAAAGAATGCACCGGAACATACCAGTTTATTAGCACTTAAAATCAAACTGTTATTGTTAATCGGTGGTAGCGACAATCGAACTGTGGCTAAAAATGTCGCTGATGAAAATTATGGCTATTCATCTGCTTTAGATGGATGGATAAATTGCTTAAGAAAGGAAAACTTATTTTCGTCTATTATTACGACTGAGACAGAATTAGATCAAAAATGTTTATTTTCTAATCATGAAGTCAATAAGAATAAGTCATTTAAATCGTCACTTGATGACATACTAACCTCTTCTGATTGGTTTGAAGAACGCAACACAATTTCGACAAAACATTACAGAAAAGTCATTCCTTTTCATACAGGGTGGATATTTATTGGATATTATAGTTTAAGGAAAAAAGTATTTGTCGAAGGTTCTTTTGCTGTGGTTGCTTTTAGCCCAACTAGCGAAGAAAGGGGAGCAATTGTACCAAAAATTGGAGATATATTGGAAGTTAAAAAGCCGAGACAAGTAATAATTGTAAACTATAAAAGAGAGGGACTTAAAAATAAATTTTCTCCTCCTGTAGTTTCTCATCCTGTATCTACTATAAGACTTCAAACAAATGATGAGACTGGAGTTATTCTAAAGGATAAAACTCTAGTTATTGTTAGGGATGTTGAAATAGCCAACTATTCTGATAGAGCCTTCGCTATATGGTGTCGTGTTGCTGAATGTGATTATTATACTGATTCATGCAAAAAAGCTTATATCGAAACCAAAGGCACTGGGATCATGCTATCCCATTGAAGGACTCCAGTGCCTCTGCTTTAGATGGATGGATAAATTGCTTAAGGGAGGAAAAATTATTTTCGTCTATTATTACGACTGAGACTGAATTAGAGGCTAAATGCCCATCACTTGCCTACTAATGTTTTGTGTCGAAAAGGTTATGGGTAACAGAGTGGAAAAGTATAATATTTTTTCCATAAGTTTTTTGTAATTCAACTTTTTAAAGGTATTTTATGAAAAAACAATTTGTTAATTTGTTCGGTTTAGGAACTATAGGAGTTTTTGTTCTTTTAGGAATAGTTGCATGTGGTGGTGGAAGTCCTATTATTCCTGATAGTTCTCCTATTACTTCTGAGAGTTCTCCCTTATCCTCACCGATGGAATCTGCCGAAGAAGATGATGAGGATATTTTGCATTTGCAGTTGTCTAAGAAAAAGCCTTTGTCCAGTATTCCTGGTGATTCTGTTCGTCCTACTATGGATAAAGGCCAGGTGTCTCGTCTAATGTCAGCTTCTCGTCCTATTTCTAGTTATCAAGAGCAAAGCATTCCAATTACCTATAAAACTCAACTATTGCCTCATAATGGTTTATTTATACGCCGGAATAATGCTTTTGGTACTAAACTGAACACTGGCATTAAAGAACTCATTGATCAAGGCGTTATGATTGAGCATAGGAAAATTCGTTTTGATGACTTTGTCGCCTCGAATACTGCGGGCATACCTTCACCGAGAAATAATAATGCGTTAGCGGTTAGTCATGGCATTGCTCCGATTCCAGCCAATCAAAAGCGTGATGAAAGAGCAACGCATTATTTAGAGATTGCGTTGAAAACTGTAGAGGCTGCACCATTAGGACATCCTGAAATCAAAGCACCGCCGGTGAACTACGTTTTTGTGGTTGATGTCAGTAGTTCTATGGAAGGTGAAAAAATAGACACTGTCAAAGCTGCAATCCGAGAATTATTTACCAGACTGAAGGCGGATGATGTGCTTGGTGTTATAGAGTTCAATAATCAACCGAAAACAGTGTTAGAAGCCACTCCCGTAAAAAGGGTTGATCGCTATGAATTTGGAAAACTCATTAATCGCCTTAGCGCAGACGGTGGCACGGATATTAATCTTGGCTTATCTTTTGGTATAGACGAGATAAGTCGTCATGGTAATCGGCATAAGGTGAATCAAGTCTTTTTATTTTCCGATGGCAATCCGACTTCGGGAGAAACCGACTGGATTAAAATTCGGCAAAATATCGCAGAGAAAACACGCGAGAATATCAGTTTATCAACGTTTGCATTTGGCACCGATGCCAGCAAAACGGAACTGGATAGACTCGCAGGACTAACTGGGGGACAAAGTACTTTTGTCATGGAACCTGAAGATGTTCACATCACCTTAAAACGAGAAATTGACCGCAGAAAACATATTGCTGCCATCAATGTGCAAATGCAAATCGAAATTGATCCTGACATTGATATTCTCCATTTGTACGGGCACGATCTCATAACTGACTCTGTTAGCAGGGCTGCGGTACTAAGAAATATTGTGCAAACCGAGGAAGAAATAGAAGACGACTTTGGTGTTGAACCACTGGATAGCATTGTGATAAAAGAGAAGGGTATTCGCATCTTTGTCCCAAACTTAGCGGTTGGTGAAACCTATTGGGTAGTGTTTGAGTTAGCAGTGCCTAAAAAACAGAGAAACTCGGCTTTTGGAAAAGCCACCGTTCAATACTTGGATACTTTTGCGCGTCAAAACGAAAAGTATCAATTTAACTTGTCGCCAAAAGGCAATATCGCCCCCAAATCGGTGACACAACATGCACTGGGCTTATGGACAAGCGAAGTTGCTTTTTACGCGCTGGATGATCTTTATGAAAATGATCTCAATACAGCAGAAGAGCGTATTCAAGCGCATATCTTGGTACTTGAAAATGCGAACAATAATGTCGCATCTGCTAAGGGCGATGTTGTCACGCTTAGAAAATTCCGTTCCATCGCTCAAAATTTGGGGAAAACATCAAGTACCTCAGACAATTACAACACACGACAACCCACAGTCCGTTATTTCGTAAATAGGCTTAACGATTTTGGTAGAATGAGGCGAGGCTTTAGTTGGGTTGGTTATTGGCGATAGATAAAACATTCACCTACCTCGGCTAATTTACAAAGTCCGGGGTGGATAAGGTATATTCCAATTTTCACGGTATTTTGAAAACACCAAATTAGGATCGTTGAACTTTTGTAATCATTTAATGAGGATATTTATGATGAACACATTGAAAAACGGCTTTTTTGCAATTTGTTTGGGGTTAATCGTTTTTTTATTCCCATTCAGCGGAGTGGGTGCTGATACGCCCCGAATTCTTAAAGGACATTCTTCCACTGTTAAGAGTGTTGTTTATTCACCCAATGGTGACACTTTAGCTTCAGCATGTCGTAGTGGAGATAAAACCATCAAATTGTGGAATGCAAAAACTGGAAAACTGATACACACTCTCAGTGGGCATTCAGACGACATTAATGTTATCGCGTACTCACCGGATGGAAAAATCTTAGCATCTGCAAGCGATGACAAAACTGTCAAATTGTGGAAGGTAAAAACCGGTGTGCTTAAATATACTCTTACTGAACACTTTCCAGTTAAATTTCTAACATATTCACCTGATGGAAAAACCCTAGCGTCAGTATCGTCATCTTGGAGAGATGATCATGAGCACACCATCAAGTTGTGGAATGCGAAAACTGGTGAGCTTAAATATACTTTTACCAACACCATCAAGTTGTGGAAAGCGAAAACTGGTGAGCTTAAATATACTTTTACCGGGCACTCTAAAAGTGTTAATGCCATAGCGTACTCTCTTGATAGCAAAACTTTAGCATCAGCAAGTAATGACAAAACCGTCAAACTGTGGAATGTGCAAACTGGCGAACTTAAACACACCTTCACTGGACATTCTTATTCGGTTGAAAATGTGAAATATTCACCTGATGGAACACTTTTAGCTTCTGCCAGTGGTGATATCAAATTGTGGAATGCAAAAACTGGTGAACTAAAACACACCCTAACCGAATATTTAGGTTTTGCTAATGCTTTTGTATATTCACCTGATGGAGAAATATTGGCTTTCGCTAGTGATAACAATACTATAAAGTTATGGCATACCAAAACGGGAAAGATAAAACACTCTTTGGTAGGGCATAGAAACAGTGCGAATGCTTTAGCGTATTCACCTACCGAGAGTATTTTAGCTTCTGTTGATGATGACAGAATAAAGCTGTGGAATACTAAAACAGGAAAATTGATAGTCAATTTGCAACATTCCGATTCTGTCAACGCTATCTCTTATTCTCCAGATGGACAAACCTTAGTCTCTGCCAGCAGTGGTGACGACGTATATATTTGGGATGTCAGTGCTAAAACACTTGAACAACTCATGTTCGCCCAGTTAAGTGAGTTACCCGAAAAAATTCAGGAGCTTGAACTTGTCCCTACAAAGTTAAATCAAGTGAAAAAAGAACTTGAGCGATTAGATTCTGATCTAATTAGCCAAATTCCGTCACAAGAAGATGGTTTAAAAATGTGGTTTGAAGAACTTCATAGATTTGAAAAAGCAGGTGACTTGAGAATAAGAAGACTGAGAGGAGAACTACCTGACTTTTTTGATCGTGATATTGGAAGGATATTCTTTAACCGTCTAAGGGTAGGGGCTGATATGCTTGAATTCGAGAATCAAGTGACTGACTCTTATTTACCTGACTTGGCTAAGTTGCATAAACGCATTGCTAATACTCCTGTATTAGAGCGTATAGATATTCGGGAAGAGCTTGAAGTTTTGGAGGCGCGTTTAATGTCTGAATTATCTAGGTTCACACTAGGGATAGGGAGGATGAAATATTATGTATCTGGAGATAAAGGCAAGCCACGTCAAACTATGGCAGCTGCTAAATCAAGCGAGAGCAGATGTTGGACGAAACACTGTTCTGCCCCCATATCTTCACCCCCTGTGCCCCCTGTGCTAACTAAGTCCTCTTATGGTTTTGGTGGTTCTGGTGGTGGTTCTTCTGGTGGTTCTGGTGGTTTTGGTGGTTCTGTTGGTGGTTCTGGTGGTTTTGGTGGTGCTAAATCAAGAACAAGCCAGAAAGGCTGCTGGACGAAAGACTGTTCTGCCCCCATATCTTCACCCCCTGTGCTAACTAAGCCCTCTTCTAAATTCGCTCACCCTCGTCCAGAGCATCAGGGTCAAGATATTCCTATTACTCGCAAAACTCAACCATTACCTCACAATGGTTTATTTACACGCAGAAATAATGCTTTTGGTACCAAACTGAACACTGGCATTGAAGAACTCATTGCTCAAGGAGTGATGATTGAACAAGAAAACATTCGTTTTGACGATTTTATTGCAATGAATACCGAGGGTATTCCTTCACCAAAAGCCAAGAATGCCTTAGCGGTTAGTTATGGCATTACCTCAATTCCTGATTATCAAAAGCGTGATAAAAGGGTAACACATTACTTAGAAATCGCGTTGAAAACGGCAGATGTTGCACCGGTAGGACATCCTGAAACCCAAACACCTCCGGTGAATTACATTTTTGTAGTTGATGTCAGTGGTTCTATGTCTGGCGAAAAACTCGACACAGTTAAAGTCGCAATCCGAGAATTATTTACGCGTTTGCGGGCAGATGATGTGATTGGTGTGGTAGCGTTTGATGATCAAGCTAAGACGCTATTAGAATCAACACTAAAACAAAATATTTCCCCTAGCGATTTTGGCAAAATTATCAACCAACTCAATACAGGTGGTAGTACAGATATTAACCTTGCCCTGTCTATCAGTATAGATGAAATGAGACGTTATCGGGGAGCGCAAAGGGTCAATCAACTTTTTTTATTTTCCGATGGTAATCCAACTTCAGGAGAAATCGACTGGATTAACATTCGCCAAAACATCGCTGCCAAATTACGCCAAAATACGGCCACCGATGGCAATATTCGTTTATCCACCTTTGTCTTTGGCACCGATGCCAACCAAGTCGAACTGGATAGACTCGCCGGCATCACGGGTGGACAGAGTACCTTTGTCATAGAACCCAAAGAAGATGTTCGCCATGGACTCCAACAAGAACTTGCCAGAAGAACTCATTTGGCTGCCATCAATGTGCAAATGCAAATCGAAATTGCTCCAGAGATTGATATTCTGCATTTTTATGGTCATGATCTCATTACTGATCCAGCAACCCGTGCCGCGATAGAAAGAGAGGCTGATTTAACCGGGAAAAAAGTCGAAGAAGACTATGGCGTTAAAGCTCAACCGGACTTGATTAAGGAAGATAAAGGCATTCGTGTTTTTGTGCCCAACTTAGCGGTGGGTGAAACCTATTGGGTGGTTTTTGAATTAGCCGTGCCAGAATCACATCAAGCCACAGATTTTGGCAAAGCCACTATCCAATACTTTGACACCTTTGCCCATCAAAACCAAAAGCCGCAATTTGCTTTATCACCAAACGGTCAAATTGACCCACAATGGGTAGCCCAACATGCGTTGGGTTTATGGACGAGCGAAATTGCTTATGATGCTCTTTATGATGTCAAAGCCAATGATTTAAAAACAGCAGAAAAGCGCATTCAAAATCACATATCGGTCCTGGAAACCGTAAAAACTCACTTACCCCCACCAATGCGGGCAAAATCCATCATCCCTGTCAAGTTGGTCGATGATATTATCACGCTGACCAAATTATTATCGCTTGCCAAAAACATAAACCAAGGCGCAAGTGCCAATAATGCCCGTATGTACTTGAATCATGGACTTGGTGAGCTTAATCGGGAAGGAGATGGGTATGTGCGGGTTAATTATGGCCGTGAATAGGCTTGTCTCTTAATAATCGGTGTGATTAAAAATAATTTTAGAAATGAAGTTCTTATAATTTCCAAAACTTTTGAGCCAAACCTGCCAGGTTTTTAAAATATGGCCGGTTTAGCAAGCGTAGGGTGGGTAGGAGCGAAGCGGAAACCCACCATTCCTCATACATAGTAGCAAGCGGTGTTCCACCCACCTTAAAGTTTAGCGAGCGTAGGGTGGGTAGAGCAAAAGCGAAACCCATACGCATCAACTTAAGGGAAGCTACTGAATTTTCAACGATTTAAAAAACATGTTGAGTTTTAACATATTTAGAATATATAATCCAATTTTTAAACACCTATTTTTTTGGTTAAAAAATTGGATAATTGAAAATGACTATTTTAAGAAATGTCGGTAAAAAAATTCAAACAATTTTAGGGACAAAAGCAGATACTTTAGGGAAAGCAACCGGATTTATCAAACGTGAGCGTAAGTTTACGGGTTCAACATTTATAAAAACCCTTGTTTTTGGTTGGATGCAAAAACCACAAGCCACTCTTGAAGAACTAGTTCAAGCCGGCGTTTTGAATGAGATTGAAATAAGTGCTCAAGGCTTGGATAAACGTTTTACACCTGAATCTGCTCATTTCTCTATAACTGTTTTAGAACAAGCAGTGGTCGAAGCAATAAAAGCTCCTAATGCAGTATCAATAGAGCTATTGAATCGTTTTAGTTCAGTGACTTTATTTGATACCACCCTCTTGAATTTACCTGATGAACTCGTTGAAATTTGGGCCGGTACAGGAGGAAGTGGTCCAACAAGTCGTTCGGCATTAAAAGGGGAAGTTGGTTTCGATTTAAAAACGGGTCAACTAATAGGGCCTTTATTATTGCCGGGAAAAACTCATGATAATGCCGGTCAATTACCTCAAGTTGAACTAGAAAAATACAGCTTACAAATAAGTGACCTTGGTTATTTTTCAATCGTAGATATAGCTAAAAATAAAGAAAACGATATTTTTCGTTTATCCCGCCTAAGACATGATACTGTTATTTTTGATGAACAAGGGAAAGAATTTGATTTAAGTTCTTATACTCTTTATATGAAGAAAAAAAATATACTTCGTTGTGAATTAAATGTCTTAATCGGGAAGCAAGAAAGACTTCCAGTTCGTGTCTTTATAGAACGTGTACCTGAGATGGTCTCATCTCAAAGACGTAGACAAGCTAATAAAGGTGCCTCGAAAAAGAAAAAAGGGAAAACAGCTTCCAAGAAAAGCTTATCGTTGTGTGATTTCACTCTTTTGATTACAACCGCACCAGAAGATAAACTTAGTTTTGACGAAGCACTCGTATTGTATGGGGCGAGATGGCAAATAGAGTTATTATTTAAATTGTGGAAAAGCCATGCCAAATTAGATACTTCAAGAAGCGAAAATCCTTGGAGAATTTTAACGGAAATCTATATCAAACTGCTCGCTTGTTTAGTTCAACATTGGATTATTTTAATGGGATGCTGGAACCACCCAAATCGAAGTCTGGTGAAAGCAGCCCAAGTTATTCGTAGTAATGCTAATTTGATTGCAATCAGCTTCAATTCTCGCGCCAAAATTTTGGAAGTATTTGAGATTATTATACGTTGTCTTGACCACTGCTGTAAACAAAATAGCCGACGAAAACACCCAAACACATGGAAGACTTTAATAGAAGGTAAACCAAAGTGGGCTTAATAGCCCTTAACTATTTTAACGTTTGGAGAACATATATAGAATAAGGGCTGAATCACTAAAATTACCTTAAGTTGATGCGTATGGGTAGAGCAAAAGCGAAACCCACCAACCTATATTCACCAATCCCTTGAGCAACTATTGGATGAAAATTAGCCAATGTAGGGTGTGTCCCACGCATCTTAAACTTTCAAATACTTATAACAATTAAATATATCAAAAATCAAAAAGACTACACGAAGCACCGAAAAAGTCTTCCTAAAATTAATGACGGTAAGCAGTAATCGCATCTTAAAAAAACCAAAATGAAAATCAATAAAATTAATTTAACCATTGGTAAAACTTTATCAATACAGCGTACCGGCTGGAATACAAGTCAACATGATGCTTTAATTTATGCCTTTATTGATGAAGTAAAAAATCATCCTAATTATCAGTTAGCAAAATCGGGTCATTATGAAAACGCTGTTTTATTAGCACAATCTTTTATCAATGAAAATATTATTCTAAAATTAGATAATAACTATAAAAATCCTATTATTTTGCCAATTATGGCAGAAGAAAAACAAGGAAAAAATACGATTCCAATGGGAATGGCTGATGTGATAAATAGATATACGGGTTGGACAGTTTCTGAAAATATCTATCAAACCAATAAAGCCGGACATACTGGAGCCAATGGTTGGCACCGGATAACAACGCCTGCTCTATTTATGGGGGATGTTATAATAGATGCTGAATATCTCATCTTAGATGATTTTATTGGAATGGGTAGCACACTTGCCAATGTCAAGAGTTTTATTGAAAATGCGGGCGCAAAAATTGCTGGTTTTGAAATATTAACCGGTAAACCTCAATCATCTCAACTCTATCTTAGAAGTCAAACACTTGATAATTTAAGAGAAAAACATGGACAATTTGAAAAAGAATTTAAAGAAATCGTCAAATTCGACTATGAAGGACTCACAGAATCAGAAGCTCGATATTTACTCAGGGCTAAAACTGTTGACCGAATCAGAAATCAACTCACTCGCTCAATTCGTGAAAATGACGGCAGAAAGGATTAACAAAAGACAACGGTAGGGAATTTATCTTTTTATCTTTGAACTATAATAAATTAAAAATAACAACTTAAAAAAATAACCCAACCCAAAAAAACAACCCGAGGCACCGACGAAACTTTCCTAAAATTAATGATGGTGTTACTTTCTCTCGTTCCAACGCTCAGTGTTGGAATGAATACCGTGACGCTCCAGCGTCATTAAGTTCTTGGAATAAACCGTCAAGTAAGTACACTCTTTTGATTATCCAAAATAAAATCCGTTTATTCCGTCAATTCGTTGTACTCCTACGTTGCCAGTTTAGTACAACGGATTTAAAAATAAACGGATTGAATCTGGCTTTAATTTGAAGTGATTGAGATGAACTATCAAGAATCATCTTGATCAATTATATGCCTAACTAACAGATAACAAAAAAATAACTATGTATACTAAACGCTTGATTCTTGAAACTGATCGAACCGGTAACCTTAAAAAATGGCCTAAACTACCCGCCAATAAACAATTTGAGGTCATTTTTTTGATGTTGAAAGAGGTGAACGAAAAGCGTACTCCACATCCAGATATCGCAGGTAAAATCAAAATCACGGGTGATATTTTTGATAGCATCCCTTCATCAGATTGGGATTTGTCCTTATGATTATTTTAGATACACATATTTAGTTGTGGTGGATTAACCAAACTTCCAAACTGAAAACCTTATGGTTGGATCACATTGAACAAGCTGAACAAGTAGGCGTGTCGGCTATCAGCTTGTTTGAAGTTTCTTGGTTAGATCGGCATAATCGAATTGAACTCCCCTGTCCACGTCATGAATGGTTTGAAAAAGCATTGGTAGGTTCGGATATACAACTCATTCCTATCACTCCCGAAATTGCTAGCCAAGCTGTTGACTTACCAGAACACCACAGTGATCCGCAAGATCGTATTATCATTGCAACTGCATTAATCCACAATGCCTTGCTTCTATCGGCTGACAGCAAGTTCAAACTTTATACAGAACTTGAGAAAAAACTCATTCAATAACCAAAAATCAGGATTGTTTGTTTCTATTAAAGATTTTCCTGACAATGCCAAACTGCGTGATGTGATGCGCCGTTTTTTAGATACTCCCCCCTCAATTTCCGAAGCACCGGCTCCAAATTCCTAAACTTAGGGCCCAAACCTTAGAGGTTTTGGAAACTTTGAAGGTTTTTGTTACACAAGAAAACTAAAGCTAAAAATTAGATCAGATTATATTTAGGAATGGAGAAATTTTTTTGACTAACAAAATATTAGAACGTGTACAGAGAATAAAGTGGTATATCTTAGAATGGGTTGATACTCGGGTTCTAACATTTAAAAAATTAGCCGGAATTGGTGGTGGACTACCTTACAGCAAGTGTATTATTACCTCGAAAATGGTGAGTCAAGAACTACCAATGTCCTGTGGTCCTGCATGTGTTCGTCAACTTCTCAAGGATGCTGGACTTGATATTTCTGAAGAAATGATAAGAACATTATCGAAATTTAAACCTCAATTTGGTACTCAAGCCTCAGACTTAGCAAACGCATTAAACAAGCTTTTGAAACAAGAAGATTTATACCAAGGAGGTAGTGTCGAGCCTGAAGCATTTGATGCGCTTGTTAAACGAGGTTCATGGATCGCTCGGGTTAAACTTTCTACCGGACCTCATTTTATTATAGTTGATGGAATCAAAGATGATAAGGTTCTTATCCGAGAACCATGGAATTCTCATGTCCCAAAAAGTGGTAACGGTTTAGCTTGCGAAATAGATCGAGAAGTTTTTAAAGAATATTGGAGACGTGGTATACATCAAGTCGTTTTTAAATAACACAAGGAGTTAAATTGATGAAAAACATGCTTGAAACCTTAAAAAAAAGTGGGTTAGTGGTTAAAAAGAGGACCGGTAATAAACCGGCTTTTATTGGAGGCACTGAAAGTACTGAATGTGGGGATATCACCCTTTATAAAAATGCTTTTTCTATCTCTTATGAACCCAATGAATGGATAATTGAGCTCCCCGGAAAAGGACAAATGATAGTCACCAAAAGGGCATCTACTTTAGAAGAGGCTGTTAGCATAGTTTGTCATTATTTTCATAAACTAACTCAAAAAAGAAGCACCGTAATACCCACTTAAAATTTCAGTGTTTAGAGGTTTTAAAATATGGCTCGTTGGAACCAGAAAAAATCCATAAATTTAGGGCCCAAACCTTAGAGGTTTTAAAACTTTGAAGGTTTTTAGCAACAGGGTTTTTTAGAATATTTCGCCTTAGCTTCCAAAATGCAAGTTCCAAATCAATAAATTTAATGCGATTATGCAAAAACTGAAATCCAAACCAACAACCCGAGGCACCGATGAAACTTTCCTCAAACTGATGACGGTAAGTGGTAGTAGTATTCTCAAACTACTCGGTGTTCCTAAAAAGCAAGCGGAAAAATACCATTTTCGGGCCGTTATCCTCAAGGAAAAACGTATTGAGCCCGATGTTGAAGCCATTCCCAAATTAAAAAGCAAGCAGGGCCCCGTATTTATCGAATTTCAAGCCTACCATGATCCGTTTATTCGCTATCGACTCGCAGCTTCAGTATTTCAAAGTTGTGCCCAACAGGAATATAATGGCAAAGTCATCGCTGGCATCATTTATACTGATACCGGCTATCAAAATGCGGCCCTCCCCCTTTCAACCGTGATGGAGAGCGAAGATTGTTTGGTCACCAATTGGTTTAAGGAAATCGTCTTGACGGACTACACGGAAGCCGAACTGTTAGCCACCGATCCCAAACTGATTGTTTTAGCACCATTTACGCTGCCCAAAACCACTGACAAGGCATTGGTCCTTGAAAAAAGTCAGGAATGGGGTCATAAAATTGGGCAAGTCTTTACCAGCCGACAACACAAATCGGCCTTAGATATTTTAGGCCTATTTCTGTTAAATCGATTTCGTGAATTACAGTATGAAGAGGTGATTGCAATGTTAAATTTTGATTTGATGGATACTGTTGCGGGTCAACAAGTCCATAACATAGGGCATCAAAAAGGGGTAATCGAAACCGTGCGAGAGGCTATCTTTGAAATCCTGGTAGAACGATTTGGAATTGTACCCAATGAAATGATGAAGCTGATTAACACCATTTCTGTCCAGGAGACGTTGAAACAACTTCTTAGACAAGCTATCCGCTGTTCTAACCTAGAAGGGTTTAAGGAAATGCTCTTAAAAGCCATGCCACCTCCCAAAACCACCGAGTCACAAAACGAGGATAAATGAGGTGGAGTATGATAAAGAATGAGTCATAATCTTTCGCTTTAAAGATTTTTCTGACTTTTCTTTTTACCGGCTCCCAATCAATAAACTTTGGGCTCAAACCTTCGATGTTTTGAAAACATCGAAGGTTTTTTACCAAAATGAATTTTTTTGAAAAACTAGAATTCCCAAACTTTGTACCCAACATATTTCCAGCTCATCTTATGGTAAAAAGAAAGAAAAGAACACGAGAACATATTATTGTTGACATCAGTGTCAACTATGTTGAATATTTTATTGTGACAACAGGTTTCTCAGTTGAACGGGTAGAAAAAGATTATGGATATGATTTAGTTATGTTTACTTATGATAGTGAGGGAGAAATTGAAAATGGGCAAATTTATCTGCAATTAAAAGCGACTGCTCACCTAAAAAAAGCAGATAATCAGACTATTGCCTTTTCAGTTTCAACCAAAGATTTAAAATTATGGCTTGAAGAACCAATGCCTGTTATTCTTATCTTATATGATGCTATCCAAAAAACCGCGTATTGGTTATACATACAAGCCTACTTTGAAAAGCACAAAATCAACCTCAACCAAAAATATATCACCGTCTATTTTGATCTGAAAAATACGCTGAATGAAGAAACAATGAACCAATTCAGAGAATATAAACACAATATTCTAAAGCAAGTTAAAAATATGGAGATTCGACATGATGTCTAATCAATTAACTTTTTCCAAGTTAAAAAAGCTACTCATTAACTTGGGGTTCAGTGAAATCACGATTCACAAGGGTAGCCATATTGTTTTCAAGAATCCCTCTTATGATTCAATTATTGTACTACCGCCTTTTTCGCCACAACGCCTGGTAAGTTCAAGACATCTTGTGGCGATAAAAAGAATCCTATTAGAAAACAATATATTGGATAACAATAAAGTACAGCAACTGTTCAGTGTTTAGAGGTTTTAAAATATGGCTCGTGGAACCAGAAAAATGTTATAGCGTTTTTGCGTTTAACGCGTTACAGCGTTATAGAATTTTATTATTTAATTATGAATAACTTAAACTGGATTAATTGTACTTTATTTAATCGGGAATTGCTATAAATGGTGGAGAGTGTAACGCATCAAGCGTATGGAAAAAGCCCTCAAAGATTTTCCTGAACATAAGCAATTACGCGAAGTGATGCGCCGTTTTTTAGAGAACCCCGCCTCAACTTCCGAAACGCAAGCTCCAAATCAATAAAACTTTGGGATCAAACCTTCGAGGTTTTAAAACTTTGAAGGTTTTTCACAACATGGTTTTTTAGAATCTCTTGCCTCAACTTTCGAGACACAGATTCCAAATCCATAAACTTTGGGATCAAACCTTCGATATTTTGAAAATATCATTTGAAAAAACCTCGAAGACTTTTCTTATCTGAAAAAAGATACTTATGAAATTCACTTGGAAAAAAACCATCACTATCGTTTTTATACTACTTTTTTTGATTTTTATTGTGGTTTTCTTTTGGCATCAAAATTTAACCTCGGATTCCAAAACATCTAAAGTAACCACTTCAACGGCTAAAACGTCATTCCATTTTCCACTATCTCCCATTTATTTACAAGGTGATCCGCGTTGGAAGGATGACAAAATTGGTGGTATTGAGGAAACGTTAGGTGAAGTGGGTTGCTTTGTCTCATGTGTCAGTATGGCATTAGCACATCATGGCATTGACTTAAATCCAAAACAATTAAATAAATTATTGAAAGCCCATGATGGTTATACAGAACAAGGTTGGGTCAAATGGGGAACGGTTTCAAAAATTACCGAGAATCAAATCCATTTTTATGTACCCAATCACCCCCATTTGGCTTTAATTGATGCGGCTTTAAAAGCGAGTGAACCGGTGCTTGCTAAAATTCGACTTTATGGCATAATGCCGCACTGGGTTTTGATAGTGGGAAAAGAAGCGGAAGATTACTTAGTCAAAGACCCCTTGGGTGATGGACAATCACTGGATAAACTTTCTAATTTTAATAGTAAAATTTATGCAATTCGTGTGGTCAAAAAAATGGGAGCATCTAAAAAAACAAAATGAGGATTTCTGAAAAGCCATTCAACCAATATCCTTGGTACTTACGTCCTTTTTTTTGGAATCAAAAAAGAAAATACCAGCAAATCTTAAAACCGGCTCTACTATGGGCAAGAGTACCTCAATTATTTACAACCGTCGCGCTACTTTATGGTGCACTTGATCGAAAAAGCTCACCAATTAGCCCCGTTCTTCGTTCTCTTGTCACTGTCAGAGTGTCACAAATTAATTGGTGCCACTTTTGTGTTGATATCAATTCCTCACTACTCTTAAATAGAACCGGTTCGGTGGAAAAAGGGTTGGCCCTTGAAAATTGGCGAGAAAGTGATTTATTTGATGAACAAGAAAAAGTGGTGTTGGAATATACAGAAGCCATCACCTATTCTGATAAGCATGTCAGTGATGAATTAATAGTACAATTGCGTCACTATTTTGATGAAGATGCCATTGTCGAACTCACCGGACTGATTGCCTTTCAAAACTTATCTAGCAAATTCAATAGTGCTTTAGATGTGCCACCCCAAGGATTTTGCCAAGTTTCTCCTCCCTTATCTCCAAAATAAATTTGTTCTTGCTTTGCTCATTACTGTATTTGGACTCTGTTAGTTTTGATTGAGGTCCAAAATTTATTTTGGAATATTTTACGCTTCTCAAAAAATGCTGAAGCGAGAAATTAGCATGGTTGGCGTTCAAAGCTTTGAACGCCAGCACGCTACGCTATTTTTTAACTCATGTTACGCATTCTTCTTCTTGAGGTATTTTTAGAATCACGATCTCTCCCTCCCCCTAACCCCCTCCCGCTGGGAGGGGGGACCGCGCCGTGCCATTTTGCTATCTTTAGCTAAAACGAGAGTCATTAAATCGTTTTAAAAATAATATTTTGACTGTTAATTTTATCTATCTTTTTATAGCTAACAAATAGGAAAATGGTACGGGACGGTCCCCCCTCCCAGCGGGAGGGGGTTAGGGGGAGGGAGAGATCGTGGTTCTAAAAAATACCTCAAAATACCTCAAGAAGAAGAATGCGTAACATGAGTTTTTAAGAAAAACACATTTGGCTTAATAGTTTCGCCAGCATTAAGTTTCAGAGAAAAATTCCCATGATTTCCGAGACATTAACGACAGTAAGACAACGTATTGCGAAAGCATGTCAACAATTTGCCCGTTCTCCTGCCGACATACAATTGTTAGCTGTGAGTAAAACGCGTCCGGTTGCCGATATTGTAACTGCTATTAAAAATGATCAATTTCGCTTTGGTGAGAATTATTTGCAAGATGCTCTGCCAAAAATTGAAGCACTACAAGCTTATCCATTGGAATGGCATTTTATCGGACCATTGCAAAGCAATAAAACGCGTTTGATTGCAGAACATTTTGATTGGGTACAATCGGTAGATAAGCTAAAATATGCTCAACGTTTGAACGCACAACGCCCGGCACAATTACTCCCGTTAAATGTTTGTATTCAAGTCAATATCAGTGAAGAAGTCCAAAAAGCCGGCGTTGGTTTAGCTGATTTGTTACCTTTGGCACAAGCGATTGCTGAGTTGCCCCGTTTACGCTTGCGTGGTTTGATGACATTGCCAGCACCCCATCAAGTCTTTGAACAACAACGTATGCCTTTTCGAGCGATATATACAGCTTACCAACAATTGCAAACATCAGGTTTGGTCCTCGATACGTTGTCGATGGGCATGACGAATGATATGGTAGCTGCGATTGCGGAAGGATCGACATTAGTTCGCATTGGAACCGGCATTTTTGGTAAACGCATGATTTCAAAATGATGAGTATTTGATTGCCTACGTTTATGCTTTGGAGTCCCTATGTCTCCCCTCTCTCAAAGGGGTAGTGCTAGGAAAGTAGTGATTTTGAAGCCCAAACTTTAATTTGGGCTTGATTCTTAAAACATCTAATCACTAAACATCTAATTACTACTTTCCTAGCACTACCTGATTTTAAGGTAGGATGGGCCTTTGCCGCCCCATTATTTTTCGTTGTGTGCAATAAAAAGACTTTGCCTGCCCCTACATTGATTTCTCATCATCAGAAAACTTGAACGTCTGGAGTATAGATATTATTTGAACTATAGTTTATTATTATACTATATAGAGTTTATGTTTTAATAAGCTAAAAAATATCGTTTTTGGAAAGTTTTGTAAAAAGCTCATTTAGATATAAATTTTCTACTTACTGCCGATTTCGCAGTATTGCCTTAATTTCGTATTATTTACTGAAAACTCCGGAGAACTTTTTTGCGTATACTATTTTCAAAGACTTACGTGGATAAGCTCAACTAAAAATCAAAGACTTACTTAGAGTTCTCTGGAGTTTTCAGTTATTTATATAAATTTGAATTTTATTTAAAGGAGTGTATTGATGAATCATATTGTCAAAATTCTGTCAGCCACAATACTATCTTGCATAATGGCAAGCGTGTGGGCTGATATATCAAGTGGGCTTGTGGCCCATTACTCATTAGATGGCGATGCCAACGATCAGGTGGGCCAATATCATGGCAGTGTTCATAATGCTATAGAGGTTGAAGATCGGTTTGAGAATCCAAATGGTGCCTTTTATTTTGATGGGCAAAGCTACATTAGTGTAGAAGATATTGAGGCTTTTGAAGAAACGTCTTCTATTTCGGCTGCTTTTTGGATTTCACCAGAGCTTTATGATAACTACCTCAATGTGTTTGGGATTGGCGACATAAATACTAAGAGTAAAAACAGCACATTTCGAGCTGAAATTCAGGAAAACGGTTTTTATGGTTTTTTTGGTAATACCTCGGATTCTATCCGAGTCATTGGGCAAACGATGGTGCCGGTGGATGAATGGACTTTTATCGCACTGACATACGATAATTCGACTGAACAAAGCAAGTTGTATGTGAATGGCAATTTATACAATGTGCTTGAGGACTCAACGATAAGATTGACCTCTCCAACACAATTGACCATTGGGATTGGATTTCGTGCGGATGAAGAGCATTTTTATCAAGGTAAACTTGATGACTTTCGTCTTTACAATCGGGCTTTGTCTAAAGCAGATGTTCAAGAACTGTATAAAAAATGCTCGGTTGAGGGCACTTGTCCGATTAAACCGGCACCCTATGAAGCCCAAATTGATTATTATCGAGATGAAAACAGTGATGAAATATGGGTAGACCCGCCAGCTTGGCGTTCTCGTTGGCGTATAAAGGGCGTATTGCCCGACAATATCTCGGAATATGGTTTACGTTCACTCTATCTTGCGCGATATGCGTGTGGGGATACAGAGATCAGAACTTGGATGCCATTTAATCTGATTGAGGCAGCTTACTACTGCACTAACAAAGAAGATAGACAGACAGTTAGTGATCACTTGCAAGGTATGGTTTATCAATTACAAGAAGAATTAGGAAACAACAAAAATTCAGAAAACGAAGACGACAACGATAGCGAAGACTCGGATGACGAAGGCTCTGATGATGGTACTGATTCGGATGACAAAGACTCAAAAGATGGTACTGACTCGGATGACAACAAAAAGTCAGATGATGACGAAGACTCTCAAGACGGCGAAGATACTAAAGACAGCAAAGCCGAGATTCCTGTCTTCGAGAATCCCTTTACGTCTAAACGTCCAAATTAAATTTTATTGGACAAACAAGGAGTTGGGAATGGATAATTAGGAATAAGGAAAATTATGATTAACGCTAAAGCTTTGGACTCCAAGCCAGTTTTTTGGAGTTCAAAGCTTTAGCTTTGGATTTATTTACGCTAAGGTTTGAAATACATCCCCACCATTTGCGAGTTGAGTGACTTTTATATCTGAAAAAACGATATAATCGCCCCCTTTACCTTGCCGATTTCGCCACTCACGAAAATCGGCATTTTTGACTTTGGTTCCCTTAAAAAAATTTCGTCCACCATAATTTTTGGCGATATCCCAATACCCTAAATGTTGTGGTCCATTGAAATCATAGGAATCACGGACATAAACGCCCACTTCTTCAATATGTATCGCATGACTGCCCTTTGGCATGGGAGTGACAAATCCTTTAATCGCCATTCTCAAAGTTAAGCGTCCCAACGCAGTAAATAAGTCATCTGTGGGGTCCCAAAAAGCATTGCCTACTCTTCTATACTGAATATAATCTTTATCAATCACTGGCATTGCTAGCGAAAAATCGCCATAACTTACTCTTTCATATCCTAATTTACCTTTTTCCTTTAGCATTTTGATGATGACGGGTTGTGCTTTTTCATTTAACCAAATTTTCTGAGCAAACATCTTGTCATAAACACGTTTTACTCGTGGAAATGTCAAAACCCAGTCATCCATTTTAAGCGTCGTTGTATCAGGTATTCCGGCATAAGGATCAGAATTCGCGGGTCTTTCAAACCACTTTTCCAATAATTCCGCCCCGATGTGCCAATGATTAGTCCGCATCACCCGGGAAATTTGTGTAACATCTATTTTGCTCATAAAATTGATTAATTGGGAATTGGGAAAAGTAAAGAGGTTCTATAAAATTATTCCGGCTAAAAAAATGTTTTCGCGGCAAAAGTTTTTGCACACAAAAACTTTTGCCTGAAACACAAAAATAGCCTCAGTTAAGAAAGATTTTTCTTGAAATCAAGAATCAAGCTTTTTGGAAGCATTGTGCGTAACATGAGTGATTTATACTGACTATTCATTATCAACATTCCTCATTCCCAATCCGCTATTTTTTAATAATAAGAGTACCTTGTGCAATATTAGAACGCATAGTCGAAACCATGTTATCTAAATCTAAATCAGCGCCGGCTTTGGTGTAAACCGCACGTAAAGTATATTCACCAACCATTTTAGGTTGTAATGTAAAATCAAATATTCGGTGGCGTGTTTGAGAAACGGGTACGTTTAATTGCCAAGCCTTTGGTTCTTTATGAAATTGCCAAGGTTGCGCTTCATTTTTTGAAGGTGTCACAAACAAATGATGTTTACCAATAAGAAGACTCAGCCAAATATCAATAGGAGCCACGCGTTTAGTTGATTCTACTAGCTCGACAGCCAATCGTTCCCCAACCGCATATTTTGATTTTAAACCGTCAAAAGCTAATTCGCTTAACTCAATTTTGCCGATTTTAAGCATTTGCAATCGCCGTAAAATTTGTGCCACAACATCTTGAAACATTTCCTTGCGTAAAACTTCAGCTTCCGTCCACATAGCTAACATCGCAGTTTCATCAAAACTGTAATCGCGTAATAGGCTTAAACGTTGTTTTTCCAATAATACTGTCCCGTCAGGTTTGTGGACTTCCATGTTCACCCGAACATTCAATTCGATTTCTTCTAGTTTGCCAGAAAACGAAGAGACGGTGAGGACACGATTATCGGCGGTTTCATTATCTAAATGTAAAACGATCTGCGCGGCACTTGCGGTGGGAACCACTTTTACCCCTTCATCCATTAGGCGATATCCTACTTCTAATGCAACTTGATTGGCAGATGTTGATTTAATATGTACCAACGAGAAATCAAAACCGGCTGCTCCTCGCAAATGAAAACCACAACCGCTGAGCAATAAATGAAACAGAAAAAATGAAACATAGCCGGTGAAAAAGAAAAACCGTTTACTGAAAAAAGATTTCATCTGATTACCCTTAGAGTTGTCAGGAGGTAAGAATTTTATTGTTTAAACAATTGTTTTTACTGAATTAAAATTTATTTAAGGACAAGTCTATTGTTAAAGGTAAACTGGTGTTTTTATCTTTCACATAATTGACATTTGTGGTTTTCCTTCAAAGGTAAAATTTTCTAGGTCTGGTTGGAATTTTAAGGTCAAATGAGGGAGTAGGACCAAAAAATCTTCGCACCGTGTAACTTGGTTAACGATAAAAATTGGCCTAATTTTTTTGATAAATCATTGAAATTTATCATAGAATAATTCACTTATTCTTACTAAAAACCATATTATATATTTTAATCAATCTAATGTCTAATCATCATTTCCTAATTTTAAATGTGATATAGTAATCACCCTTAAAAAACCCTTCATTTCGTTCAGTATTAATAATAAAGCACTGAATAGACAACGATTGATGATTTACCACCTGTTAAATTCTATTTAGAGCCCTTGTTGTTCATCAGGTAAGAAAATCCTTTGTCAGAATCAGAAACTTGGTTCCGAGCTTGGCATTTGAGCATTAGCCGAATGGTTTTAACAGGGTTTATTCTGAATTCTATCAGTCCTGATTCAGACCGTCTTTTTTTTAAAAAAATCATCGGAAAATACTTATGACAGCCGCTTATACCATTACACTCACTTTACCAGAACCGATTTATAAACATTTACAGAACCAAGCCAAAATAACCACCCGTTCTTTAGATGAAATTGCTTCTCAAGTTTTTGTGCAAAGTTTACCTCCTCAAGTTGAAGAAGATTTACCCTTTAGTTATCGAATCGAATTGGAGTCAATGGCCCATTTATCTGATGATGTTTTATGGCAAATAGCGCAAAGTACCATGAATCAAGATAAAGTAGCTCTTTATGATACTTTATTAGAACGACATAAAACCGAAAAGCTTACCCTAATAGGTAGAGAATGGCTAACTCAATTACGAGAAGAGGCTGATCAACTCATGTTACGCAAAGCCCATGCTTATGCGATTCTTAAAAATCGGGGGCATCAATTACCCATTTAATGGATGCTATGTTCTTGGAAAAACGCCTACTGGACGTGCAACAGTTACAGCATGACGACTTAACCGAAAACTTTTGGTTAATGCTCGTAAACGATGGGTTATTGTTGGGTGGCATCCACCAAAATAGGAAATGGAATGAGTATTTTGACGCATAAACCATTAGCTAAAAAAGTTGATTTTGATTCAAATAGTTAAGTAACTTCTCATTCCCACTTCCAGTTATTTTTAGTCAATTCCGGTTGGTAATTTCTAATTAAAATTCACTTTATGTAACCAAAATGTGACATTTTTTATCAATGCAACAAAAACGTACTCAAAATGCAACAAAAAATACACTCGAAATGCAACAACCTTTTTATTAGACTATTGCACACTCAAATTGAGACGTTAAATTGGATTCCAAAATTTATTTTGAAATCCAAATGACTACCAATCTGGCCTATAAAAAAATTGGCCAATGTAATAAAAAAGTGATA
>Ga0233403_10000033_pt1 | contig 53379 bp, 38 predicted proteins | sample Na_oxic_1_MG_FD_179866 | JGI IMG/M metagenome (GOLD analysis project Ga0233403, IMG submission 179866) | Seawater microbial communities from Saanich Inlet, British Columbia, Canada - Na_oxic_1_MG | ecosystem: Environmental > Aquatic > Marine > Inlet | place: Canada: British Columbia | collected...
GAATGATCAAGCTGACTAGCGGGGGCTTTGCCGGTAACGGATAAATTACGCGAGTATGTCCGCCAATAGTTTCGACAACTTTGACCGGTTGATTTAAACGTTGAAAATGCGCTTGTACAGCTTTACTAGCTGTGCCAAGTGTTTCGGGTTTTGAAAACTTTTTTTCATCATTAGGTATATCCTGCCGATGATATAAAACGTGTGGAATATGACGAATGTGCTCGGCTCGGATTTGTTCAATAAACCGCAGGGACAAATCATAGTCCTCATTATCTTGATAATCTTCGTTCCAACCGCCAATATCATTTACCACTGTGCGACGATATACCGTCAAATGTTGCACAAAATTTGTCGAGAAAAATAAATCTGGATTCCAATCCGATTTAAAATGTGGATCATAGCGTCGCCCCTCGGCATCTAACTTATCTTCATCGCTATAGATAAGATCAGTGTCAGGATATGTTTGAAGTATTTCGGCAACCTTGTATAAAGCATGGTTAGGGAGTTGATCTAAAGCCCCCATAAGGGCAACAAAGTCGCCACTCGCGGTTTTGATCGCACTATTCAAAATGGTCGCAAGTGTTGAGCCGGCACAGCCCACTAATTTAATACGACTATCCTTGTGAACATATTCGATCACACTTTCCGGTAATTCCCTTTGATAAGCAAGACATAATTCCCAATACGGGTAAACTTGACTACCCACCGATTTAATGGAATGCAAGGTTATTTTATCCACAACCGGCATAAGTATTGAGATAACCGGTTGATATTGCCACTGTTCTATATTTATTGGCATTTGGGCAAAAGTGGTTTGACTTAAAGTATCATATTGCCTAATCCACAACGCATATTCTCTAGTATCATGCCAAGGTGTATAGGGTTGCAAACCGTGGTGTTGCCGACTTTGGAAATAGTTAATTTTCCAAGATTCAAAGCCGTTGAAAATTCTATTGATGTGATCGCGGGCAGTTGGCCCTTTAGATCGGCGTAATAGTTTTAAAATTATCTGGGTAACCAGATTGCCGATTTGCCAAGTAACTGAATTGTAAACCGCCATTATATCTTGTTGCAAACTTTGCGTCCATTGAATCAGTTTGTTAATATCTTGAGTGCGTTTCTCAAGTGCTTGTTGCAAATGGGCAATTTCTTCTTTACATTGAGCTATTTCAGCTTGAGCTGCTTCCAGTTGCTCAGAAAAGTTCTTATCCATTTTTTGACTATCCCGGTTCAAATGTTTATATCTCCACAAATAATTTAATTCTACTTATCAAACGTTTTGGACGGGGTTGCAAACCCCGTCCAGCAAGTAGAACGTTTCGGACGGGGTTGCAAACTCCGTCTAGCAAGTATTTAGTATTTATTCACCATTCACCATTCACCATTCACCATTCACCATTAGTTATAATGTCCCGTATGCGCCTGCCCCCATAATTTTTAACAAATTCTCTTGAATTTTTAAGGCTTGCACTTTAGTATTATAATCCACATCTTTCATCCCATGAAAAAGTAATTCGATATTCAAAGTAGTAAACCAAACCTGACCATGGTTGTCTTTATACAAAACAATCCGGTAGGGTAGATAGGCTGCAAAATCCGGATTATGCTCTAACAGAGAGGCAGTAACAGCTGTGTCAAAAAGCTCAAATATCTCAACAAACGGCAAAGAGTTTTGAGTGTCAGCCTTAAACTCTTTAAATAATGGATAATGAGCAATCAATTTGATATTCAGTTTGTTAGCATACTTTTCCATAGCATGAATGGCTTGTTTTATAGTTACTCCTTTTTCTAGGGGGGTTTTAATAACCATTGCACTAGCAACATCTTTTTTTAATACTTGCTCAACAAAACTGCCAAAAAAGCTAACAAATTCATCATTGAAGGAGCTTGCTACTTGTTGACCTTGAGAGTATAAAAACCATAGCCCCCCTATTAGAAGTAAACCAAAAATAGCCAAGAAATTTTTTATCCACTTCAATGCCAAGCTTATCAAATTGACTTTTGGCCGGTTTTGATAAACAACGGTTGGAAATTGTGAATAACTGTTTTTGTGTAACATAAAAATATGTCCGTTAATTTTAATGTATTTAATAATAGATTTGTCACAATAATAAAAATACACAAAATATTATTATAAAACCGTTTCGATAGAGCCTACCCTTAGCACTATTCTTATATATCCTATAATGGACCAATCATTACTTGAACAAATTCAAACTCCAAACGATCTGCGTAAGTTGCCAGAGCTACAATTACCACAATTAGCGGTTGAGTTACGCAACTTTTTGGTAGAAACTTTAAGCCGTACCGGCGGTCATTTTGCGTCCAATTTAGGAGTTGTTGAACTGACAATTGCTCTTCACTACGTGTTCAACACACCCGAAGATCGCTTAGTTTGGGACGTTGGACACCAAAGTTATTCCCATAAAATCCTCACCGGCAGGCAACAAGCTATGTCCAGCCTGCGTCAGAACGGTGGTATTGCCGGTTTTCCCAAGCGTGATGAAAGTATTTATGACGCTTTTGGCGTGGGACATTCAAGCACTTCTATAAGTGCGGCGTTGGGCTTCGCAATTGCCAATCGCCAATTAAAATTAAAACGAAAAGTTGTAGCAATTATTGGCGATGGTGCTATGACAGCCGGCATGGCATTTGAGGCACTGAATCATGCTGGTGCTCTTGGTGCCAACTTGTTAGTAATTCTTAATGACAACGATATGTCGATTTCTCCCAATGTGGGTGGCTTATCCAATTATTTAGCCGAAATATTATCAAGTCCACTTTATACCTCAGTACGTGAAGGCAGTAAACAAATCTTGAGACGTATACCAACAGTGAGAGAATTGGCACGGCGCACTGAAGAACACATAAAAGGTATGGTGGCTCCGGGGACATTATTTGAGGAATTAGGTTTCAATTATATTGGCCCCATTGATGGACATGATTTACCGATTTTGCTAACTACCTTGAATAATATTAAAGCATTGGAAGGCCCACAGTTTTTGCACGTAAGAACGACAAAAGGCAAAGGTTTTCCTAGTGCTGAAAATGATCCTTGTGTTTATCATGGCGTTAGTGCCTTTGATCCGAAAACTGGTGAAATCATGGCGAAGTCTGCCAATGCCCCAACCTATACTCAAATCTTTAGTGATTGGCTTTGTGATATGGCAGCTATTGATGAACGGTTAATTGGCATTACTCCAGCCATGTGTGAAGGTTCCGGCTTAGTCAATTTCTCCAAGCAATATCCGGACCGTTACTTTGATGTCGGGATTGCTGAACAACATAGTGTCACTTTAGCAGCCGGGCTCGCTTGTGAAGGATTAAAACCAGTGGTAGCAATTTATTCGACCTTTTTACAACGTGCTTATGATCAAATTATACATGATGTCGCCCTGCAAAATTTGCCGGTGTTATTTGCTATAGATCGTGCCGGTTTGGTAGGGGCAGATGGTCCTACCCATTCTGGTAGTTTTGATCTTGCTTATTTACGTTGCATACCTAATATGCTAATCATGGTTCCTGCCAATGAAAATGAATGTCGGCAAATGTTAACTACCGGTTTTAAGCATGATGGGCCGTGTGCAGTGCGTTATCCACGCGCTCATGGGGTGGGCGTACCAGTTATGCCTCAATTGACTACTTTGCCAATAGGTAAAGCTGAATTACTTCGTTCGGGACATAAAGTTGCTTTTCTCGTTTTTGGAACATTATTGACTGTTGTCTTAGAAGCGGCTTCGCTCTTGGATGCCACTGTTGTCAATATGCGTTTTGTTAAACCGCTTGATACTGATATGGTAATAGCGATGGCAAAACAATATAGCTTACTGGTAACTGTGGAAGAAAATGTCATAATGGGTGGGGCTGGCAGTGCGGTAAATGAATGTTTACAAACACCGGTTATACCCATATTGAATTTAGGTTTACCAGATCACTTTCTTGAACATGGCAATACTGCTACGTTGTTGGCAAAGTGTGGCTTAGATACTTCGGGTATTGTCAGCTCGGTTACCAAACGTTTGAATTGTGAATTGTGAATTGTAAATGAATAATCTGCTTGATCGGATTTTTCACGGGGCAAGCGATTCTTTATAATCACGAATTTGAAGTGCGTTTAGTATTAAATACATTTACTAATTTTATAGAAAAATATAGACAAATAACGATAAATATTAGACCGAATAACTCCAAACAACCGTTTGGCCTCGAAGTAGCAATTGGCAATCTTCTGGCTTTGCACTACCAGGTTCACCTTTGACACGCGCAAAAGCTAATCTACCATTACTATAAATAGAATTGATTTGTTTAGTCCATTTGTCTTTCACACGCACGAGTGAGCCTTTACGGAAACCGTCTAATTCGGTGTTGACTTGATATGGCATTCGTCCCTTACCTTTTTGCGGGAGATCATGATAACGCCTTCTAGTTTGTCGGGGCCTGAACTTAATCGTGTAAAAATTATCACGATGATAGGAAACCGCTGTGGTTGAATTTAACGTTGCCACACAAAGAGCATCAACATCATGATCTTTAGGTAAACCTAAATATTTTCTCAACGATGCCGTTTGGTAACCAAACACTTTGAAAACGGGTGCCACTTTTTCTAAAGCTTGGTAAATCAACGATTTACCTTGCATGGTTCTTTGTGCTATTTGGTCTTTCAAACCACTTATACCATTGACATCAAGAGTGATTTTACTTTGATGTACTTTTTTATGACATTGTTGACAAAGTGTTATCAAGTTCTTAATCGTATCTTTACCACTTTGACATTGATGCACTATATGATGTGCTTGAAGTTGAACATTTTTTTTGCCACAAGAGACACATTGATATTTATCCCGCATCAATGTGGCCATCCGAAGATTTTCATCTAAACGGTTTGATTGTTGATACTCAGTCCCCGTCAAATCTGGATTGTTGAGACGAGCAATATCAACTTGCACATCTTCAACGTTGATTCTTTGTATGGCTAAAGGAATTTTACTCACAACCCTTATTACCTCATTGGCATTAGCGTTCACAGAAGGCGGCAAGCGTCCACTGCGCCGACTTTTGGCTCGATTTAAAAATCGTTTGGGACGATACCACAGACGAGCTCGTCTTTGACGACGATTACCACGTCTGGCGGTCATTTTGTCTTTAATATCAGGAGATTAATAATGCCAGACAGTAAAATTTTCCCATTGCCGACATTGCATAAACCGGTGTGATGACTTCCTTTATCAATCCCCAATGTGATGGGTTGCACATTTTCTTCACAATCCCATTGTAGTTGAATGGTAAAGGGACATCGATTGACGATTTTGGCGGCTTGATCGCGCCAAAGTTTCCTCGCCTTTGCTGGTTTACACGGCATTAATGGTTTACCAATTTTATTGATGACGTAGACTAACATAATGTTTTTAGAACCTCCTGTTAGTGAGAGTGAAGTACTCCTTGTGGTTGTTAAATAGGTTTTTTACATCTAACACACTTTCACCTTGAAGTTACCCTTAATGTTAAACCACAGAGCTACCGACTGGAATAATATCAACAGGTGTGATGGCCTATCTAACTTTTGCGACAAGTTCTTGTCGCCCACTGTTAGTTCCATGTCTATGAATAAAATTCTATATTTAGATATATTCTTCTATAGATTTAGGAACTATATCTGTAGAGAAAAATTGATGATAACATATTATCCATTACAAAAACAATAATCTTATAAGCAATAAGTAATAATGAATAAACCAACTGCCATAATGCCGGATATCCAAGGTAGTAAAGACACACGTTGTATTGCAATTGATAAGGTTGGCATTAAAGATATTAAATATCCAGTGCGTGTCAAAGATCGTTCTGGACGTGAACAACACACCATTGCGAATTTCAATATGTATGTGAACTTGCCGCATAATTTCAAAGGTACGCACATGTCGCGGTTTGTGGAAATCCTCAATGAGCATGAGTATGAGATTACTGTAGAATCGTTTAAAAACATGCTTGCAGAAATGACAAAGCGTTTAGAGGCACAAGCCGGGCATATTGAAATGACTTTTACTTACTTTGCCAAAAAATCGGCTCCGGTTTCTGGTGTAATCAGTTTGCTTGATTATGAGGTAACGTTTATCGGTGAAGTTATAGGTGTTGTGCCACCATCAATTACCATAAAAATCATTGTTCCCGTTGCCAGTTTATGTCCGTGTTCTAAAGAAATTTCCAATTATGGAGCCCACAACCAACGTTCTCATGTAACAGTCACCGTGAAAACCAACGGTTTTTTGTGGATAGAGGATATTATTGATTTGGTTGAAACAGAAGCATCCAGCGAACTATATGGGTTACTCAAACGTCCAGATGAGAAATACGTTACTGAACATGCTTATGAAAATCCAAAGTTTGTTGAGGATATAGTACGTGACATTGCTGCCAAGTTGAATGATGATGATCGGGTTGCCACCTATGTTGTTGAGTCAGAAAATTTTGAGTCCATTCATAACCATTCTGCTTATGCCATGATCCAAAGCGACTCATAACTTATAGCCAATTACCAATTAATAAAAACGGTGCCCAATATGCAGGATGACGAAACTTCCACTGTGCTGCCAGTTTTTTTTGAGCATTTTGGAGTGCTTGAGCTTTGGACAAGGTGGGGTTTTGGAGTTGTTGATAAAATTGGGCGATCAATTGCGAAGTAGCGGAATCATCCACAAACCATAAACTCGCTAAGGCACTCCTTGCCCCGGCTTTGATCGCAACGCCTGCTAATCCCAAAGCCGCACGTTCATCACCCACTGCCGTTTGGCAAGCACTTAACGTCAGTAGTTCGACTTTCTCAGTTCTTAATTCACCTAATTTAAACAAATTCTCTAGTCGTTCCATGGTTAATTTGTCATCATAAGTCAGCAAAAAGCTGTCCTTATGATTGCGAACAAATTGACCATGGGAAGAAATGTGGATAATTTCATAAGGTTTTTTTTGCATCGCCAAGTTGATGCTGTTTACTGAAAATGCTTGATCGATAAGTACCGTACTGTTTTTGAAAAAATTGTCGATGGTATTAACTTCTTTAATGACGTTTGGTAAAGGCGGAAATCCTTGGACGGATTTGGATAATCCACTTAACAAAATACTCATATTCTTTCTCGACAAACGTCGCGGTTCCGTAAGGGTTAACCCCGGCGTGGTGGCAAGCGCAAAATGCTCAATTAAAAATGTCTTATCGTTAGCATCATATAAAGCTGCCATTGGTATAGTTTGCAACAGGCTATCAGGTACAATTACAAGGGTATTTATATTGTAGGCGGCGAGTTTGGCTCGCTGTGGTGCAATTAGCCATTGGTAAAGTAGTTTAGCTTGGTTAATAAAACTTCCCTCAATCGTGCTTTGTACATTCCTACTGAATTTCACTACTGTATCCTTAAACACTTTATAGTCCACCGGTATCACCGTTTGATGAATGCCATCGTGTAGGCTAAGCAATAACTCGGCGCGTTCTGGAAGCAAAATTGGATAAAAAACCGCCGTGTGTGGAGTTATATAATCATCAAGGGTTGTAGTCGGGGTTGGTGCTACACACTCATCTTGGAAATAATTTTGTAATTCCGCCGTTTTCAACTTCTCTACAGTGTCTCTGGCTTGACTTAATAATTTGGCTTTTTTTCGTGGGGAAGAAGTTGTGGCGGCAATTTGGAGTAAGACATCAGCCAAGCTGTAATACACCGGACGAATGCGTTCATAAAAAATTTCAAAGGCATTACGTTGTCCAATAATCAATTCGGTGTGGATCGGTTGTAAATAGGCGAGTGCCCGTTGATAAGCTTTTATAGCACCGGCTAAGTTTTGTTGAGTTTGTAGAATATGTCCTTGTTGCCATTCCCAAAAGTATAATAGTTCGGGAATACTTTGCGCGAAAAATATGGCTTTACTAGTCGATTGTAAGGCTTGTGTATAACGCTGTTGACGTTCATAAAGTTGCCCCAAAAAACCATTAGCATAAGATAGCAAGCGTTTATTTTGGTACTGTTTAGCTAGTCGTAACACTTGCGTAAAAATTGGAAATAGAAAATTGGAAATAGAAGTTTGATGATTAATAGAGGATGGGGAATTATTTGGAATCCGCAAGGCGAGTTGTCCCAAGTTGAGTAAAGAAAAAGCTTTGTCATAACTGTCAGGTAATTGTGATACGAGTGCAAAAGCTTTTTCTATTGAAGTTTTGCCATCCACTACGTTGTCCAATTTTAGAAACGCTTGCGCTTGGTTACTTAAAGCTTGTATGAGCAACGCGATATTATCAATACGTATTGCTATTTCTATTACTTCTTGGTAAACAGATAATGCGCTGGCATAATCCTGATCGACAGAAAAAACATTGCCAAAATTATTCAAAAAATTGGCTAAAATCAGTGAATCACCTAAAGTACGTGCTAAGGGTAAATGCGTTTCAAGTTGAGTTCTTGCCGCATCGGGTTGTTGCATAACCAGCAAAAGATCGCCAAGATAACTACGTGCCAGCACCTCCCATGCTGGTATACCGCTTTGCTTGGCAATAGATAACGCTTGTTGAAGAGTAGCATAAGCAGTGGTATAGTTGTTGTTAACTCTTTGATAAGTTCGAGCCAGACGAATGAGTGTATTAAAATGCTGACGGCTCAACGGTTGAGTTTTAGCCAAAGCAGTTTTCCAATGAGAAATGGCTTGGACAAATTCACCGCGTTGGTAAAAGTATTGGCCTTGTTGTAATAAATCAGCCGGGCTCGAGGCTGCTACTACGTTATAAAAAAATGTCAGACTAAGAAGGAATGAAGTGACAAATAGTCTGGACATAAGTCGACTGACAAAAAAATTTGTGAAGGACATATTGAGAATTATGTTTAGAGTGAATAAATGAAAACCTTGAAATAATTTTCCATAGAATCAAAGCTGAGTAGTTACTAATTTTCCAAGCTAACCACTCACTACAGCACTTGAAAAAATCCTTTTTGGTTGACAAAATTTTGTCTGAAAAACCATAATTGACGGTTTCAAACATAGCTGAAGAGGAAATCATTATGAATATTATCAACTCCATATCATTTCGTCTAGCTATTGGGCTGGCATTTGGTATCTCAATACTTGGGGGATGCCAACATTCACCGGCTCCGATAAACTCACCAAACCATGAATCGTCGGAAGCCACCGAAATTAAACCAGCACCAACCCCGAAAGTGGTTAAATTGGCGCTCATGAGTGTGACAAGAGACGAAATCAATTACCAAGCAACTGAACAAGGTAAAATTACCCGGGCGTTTAAATCAGATATTCGTGGATTGCGTGGACTACGTGGTTTACGCGGACTACGCGGACTACGTGGGGCATGTGAACCACTGAAAGACGATTTTGCTTTGCATTTGTTAGTACCAAAACGTACCGGCAAAACCCTTAAGGCTCGTCCTACTTTGTATTGGTGGGTTTCTCAGTCACTGTCAGATGTAGAGGTTACTTTTATCATGGATAAGGTATCTTCCCCGGATGATTTTGAGTTTTCTTCGCCACTCATCAAAAAAGTACTTAAAATGTCGGTTACCAAAGGTATTCAAGCATTACCCTTCGCAAAAATCTTACCCCCTTCGCTGCCGAATTTTGCTCTGGAACCGGATGTTGAATACCAGTGGACTTTGTTGATTGCCTGTCATCCCGATTTTCCGTCGTTGGATATAAAGGCTACCGGCACAATCATGCGCGTTGTACCATCTGCCATTTTGTCCGAAGCCATTGAAACCGCTATTGACAGTGAGTTACCTAACCTCTACGCTAGGTATGGTATTTGGTATGATGCCATACACAAGCTGTCTGTTCAGATTCAAAACCAACCGAAATTACGCCGGGTTCTGGCTATTTTGGCTAGACAAGTTGGTTTGAATAAAGTGGCTGATTACGAATTGCTAATAAGTGATCAGTAAATAATTACCTTATAATTTAAAAATCTCGGAGGTTGAATAAATCAGTAATGAAAAAATTTTTGACCACACTATTTTTGACTCTAACATTTTTGGCAATGGTAACCGGCGTTCATGCTGGGGAAAAAATTAAAATTGGTGCTGCAAGTTCAGCGGGCGAATATACCAATACCATTGTGCCGGCAATCAACAAAGCCTTGAATGAACATGGCTATAGTGCCGAAGCTGTTATTTCAGCCGGTAGCCAAGATAATATCGACAACATTATGGCGGGAGAATTGTTCGTTGCCTTAACCCAACTTGATGTTGCAGCACTTAATATGCGAGCAGAAGTCGATCTTGATGAAACTTTGGTGTTGCTAGGAAATAGAATTGCACCAGAGGCACTTTTTTGTGTTGCCCATAAAGAGGGGAATGTTAAGTCTTATGATGATCTCACGGATTTGTCTAATTTGGAAAATCCCATAAAGATATCTGTGGGCAAGCAAAAAAGTGGGACAGCACGAACTTTTCAGTATCTGATGACACTTGATCCCAATTTGAAAAAGGAAAACTTCAAGTTTTTTCACGGCAATACTCTGGCGGAACTCAATCGTCTTAATTCTGGTCGTCGGGATGTCGTCTGTTTTGTAATTAACCCGAATCTTGACAATGAATTGCTCAAGCATATTATGAATAACAAGCAACTTGTTTTCGTCAACATTGATAATCCAGAATTTGCCAAAGCTAAAATTGGAATATTCCGTATTTACAATATCTTAGATGTTCCAATTTCTAAAAAGGGCTTTTTTAAAAAAGCTGAAACTGTAAAAACACTGGTGACGTGGGTATATCTGATTGGGAATGACAAACAAATTGACGACAAGTTAAAGCGCGTGTTGAACAAAGTTGCGAATAAACCAGATTTATTGCCATCAGATTCTGTAGTTGGCAAAGCAAAGACTATGATTTGCCAGCATCTTCCGAAATTATGCAAAGAATAGTCTTATTTTAATGGCTCATTAAGAGCAATACCTTCGCCAATGCCAAAATTTGTTGTTTCGGGAATGAGGTACGATTTCCCGAAACCTAAATAACGTAAGAGTTTCGGGAAATCCGCTTCGCGCAATGAACGAAACAACTATCTAATTGGCGAAGGTATTGTAAGAGCGTATTATTTTTTGTACTCAAAAGTATTTTTTCACCACCAAATTGAGTACAACGAATTTTTTTAAAACAACTAATTTATCCACTATTCGTTGTGTGTTTTTAAATTCGTTGTACTCATTTCAATTAACTGAAAAATTTTATAAATGAATTATTTACTTCGTGTTTTAATAGCTGGCTTTATTAATGTTAGTATCTGTTTCACTACTTGGGCAGCAACAGTTATTGAACGTACTGAAATGGGCAACACCCAAAAGTTCACCATAACTGAACACCATGCCCGTATACAAGGCTCTGATTCCAATTCGTATACGCAAATGGATTTACAAAAGAGAAAGGTGTATATGGTTAATACCAAGGAAAAGCGCATGGTGGAGATGGATATCATTGGCCAACTACCTAAACCACCACAAGGTATGCCATCTGGGCGCGATTCTCAGCAACCGTATAGACAAGCACCACCTTGGAATTATTCGCAGCGAGGTAGACAACCGCCACCTCGGAGCCAAACAATCAAAGCCGAATTGGTTAAACAAGGTGATGGCCCTACAATTGCGGGCTATCCCACTGTCAGTTATCAACTCAAAGCCGATGGTAAAGTGTGCTTAGAAACTTACCTTTCTAAGAAGGCACTCGAAGTTGCGTACCTCAAAGATTTTGCCAAAGCTATGCTTCAGATGTCTAATTCCCGGAAAAGTGAAGGGATGCAAATGCCACCTTGTTTGAAGGCATATAAGGAAAAAGAGGCTGAATCTATGAAGATTGGAGTTCCCCTGCGGACAGTGATGAAATCCAGCAAAAGAGGTGATAAGGTGATGAATGAAGTGATCAGTATCAAAACCGATGTTAAAATTCCGGCTGACACTTTCGCTTTACCGACTAGCGGCTATAAGTTGATGACTGAACAAGAAATGATAGAGGAAGGGCAAGCTAAAATGAGGGAGCAGATGGAAAAAGCTCGGCAGCAGCGGGGCTATCCCCCACAAAATTGGCGGAATGAAGGTAGACAATATCCCCACATGCCCCCTCGGTAAATTTTGATTCTACCCATCAGGATCAATGCCATTAAGTTAAGCGTTGGAGTCCAAACCTTTAGATTTGGAAGTGTTTGATTCTAAACTGCATAATCCAAATCTGAAGGTTTGGATTCCAATAAATATTCCTTAACTTAATGGCATTGACCCCTCAGGATGGCATAAATTTCCATACCATCTTCAGGTAAATGGGTTTCGCTGTCGCTCTACCCACCCTACATGTCTATCTTCAGTCCAAGAAATCCGATTTTTCCAAAAAATCGGATTTCTTGGTAAATGGTGGGTTTCGCTGTCGCTCTACCCACCCTACATGTCTACATGTGTTAGCCCTTAAATCGATCATGGCATTTAGCAATTTCAAAAGTATCCATTTTAGAATCAAAAGGGCCTGATTTTTGCCTGATACACCAATTGAACTTCCCGATTGGTTTTTGGAAAACCTCAACTTTTCAGTAAATCGACAATATACCCATACAAGTGAAGCCTTCTTTTGTGAAAGTTTTATTTTTCCATTTCTCCAACAGGTATGGAAACGTCATGCCACATTAGAAATTTGGTCGCACCAGTCGTTGATTTATGATGATGACTTATCTGGTGAACCGGATTATTTTATTTCTGCTTGGTGTGATGAGGTAATTGATAAACTGATTAATACCCCTCTCTTAGCTGTTGCAGAAGCTAAAAAGCAAAATTTTGAGGAAGGTTGGGGACAATGTCTTGCGGAAATGATTGCTTGTCAGAAAATCAATCCAGACGAAAATATAACTGTGTATGGCATTGTTTCAACTGGACTTGTTTGGGAATTTGGCAAAGAAAAATATATTTACAAAACATCCCCTTTCCTATTCTATTTCTGATCCGCAAAAAATCTTTGGAAATTTAGATTTTGTTCTAACTGAATGTGAAAAACCGGTTCGGTAAATAAGGCACCTTTGGCAAAATGTTGGGGGCAACCGGATTGCCCCTACATGCCCATTATGGTAGTTGGGGGCAACCATAAAGGATTGCCCCTACATGCCTATTATGGTGGGGGCAATCTACTCGATGAGCCATTTTCAGGATAAATAATGTTTATTAGCTTTAACTGGTGATTTAGCTAGACGTTTAGCTATTGCGAATCCCGCATTGCTAAATCCGCTTGAGGGACAAGCTATTGTTTTAATTGATGAAGTAGAATTGCACTTGCATCCGCAATGGCAAAGAAAGGTTATCCCGGCATTAGAAAACACTTTTCCTAATTGTCAATTTGTGGTTTCTACCCATTCACCACAAGTGATTAGTGAAGTGCAACGACAAGAGCGGAATGTTTATTTTTTGCGTTCAATGGCAGAAGGAATTGTTGCGGAAATCAATCTATAAATATTCCTGATTATAACGGATTTTGGGGAGGGCGAACACGCAGGTTCCCCCCTACGCCAAATATTGTAGGGGCGAACCTATGTGTTCGCCCTTTTAAATCATGGAAAATTCCCATTATTAATGATGTCCCCAAAATCCGTTACAATCAGAAATATTCAGAATAAAAATAAGTTCTTTCTGAGAAGCCAAGTTTCTTGAAGAAACTTGGTTTCTTTTCACTCGATGTTCAAGTTTTTTAGAAAGAAAGTTCACCATCTTAGCTTTGAAATAAATTTAAAAGCTAAAAGCGGGGGTACCAAGGCTTTAAGGGTATGAGTCTGCTTTAGCAGACTTGAGCTTTTAGCTTGGGGATTTATCCCCAAGCCTACAAAAAAACTTGAATACCGAGTTTCAGCGAAAATATTTATATGAAATCTTTAGGAGTCTACGAATTTTACGGTTCCGATAAAGTTTGTCGAGTAGCCCATTACATTTAAACGTAAGTTCTCCGAAAAGAATTAGCTAATTAACTATTAATATCCAAACAAAAAAAGTGGATATTATCAATATCACCTCGGAGCCTTGTTATTCAACGAAGTTATGTATATTACTTATAATAAAAACTATAAAATGAATGACAACTGATAACTGAAATGGCAATACATCAATATAAATATCAAGCCTGTGATGTTGAGGGCAAAACGGTTAACGGACAACTGAGCGCAGAAAGTGAGCAGGAAGTCGTATCAACTTTGCAAGGGCAACAGTTAATACCACTCAAAATTGAGCAACATACTGAAGGTAGCAGCATATTCAAACCGTCAATCAGTAATAGTGATGTTATTGATTTTACTAATGGGTTATGTACTTTGGTTGAAGCACGGGTGCCTTTGGATCGTGCATTGGGGTTGTTGGAGGGTATTACCAGCAAACAAGTGGTGCAAGAAATGATTGAAGATTTGCGCCGTGATGTTAAAGAAGGTAAGAGTTTAGCCGATGCTTTGCAAATGCGTCCCGAAATTTTTTCACGTATGTATGTTAACATGGTACATGCTGGCGAAGAAGGCGGTATTTTAGAACAATTATTACCTAAATTGGCCGATTTTCTGGCGGCTGCCGAGGCAGCCAAGCGTACTATTTTATCTTCGTTAATTTATCCTATTATTCTTGGGGTTGTAGGATTTTTAAGTGTAATCTTATTATTAGTATTCGTTGTGCCTTCATTTTCGACATTGTTTGAGGATATGGGTTCAAGTATTCCGTCATCGGCGGCTTTTTTGTTAGGTTTAAGCGAATGGCTCAAGAGTTATGGATGGACATTAATCGGTGTACCAATCATGCTGTGGTATGGTTGGCGACAATTGGATACCACCCCAGAGCGGCGCTTGCAACGTGATGGTATAATGTTATCTTTGCCAATGTTTGGCGATTTAATCTTACAAGCGGAATCCTCGCGTTTTTGTCGTACTTTGGGGGCATTGTTAGGGGCTGGCATTCCACTATTGAAGGCTTTACATATTGCACGAGGTGTGATGGAAAATCAGGTTCTCGCCACTAGTCTTGCCCAAATTGAGGAAGCCGTGCGTGGTGGAATTAGTTTAGGAAAAGCCTTAATCAATGATGGAATTTTTCCGGTGTTGCTGGCGCAATTAGTAGTTGTGGGTGAAGAATCTGGGCGCACGGCGGCGATTTTAGATAAACTAGCTGAAACTTTTGATGGTCATGTCAAGCAACAAACTTCGCGGTTGGTGGCTTTACTTGAGCCGTTATTGATTTTGGTTTTGGGCATAGTTGTCGGTGCAATAGTTATCACCATGTTATCGGCCATTTTCAGTATTAATGAAGTCAATTATTAAATTAATGGTGAATTATGAATGGTGAATGGTGAATGGGTAAATATTCCGAGCTACTTATATATTAATATAGATTCAGAAAAATGTTTGGGGGCAAACCTCCGAGGTTTTGGAAACCTCGGAGGTTTTTCGTGAAATTATTCTTTACGTCTCGCCTCTGTTGATAATTAGCGGATTCAATTTGAAACGTTATGGAGCTAGTTGCAAACTAGCTCCAGCAAAATATACCCGACATAAAACTTGCCGTCTTAGCGTTTCAGAAATGGAGGACATAATTTTAGGTTAATGGTAACTCATCTAATGGAGGTATGCGGTAGCCACGCCAACGTAACAATGCCCAAGCATAAGCTTTTTTCAACATGAGTTGATCAGCCGCTTGACCTAATTCTCTTAATTCTTGACGTTCATCAAAGACTATTGAATTGATTTCTTGGTTATGTTCCAATAGGGCTAGATGCCGTTGTTGTTGCGTTGTTGAGGCTTGACTATGCGCTATTTTGAGTAATTCTTCAATTGAAAATGTTTGCATAGCCTGTAAGCTCGCTTGTATTTCTAAAGGGGCATTTTCTACCGTTGGAGGTAAATTACCGGAAATGCTTTGAATTGCTAGCGATTCAACAGACTGATGAGTCACTTTTGCTATTCTAGAAAATTGGTAAAATACCTCTTTAGGCAGTTCTATAGTGTTGGGTAAGCATTTCATTAAATACCTCATTCTGAATAAGTCACGAAAAACCTCCAAAGTTTCCAAAACCTCGGAGGAATGGCTTTAATTATCTTTTGCTGGCATATAAAAACCGGTTTTCAATTCGTCTGAATAAACCAAAATTTGAACATGATTAAACTGACTGAAGGATAAACCGACATTCTCGACAACTTAGAGAAAAGGTGGGTTTCGCTGTCGCTCTACCCACCCTACGCTTGCTAAAGCTTGGTTTTCGCTCTCTTTGACTGGTGTTGTTTCCATTTGAACAGAAAGACTTATAAACCATTTATCCGCAACACCGGAAACCGTTGCTGAGAGAATCTTTCCAGAAAATCTGAGTGATTCAGTTAATTTAACCCAACCTAATTTAGGAATTCTTACTCGATTGCCAAGCGCGACGAAGAATCCGGTGTCAACGATAATCATACTTTTTGTCCAATATTTTGCCAACTTCCGCTTTGTAATTCACCGACAAATCCGGTTCAGCTTCAAAACACCCAATAAAATCTGATTTTAGTAGGGCTGTTAACGGATTTTCTAGCCGGTTTGAGACTCTTTCTTGCACTGCTGCGGGTGGTTCGGGAATGTCTTTCAATACCACCGCTGATTCCGGCGACTTTTTTAAGCAGTCCAAAATCCGTTGCCATAGCCATGCTTGCACCACAACCCCATCTGTATGGCCATTGGTATCAATCAGGTAATGTATGTCCATAAGTTATTTTCTCTATTACTTAATCCGGGTAATATTGTTCAAACTGTCTCCATTCATTGAGTCGGCACTGAAATAAAGTTGTTAGAAACCAAGTTTATTTAAGAAACTTGGTTTCTAACATTTATAAAACAGATAGCCCAATTTATAATTGTACCTATTGCCTCAAGAAATCCGATTTTTTAAAAAAATCGGATTTCTGCCGGGTTCAATTATTTGGCAATTTATTCCAACTATCCGGTTGGGTACAATCACCAGTTATCATAGCATTAAAACGAATGCTTTTCTTGAGCAATTGTTCTGTTATGCTATTAATATCCGTGTTTTCATACGGCGAGGCATCAGTAGAAAACAAAATATCACCGCTTTGCTTAGTATGAGGAATAGCAATTAATAGGGCTTCGGCATTCGCTTCTGGGCAAGTACCACCCCCTTTTGCCTTCAGTCCATTAACCGCCTTCAATAGCACATCCAAATCACGAGTAAACGCTTTGATTTTCACGTCGTCGGTGAAGACAACTAAAGCAACAAGGGGCGCATCGTTTGGATCAATCTGGGCAATAAAGTCTTTTAATGCCTTGATTACGCCATTGATTTCCTCTTGCATACTACCAGTCACGTCGATGACAAAGGCAATATCCACTTCGACATCTTCGGGAATGAATATTTTGGTGCGTTGTCTGTCTGTATGCGCCGGATATTCATTCGCAGTTACTTCGGCTTCCGCTGTCAAAAGTAATAGCCCAGCGTCTTTGAGTTCGACATCCAGATTAACCGTAACATGGCTAACAGTGTCGGTACCTTCAATACTCAAATCGGTGAGAGAGCAAGTCATGGTTGGTAATGTACTGGTGTCACACATACCATGATCTGTGTTCACTGATTTGAGTTCAACTCCGCTGGGTAGTGTCGTCACTAATTTTACCCCGGTTGCTGCTGAGGGCGAATAGTGGCTTAGTTCAACATCCACAGTGTAGTGCAAAACACTTTGCATCTGCACCGGATCAGGAGAATCGCTAATGGACACCAAGAGATAGGGTTTAACTTCTTTCCGTGCCTTTTGAATTTCCGTAGGATATTCATTTGAACTAGCTGTTACCGTGCTAACCAATTTTCCGGGTTGCGTATTGCTTACCACAACTTTTACGTTGGCAGTGGCACCGGGGGTTAAATCCGGTAAAGTGCAATTTATGGTGTCAGCATCGCAACTACCACCATCCAGAGCCTCAATAGAAACGATGTTAGCTCCTTCTGGTAACGTATAGTTGAGAACCACATCAGTTGCAGTCTCACTACCGTTGTTGGTAACGGTAATAGTATAAGTAACATTATCACCCAGTTTAACTGGTTCCCAAGAGTCAGGAACGACTTTCACGCTGAGTAAAGATGTACCCCTAACCTTCTGCAAATCAACTGCACATTCTTGTTGACCAACAAAAAAGTATTTTGAATCAAAGCTATAACCATCTTTGTTGGCAGTGAGCGTGTAGTTATTCTCCGGTAATCCGGTGATTTCCCAATAACCGGTTGCATCCGTCACCGCAGTTTTATCACCTGCTTGTATTGTGACACCTTCAATAGGCCCACCAAACTTTTCAACTACTTTGCCAAATACCCTGCAAGAACCGATGGAAATAGTTTTGGAAACTATGTTGTTGGTTTCATTGCATTCGGGGACTTGCTCGTTGGCATCCACAAAAGCGTAGAGTTCCATGTTTCCTTCCGGTAAATCCTTTAACTCTTCTAGCACCACGTCTTTATAGGTACTTGGTTCGATACTATCTACCGTGATAGAACCGATTAACGCGCCACCATCTTTGGGATTACCATTGTAAAACGATACGAGCGTTTCTGGCGACGGTGCAATACCACCATTACCGATTCGCACACTGAAGTTTGCCGACTCACCCGGATAAAATTGCAATTGCGATGCTGTCAAATCCGGTGCAGCTGTTAGTGACAAGTCTGAATCAGGTTGTAAGTTCAGACGGTAAGTATTGTGAACTTGCCAACTATTTTGTTCAACGACTGGCACTGTTCCGTCATCGTTGATGTTGGTAACGTGGTAATTGTACTGATTCCAAATATTGCGGGTATTTACCCAATTGTTGCGTTTGTCTTGATAAACATGAATACCTTTAGTACCAACAACAATAATATCCGCATGATTATCGTTATCTATATCAACAATAACCGGATATTCATAGACAGTTCTACTGGGTTTTGCAATTTGGGACAATATTTGTCCGTCTTTGCCACGATAAACATATAAATAACGTTCATCTCCATAAACCACTTCAGCTTGTTTATCACCATCAAAATCAAATACAGAAGAACCGGTTACCCGTGAGCTAGTATCATGCGTGGCTGCTGTCCACAATATACTACCGTCCGCTTTAAATACAACATATTTTCTTGCTCCAGCTATACCAATTTCCGGTATACCATCACCATCCATATCAGCGACTGTGATGGCACCACCAAAACCTCCACCCGGAAGCGAGGTTGGCCCCCAGATAATCTCACCTGTATGGTTTAGTAAAGATACTTTGCCGCGTGCAACGATAGCAATTTCTGGATATTCATCATCGTTGAAATTGCCAACAGCGGAAATACCATTACCGGCAGCATTATTTTGCCAAAGCCTTTCACCGGTATTTGAATAAGCCGCAGCACCAGCAATGACTTCTGGTTTTCCATCTAAATTAATGTCAGCCACAATTGAAAGAGAGCCTCTTCCTCCACTTCCATTTCCATTAAAGCCATTGCCTTTCCAACGCAACGAACCATCTGCATTCAATACAGTGTTACCAAGAATAATTTCTGGGTGACCATCACCATCTAGATCGGCAATTGATGCGCCACCAGCATCTCCAAGCCCGGAAACTGAAGTTTGCCACTTAAATTCACCAGTGTGTTCAAAAGCAAGTAATTTAGTATTACCTTTTTTGGGTACGATAATCTCAACAAAACCGTCATTATCAATATCAGCAACAGCAATATTGCCTGCCTGACTGGTTCGGTAAGTGCTATCCGATAGAGACCATAATTCGTGACCATCTTTTCCACTTATGGCATACAAAACACCAGCAGGATCAGAGTGGAAAACAATACTAGGAACATCTAATTGGTTGACATTTCCGTCACCATTGGTATCCTCAAGCGGAGCAACAATAGGCACGTTTATCACACTTTTTTTAGTCCATTCCCACTTTAGGACTGGTTCAAAATTGCCAATATCCGGCTCAAACTCACACATACTAGCACTGGAATTGACATTGTTGTCCTCTTTGGCTTCACCAATGCTTTGGTCACTATCAACCATTGCATTTATGGGACTATCACGAAATGTGACTTTACCATTGATCGGCAAATCCACAGCTTGTTCCGCATTAGCTGCCAAACCGGTTGCTGTAGTCAATGAGCCAAGTGTATTATCAACACTGTCATCAAAAAAACCATTAAGGTTAATGTCCTCAAACAATGTAATCAAAGTCGAATCCGCATCTGCCGAACCGATATTGTTTATCGTAACTTGAACATTGCCACTAACTTGCAAATTTTGTAAGTCGGTGGATACATCAGTAGTGGTAACACCCGTGACGACAAGATCAGGTTGTTCTGCAAAACTCACTACCGGTAAAGTACTACCCGCAAGCAATGCCAACGCAACTGCCCCGGCTAAGGTATTGTTGCGTCGCCGTCTTGGAGAATATCCCCTAGTTGTCTCCAGTTTTGCCGGATAATGTTTTTTGAGATATGATCTCATAATTATTTCCTCGTTCAGGATTAATGAAATAACAGAAGTTGCTGATTCTTAGTTGGAACAGCAACTTCGCTTTTTACCAATTAGATAATTATGTTATTAACTTATTGGCATTGTTAGTAGCATTTATGCCTTTTAACATTGGTCTTTATTTGTTAGGCAAACATCATCATGTCCTCCTAACACCACTTAGGATAAAAGGCATATCCCAAGTATTAGTCTTAACCAACGTCTACCTTCAACGCCGTGCTACCATCGGCTCCGGTACTGACTTTATTAAATACCTCCTCTTCAATGGGTTACAGCAAAGCTCCTACCCGCCCTACAAACTTAAAAACAATAATCAACCACGAATTTGCTATCAATGCGTATAATAGGGTCGATTTATTTACATAACACGTTACAAAATTGTCGATTTTTTCTAACATTTCGTGTTACACATATATAAACTACGGCTCAGAGACACAATACTGGGTTTGGAAACTTACCTTATAAAAAAAATATACCCTAAAATTCTGGTGTGTCATCACTTGGGATTGCCTTTAGGAATGCTCATGAAATAATTTCCCGGTTTTGAGTTGTTTCGGGAAATCCGCTCCGCTCCATTCCCGAAACAAAATTGGGACTTATTTCGTGTCCATTCCTTAAGAAAAAAACAAATGCTATCCAATCCATTTTTATAAATCCCGGTTAGCTTAGGCACAAGAATTTGAGCCAAACCCTACATTCATTTCAAAAATCAAAATATATCCAATGACGTTTTGTACTCTACTCACAAGCCCGATCAAATCTTGGTTGAAAAGAATTAATGTGACATTGCCAAACTTCTTAATAATCCCAAAACTCTGGCGAGTGCGTAAAGTAAATCAAATGGGTGTAACATTTCGAGTAAAACTTTTTGTCAGATAGCCTAACTTCCCAAAATTCTGGTGAGGAAAGTAAATCAAATGGGTGTAACATTTCGAGTAAAACTTTTTGTCAGATAGCCTAACTCTATAGATGACCAATAACTACAAGGATTGCATTTTAGAAGGGATTTATAAAAAAAGGATTTTTAGTTTGTAAAAGGGTTACGTGAATTATGGTTGTAACAAACATTATGCAACCCAAGTGTCGCGCTTCAATATTGAGAAAACTCACCAGACGGTATAAAGTCTAATGCCTATTATCGTTTTCGTAATAAATTTGTCTCAATCAAATCCGTTAAAAAATTGTAACTACTCCGGTAATATCCGGCATCTAGTACAACGGATCAGGGGAGTAATCGGATTGGTGTGTGATGTGTCTTGAGTTATGAGCCTGTAGGAGGTTGCCTTTGTTTGATAAGGTGAGCTACAGTCTCGCACCAATCCGTTTACTCCCCTGATCCGTTGTACTAAATGAGACACAAACTGAGTAGTTACAAAATTTGATATATACTCAAACCATGTGAGCCCATTCCTGGGCACTTTCACAATCGTACACTGGTTCGGGGATTCAATGATTTATATGTTGCATGTTACAATGTCACAAGAAATTATATATAAATAATTTAAATATTTGTTTATAAACGGGATTCATAAGGGGGATATTACTAATCTGGCATACCTCTGGTGAAATGTCACAGAGATAAAGAGGTTAATCATCTTAATATATTTGAGCACAAAGATTCTAGTAACTGCTCAGGTAGCGTCTCGTTTAGTACAACGGATCTGGGGATTGAACACCCAGTAATAAGGCGATTTCTGATAAAAAAAATACCGGGCGAACCTACGTGTTCGCCCTTTCATACTTAAACAATTAGCGAATGGTAAATTGTGAATGGTGATTTCTGATAAAAAAATACCGGGCGAACCTACGTGTTCGCTCTTTCATACTTAAACAATTAGCAAATGGTAAATGGTAAATGGTAAATTGGTGAATAAATATTCCTAAGTTACTTGATACAACGGATTTTTCTTGGTAGTCATGAGCCATTCATTTTCACAAAATAAAAAAAATTATAAGATATTATCTTAACCACTATTTATTTAATTATTAACATCAATTATCTATTCATTATTTTTATTTCTATTACTAATATCCATTTTATGTCTGTCTTAAAAAAAATAACCGTAATATTGTTATGCAGCAGTGTGTTGATTGCTTGTACTATACCACCTAAACGTGAACCTCCAATTAGTGCCGAACAATTAGCCAATCGTCAATTGGAAGCTTATGCGCCCCGAATCAATCAACCGCCATCCGGTTTGCCAATTGCTGAATTGCCCCAGCCTCTAGCCCAACCTTTAAAAGAACTCAACCAAATTGGGCAGGTGCCAGCGATAACCACCCTTACGGAAAAAACTCCAAGCGACTTTGAAATCAATTTATCTGATGAAGGGCCGGTTCATTTAGATTTTGAACAATCATCATTACGAAATATTCTCGAACTTATTGCTGATGCTTTGGATATTAGCATGGTGATTGATCCCACTATTGGCGATAAAGTTACGATACGCACAGATAAAGAAAAACCATTAAAAAAGAAAGATTTATGGCCTTTATTACAATTATTGTTAAACGATGCCGGCATCATTATGGAGAAAAAGGGCGGTGTTTATCATCTGAAAAAAACTGCTTCCAAATTACCGGGAACTATCGGTATAGCACCAGAAGCGTTAATTCGTAGTGGTTCATCCGAAGTTTTACAAATTACTCCACTCCGTTATCTTACGGCAGAATCGGCTCAGGCGGCGATTAATCCTTTAATCCAGCCCAAAGGGCGTGTTATTGTTTTGCCTACCCTAAATGTTATTGGCATTACTACCACTCCGCAACGGTTGGAACGAGTTAATAAATTGCTTCGCATTATTGATGCTGATCCCTTTTTACATCGTGGTTTGCGTTTGTTTCGGTTAGTTAATTCTAAAGCCTCGGAAGTACAAGCTGAATTGGATAAGATACTCAAAGCTATCTACGGTAAATCTCCGCCGGCTTATCAGGCAATTGCTTTGGAACGCATCAATGCGATTTTGGTAGTAGCTCCACCGAATAGTGGTTTCAATGAAGTTGCGGTGTGGGTTGAGATTCTGGATGAAAGAAGTGAAGAAAGCAGTGAGCAGGTATTTATTTATAAAGTCAAAAATTTAGAAGCCACTAAACTTGCGTCAACTTTGTCAAATGTTTTTAAAATTGAGGATAAAAAAGCCGCAAAAGAAAAAGAGAAACTAAAAAAACGCGGTGATAAAAAAGCTAAAAAAACCGAAATTCTAAAACCATCTGGCAAAACGAAAGCAATTTCTGCGGAATTGAAAGTTACCATAGTTGCCGATGAAAGTACCAATAGTTTATTGATACGTGCTACTGCGCGTGATTATCTGCAATTACTGGAAACCATTTATGTACTTGATCAAGTACCGAAAGAAGTTTTAATAAATGTCGTGATTGCCGAAGTGGGCCTTACAGAAGCCACCAGATTTGGGATTGATTGGACGGCTTTGTTTCAGAATCGTTCCATTGGCTCAAATTTGGATGTGCCAACTGGCAATTTCCCAGCTAGTGTCAATCCAACTGGAGAAGGTAGTGTGACTAGCGTTGGTGGCCTTTCTGGGTTTTCAATCAATTTTACGAGTAATTTTTTATCGGGTAGTTTGAATGCTTTATTAAATTACGTGGCTTCAAAAAATGATATCAGCATTTTATCGCGCCCATCTATATTAGTTCGTAACAATGAGGACGCTTTAATTAATGTCGGTTCTAACGAGCCATTCTTGAGTGGGGTAAATACGTCGGGGATAAGCAATCAGATGCTATCTAACGATGTGCAGTATAAAGACACTGGCATCACCGTCAAAGTAACTCCACGCATCAATGATGATGGTATAATCAATATGAAAGTAAATACCGAATTGACTCTACTTGGACCACCAAGAACCACTCAACAACTACAATCGTTTGACCAACGCAAGATAGAAACGTTTGTTGTAGTACGTGATAACACAGCGGTAGTTATAGGTGGTTTGATTCAAACCAATAACAAAGACAACAAACAGGGAATACCAATATTGCAGGACTTGCCAATAGTAGGTAGAACTTTGTTTTCTTCAACTGATATAGAAGAGAAACGTACTGAATTGGTACTTATAATTGTGCCCCAAATTGTTAATCCCGAGGCAGACAATCGGCCAATGGTGCGACAGATCATGCAAGATATGCGGGACGTTTCGCAGTTGTTAAATGAGCAATATGTTTTCTTGGAGTGAGTCATTTCTAATTGTGAATTGTGAAATATATAAATTAGTTAACAATAATTTATTATGAATAACCTTATTAGCCACGGTGCAGCTTGGGCTGCTCTTAAAACTCATCAAAAATCGCTACCGGTTCATTTACGTGATTTGTTTGCCAATGATAGCCAACGTTTTCTCACTTTGTCCGTCGAGGCGTGTGGATTATTATTTGATTTTTCTAAAAACCATTTAACTATTGATACGATAACAAAGCTGCTTGATTTGGCGACTGAAGTGGAATTGTCAAATCGGATTGCCAGTATGTTTAGAGGGGATAAAGTTAATAATACTGAACAACGTGCGGCTTTACATATCGCCCTCCGTAATCGTTCTAACCGTCCAATCATGGTAGATGGCAAAGATATTATGCCGGCTGTCAATGCCGTGTTGGCGAAAATGCGGCAGTTTACTGAGTCCGTGCGTAGCGGAAAATGGCGTGGTTATACTGGAAAACCCATTGAATCTATTGTCAATATTGGTATTGGCGGATCGGATTTAGGGCCAGCAATGGTAACAAAGGCACTTACGGCAATCCATCATCCACGCTTACGGAGCTATTTTATTTCTAATGTTGATAGTGCCCATCTGTGCGAAACTTTAGCAGCACTTGATCCAGAAACCACCTTATTTATTGTTGCCTCCAAAACTTTTACCACTCAAGAAACTTTGCTCAATGCGCGTAGCGCACGCCAATGGTTAATAGACAAGTTAGGTAATGAAACTGCTGTGGCTAAACACTTTGTCGCCATTAGCACTGCCACCCCAGAAGTCTCTGAATTTGGGATTGATACCAAAAACATGTTTGAGTTTTGGGATTGGGTGGGCGGACGTTATTCATTGTGGTCTGCGATTGGCTTGCCGATTGCGGTGATGATAGGCATGGATAATTTTGAACAGTTATTGAGTGGTGCCCACGAGTTAGATAAGCATTTTGCAACCGCCCCATGTCGAAAAAATTTACCGGTGTTGATGGGATTAATTGATGTTTGGTATAGTAGTTTCTTGAACGCTCCTAGCCGCGCAATATTGCCTTATGATTATGCCTTAAAATTGTTGCCGGATTATTTACAACAATTGATAATGGAAAGCTTGGGCAAGCGTGTCACCCGGGACGGAAATAATGTTGATTATCCGACATGTCCGATTATTTGGGGGGCACCCGGTAATAATGGTCAACATGCTTTTTATCAGCTCTTGCATCAAGGTACACTTATGGTGCCTACAGATTTTATTATCGCCATTGAGAGCCAATATGATTTACCGGGGCATCAAAATGCGGTATTATCCAATGCATTGGCGCAAACTCATGCCTTAATGATGGGCAGAACAGTTGAAAAAACCAGACAAGTCTTACACCCTGACGCTTTGCCCCAAGTGCCCCATCGTGTGTTTGCGGGCAATCAGCCGAGTAATACATTGGTTTATCAAAAATTGACTCCTCATATACTAGGCGTAATAATTGCTCTTTATGAACACAGAGTCTTTGTACAAAGTGTCTGTTGGGATATTAACCCTTTTGATCAGTGGGGGGTGGAACTTGGTAAACAAGTTGCGAATAAGTTATTGCCAGTTCTAATCAATAGTAGTATTGAGCCTAATATACATGAACAACACGATTCTTCTACTGAGGGTTTGTTGAGATATATTAAAACCCACCGTAGTTAGTTTATAACATTGTTGGATACGATGCGCCCCACACAACGCCTTAAAGGTAAAGATAATTTTAAAAAATGTTTCGGTAATCAACATAAAAACTTTTGATGAATTTCATTCTTCTATCAATTACTGTGAAATCAATGACTTGTATAATTGGTGTAACTGTTTTGATCTTCATCGATTGGTTTTGGATAAAGTATTGATAATCAACATTATAATTATGTTTAAAGCACTTATAAGATCAATTACCCTATTTTTTCTTTTGTTTGTCAACATGGCTCTGTTTACTTGGTGTGTTAACCAGTTTTTGGATCAAGCCCAACCTAAAAAAACGTTGATAAGCCCGGTACAGGCTAAAGTTACACCTCTTACGCCAAAATCGCGAATACTGCGAGAGCCAATTACGCAACGCTCACTAATAAATGAGTTAAAACATACTACTCCTACCCAGCCAGATAAACATGCTAATCAGTTACTCCTGCAATTTCAGTCTCTAAATATCCATCTCAGTAAGGCAGAACGTGTTAAGCTTGAAAACAAGTTGCAGCATTTAAAGATTACTCGTTTTCACTCTGCCAAGATATTCATTGGTGCCGCATTGGCTCAAAACAATATCCCATCCCCACAAACAGCTAAACTACGTGCTCAAAATATTGCGCGGCTTATTTATCACTATACCCAGTCTGTGAAAATGTTTTATCGTCCTTCTATGAAAGATGGGGCGGTGATTGTGGAATTTGTTGAACCATCAAATGCGGGGTGAAAGACATCTTATTTTATTTAAGGACATTGCAACAAATGACTTACATTTTTTGCGGGGTTGCAAACCCTGTCCCGCATCATTTTTTGCTTTGTCCATTACATCTTTAATATGAAGTTACACTCGCCTTGATTTTATTCGCAGCGCACCTATTGTATGAACGATATACATTCTTATTTTTCTATTTTTAAAGGAAATTAACATCATGCCGATTTATGAATACGCTTGTACTGACTGTGATCATAAACTGGAAGTTATACAAAAAATGAGTGATTTACCATTAGAACAATGTCCGGTTTGTGGTAAAAATACTCTGAAAAAACTGATGTCGGCGGCGGCTTTTCATTTGAAGGGTACCGGCTGGTATGAAACCGACTTTTCTGGCAAGAAAAAGCCGGAGGAAAAAGCTGACACTGCAAAAACTGACACTGCAAAAACTGACACTGCAAAAACTGATACCCAGAAAACCGAGACTAAGAAAACTGATACCACAAAAACTGATAACAAAGGTGGTGGCAAAGCCAATACTAATACCACTGCTGCCGCAGCCTAAAAATAATGGTGAATAATGAAAAACGAAAAATCTCAGTGAACGAAAAACCTCTGAGGTTTTGGAAACCTCGGAGATTTAACTCCAAACCGGTATAGTGATTAATACTTTACCATTTCCTCTTTTCCCTTTCCCCTTATTTCAAGGAAAATATTTTCATGCGTAGCCACTATTGTGGACATTTGAATGAATCTTTAATTGATCAATCTGTTGTACTATGCGGTTGGGTGCATCGCCGTCGTGATCATGGGGGTGTGATCTTTATTGATTTACGTGATCGTGAGGGTATAGTTCAAGTTGTGTTCGATCCAAGTGTTGCCGGGGCATTTTCTATCGCGGAACTGGTGCGTAGTGAATATGTGTTACGCATCAAAGGGACAGTGCGTCATCGCCCACAAGGTACTGTAAATCTTGAGTTAGCAACCGGACAAGTTGAAGTTTTAGCCGGGCAGATTGAGATTTTAAATACTGCCGAAACTCCTCCATTCCAATTGGACGAATCTCATGTCGGCGAAGAAATCCGTTTGCGCTATCGTTATATAGATTTGCGCCGTTCAGACATGCAGGCGCGTCTACAATTACGGGCTAAAATTTCTAGGTTATTGCGTAACTTCTTGGATGAGCAGGGATTTTTGGAAATAGAAACGCCCATGCTTACCAAGGCTACTCCCGAAGGTGCCCGCGATTATCTAGTTCCCAGTCGTACTCATACCGGCCAATTTTTTGCCCTGCCCCAGTCGCCGCAATTATTCAAACAGTTACTGATGATGGCCGGGATGGAGCGTTATTATCAAATTGTGCGCTGTTTCCGTGATGAGGATTTACGCGCAGACCGCCAGCCAGAATTTACCCAGTTAGATATCGAAATGTCCTTTATTGATGAATCGATCATTAAGGATGTAATGGAATCTATGGTGCGTAGGTTGTTTAAAGAAATTCTTAACGAAGACTTACCAGAGCCATTTCCAAGTATGAGTTATCAAGAGGCTATGCACCGTTTTGGTACTGATAAACCGGATTTGCGGGTTCCTTTGGAACTCACTGAAGTAAGTGATTTAATGGCTGAGGTTAAGTTTAACGTTTTTGCTAAACCGGCGAAGGCTCAAGATGGGCGAGTGGCTGCCCTTTGTGTGCCCGAAGGCAAAATATTGTCACGTAAACAAATTGATGACTATACCAGTTTTGTAGGGATTTATGGTGCCAAAGGATTAGCCTATATCAAAGTAAATGACATTACCGCTGGACGCAGTGGGTTACAGTCTCCTATTCTTAAGTTTTTGCCCGATGATGCCATTGAAGGTTTATTAGAACGCACTAAGGCTGATAGTGGTAGCATAATTTTCTTTGGTGCTGATAAAGCCAAAATTGTTAATGAGGCATTAGGGGCATTGCGTTTAAAAATCGCGGAAGATCTGAAATTGGTACAATCCGGTTGGAAACCCTTATGGGTGGTGGATTATCCGATGTTTGAGTGGGATGATAAGGAAAATCGTTGGATATCTTTGCATCATCCATTTACGGCTCCAAATGCCCCGGACATTGAAAGCCTTGAAACCGAACCGGGAGTCAGCTTGTCGCGAGCCTATGATATGGTGTTAAATGGCAACGAAATTGGTGGTGGTTCTATCCGTATTCACAGTCCCAAAATGCAAGCGGCGGTATTTCGGGTACTGGGAATTGGCTCTGAAGAAGCGCAGGAAAAATTTGGCTTTTTGCTTGAGGCACTCAAATATGGCTGTCCACCACATGGCGGAATCGCGTTTGGTTTAGATCGTTTAGTAATGCTAATGGCAGGGGCAACTTCTATTCGTGACGTGATTGCTTTTCCGAAAACGCAGACAGCAAGTTGTTTACTGACTTCAGCTCCCTCAGAGGCGAGTCCAACCCAATTGCGTGAGTTGCATATTCGGTTGCGTAATTAGAGTATATAATGGTGAATTATGAATGGTGAATTATGAATTAAGAACAAATCTTGCTGGACGGGGTTTGCAACCCCGTCCGAAACGTTTGATGTTCTTGCCTTTAAGGGTTTGTAATACCAAATGAAACATTTGTTGCCATTATGAAGGTTCACGTTTTAAACGTGACGGACGGGGTTGCAAACCCCGTCCAGCAATAAATCCTTTTTTTTAAATCCTTTTTAAAATGCACTCCTTGTAGTTATTGTGCCGTTTACCACTTGCTAGATGCTCAAATCTGAATTAATTCTCCCCCGTCTTAAAAAACACCACCATGATATAGTACCGCTGGCTTTGCCAACCAATTATCATTATCTAAAAATTGCCAATGATTTAATACAATTGGTTAAAGCTTATGTTGGACACAGTCGGGGAGAGTTAGACGATGCTCTTCGTGCTTATGAGGGTGATAGTTTAGATTATCGTATTATTCGTGGCTTGGCTAATGTACTACAGAGCCGTTGCATTTTTAGTAATGAGTCACTGGTAAATCCCATAGAATTACGAGTGGCACTATTTACTCAAGGGCCGGTTATGGCCAAAAATGACTTATTGACGGCAAAGACTCGCCAGCAAGTGGTAGCAGAAATTGCTCCCAAGTTTAAGCTTACCCCACAACAAGTGGAACAAGCTTTGTTTGCTGATCTGATAGAAGAAAGGATTTTACTTGGCACTGGCTCCATTATGGCACCGGTTGATTTGATTGCCCGCTATAACTTGGAAGTAGCACGGGGCTTGTTGTATTGGGCGCGTGAAGTCGATATTATTGTACGTGACGGTTACAAAGACCTTTTTAAATATATTAAACTTTTTAAGTTGATGCACACCGTTTATCCAATTCCGAGGCCGGGCTACAATATTATTTTACACGGACCAATTTCACCTTTTGTCAAATCGACAATTCGTTATGGACTACAATTTGCCAAATTTTTACCGGCATTATTGTTGTGCCAAACTTGGCGTATGGATGCAGTAGTACAACCTCCACAAACTGACAACCCGTTACATTATACTTTAGATGATAAGACTACTTTACGCAGTCACTTTAAAGCCTCAAATCTGTTTGATAGTAAATTAGAGGCTGATTTTGCGGCTGAATTTGAAGCGAAAATTGGTGGCACTAAACGACAATGGGAGTTAGCGCGAGAGGATGAACTTATAGTTGTCGGAGATACTGTGATGATTCCGGATTTTTCATTGACTCATCGCAAAGATGGACGACGTGCTTTGATTGAAATTATTGGTTTTTGGCACCCTCAGTATTTGCAACGCAAATTGCGAAAAGTACGTCAAGCCGGGAGAAAGGATCTTATTTTGTTAATCTATGAAAGTGCTAATGTTGCAGAAGGCGTGTTTGAAGAAATTTCTGCTGGTGAAGTTTTAACCTTCAAAAACAAACCGGTACTTAAGAAAGTATTGGCTGCGGTGGAAAGATGTGCGGTGAAAAGATAATGGTGAATGGTGAATGGTGAATGGTGAATTAATAATCCTTATGCCATTCATAGTTATCATGCAATCATTAAATCATAGTTCCGGTTTTTTTTTGCAATCTAAGTTTCTTAACTCCGCCAGAAATCCGATTTTTGACCAAAAATCGGATTTCTTTGAAGCTTTAAAAAAATTTTCACGAAGCCAGAAATCCGATTTTTGACCAAAAATCGGATTTCTTTGAGGCTTTAAAAAAATTTTCACGAAGCCAGAAATCCGATTTTTTTCAAAAATCGGATTTCTTTGGAGCTTTAAAAAATGTTAAATAACAATATGTTTGCAGTTTAAGCAAAAACTGTTCCTTTAACTATTGAGATACCATTCATAGTTCAATACCTTCGCCAAAAGCTGAATTTAGTACAACGAATTAAGAAATAAGCGAATTGAGTTATTGGGAAATCGTTGTTATTTAAGGATTTAAAATTCGTTAATTTCTTAATTCGTTGTACTAAAGCAGTAGGATTGGCGAAGGTATTATAATTATAATATAATCATTAAATCATAGTTCCGGTTTTTTAAAATAAATACTCATTTAATAATTTATAATTTATGATTCCCAAAAAATGAAAATTAAATGGTTTTTAATATTGGCTCCGATCCTATTAAGCTTGGTACTCTTGCAGTCTTATTTTTGGGTACCAAGCTATGAAACCCAAACAAAGGGTAATCCGGAACGAGTGTGGAAGTTTATTGAAGCGTCTATTGGAGATGCCAAACTTTTGAATCCGATTCTCCAAGCTGATTCGGCAAGTAGTCGGATCACGGGAATTGTCTTTGAAGGTTTATTGGACTATGACGAAAATTTGAATCGGCGTGGTCGTCTTGCCCAAGATTGGACTATAACAGAGACCATTTATCTTATTGTTAATTCTGAAGCGTATTTTCCCGATGGTACACGCGCATGTCCGGAAATAATGGAAAAACGAATAAAATCGGCAATTGAGGATGGTACTTTGGCAGAGTTGCAAGAATTAGTGACAGATATTCAATTACTTGCCCCAGAACAGCGTTCCGTAAAAACTTTTATATCCCAGAAGTCGGGGCAACGAATTCCAGTGACGGTAAATATCCAGATTCCGGCACGGTTAAAGTTTTCTCTGCGGCGTGTTGAGCAAAATTTTCTTGCCAAACTTGAGCCCATTATTGGCCTCGATTATGAGAAAAACACAGAAATAGATAAATGGATTGAGGTATCTCCCGCCAACCAACGTGCTTCGCTGCAACCCCGCTTTGCCGAATTCCTACCGGTTTGTGAACATAACCCGGTTATTCTTTTCAACCTACGCAAGGGAATACGCTTCCATGATGGTCATGAATTTGATGCCGGCGATGTCAAGTTTACTTACGAGGCGATAATGGATCCCAAAAACCTTTCGCCGCGAACTTCGGATTTTGAACCTATTAAGAAAGTAGAAATTGTCGATCCGTTTGCGGTGCGTGTCGTCTACAAGCGACTATTTTCGCCAGCTATCAATGCTTGGGGAATTGGAATGTTGCCAGAACATCTACTCAATGAGGAGGTTATATTGCGAGAGATGGATAAGCGTAGTCTTTCAAAACAAGCCCGGGTGGATTTTGGGATGCGTGATAGCAAGTTCAATCGTCATCCCATTGGGGTTGGCCCATTTCGTTTTGTAAAGTGGCAAAGTGATGAACTTATTCATTTGAGGCGTAATGATGATTACTGGGAAGGCCCACCACGCTATAAAGAATATTATTACCGCATAATCCCGGATTCAGTGACTAGAGAAGTCGAGTTTCGTACTGGAGCAATAGATACCTACAGCCCGGAACCCCACCAAGTAGCCCGTTATAAAACAGATAAAACGTATCAGTCGTTTTCTAGTCTCAGTTTCGCTTACACTTATATTGGATATAATCACCGCCGGGCACTGTTTGCGGATAAACGGGTACGGCAAGCTCTTGGAATGGCGATTAATGTAGACGAAATTATTAAGTACATTCTTTACGGAGAAGGTGAGCGAACAACTGGCCCTTATCCGAAAAACACTCAATGGTATGATCATACGGTAGCCCCGCTACCTTATGCACCAAAGGAAGCGCAGCGTATTCTCGAACAGCTAGGCTGGCAAAAAAATGCGGATGGCTGGCTTGAAAAAGACGGGAAAATTTTTGAATTCAACCTTATTACCAATAATGGAAATTTACAACGTAAGGCTATTATGACCATTGCCCAAAATGGTTGGCTCAAACTTGGTATCAAGTGCAATACCCAACTATTTGAATGGGCCGTATTTCTTAAAGATTTTGTCAATCCCGGTGAATTTGATGCTGTGGTTCTCGGTTGGAGCATGGGATTAGACCCGGATCTTTTCCAAATATGGCACTCAAGTCAGTCTGGACTTAACCAACTCAACTTTATTGGTTATCAAAATCCAAAAGTTGACCAACTTATGGTGCAAATTCGTCAGGAATACGACTTTGACAACCAACAAAAACTTACCCACAAGTTGCACCGTCTTATTGCCGACGATCAGCCTTATACATTCCTTTATACACCTTTAAGTAATATTGTAGTTGATAAAAAAGTCGTGATGGTTACAGACGACGGTTCATACTCAAAAATTGAACCCACCAAAAGTGGCAATATATTCTTTCACTTCAATCGGTGGCAAAAATTGGAATTTACTCCGGAATTTTAAAAAAATAAATTCTTTGGTGCTGAACGGGGTTTGCAACCCACTGCTATTAAGTTAAGCCTTGGAATCCAAACCTTTAGATTTGGAAGTAACGCCTTGGAATCCAAACCTTTAGATTTGGAAGTAACACCTTGGAATCCAAACCTTTAGATTTGGAAGTCTTGGAATCCAAACCTTCAGATTTGGAACTTGGAGTCCAAACCTTTAGATTTGGAACTTGGAGTCCAAACCTTTAGATTTGGAACTTGGAGTCCAAGAAATTCCAAATCTGAAGGTTTGGATTCCAACAAATTCCAAATCTGAAGGTTTGGATTCCAATAAATGTTCCGAGACAATATGGCATTGGGTTTGCGGCCCCGTCCAGCAAAAATTATTTACCTAAAAAACTATACTTAATTCACCATTCACCATTCACCATTCACCATTAATTTATGTGGGCTTACATTTTCCGTAATTTATTACAACGCTGTGTGTTGCTAGTTATTGTTTCTATACTAGCACATTCAATAGTCCATCTGGCACCGGGGGAACCAAGTGAAGTTGATCCCTCTAATCCTCGAATGCAGCCGGAAGACATTGCTAAAATACGCGCCGCTTTTCACCTTGATGAACCCTTATATCGCCAATACGCTTATTGGATGCGGGATTTGTTTAGTGGAGAATTGAAATCTTTCAAGGATAGCCAACCGGTATTACCTAAAATTTGGGAACGATTTCTTAATTCATTGCCATTATTTATTTGCGCCACTTTGATTGTATGGACACTATCTTTTCCAACTGGAATTAAGGCGGCTATTCAACGAGGTTCAATTTATGATCGTGGCACAACCTTTATAGCTTATACTTTGATTTCAATACCCGGTTTTTTTCTATCTTATCTTATGATTTTATGGGTGGTGAATATGTTCGGGGTGCCGGTTATTGGTATGCGGACTTTTGGGATGGAGGATGCTCATCCCATTTTTCAAGGCATGGATCGTATTTGGCATCTCGTTGTCCCTTCCCTTATGTCAGCCCTTGGCGGAATTGCAGTGCTGTCCCGTTATGTGCGTTCCCAAATGTTGGAAGTAATTGGACAAGATTACGTGCGGACAGCACGAGCAAAGGGACTTGATGAAGACACCGTGATTTATCATCATGCACTACGCAACGCGCTGTTACCTTTTATTACTCTATTTGGGTTTTTACTGCCGGGCTTAATTGGCGGCTCGGTTATCTTTGAATATATTTTTGCATGGCCCGGCTTAGGGCGACTTGGTTATGATGCAATCTTGTCTAGGGATTTTCCAGTGATTTTAACCATAAATTTTATTGCCGCCGCCTTAACATTGGCCGGTACTTTTTTATCGGATATTCTTTATGCCGTAGCTGATCCACGAATTCGCTTGGAGTGATAAATGGAAGAACAAATCCTTATGGATGAAAAAAATAATTTACCGGCTAAACTTGTCTTATCAGAAACACCATTTGGCGAATTTTGGCGAATTTTTCAAAAAGACAAGTTAGCTTTGTTAGGTTTGGTGACTCTATTTTTGCTCATTATTGCCGCCCTTGCCAGTAAAGCTCTGACAGAATGGACAGTAGTATTTGATCCAGCAACAGTGCGATTAGTAGATAAATTTTTGCCGCCGTTATCGTATGCCTCTGAACTTCTCCCAGTCGAAGATATTCCCCGGTTTGGAATTTATCTACTCGGCACCGATGAGTTAGGGCGTGATGTCTTTGCAAGAATGCTCCAAGGTTCTTTTGTGTCACTTTCCATTGGTTTCGTGGCAGTTGGCATCTCAACTTTTATTGGCATTTTGCTTGGTGGGTTGGCTGGTTTTTATGGTAATGTTCGCTTTTTATTCATTTCGGTGGATACTCTCATCATGCGCTTTACCGATGTTATGTTGTGCTTTCCAACCTTTTTTTTGATACTTACCGTAGTGGCTCTGCTACCACCAAGCATATATAACATCATGATTATAATAGGAATAACCAGTTGGATGGGAACTACTCGGTTTGTGCGGGCTGAATTTTTGGCATTGCGCGAACAAGATTTTGTGGTAGCTGCTAAAGCACTCGGATTGCCGGCATGGCGAATTATTTTTTTACACATGGTACCTAATGCGATTGCCCCGGTGTTAGTGTCAGCTATCATTGGGGTGGCTTCCGCCATTCTAACAGAATCGGCTTTGAGTTTTTTAGGCTTTGGGGTACAGCCACCTTATGCCACTTGGGGTAATATTCTTGCCGATGGTAAAAACTTCATTTTCGATGCACCGTGGCTCTTCTTTATTCCGGGTGTCGCTATTCTGGTTATCGTGTTGGCTTTTAACCTCGTAGGGGAAGGAATGCGCGAAGCCCTTAATCCCAAGTTGCGGAGACGCTAAAAAATGCAAGCGAAAACTGATTGTGTACTTGAAGTCAATAATCTTCACGTTTCCTTCTTCACGGATAGAGGCAAATTACGGGTTGTGCAAAATGTCGCTTTTAACATCTGTGCCGGGGAAACTGTAGCATTAGTAGGTGAATCTGGTTGTGGTAAGTCGGTAACCGCCCTAGCTATTATGGGACTTATTGAAGAGCCCGGTATTATTACCGGTGGGCAAATTCGCCTTAAAGGACAGGAATTGGTAGGGCTTCCACTCGCAAAATACCAACAAATCCGAGGGCATCGTATTGGGATGATTTTTCAAGAGCCAATGACTTCCCTCAACCCAGTTTTTAAAATTGGTACTCAAATTGGTGAAGTTCTGGTTCATCATTCTAAAATGACTGAACGCGAAGCACGCCCGGAAGTTCTTCGTTTATTAAAAAAGGTGGGAATTTCCTCACCACACCGCCGAATTGATCAATATCCTCATGAATTATCTGGCGGGATGAAACAACGAGTAATGATTGCTATAGCTCTCGCCTGCCAACCCGATATCCTCATCGCCGACGAGCCAACAACTGCCTTGGATGTAACAATACAGGCGCAAATTTTGCGCCTTCTCAAACAACTCCAAGATGATATGGGCATGGCTATCCTATTGATTACTCATAATCTAGGAGTGGTAGCGCATTTTGCTAACCGTGTTGTAGTTATGTATGCCGGAGAAATTGCGGAACATACTGATGTGCGTACTTTGTTCCACAAACCCCAGCATCCATATACACAAGCGTTACTGAAAGCACTCCCAATTCCGGGACACGAGCGGCTAGTTCCTATCCAAGGCACCGTACCCATGCCGCTTGAGTATCCTTCTGGCTGTCGTTTTTGTACCCGTTGCCCAGCCGTAATGAAATGCTGTCCCCAAAAAAGCCCTAGCTTGCAAAAAATTGAGCCGTGCCATTATGTTGCCTGTTGGCTTTACCAAATGAAAAACGCACCATGAAAAATGCACCAACCCCACCACTTCTATCAGTCAGAAATTTAAAAAAGTATTTTCCTATCAGCAGTGGATTCTTTTCACAAGTTTCGTCTTGGGTAAAAGCTGTCGATGATATTTCTTTCGACATCGATGCCGGGGAAACTCTTGGCTTGGTTGGCGAATCCGGATGTGGAAAGACAACTGCTGGCCGTGTTTTACTCCGCTTACTTGAACCCACTGATGGAACTATTCATTTTGAAGGCAATAATCTTTTAAAAATGGGTAGTGCCGAACTGCGCCGTAGGCGATGTCAAATGCAAATTATTTTTCAGGATCCATATAGCTCACTGAATCCACGCATGACAGTGGGTAATATTGTCGGCGAAGCACTTAAGGTTCATGGAATTGCGACGGGAATAGAGTTAGAACAACGTATTGGAAAACTTCTTGATCGAGTAGGGCTTTCTCCATCATATCGCTCAAGATATCCACATGAATTTTCTGGGGGACAACGGCAACGCATTGGTATTGCGCGGGCATTAGCACTCCATCCCAAGTTTATTGTCTGCGATGAAGCGGTATCGGCACTTGATGTTTCTATTCAGGCACAAATTATCAATCTTTTGTGTGATCTTCAAACCGAATTTAACTTAGCGTATTTGTTTATTTCGCATGATCTCAATGTGGTACAACATATTGCCAAACGGGTTGCTGTGATGTATGTGGGAAAAATAGTAGAAATAGCTCCAGCAAAAACACTCTTTAACTCGCCAAAACATCCCTATACGCAAGCCCTTATCGCCGCCAATCCGATTCCAAACCCTTCAATTAAACACGAGGCAAAACTTCTGGAAGGCGATGTTCCTTCACCAGTAAATCCTCCAGCCGGTTGTCGTTTCCACAGTCGTTGTGCCAATGCGATGGAAAAATGCAAGAATCTTGAGCCTCCACTGACTGAATTTGGTAAAGGCGAAGCAAAACAATTGGTTTGGTGCCATTTGCATACTTCTTCAAACTAACTACAAGGATTGCTTATAAGGGATTTACAAGCAACTACAAGGATTGTTTATAAGAAAGGATAATAAAACCTGATTGTAACGGATTTTGGGGAAGGCTTAAAAATTGGGAGTTTGACGAGATTTTGTGGAACCCAAATTGTCAGGAGAAATCTTTTGAAAAAAATAGGATTTCTTGATCCCCCTAGCCTCCCCAAAATCCGTTACAATCTGAAGTTTTTCATCTATGTATCTAAACAAATCTTGATCATCAAAACCACTGTCAAGAATGTGAGTAATTAAGACGAAGGGTTGTTCTTGCTTGAAAGCAAGACTGGTTTTTTGTAGTTGTCGTACCGATGATACATTTATGTAGCTATTCGTTTCTACTAACTCTTTCATTAATTCAGCACGGTCAGGATCTTCAGATTTTTGTAAAGTACCCTTGTGATAAAGTTCGAGTTCTTTTTGGCTAATAAACTGAGGTTCTCGGTTGCTATAAACTTTGGTGTCAACTAGGTGTAATCGCTTATTATCATCAATCGCAACAGTATTAAACGTATAATAACCGTTAACAACATTTTTATCTAAATCTAGAACTTTTCCAAGGTTCTCCAGTTCTTTTGAATACTCTTTACTAATATCACAAGGATCGCTCCTAAGAGTTATCTGTGTTTGGCAAGACTAGATTTCGACACTATTATCAGCCCCGCCTTAGAAATTTTTTCATTATCTAAAATTGATTTGAGAGAACCATCTAAAAGGCTTTTGTAACGATTATATTCTTTTTTATCTTCGGCAATTGATCACCCACGTATTGTCTTTTTTTCCATGATTTTTGGTATCATTGGTTCTATATTTTCAATTATGCGTTTGTCTTTAAAAAACGACAATAACCCACTAACGTAAAATGTTAAGTTCATTATTTTGGTTCTTGATGAGAAATTAGTTTGCCAACTCGTAATGGTGGTTGTGCGTTGACTTTTCAATAGTACCAAAGTGCCAAAATATGATAACATATTGAATAACCTATTTTTAGATTATCTTTTCTCCGGAGTTTTCAGTAAGATCAGTGAATGGAGACTATAATATTCTTTTTGATGATAGATTTGCCGAAAAGTGTGCATGACTTCGCTTAATACCTTTTTTTGGCCTTCGAGCATTAAGGCTTCACGCATGACCGTGTAATGTAAGGCCGGATCGCAGGGGCCAGTTGTGTTAAATTCGCGCATATTTTTGTCCGGATAATTTGGGTTAATTTCAAACGTTTTGGACCGGGTTGCAAACACCAAACAGCAAATTTCCATAGTTCCATAGGTTTCACCTATGGCTATTTACGTTTGACACCAAAGGGGTTATGAATTTGCGTTGATGTGCTAACCCCAAAGGGGTTAAATGTGAATAGCCACCGATGAAATCGGTGGAACATAAATCGGGATGAAAAATTATATTATTACCGAACAGTTTGAGCAATCTTTTCTGCTTCGGTTAATTTCAGTTCGTCTGGTACTCGAACACGGCTCGGTTGTTCAAATTTGGTCGGAATAATATAGGTATGTATCCGTTTTCCTTGAATCAGTTCCGAGGAAAACAGTTCGTCTTTATCGGTGTGCAAGTTACTAAAAACCACATAATACCCTTCCGAAATTCTTTCTGATTTCAGATATTCTGCCAATTGTCCTTTGCCTCTTTTAAAATAGGTGCTATCGGAATAAACTTTGGTTTCAATGATGTCTGAGCGGCTTTGGTAGCGGATCAGAATATCGGTTCTCCCTCGTCCAGAAGGCACTTCCACATAAGTTTGTCCACCAAGACGCTGAATAAAGAAATTAATAAAACCGTCAAGGGAATAGTGCCAAGCGGCTTCCTTAAGATGTTCGGTATCAAAAGCCCGAAAACCGCGTCTACGAATGTATGCCCGGTATTCTTGCAGCAATTCATTGATGTTTAATTCACCCGCCGGGGTTAGATATTGGTTTACCGTCTCAACCGGCGAATTGATATAATATTGGGTTTCTCCGTTTATCAACGGGCGGAATGCGTTTATCAAGCGTTTGGCATATAACGGAACCAGAATATCCACAGAACCGTTCTTCTTGTCAACAACCCCGTTCGCATAGAGCCAAGCAATATCTGGATCATCAACCGTAAAGGGCAGCGGCTCTTCGTTGAAAAGCAATCTCAACATGAACGCTCTTTTTTGCCGAGCTTTTTGAACGATATTGATGATATTTTTATCAAACCGTTCCGTTAGAAAATGCTGTTGTGCTTGATAATAGTGTTCCATCAAAACCGGTTGATGCCGATTAGTCACTAATTTTTCCACCAGATAAGAACACAAAGCACAAACCAGTCCCGGTTGTCCGTTGGTATTCTCATGGATGGCTTTTATAACTGCTTTCTCAAACGGTTGCCCTGATTCGATAACGTATTGTTCAATCAGCAAAGTAACTTCTTCAAAGGTAAAGTAGGGAATCTGTAATTCTTCGGCAATGTTAAATGGCGAAGCCGAGGAAACGACTAATTCGGCAAGAGTGCTTACTCCTACTAAGATCAGTGAATGGAGACTATAATATTCTTTTTGATGATAGATTTGCCGAAAAGTGTGCATGACTTCGCTTAATACACAGTCCGGGATACCTTCAAATTCATCAATCGCTAGGACAAGGGGTTTAGACTGAACTGAAGTTTTTTCCAAAAAATGCTCCAAGCTAATTGAGTTATGGATGACGAGTTCAGATTGAGTCTTATGTTTGGAAAATCCACGGTGAAGTTTATGGTTTAATTCTTGATAAAATTCCTCTTTTGAGACGGTTTTTAGAGTTTCAAAACTGATCCAGACCGTTGTAAAGTCTTTCTCAAGCTCGTTCAGCAGCAATTTGAAAAAGGTAGTTTTGCCGGCTTGTCTTGGCGCAAACAGGGTAAAAAAGCGGCCCTTATTTACCTTTTTTTGGCCTTCGAGCATTAAGGCTTCACGCATGACCGTGTAATGTAAGGCCGGATCGCAGGGGCCAGTTGTGTTAAATTCGCGCATATTTTTGTCCGGATAATTTGGGTTAATTTCAAACGTTTTGGACGGGGTTGCAAACACCAAACAGCAAATTTCCATAGTTCCATAGGTTTCACCTATGGCTATTTACGTTTTACCCCGTTGGGGTTAGAAATTTTCAAAGATGTACCAACCCCTTCGGTGTAAAATGTGAATAGCCACCGATTCCATCTGTGTAACATAAATCGGGATGAAAAATTATATTATTACCGAACAGTTTGAGCAATCTTTTCCGCTTCGGTTAGTTTCAGTTCGTCTGGCACTCGAACACGGCTAGGCTGTTCAAATTTGGTCGGAATAATATAGGTATATATCCGTTTTTCTTGAATCAGTTCTGAGGAAAACAGTTCGTCTTTATCGGTGTGCAAGTTACTAAAAACCACATAATACCCTTCCGAAATTCTTTCTGATTTCAGATATTCTGCCAATTGTCCTTTGCCTTGCTTAAAATAGTAATTATTAACAAACCGTTTAGTTTCAACAACGTATTTATGGTGTTTGTAGAGAATGAGTATATCTGTCCGCCCTCTACCGGTTGGCACTTCGATAAACGTTTGTCCTCCGAGACACTGAATAAAGAAATTAATAAAACCGTCAAGGGAATAGTGCCAAGCGGCTTCCTTAAGATGTTCGGTATCAAAAGCCCGAAAACCGCGTCTACGAATGTATGCCCGGTATTCTTTCAGCAATTCATTGATGTTTAATTCACCCGCCGGGGTTAGATATTGGTTGAGTGTCTCATTAGGCGAGTTAATATAATACTGGGTTTCTCCATTTATCGACGGGCGAAACGCGGTAATCAGTACCTTTTTATAAAGCGGAACCAGTATGTCTGTATCTCCGTTTTTTTTGTCAATAACACCGTTGGCATATAGCCATGCGATATCTGGATCGTAAATTGAAAATGGCAGCGGCTCTTCGTTGAAAAGCAGTCTCAACATGAACGCTCTTTTTTGCCGGGCTTTTTGAACAATATTGATGATATTTTTATCAAACCGTTCGGTTAGAAAATACTGTTGTGTTTGATAATAGTGTTCCATCAAAACCGGTTGGTGCCGATTAGTCACTAATTTTTCCACCAGATAAGAACACAAAGCACAAACCAGTCCCGGTTGTCCGTTGGTATTCTCATAGATGGCTTTTATAACCGCTTTCTCAAACGGTTGCCCCGATTCGATAACGTATTGTTCAATCAGCAAAGTAACTTCTTCAAAGGTAAAGTAGGGAATCTGTAATTCTTCGGCAATGTTAAATGGCGAAGCCGAGGAAACGACTAATTCGGCAAGAGTGCTTACTCCTACTAAGATCAGTGAATGGAGACTATAATATTCTTTTTGATGATAGATTTGCCGAAAAGTGTGCATGACTTCGCTTAATACACAGTCCGGGATACCTTCAAATTCATCAATCGCTAGGACAAGGGGTTTAGACTGAACTGAAGTTTTTTCCAAAAAATGCTCCAAGCTAATTGAGTTATGGATGACGAGTTCAGATTGAGTCTTATGTTTGGAAAATCCACGGTGAAGTTTATGGTTTAATTCTTGATAAAATTCCTCTTTTGAGACGGTTTTTAGAGTTTCAAAACTGATCCAGACCGTTGTAAAGTCTTTCTCAAGCTCGTTCAGCAGCAATTTGAAAAAGGTAGTTTTGCCGGCTTGTCTTGGCGCAAACAGGGTAAAAAAGCGGCCCTTATTTACCTTTTTTTGGCCTTCGAGCATTAAGGCTTCACGCATGACCGTGTAATGTAAGGCCGGATCGCAGGGGCCAGTTGTGTTAAATTCGCGCATATTATTTTTTTGTCAATGTAGGGTGGGTAACATCTTTTTGTTGCCCACCATAGTAGACCGAAGTCGGGTTACGTTTTTTTGCGGTGCAAAAAAATCTAACCCGACCTACATGGCTTATTCTATAAAAGAAATCCGATTTTTTCAAAAAATCGGATTTCTTTAGCGCTTTGGACTCCAAAGACATTAAAATTAGGCAACTATTAACCATTAACCATTAAACCAAAGCCCGGCTCGATCTATATAAATCTTTCCAGCCACTTCGCTCTTTAACCACAGTTTCTAAATATTCTCGCCACACAATATTATCTTGTACCGGATCTTTTACGACAGCACCAACTAAACTGGAAGCTAAATCCGGGGCTTTTATGACACCATCCCCAAAATGAGCAGCTAAACTAAGGCTATTGCTGATAACTGAAATGGCTTCGGCTGTGCTTAAGGTGCTAGTGGGGGATTTAAGTTTAGCTTTGCCATTTTCGGTAACACCATTGCGTAACTCTCTGAAAATAGTGACAACGCGACGAATTTCAGCCAACGCTGGTGGCTCTGCCGGTAATTCAAGGGCACGCCCTAAATCTTTGACGCGCCGTTCCACAATTTCTACCTCTTCATCCAAACTTGCCGGCAACGGTAGTATGACAGTATTGAAACGCCGTTTCAAAGCACTGGATAATTCATTCACACCTTTGTCACGATTATTGGCAGTGGCAATGATGTTAAAACCCTTTTGGGCTTGAATTTCTTCATTCAATTCCGCAATCGGCAATATTTTTTCGGAAAGCACGGTGATTAAAGTATCTTGCACATCGGCCGGAATACGAGTTAATTCCTCCACTCGCACCATTTTACCTATTTCCATACCGCGCATCAATGGACTTGGAACCACAGCATCCATTGAAGGGCCTTCCGATAACAAACGCGCATAATTCCAGCCATAACGAATCGCCTCTTCACTCGTGCCAGCCGTGCCTTGAATAAGTAAAGTTGAATCTCCACAAACCGCAGCAGTTAAATGTTCCGATACCCATGATTTCGCGGTTCCCGGTAACCCAAATAACAATAACGCCCGATCCGTCGTGAGTGTAGCAACCGCAATTTCAATTAAGCGCTTATTTCCGATATATTTGGGACTAACAACAAAACCATTTTCTAATTTTCCCCCCAACAAATACGTGGCAACTGCCCACGGCGATAAAGTCCAATTGGGTGGACGATAGCGATTATCAACTTGTTTCAGTGCCTCCAATTCTTCGGCAAATTGATATTCAGCATGTTCTCGTAACACGGTACTCATCAGTTAAACTCCTTAATCATTTGCGAACGAAAACGGTAAATTCTAACAAAATCTTCAGTGCCAAAATGCTCTGCTGCCAATTGAGATATGCTCTCATAACAATTTGGTGCAAGTACTACCGCAAGTGAGGTAAGGGTAGAATTTCTATAAGAATCATGTTTGTTGTGTTTTAACAATTGCGGCAAAATGGCAATTAATCTCTGCGACAAGTTTAGCGACATACGTCCCGGAAATAAACCAACTATTTGATTCATTTGAAACCACGTCGGGCTCTTATGACTTTTTAGATATTCTTGCAAAAGGCGTTCTCGTTCCACATTTGGCAACGCTTCAGCTAACTGACTTAAAGTATTGAGAAAATCTTTTGCCTTACTTTTCTTTACCAGCGTGATAGCCAGTAAATTATCTCTATGGATTTTAGTCGCGGTGATTAGCGTATCATAGAGCATGTCAGCAAAATCAGTCTTATACAACATTCTAAGGTAACTTTCTGCGGACAACTCAAGCTGTGCCAATAAAAAAGAGGGGCGCACTCGTAATAACATTTGACAGAGCCACCAAGCCTTTTCACCCATTTTCGGATATGAAGGCGATTTTTCTTTAATACCTTCTTGTGCCCATTTTTGGTCGTATTTGGTAGGCAAGTTAATTTCCAAAGTCGGTTTTAGCCGCCCTTTTTTAACCCTAATATAATGAGACAAACGCTCAAGCATTTGTTTTAATAAGCGTGAATCTGCTAGAGACCCTAACATTTGCGCGGTTATCTGGCGTACTGTTTGGCTACGATCCTTAAGACAATTTTCCAAAAATTCGGCATCGGCTAAACTCAATTGGTTCCAAAGGATAGCTAAAAACTCTTGCCGTTCTTGCGCGGCTTCTTGTTGCCAACTCGTCGCCAATAATTCCCGCGCTTGTGGTGGATTGGTGGCACGACACTGTTGCAAATAGGCGAGCCGTGCCGAATGACTACCAATTGTAAAGGTATCCTTATCTCCCAAAACTTCGGCGGCAAAGTATTGCCAATCCGGATTGAGTTTAGCGAGCCAATGCCCTCGTTGACCAATAGTATCTAACAACAATGGCCATAACTTCTTGTGTTTCTTCGCATTATCAAGTAATGGCGGTAGCATTTCAAAAGGAACTCGTTGCCCGGCTGTTCGGGCTAAATATAGCCATTCCCTTAATAACCTCGTTTGAATATCCCGATTATCTTCTTGCCATATCATGCGTAAAGACGAAGCCGCTTTTGCAGTACACTGGGGCAACATTTCCGGTTGGCTTGGGATAGATTGCATTTCATGAGTTGGCGGTTGCCAACCAGCCCGGCGGTATTCTGTGAGCAAAGCCGCACCATGCAGCAATTTTTCCTCTGATGCCGGTGTCTCAAGTTGCGCCCACAGCTTCGATAATGGGCCTTGGTGGTTTGGTAGTGAGAAAGGTTGCCGCCCCGTGCCCAAAATCGCATGTTTCGTGAAATGTTCCCATTCGTTCATAAAGATAGTTCATGGAAAATGATTTAAAATCAATTGATTAATTCAATGGAGCAATTAAGATGGCAACCAAATCGGTATGCCCCTACCAGACAATCCGGTTGGGGCAATCCCTTGTGGTTGCCCTTAACCGGTAAAATACTATCACAACACAATGAGCAAGCGTAGATTAATTGATAATTAATACTAAACAATTAATGCTTGATTATTGACGATTTTGTACTAATCTTATTTTCACGGCAAAGCGTTACAATTTCATTAGTAAGATTTCTTCGGTTGATGTTCCAAAATAAAAATGTTGCCATTATGAATACCAGTGCCTAATGCTAAAGAATAGAAAAACAAATCGTTCCCTATTCGTCATCCACACAATTTTTACTAATCTTACAAGCGGTTTTAAATGCAGCCAATGCCTTCGGGTAAGTAACAATTATCTCAAACTTATGTCCGTCACTAGCGGCTGACCAGATTCGATTGAGTAAACGCTCACCTTGAGCGGCTGTAAGTAAAACATCTACACTTTGCGCTTGCCCCAATGCCAGAATGATATCTTGTCGTCTGGCAGCAAATGGCAACACATAAGTATTGAGCAAATTTTTTACTTGTGTTGCAATTTCCACACAGTCAAGTTCCTTAATCGAAGGTCTCAAGTTTTGCATTTCTGCCACTAAATCTGGCAACAAATCCATAACATGAGAAGAATCTATATGGGAAACTAAATTCTCTGATAACGTTTTGGGCCAGTGTAATAACAATAAACCAACCAGTGCCACCGCTATCGCTTCCACATAGAAATACAGTATATCTGACCAAGCTCCGCCCGCAACTGGTAACTTGGCAGCACTTATTAAGGCCCCCACAATACCAACTATAAATAGCAAGAATCCGGTTATACGCATATTCATCCTCCTCCAGTCTGCAAAATTTGGTAGATAGCATAACCTACACCCATGAGTGCCTCCCCAATAATTAAACCGGCAGCAAGTGGCACGATCTTATTTTCGGTGAAGGCTTCTCCTTTACGTTTATGGATAATCATCTGGGTCAAACAACCTAATCCATAACCAAAGGTTATAGAAAATGGCAAGTACATAGCTAAACCCATCAAAATACCTAAACCAGCTATTGGTGCCGCACCAAGCAACATCCCTACAATGCCCCCTAAAACAAACTTATCAGTAGGCACCGTATTACTTTGGACGGCCTCAATAATACTCGTTAATGCTGTGGCTTGAGGTGCTGGCAAAGCGGTATCTGGCCCAAAACCATTTTGACCGCCGGGACCACTGCCCCAAAGTACATAGAGAACCCCAAAGGCAATGATAACTCCAATCCATGAGACACTGAATTGGACAAGTTGTTGGACCAGTTGACGGCTACCAACCATAAATCCGGTCTTCAGGTCTTGCATCATATCAGCACTTTGACCAATGCCCACCGCGACAGCAAGGGTGACAATCAAGGTAGCAGCGAGATTGCCATTAAGTGCAATCATCAGCATCGTTACTGAAACCAGCGCAATACCAGAAATTGGGGAAATATCAGTTAACCCCGTACACTGGGTCACAATTAATCCGGCCAATCCTAACCATAAGGTACTTAGTACGGCAACCAGCATAGCTGCCGTGAGAGATACGTCCGAAGAACTCCATGTTGCTAAAAAAAAGAAAACGATAGCGCCTCCCCCACCGGCTAACAGCACCCAAAGTGGCATTTCATCTCTGTCAATCATACCATGATTTTTGGCATTGCGTGTGACCGAGGCTAGCGAGACAAAGGCACTTTTAACTGCCGGAAAATTGACTATCAATTCCATAAATGCTGCCCCAATAAGAATACCAATACCCAAAGGACGCAACATTCCAGCGTAGATAAAATCCGCCAACGCTTGGCCATTCATTTCAAGGGGTGTCCAGCCAGCAAACACGGAAGCTGGGGAAATAACCCACCACGCTAAAATGCCTCCAAAGAAAAATGGTAAGCCGGCTCGTCCCGATAGCAAGCCAGCCGCAAAATTCATTAGCGATAAGTAAAGTGCCGGTGCCATATAAGCTGGCAATAAACCAAAACTCAAGTTAAGTTCTTCACCTTCTAACAAGCCCGGACTATCAAGCCAACCTAAAGTAATAACCAATTTCCAAGCAACACTAATTAAAAATCCGATGCCAAGTAATTTAGCCTTATCAATTCCGGCCGCCCCGGAGTGGATAATCGTAGCCACCGCAACCCCAGTAGGAAAACGCAAACGTTCTAACTCTATTAGTTGTTTGCGTAATGGAATAATAACTACTACACCAAGAATGGCTCCACCAATGCCAGCTAGCAATAATGACCATAGTGGCAATGTCAAGCTATCTTGCATATTGGCATTGAGCAAAAACAGGGCTGGCAATACAAAAACCACACCAACCCCGCCGGAGTTAATACCGGAAGCAATGGTTTGGTTGATATTGTTCTCAACAATAGTACCTTTGCGTAATACACCACGTAAAAGTGCATAACCAAGGATGGCTGCAATAGCAGAACCACCCAGTGAAAAACCTAATTTGAGGGCAATGTAGACAAAGGCTATGTTGAGAATAACACCTTGAACTATGCCCAATAGCACTGCGGCTACTGTCAGTTCTCGATACCCACGACTATCAAACACGTTACATTCCTCCGTAAAGATAAGCTACTACACCCACAAAAGTTAACAAAACCATTGGATAAAATATCTTGCTAAAGATATCGAGAATCCTAATAAAATAACGGGTTTCCTCATTGTCGTCTTCTAGCTTAAGGTGAATGACAGTTGCCGTACCAATTATAAATACTGCCAAGAAGTAAACCAGAAAGAAAAAGTACTCAAGCAAAATAATGTAATCAATTTTCGGCAAATCTGAAGCTAATTTTATGTGAAACAGCGAAGTTGCCACGATCATATTGGTGCCAAGAGATAATCTGGTACCAAATGACGATGGCGGTATAAAGAAGGCAAAGTAGCCTAAAACAAGTAAAAAGAAAGTCGGTAACAAATTTTTTAAAAGAAAATTAAATAAATACCGATCAATAGTTATAGCCGCATTGAACCGTGAATATTCAATCCGTTGTTGTTCGCCAAACAGTTCGAGAAGCCCCAAAGTTGAATCATTTTTCTGAGTACTTTGAAAGAATGCAACCTTGTCAATTTTCCAGCCACCCACTGAAAAAATATCTTGGGCCTTTTTGTAAAGTTTATCTACATCTATACCTTGTACATCAACCACATAAATTAATTTATCTCGGGTTAACTTATTATGCCGAAAGTAGATTGGTAAAAGCTGTACATCCAGTGGATAGTCGCGAAAATCAAAATCAACTTTTAACGGTATTTTTAACCGGTAAGTTCTGGTGGTAACACCAGCTACGATTGACGATTTTCGTTCAAGAATGGGTTTTCCCAAATTATTATCTTTTGGATTAAAAACGTTGATAAATTCAAGGTTGTTGTCATCAAAATCTCCTTGAAAGCGAAACCAGAAATAAAAATCGGCAGTAAATGTAGAGTCTTGGAGATTAAGTTCACTAATATCGTTAATGTCTATACCCACATAGACTACCTGAGCTTTACTCATGAACTTACCATTGACTTGAATAATTCGATTATCCAATACCTCTTGCAACAAGTTCTCTACACTCCGCAATTGAGTAAAAGGTTGGTATTGTTGCATGGCAACGATGGCTCTGCCATTCTTATAAACACCAATCGGTATTGACTTAATGGCATCACCATTTTCATCAAAATAAATATAACCCGTCACTCCTTCAAGCGCATTTTCTAGTCTTGACAATTGCCATAAGTTATTCATTACTTGTTTACGTATTGGCAAAGCTGGGTTTTTCTGCGCGAGGGTTTTCCTAATGCCATCAATAACAACCATCGCGGCATCATAATACATAGATGAAGTTATTGTAGGTTCTGTTAGGAACTTCTTAACATAAGCATGTCTGAAATGTTGAGCACGTTCATCAGCAATATCGAAGAGGAATGGTGCAGTTGTATAAATACCATTGCTATAGTAACCCGGTTGAGTACGCTCTTGTGGAAACTGAGAAAGTTTTTGCAAAAAATTACTACTCGACAGTGCATCAGCTCCAATAGTTGGAACTCTACGACCTATACTGCGAAGTTTTGTAATAGCATCTACTGCTTCGGTGGAATGGGTTGCCAGAAATAAAATACCAGTTTCATCCGGTGATGTCGCAAAAGTTTTAATCAGCTTATCAAGGCTTGTTTTGAATTGGTTTGGGGTGTTGAAACTCCATTGATACGGAACCGAAAGTCCTATCTTTTTTGCAGTATTGGCAAAAGCTGCGGCAACCGTGGCACCATAGGCATCTTCGTCAAAAAGAATACTGGCTTTATCATAGTTAAGTACTTTTTGGACATAATTGGCCATTAACGCACCTTGATCGCTGTTATTGAAAATGACACGAAAATACCAGTCATTTCCTTTGGTAATTTCGTCAGCTGTGGCACTACCGGTAATTGCTGGAATGCCATGTTCTTTATAAATAGGGGCTGCTGCCAATGAAGCAGAACTGGCATAATGACCAATAACCGCAAGGGCATCAGTGTTAGTTGCGATTTCCAACGCATTTTTAGCCGCAAGTTCTGGTTTATTTTGATCATCAAAAATTAACAACTTGACCGGTTTGCCATCAATACCACCCTGTTGATTCACTTCCATAAGGTACATTTGAATACCATCTACCATAGCAAGCCCATTAGCTTTACTTGAACCAGTCATAGGACCAGATACAGCCAGATAAATGGCATCCTCACGATTTCCAAACCAGTTGCTTTGCCAAATAACAATTAAGCTTAAACAAAGCAGAGCTAACCCGGGAAGTATCCACCACGAACGTTGTTTTTTAGTCTTTTTCAGTCTGGAAATTGACTTCAATTTTTTAGTCTGTCCGGAAATTAACTTCAATCCGTTCAACTTTTTTGATGGTTGAGTTCCAGATGATGACAACTCGTCATCATCAAATTCAATTTCTATATCTATGTCTATATCAGCCATTGTCAATAATCTCCTTTCTTAATTTTCTAAGGCTTCTAAAGTCCAGTTACGGATGTGTTGACCACCAAATGCCATGTTATACCAGCCCGATACCCAAGGTTTCACCAGAAACTGGGCATTGGAAAAATAGATTGGTATAATTGCCGCCTCTTCTTCGGTAAGAATTTGTTCGGCACGACGATATAATTTTTGGCGCTCACTTGGTTCAAAAGTTCGCTGTGCTTTGTCCACCACTTCAGCAAATTCACGGTTATTCCAACCAATCCAATTGACACCTTTGTCAGGATGAAAAACCTCATGTAGCCAGTTGTTAGCGTCTGGATAGTCTGTACACCAAGACATGCGAAAAATATGCGGGGTAGTTGGTGGGTTGATGATTCCCATATAGCGCTCCCAATCAAGATCACGTATTTCAATATCAATATTCAAATAATGTTTAAGGATGGTTTTGACTCCTTGAGCAATGTCATGGTGAATTTCAGAAGTGTGGTGCATTAAAACTATTTGAGGAAATCCTTGCCCATCTGGATAACCAGCTTCCAAAAGCCATGCTTTTGCTTGGGGGGGATTGAATTGAATGCCAACTTCCTCCTTTGGATCAACAGAACCAAAAATGGGGGGACGAGTAAAAGTCGTGGCCGGAGAATGATTAGCTTTGATAATAATATCTATCAAAATTTGCTTATCAATAGCAGCAGCAATTGCCTTACGCACCAGTGGCTGGTCCATTGGTGGTCGATTAACGTTAAATCCGTACCATTCGGTGCAAAATTGCGGGCTGTTTTTACTATCTCTACGCAAAATGGGATCAAGTTTAATGCGGGGGATTTCCGTCTGTGGTAGGCGCAGATACACTTGTCCACCTATAATATCTAATTCATTTTTCTCATACATAGCCAAGCCTAAAGAAGGCTCAGGGACAATGTAATAATGTACTTCTGGGATTTTAACTTTATCAGCCTCATAATAATCCGGGTTTTTGGTAAGGATAAGCTTAGTACCTTTATTCCATTCCACCAGCCGATAAGAGCCATTAGTTTGAATATGTTCTGGATCAGTCCAAGCTTCGCCATATTGTTCAATAACTTTGCGTTGCAGGGGACGATATGTCCAAAGGCTGGCTAACGCCGGAAAATAACCGGCTGCATGTTCAAGGGTGAACTCAACCGTATAATCATCAATAGCGCGGACACCCAATAGTGATAATTTTTGAGCATCATTTGGTAGTATCGTTACCGGTTCACCATACTCGTCAAGAGTTTGAATGGGTTTATCCTGATGGATAGCCTCAGCATTTTTGATGGCATAAAGTGTAAAAGCAGAAGGAGAACCCGTTTTGAGGCTAATATTGCGTCCGACAGCCCAGACAATATCATGAGCCGTCACCGGTTCCCCATTAGTCCACTTGACATCTTGCCGAAGTTTAAATGTGTAAACCGTGCCATCTTTGTTTGCTTGCCAATCTGTGGCAAGTTCTGGCAGCGCTTCATAAGTTTTCGGATCAAAATCAGTCAAGCCCAGAAATAATTGTTCAACAACCTCAATATGGGCGAGATCATAACTTTTGCCCGGATCAACAGTCGTCACGACACCATTAACCGGTAGGCGCAAATAACCAACATGGGTTGGTTGATTCACAATGGGTTGGGTTTTATCCTCATGATTTTGCGATTCGCAACCGCTTATCACGACTACGATAAACCCCACGATTAAAAATATCCAACCAAAGAATTTATACATTTTTTATAATGGTGAATTATGAATGGTGAATGGTGAATGGTGAATTAATGAATGGTGAATGTTTAAAAGAATAATTATTAAATCTGTTGGACGGGGTTTGCAACCCCGTCCAGCAAATAAACCCCGTCCAGCAAATTATTCATTCACCATTCACCATTCACCATTCATTACAGCCAATTGCCAATTAATAAAAACGGTGCCCAGTAGGATGGATGCCAATAACGATCTTGAGCTATTAGCTCTTTCTGCACATTTTGTAAGGCTTTCGCTTTGGAAAGGCCGGGTGTTTCCAACAATTGTCGGTAAAAATCAGCCACGGCAATAGATGTGGCTTCATCGTCAACAAACCACAATGTAGCAATGGCACTCCTAGCTCCGGCTTTCACCGCCACCCCAGCCAATCCCAGTGCCGCCCGATCATCACCAACCGCCGTCTTGCAAGCACTTAATGTCAATAATTCCAATGGCTTATCGCGGAAACGACCCAAACCAATGATATCTTGTAACTTATCCATGGTCATTTTACTATCATAAGTTAGTAAATAGGTATGCTCTGGGTCAGAATCAAATTCACCATGGGTTGCTAGATGAATGACACTATACTCATTTCCCTTTATTTGGCTACGGAATTTGTCAATGGAATATTCCGCATTTAAAATACTATTACTGTGGGCAATGCCTTCAGTAATTTTTCGTATGTTCCGCAATTCTTTTGGTACATTGGACAACGGCGGATATTCTTGCACCGCTTCGGATAATCCGACGAGAAGTATATTACTACCCTCCCAATTTATAGGATGTGGATCCAGCAAAGTCAACCCCGGTGTCAGAGCCAAGGCATATT
>Ga0233403_10000034_pt1 | contig 53181 bp, 36 predicted proteins | sample Na_oxic_1_MG_FD_179866 | JGI IMG/M metagenome (GOLD analysis project Ga0233403, IMG submission 179866) | Seawater microbial communities from Saanich Inlet, British Columbia, Canada - Na_oxic_1_MG | ecosystem: Environmental > Aquatic > Marine > Inlet | place: Canada: British Columbia | collected...
CGGTTGTCCAAGTACCCACAAAAATCGTCCATCTCATATTCGTTTCTCGATAGATAGCTGCTGTTGCCGCAGCGCAAGGAAAATATAAGAGAATGAACAATAAATAAGCAAAAGCACCAATTTGACCATCAAAACGAAGGGCCATTGCTCCAAAAGTACCAACCGCTACCTCCTGTTCTTCTGCCGCTGTTGTTGCTGTACTAACATCACCAATGTTTATCCCTAAAGGATCAAGAATATTATCACTCACCTCTGCCAAATTTGCTGGAATCGTAGCAAAGGCTTCTGCAATACCGGCCCATAAATTAAACACTTCTTCTTCAGTTTGAACGCCAGCATCTTGGACCGCTAATTGGGCATACAGTGCATCTAATGTCCCAACGACCGCTTCTTTAGCCATAACACCCGTAAAAATCCCTACCGTTGCGGGCCAATTTTCTTCATGAATACCCATTGGTTCAAAAGCCGGTGTCAAAGTGCGTCCAATTTCACTCAGTACCGATTGATCACTGTTTTCATTACCAAACGAACCATCGCTACCCCAAGAATTTAGAAAAGTGAGTACAATAACCATAGGCACAATGACTTTACCAGCACGGAAAATGAAACTATTCAATCTATCCCAAGTTCGTAACAATACGCTTTGCACAGTGGGCATATGATAAGGGGGTAATTCCATAATAAAAGGAGAAGCTTCTCCTTTTAATAGTGTCTGTTTCATAATAAGTCCGGTCAAGATAGCTACCGCAATACCAAACAGATACAAGCCAAACACTAAATTTTGTCCACCCACTGGAAAAAAAGCGGCTGCAAAAAGGGCATACACTGGTAAACGCGCTCCACATGACATAAAGGGATTCATTAAAATGGTCAAAAACCGATCTCGCTCATTTTCTAATGTGCGCGTTGCCATAATCGCTGGCACGTTACAACCAAAGCCCACAATCATAGGTACAAAAGATTTACCCGGTAAGCCAATAAAGCGCATAAAGCGATCCATCACAAAAGCGGCCCGCGCCATATAACCGGAATCTTCTAAAATGGATAAAAATAAATAGAGAAAACCGATAATTGGGATAAAGGTAGCAACGACTTGAATACCACCGCCCATACCATCAGCGAAAAGGGTAATTAAGGCGACCGGTAAACCGATAGCACTCAAGAATTCACCAAAGCCATCGACAAACAGGGTACCAAATAACAGATCAAAAAAGTCAATAAATGCGCCCCCGATGTTAATGGTAAACATAAACATCAGATATATCACACCAAGGAAAATGGGGATGCCAAGGACCCGATTGAGAACGACGTTATCAATTTTATCCGAAAGCGTCCGGCTGACTTTCCCGGGTTTTTTCACCGTTTCTTCAATCACGCTGGCGATAAAAGCATAACGGCTATCAGCAATAATAATATCAACTTCTTCCTCCAATTCTTCTTCTATTTTTTTGGCTTGAAGTTGTGTAACAGTATGGCTTATCTCACTGCCTATCCACTGAGTTGGTATGCTATCATTTTCTAATAATTTTAAAGCCACCCAGTGGGCATGGGATTTTATATTTTCTGGTAAGTGTTCTACTACTATTGGTAATAATTGGCTAATCGCCTCTTCAATGATCTCTGGATATTCGACTTGGGGTTTGGGTATTTTTTTGGACTCGGCAGCCGCTTCCATTGCTTGCTTCAGTTCTTCAATACCCTCGTGCTTAGCGGCACTGATTGGAATAACTGGTACACCCAAGTGTTGCGATAATCCTGAAATATCAATTTTAATATTGCGTTTAAGCGCAATATCCATCATATTCAATACGACAACTAAAGGAACTTCCATTTCCAATAATTGCGTGGTGAGATAGAGATTACGTTCTAAATTAGAGGCATCAATAATATTCACAATCAGATTAGCTTCACCAGAAAGAATATAATCTTGGGCAATGCGTTCATCCAATGAAGTATTTTCTGATATGACATCTAAGGAATAAATGCCGGGTAAATCGACTAACTCAATATCACGCCCTTCATGTTTATAAAAACCTTCTTTGCGATCAACCGTTACGCCGGGCCAATTACCAACCCGTTGTTTAGTACCTGTCAATACATTAAATAACGTCGTCTTTCCACAATTGGGATTACCAACGACCCCAATCTCTAAATGTTTCATGTAGCAATCCTCTCTACCACTAATGTGTCAGCTTCATCTTTTCGCAAACTAAGCGCGAAACCGCGCACTTGAATCTCCACCGGATCACCCATCGGTGCATAACGAATAATGCTAAATTCTGTTTTGGGGGTGAGTCCCATCGCTAGCAACTTTTTGCGATAGCTTTTGTCGCCCTTTTGAAAAGCAACGATTTTACCTTTTTCACCCACTGCCATATCACGTAGACTCATTGCCATCATTGAAATTCCTATCAATTAATTGGAGCGACCATAATTTTATTGGCCATTCCAGCCCCTAAAGCCAGCCGCGTTTCACCACAAATGACGACTAAACCGCTACCTCTTTGTCGTTGTACAACTTCTAATTCCGTTTCTTCTATCAGACCCATCGCTATTAAACGCCTAATTAAATTTTTGCCACCAGTGACAGTAACAATTTTAACCCGTTCTCCTTGAGAAGCCATAATCAGAGGAAACGCTTGAATAACACTATTGTTTTTCATTAACATGATTTGACTTGATTCCTTGGTGGTTGCCAATATAAACAAAATATACTGCACGCGGGCACAATTTAAACTTTTAGGTAGGGTGGGTAAAGTTTTTTTCTTGCCCACCAACCTCATGAGAAAAGTTAGGTTTGTACCCGTGCCGAGTATAGATATAGTTCAAATCAAAATAACATTCCCACTAAAATTTTCTTCGCAAAATAAGATGAAAACTCAAAAGCGCGGCTATAGTTATACTGAACACTGTCACAATTTGAACGAGTCTTAGTGTATCATTTTTTAAACTTAAATGATAATAGTTCTCATTTTACAGAATTAAAAATTAATCATTAAAAGTTAAACATTAACAGATATTTAAGTAATTTTCAAAATCAATCGCTGATATTCCCAAAACTTGAGTTTGGAGTGACATTCAAAAATTATTTTGGTATGTGGCATTATCAAGTTAAAGTTTATTATGATTTAGTAGGTTGGACACTGGGAGATTGTTGCTAGAAGACCTGGGACCGAGGTAAGCTGTGCAGTATGAACTTTTTTTGAGATATTTTTTCATGTACTTTTGATATTCACGATCTCTCCCTCCCCCTAACCCCCTCCCGCTGGGCTACTCTATGCACACATCTTTATAGATAATTGATTTTACAGTTAATTTATTCTGAGGGGTTTTGAGAAAAAAACGGCCTCATTCGCCCAAAACCCAATCAAATCGTCAGGTATTTTTACCCTTAAAAATAGTAAGACTATTTGTGTGCATAGAGTAGCCCGCTGGGAGGGGGGACCGCTCGGTGGAATTTTCCTATCTGTTGTCTAAAAATCTATAATGATTAAATCATAGTAAAAACAATGTATTATCTTTATAATATGTGATCTATCTCGTTATTGCTAACCAATAGGAAAATTCCACCGAGCGGTCCCCCCTCCCAGCGGGAGGGGGTTAGGGGGAGGGAGAGATCGTGAACATCAAAAGTACATGAAAAAATAAGGTCCAAAAAAGCTCAAACTGCCTACCAGGGGAATTTTTTATTTAAAACGAAGGATCACCATTTTTGAAGCATTGTGCGTAACATGAGGTTACCATTTCACCATTCACGATTCTTTCATCGGCACTACATTTTAAAAAAACGCTCACCCATTTTAGAAACGGTAGTATCCTTGCCCATTCTTTCAACTTTCACCAAAAGTTGACCCTTGACAACCTGCGTTGCAGCAAATATATCATCGCCTTTACCCTTTTCTATCGACTCTAATTCCCCCGTCAACGCATATTGGTCAACTATCGCTTGTCCTTTGACAATTAAGCCATCTACCGGCACCATTTCGCCAGCATTAACAACCACAACGTCATTGACATTAAGCATTTGGAATGGAACTTCAATTTCCACATCGTTTTCTTTTAAAACCCAAACAGTGCTGGGTTGCCATTCAAATAAATGAGTAAGAAACAGGAGTCTTGGAAAATTTTGGATTTTGAGGGCAAGTTTGCTGAAAAAATGATAAAACCAAGCAAGAAGGGCGGCAAGAAAATATTGACCCGTGGCAATGCACATAATACTGATAAGGGAATTCAGTAAATCCCCCTTAAAACGCCGTTCCTGAATGAGCGAACTTTCGGTCTTTTTTAAAATTGGCACAGTAATATAACTAATCACCCCAATACTTAACAGAATTAAGGGTGGATAAAAATAACTGAGGGGTACTAAAAAAATAGCTGCTGTGCTAAGTTTCAAATAATGCTCTACCTTGATTTCATTTGCATCAGCAATGGATTCTATTTGGCGACCCCTAGCAGTTTTAACAACTTTAACACACTGTTTTTTATGTTTTTTTGTGTAGGTGCGAAAAGTTTCAAAGGCTCTGATAATAATATAAGTACCCATTAATACTTTCAAACCGAATATGGCCATCTTTATATCCAACGATTACGCATGATTTCAAAAATTTTATAATAATTAATTCTATTATAATCATCATAATTAAGCTTAATTTTATGGTAAGTTGATATTTTATCGTTAATACGATGATTATAAAAAAATTATTACTGGAATGACAATCACACTATGATGAGAATTTTTCTATTCTTTCATTTTTTCCGGTATGAATCAAATAAGGATATTAAAGTGGGTGCGATTAAAAGTGCATGGCTTTGTCATTATTTTTTACACTCTTTAGCCATCTTTTTTTAAGATTCACTCCATCCATTATTTGCCCTGACGACATGTCAAGCAATTTATACGATCTATGCACTTTTTATCACACCCTATTAAAGTCATTTCAAATAAATTGTTGGACTCATCAAACGGAAGTCGGAATCCAAAATTTATTTTGGACAATTTTTATGTGACCAAATCTTTTAATGCTCATAAACTCATGTTACGCACAATGCTTCAAATGAAAAAGGGAAGGTAGAGGTAGGCAGTGCAGTTTGAGTTTTTTTAAGCCTGATTTTTTTCATGTACTTTTGGTGTTCATGATCCTCCCTCCCCCTAACCCCCTCCCGCTGGGCGGGGGGACCACTCGGTGGAATTTCCCTATTTGTTGGAAGAAACGATAAATAGCTATATTATATATTGTTTCTGGTTTTAGCTAACAAATAGAAAATTCCACGATGTGATCCCCCCTCCCAGCGGGCTACTCTAGGCACACATCTTTTATTTAATTGATTTTAAAGTCAATTTTTTTGAGGGCCTTTGAGAATAAAACGGGCCCCAATCGCCCAAAACCCAATCAAATCTTGGGGCATTTTAACCCTTATAAATAGTAAGACTATTTGTGTGCATAGAGTAGCCCAGCGGGAGGGGGTTAGGTGGTCCCTGAGCTTGTCGAGTGATTAACGGCAATACCTTCTCGTTGAAGCATTTGTTGACCCACTTGAGTAATGACAGCTTTCAACATGGAATTTTTGGCTTTTTTACCCTGCTTTAAAAACGCTGGATTTTCTCCAAAATGGTCAAAAAAATATTCCCAAGGTTCTTTAAAATCCTTGGATATCAGCAATTTTTCTTTCAGGATTGAAAGTTTTTCTAAATTCATTTTCACCTCTTAAATTTAGTAATGGGTAATCGGTAATCGGTAATTATTCATTACCCATTATCAATTACCAATTCTCTATTTGTAAAAACAAAAACAGCCTTTGCCAGCATGTTTTGCTTCATACATCGCACTGTCAGCTTGTTTAATTAATGTATCAATATCTTGACTATCATTGGGATAGATACTGATGCCAATACTAGCTGAGACAATAACATGATGTCCATTTAATTGAAATGGTTTTTGTAGGCATCGTACAATATCTCCGGCGACTTTAGCCGCATCCGTTGCAGTTCTTAGATTATTTAAAATAACCGTAAATTCATCGCCTCCCAACCTAGCGACAGAATCCGTGTCTCTGACACATTTTTGTAACTGTTTTGCTACCCCTTGCAAAAGTTGATCACCAATGGCATGCCCTAAACGGTCATTGACTGGCTTAAATCCATCTAAATCTATAAAGAGTAATGCAAAAACTCGTTGATTGCGTTTAGACAATGTTTCAGCTTGCAACAGATTATCACGAAAGAGTAAACGATTGGGTAAACGTGTTAAAGAATCATAATTGGCGAGATAACGTACATTTTCAATATCTTGTTGTAAACTAGAAATATCGGTTAATATCGCCATATATTGTGTTGCTTCACCATCCTCATCAGTAATAGTGGAAATGGATAACCAAGCGACATAAATTTCTCCATTTTTTTTACGATTCCAAACTTCGCCCTGCCAATGACTGTTTTTCTGAATACTATTCCACATATCTTGGTAAAACTGCTCATCATGTTGCCCAGATGCTAAACAAGTCGTTGATTTTCCATAGACTTCAGAGGCCGTATAGCCGGTCATTTTAGTAAAAGCGGGATTAACTCTTTGAATGATATTATGTTTGTCGGTCACAATAATCGCATTAGCTGAAGTTTCAAAAACAGCGGCGGTTAATCGCAAATGTTGTTCTGCTTTTTTTTGCACGGTAATATCTTCAATCATCCAAATAGAACCTTTGTCTAAATCGGTTACATCAACCGTTTTACCAACAAGACGCGCCCAAAATAGGTTAGATTCTTTAGTACAAAGTAAGTGCCGCTTATCGTATTCTTTACCGATTAAAAAAAGTGAATAAGCCCGTTGTTCCATTTGTTGATATTTTTGAGTGGAAGAAAAAATGGTGTGAAAAGGTAAGCCACATAATTTATCTTCAGCATGACAAAGCAATATTTCTAGTTTACGATTAACGCGAACAAAAAAACCGTTTTTAACATACGCGATACCAACCACACTGTTATCTAAAATCGTTTCCAGTTCAGCAACCGTTTCTTTGAGTTGAAGTTCAAGTCGATAGCGTTTGGTGATATTGATGGATACCCCGATAACCCCGATAACTTGTTGTTCGGTATCATAAAGCGGGTTTAATTTGGTTTCAAGTACCAATAAAGGTAAAGTAGTTTGACTGGTAATGGCTTGTCCAGATAATGCTAGATGTATATCTTCAAGTAACAGTGGTAGATGGGCAAAATGGTCAAAAATTGATTGTCCAACTAATTCATCATCCTTTAAATTAAATACATTCAGCGCATTGCCACGAATAAAGGTAAAAATACCGTTTTTATCAACCGCAAATAAAATGACTGGTGCAGCACTGGTAACAAGCCGTAAACGTTCTTCACTGTGACGCAAGGCTTGTTCAGCTAATTTTCGTTGCGTAATATCACGTCCTACGCCTTGATATTCAATGATTTTACCTTGTTCATCAAACATGGCATGATCAATCCATTGTTGCCAAACGATGGAATTATCGGGCATAGTAACACGGTGTTCAGTGACAGATGAAGGTTGGGTTGGTGTTAAATCAGCTAATTTTTCTTTGAATACATGCCGATCATTTTCTGGTAAAAATGGCAAAAAGGAAAAACCCAATAATTCTTCTTCACGCTTGTTAAAAAAATGACAGTAAGCTTGATTAACAAAAGTTAAGGTACCATCTGGTAAATAGCGACAAAGTAAATCAATTTGATCTTCAACAATAGCGCGATAACGGGCTTCACTTTGTTTTAAAGCTTTTTCATGTTGTCTACGTTCTGTGATATCGGTGCCAATCGACAAGACTAAGACATCGCTATCTTTTTGCATAAAGGGTTGTTTCAAAATATGAAAACAACGTGATTCCCCTTTAGCATTATAATAAGGTTCTTCAATATCGATTTCATGCAGTTCTTCAATAACTTCTTCTTCCGTTTTTGAATATAATGCATTCTTTTTTTCTAATTGTGGTTGATAAAATTTAATGTTGTTCTGATTGACTAATTCATCAATACTACAACCTAAAAAATTGGCAGCGGCTTGGTTGGCAAAAACAAATTTACCCAGATGATCTTTGATAAAAATCAGATTGGGTAGGGAATCAACAACTAAACGAATCAAGGCTTGTTGTCGTCGGATTTCTTCTTCAGCCCGTTTACGATCAGTGATGTCGCGGGTGACGATGTACATGGTTTGTTGATCAACTAAGGGATAAACACTCCATGATAGCCATTTGTAAATACTATTTTTACATAAATAGCGATTTTCAAAGCCAAAAACGGTTTTACCTTGGTGTAATTGATGGATGATTTCTAATGAAGATCGCCGGTCATCAGGATGGACTAAATCCATCGGCGATTTTTCCATTAATTCTGTTTTACTCCATCCCAAGATTTGTTCCCAAGCCGCATTGATTTCTTTGAATGAAATGTCAAATCCAATAATGGATTGCATATCTAATGACAGATTAAATAAACGATTGCGTTCCAGTTCTAAATATTTACGTTTGGTAATATCCGTTAAGGTTGTGACTCGAAAACGTTGTCCATTCCCTTGCGTTAAAATGCTGGTTGTATAGGTGACATCTAAGGTACGCCCTTTTTGTGTCTTGATGTGCCATTCACCTTCTGTTTCTACGGAAGGTGTGCCATCTAATAGGGCTTGGTGTAGTCGAATAGCTCGCTCGTGGTGTTCAGGTGATAATACTTTAGTAAAATGTTGTCCAAGCAATTCTTCAGCTGAATAATTATAAAGTTCACAATAGGTATTATTGACTCGGATAAATCGTCCATATTCATTGGTCACACATAAGCCTATTTTGGTAACTTCAAAAATAGCTGATAGCAAAGCTTCACTTTCTTGAAAAGCTTGTTCAATTTGTTTACGTTCGGTAATATCTATATAAGTACCCACCATACGATAGGGTTTACCATTGGTATCCCATTTGGCGGCTCCTCGTGCAACTATCCAATGAATAGTGCCATCTTTATGATAGACGCGAAAAATTTCTTCATAACGAGGTATGCGTTTATCTAAATAAGTTTCGAGTCCGCCCCACATTTTAGTAAAATCATTAGAATATACGACACGACACCATTCATCCAGCGTATTATCAATTTCATCATCTTGATAACCTAAAATATTTTTCCAACGCGGTGATAAATAAATTTGGTTGGTTTTTAAGTTCCAATCCCAAAATCCGACATTGGAACCTTGTATTGCTAATTCAAAGCATTCTTCTGTATCACGCAAAATGGCTTCAGATTTTTTTTGAACGGTGATGTCTATAGCAACGGCGTAGAAGAATGGTTCTGATTTCCTTTCCCCTTGTGATTCCTGTTTTCCTATTTCCCATTGAAGCCAGTGGTAATTTTCAGCACCATCGCGCCAGCGAGTTGAAAATGTAATTTGAGTTAGGAAAGGTTGAATATTTTTATCTGGATTCTGAGAAGTTATACCTAGTTGTATTAAATGATTGTGACTATTATTTTTGTCATCGGGATGTACCCAGGTTAGAAATTGGCTATTTTCAATATCGCTAGAAGCTAAATTCAATTTTTTTTCAAAAGCCGGATTGAGTTGCACGATTCTCCCATCAGCATCAAGTACACACATTAATGTTGAAGATAATTGGAAAAAATCATTAGGAAAGGCATTATTCATTTATTTTTACTCATAGCGTCGTAGGATGGAATATTGGTAGGGGCAGACTTACGTGTCTGCCCTCTTTAATAAAATTATTTTTCTCAAACTATAGCAATCCTAAATTATTTGTGATGTTAGTCATCATTTATTCTTTTAAGAATAAAAGATATTCTCCACTATAACTGACTTAGGAATGAGGATTAAATAAAACCCGAAACTAAACCTGCCAGGTTTTTAAAACCTGGCAGGTTTGGACTTATGAATTTTGGAAGTTTGTTGGCGGTTGGTGAGCTTGTCGAACCATTAAATCCTTATTCCTTAGAATTTCTATATCTATATGAAAACAAAATTTCTCACTTTGTTGAAAATGACAACATTTGAGAGATACTGAATAATTGATAATTGATAATTGATAACTGATAATTGATAACTGATAACTGATAACTGATAACTGATAACTGATAACTGATAACTGATTACTGATTACTGTTCATGGACAGATTCAGTGACTCTGAGAACTTCTTCAATGCTAGTAACCCCTTGATAGGATTTGATAAAACCATCTTCGCGTAAGGTCCGAAAGCCTTGTTTTACCGCTAATTGGCGCATTTCTGTTGCGGAGGCACGATTTAGAATTAATGTTTGCATTTCTGGGCTAATGTATACCATTTCATAAATGCCAACGCGCCCTTGATAGCCCATACCTTGACAGGTTGTGCAACCAGTGGTTTGTTTCCACTGAGCCGGTTGTTCCGCGATTTCGGTGGGTAAAATACGTTGAGTTTGTGCTTCTATCTCAGCAAGTACCGATGTTGGTTGAGCGCAGGTTGGACATAAACGACGTACTAGACGTTGTGCTTGCACAGCTCGTACTGAAGTGGCGACTAAAAAAGGTTCTATGCCCATTTCAATCAGACGGGTGAACGCGCTGACTGCATCATTGGTATGTAGTGTGGACAATACCATGTGTCCGGTAAGGGCTGCTTGTATGGCAATTTCTGAGGTTTCACGGTCACGAATTTCACCAATCATAACGATATCAGGGTCTTGACGCAAAATGGACCGTAAGGCATGAGCAAACGTATAGCCAATATCGCTGTGTGCTTGGACTTGGGTAACGCCTTTGAGTTGATATTCCACTGGGTCTTCAACCGTAATAATTTTTTGGGTGCGATTATTTACCGCATCAAGGGCAGCATATAAAGTGGTTGATTTACCAGAGCCAGTCGGACCAGTGACTAAAATAATCCCATGTGGTTCGCTAATCCATTGACTAAATTGATTATGATGATCAGGAGCCATACCCAGTTGCCCTAAGCGACTGGTTTGACGTTCTTTGGGTAATAAGCGCATAACAATGGATTCGCCATGTACACCCGGCAAACAGGAAACGCGAATATCTAAGTCTTGACCGCTGACACGAGTATTTAAACGTCCATCTTGCGGTAAACGACGTTCCGCAATATCCATTCCAGAAATCAATTTGATCCGTGATGCAATGGCGTTAAAACGTTCTCTAGGTAAAGAGAGATGTTCATATAAAACCCCATCAACCCGATAACGCACAAAAAAGGTATGTTCTTCGGGTTCAATATGCACATCGGAGGCGCGTTGATCAACCGCTTGGGAAAACATGTTATTCACAAATTCAACGACCGGTGCGCCTTCAGCCAATTCGCGTAACAAATTCACATCATCCGTATCACCAAAATGATCGTTAGAATTAGCTTTTGCTAATAAATCAAGTACGCGATCTAAATCTTGATGGCGAGCTAAATACCAAATAGTTTTCTGTTCTGGGAAAAGATTATAAAAAATTTCATGATTCGTACCAGACAAGGGATGACGAGCCAGACAATGTATTGTATTATCAGAGGTTTCCCATGCAACCACTTCTTGATCTAGCCACCAATCTTCTTCAATACCGGATTTTTCAAGGGTATCAAGCAATAAATTGGCATCCATTGGAATGTTATTGCTATTCATTACCGGCATATCAAGTTGTTTAGATAATACATTCAATAGATTATCTTCAGATACGGCCCCTAAACGTACAAGAACAGCCCCCAATTGTCCGCCTAAACGGGTTTGAAATTCAAGGGCTCTTTGTACATCAGGCTCCGTCACATAGCCAGCTTCAATAAGCATTTCACCTAAGCGGGGCTGATAAGTGGCGGAGTCTTTCGGATTTATAAAATGTTCAGCAGACATAATTTTAATGATGAATGGTGAATGGTGAATGGTGAATGATGAATTGTTAAATTATAAATGATATTTATATAAATAATAAGTAAATATTTTAATGCCCAAAGATAAAGCATTCGAGGCTAAAGTTTCGGAGAAACTTTAGCCTCGAATGGACTCCAACCCGGATTTTTGGAGTCCCAAATTTATTTTGGATGCTATTGAGAGGAGTCCAAAGCGAAGCTTTGATTAAATCATAAGGCATGGTTCAATTTAGAGTAACAATGAAGTTTAAAATTTGTGATAGAGTTGGAGTTCAAAGCTTTAGCTTTGGAAATAAAAAAGGAATCTCTTTTGAAAAGTATAGCGATTATTGTGCTTAATTGGTGTGGTTGGCGAGATACGTTAGCCTGTTTAGAATCATTACAAAAATTAATAGCACCTTTTTCGATCACTATTATTGTTTGTGACAATGCCTCTTCAGATGATTCATTTCAGCAGATTTTAAATTGGGCGCAACAGCATTATTCCGTCTCAGAAATTAACGTCTTTTCTCAAGAGACAGAGGACAAGGGACAGATGAGGAGAAAATTACCTCTGTCCCCTGCTCCCTTTCCCCTGTATCCTGTCCCCTTTGTACTTATTCAAACCGGGGCGAATTTGGGTTTTGCTGGTGGTAATAATGTAGGTATTCGTTATGCACTCAGTCAAGGTTACGAATATTTATGGTTGCTTAATAATGATACTGTCGTTGATGCTCATGCTTTGTCTACTTTATATGAATATGCGGTGGTTCATCCTCAAATCACTTTGTTGGGAAGTACGGTGATTGATTTTTATCAAACGGAAAAAGTGCAATGTGCAGGCGGATGTCGTTATTTTCCCTTATGGACAATTTTTAAACCGGTATTGGGTGGACAATCTGTGAGTGCGGTGATGCAACATGATGAGACAATTTCTTTAGATTATGTCTATGGTGCTGCCCTATTTTTGAAGGCGGATGCGGTAAAAAAAGTAGGATTATTAAATGAAGCGTATTTTTTATTTTATGAAGAATTGGATTACGCCCAACGTTTAAAACAACAAGGTTATGAAATCGGTTGGTGCAAAAAAAGTTTAGTTTATCATAAAGGTAGTGCCAGTGTCGGCAGTGTCAAAGAAGGCAATCAAGAAAAATTACGACGCGCAAATTATTATGAAAATTTAAGTACGCTCAAATATACCGCTAATTTCTATCCGCAATTATTACCGCTCGTTATGATAACGCGCTTTCTGGGCAAATCGTTGGCTTTAATACTTCGGCGAGATTTTTATTTATTTGCACCATTATTTCAGGCTTATTGGGATTTTTTCAAAAAATAGGAGAAGGGGGACCAGGGATTTTTTTTCTGATTTCTTTGCGATGGCATAATGTCATTTTAGATAAATCATTATTTAAACATCTTGCAAAAGTCACCATATAAACTATTAATTTATTGATTAATAAAGAGATAATTTTTACTATTTTCGAGTGAGGTAAGAGTTCTAATGATTAATACCGATTTATAATTAAAGAAATTTGGTCTGATGGACAAAAGTCTTTATTTCTAACTCAAAAAATGCCGATCTCTCAAAAAAATAGCTATTTTTAATAAGGACTCAGGATTTAATCACAGACGAAACTAAACCTGACAGGTTTTAAAAACCGGTCAGGTTTGAGCGTTCAAATTTTGGAAGTTATAAAATCCTGAGCCCTAAGCATATAATAATCTTTTCTTTATCAATACCTTTACTAATAATTTGCTAAAATAAAAAAAATTAAGGCAAAACTAAAAAGCCAGGTTAGGGAAATTTTTATTTTTAAATTAATTATATATATAGTAATTCCCGATTAAATAAAGTACAATTAATCTAGTTTAAGTTATTTATAAATAAATAAATAACGCTATAACACTGTAACGCATTAAACGCAAAAATGCTATAAATTATGACCTATAAAAAAAACTCATTGACTGCTGAACAAATGGAAGAACGTTTAGACGAATTTCTCGTTTCAGTATTATCTTCACGGAGGACGGCTGCTGGGGTTGCACAAATGCTTGCTGCTTGTGATCGTGAACAACAAGAATTTATCCTCAATTGGGTCAAAATAATTGTTAGCTGTCATCCCGAACTCGCTTATCAATTTGCCAGTCATGCTGTACAAGCAATGGAATTGATGGATGAAGAAGGCATTGAAGCTTGGCTGATTCATGCAATGGATGTTTATGATAAAAAAGGTTTATATCCAGCAATCGCCGTAATTCAAGAAGTTGAAAAATTTTCTCAATCTCAAAAAATTACCGGGTTAGCATTAGAAGAAATTGAACGTGTGTTAGATACCTTTATTGCTGGCTTAAGTGGACGGATGATGAAATTAGCAAGTGCTGAGCAAGTTTATACTGACACTGAAACTTTATTTTTACCTCCCTTAATCAGTCATTTCAAAACCCGCGACGATAATTTTCAGTTGTACAAAGCCATGGCTGTTCATTTATGGGCCCAAACCCGCTTCGGCACCTGGCATCAAAGTTTGAGTAAAGCCACTCAACATTTTTCACAACCCGACAAAGCTTGCCGTTTATTTCATACCTTAGAACGTTTACGTTTAGATGCTTGGGTTATCAGAGAATTGCCCGGCTTATATCGCAACATCAATCAGATACTGAACAAATTGGGTGAAACGCCCATTCCTTCAGAATGGCAATCCATTGCACAACAACTGGCTTCTCCTTCTGCCACCGCGCAACAAAGTTACGATTTATTGCCTAAAATTTATCACACGCATACACCTCATGTTCTCTGCTATCAAGGCAACTTGATGCCAGAAAAGGTCGAAGAAGTCATGGCCCTTAGGATAGCACGTGAAAAAGAAGCTTTTCGGATCGCGCTCGTCAAAATGACGACAGATAATAAATTCAAATTAGTACGCCAAAAAGAACCAGAAAAGTCAGAAAAATTGCAATTCAGCATTGCCAAACACCCGGATGAATCACTACCCAACGGCTTTAAATTTGAACTTAATTTAGATGGACAACCGATTACTCCACCTGATAATATAAAAAGTTTAATGGATTCTATTATTCAAGATATGGGTCTAATTCCAGAAGACTATTTAGTCGCTGCTGGTGATGGTCATTATAAAATCTTAGAAGACGGGCAAACTGAACGCGATCCTAATACCGTTTGGAAAGGTATTTATCATGAAGAAGGGGCTTTTCTTTATAACGAATGGGATTATCAGCGTAAACATTACCATAAAAATTGGTGCGTCTTGCGAGAAATGGAAGTTCATCCCCATCCCGAAAATTTTGTTCAAAAGACACTACAACGTCATAAAGGATTAGTCAAAAATCTACGGCGGACTTTTGAAGCATTGCGCGGAGAAGATAAATTATTAAAAGCACAACCCAATGGTGAAGATATTGATTTAGATGCGTTAGTCAAAGGGTATGCTGATGCCAGGCATGGTTTTGAATTAACGAATCGTCTATTTACCAAAATGCACAAAGATGAACGTAATATTGCAGTCATGTTTATGGTAGATATGAGCGGTTCCACAAAAGGTTGGATTAATGATGCGGAGCGAGAAGCGTTAGTATTATTATGTGAAGCGTTAGAAACGTTAGGTGATCGTTATGCGATTTATGGTTTTTCTGGCATGACGCGCAAACGTTGTGAAATTTATCGGGTAAAACGATTTGAAGAACCTTATACTAATCTCGTGCAACAACGCATCAGTGGCATAACCCCGCAAGATTATACGCGCATGGGTGTTGCGATTCGTCATTTGAGCAAATTACTCAATGACGTGGAAGCTCGTACTAAATTATTGATAACTTTATCAGATGGACAACCTGATGATTATGGCGATAAATATCGGGGAACTTATGGCATTGAAGATACACGCCAAGCGTTGATTGAAGCAAAACGAGATGGTATTCATCCATTTTGCATTACATTAGATACAGAAGCGAAAGCCTATTTGCCACACATGTATGGCGCAGTCAACTATATTGTGATCGATGAAATACGAAAACTACCACTAAAAGTCTCTGATATTTATAGAAAATTAACCACTTAATTAGGTGTTAAGCTCAAAGCTATAGCGTTTTTGCGTTTAACGCGTTACAGCGTTATAGCGTTTTTTATTTAATTATTAGTAACTTAAATTAGATTAATTGTGCTTTATTTAATCGGGAATTGCTATAAGTAGTGCTAGGAAAGTAGTGATTTTGGCATTCAAACGTAAGGAATGGCTTGATTCTTAAAACATCTAAGGTGATTTCCAGAAAAAATTATACCGTTGCCTGAGCTTGTCGAAGGCAACGGTATAATTTTTTCTTTTCTGGAAATCGCCTAATTACTACCCAAAGTTAAGCTTTGAGAGTTTTTTGGTAAGTACTGAACCATAAATTTTCAGGTATGATGAATTTTGAGTAGATTTTATTACTATTTCGGTGGGCAACAAAAAGACGTTACCGGCCCCCTACAAAATACCTGAAAATTTGTGCTTCAGTACTTAGAAGAGTAGGGCGTTGAGTTTGAGGTGTAAAGAAATTCTGTTTTTCATGCAAAAAAAACTCAAACTGCACACAAAAAAATAGGGAAGGGTTATGAGTAAGTTATTTCGTGACTATTCCTAAGAGAGACATTATGGGTAACTTGAATTTTTAATTAAGATAAATATAACATGATACAAAATTATCAAGCAGACAACGATTCTATTACCGGGCTACTTAGGACCATTACGCAAGCTCAGTCCTATTTTATTACTGATACTGATCCAAGAATTCTTTTTGACGAATTACTCAGTAATTTACTCATTTTGACAAACAGTGAATATGGATTCATTGGCGAAATACGATATCAACCAGATAATGTCCCTTATCTTAAAACTCATGCCATTACTAACATCGCATGGAATGAAGAAACACGAAAATTTTATGACGAAAATGTAGCAACCGGCTTAGAATTTCATAACTTGAATACCCTGTTTGGCAAAGTAATAACGACCGGTGAACCGGTGATTTCTAATGCTCCTTATCATGATCCACGACGTGGTGGTTTGCCTGAAGGGCATCCGCCATTAAATGCTTTTCTGGGCTTGCCTTTTTATCAAGGCAATCGCTTAATCGGTATGGTTGGTATAGCCAATCGTCCAAAAGGATATGATGAAGATAGTATCAATTATTTGCAACCCTTTTTGGCAATTTGTGCCAATATTATCGAAGCTTATCGTATTAATAAACAAAATCAACAATCTGAAAATGCACTGCGAGATAGTGAATCCAAAAATCGTGCTATTTTAGAGACAATGATTGGTGGTATTGTAGTCATTGATAGCAACGGTATCATAGAATTATTCAATCCGGCGGCAGAAAAAATGTTTGGTTATTTAGCACCAGAAGTTATCGGATATAATGTCAATCGATTAATGCCAGAACCTTATCATAGTGAACACGATCAATATCTCAACAATTACCTAACAACCAGTCAACGAAAAATCATTGGTATTGGTAGAGAAGTTGTTGCAAAACGTAAAGACGGTAGTTTTTTCCCAATAGAACTTGCTGTTAGTGAAATGTATGAAGGTAATGCGCTCAAATTTGTGGGTAGGATTATTGACATTACTGAACGTAAAGCGGCAGAATTTGCTTTAATTAAAGCTAAAGAACAAGCAGAAGAATCCAATCGGTTAAAATCGGAATTTCTAAATGTGATCAGCCATGAATTGCGAACCCCACTTACCATTATGTTAGGTAATTTACCTTTACTCACTGATCCCAATGATTTACCAGATACAGAAGAAATTGCTGATATTGCAACAGATATTGAGGATTCAGGACAACATTTACTGACTTTGATTAATGATTTGCTTGATCTCTCTAAAATTGAAGCTGGTAAAATGACGATTCAGCAAGAATTGTTGTCAGTTGCGGCACTGACTCAAGATGTGATTACTTCAATTCAAGTCATGGCTCATGAAAAAAATTTAACGATTGAGACAGAAATTGATGATATCGAAGTATTTGCTGATCCAATTCGTTTAAAACAAATCTTACTTAATTTGTTGGGGAATGCCATAAAATTTACTGAAAATGGTTTTATAAAAGTCAAAATCAAAACCATGGAACATCAAGTTTGTTTTTTTGTTGAAGATTGCGGTTGTGGTATAGATGAAAAAGATGTTCCATTCATTTTTGATGCCTTTAGACAAAGTGATTCAAGTGCAGCACGACGTGCTGATGGCACGGGGTTAGGATTGGCAATCACGAAAAAACTCGTAGAATTACACAATGGCAAAATTTCAGTCCAGAGCCTGCTTGGAAAAGGCAGTGTATTTTCATTCTCAATACCAAAAAATAGCGTTGTAAAACTAAAAAAAAAACGCTTGAGTAATACTATGAGCAAAATATTAGTTGTTGATGATAACTTAAACACACGGAAAATGTTATGTCGTCATCTCACGAAAAGCGGTTATGAAGTTAGTGAGACTGATAGAGGTAAGATCGCATTAGAAAAAATTAAGGAGGAATTGCCAGAAGTTATTTTATTAGATGTGATGATGCCTGATATGACCGGCTTTGAGGTTTGTCAACAATTACGCAAAACACCGCAATATGAGTTGATTTACATTATTATGTTAACCGCCCTCACTGATAGTAAATATAAAATAGAAGGATTAGATAAAGGCGCAGATGATTATGTCACAAAACCGTTTGATATTTCAGAATTATTAGCTCGTATTCGTGTTGGTGAACGCACCGCCATTAAAAAACGGGAAGCGACTATTGATGGGTTGACTAAAGTTTACAATAGAAATTACTTCGATATGTATCTTGCCCAGGAAGTTAGTAGGGCGAAACGTTATAAACGTGAATTGTCATTAATTATCACAGATATTGATCTCTTTAAAAATATTAATGATACTTATGGACATTTAACCGGAGATACTGTGCTTCAAGAATTTACACAAATCATAATGCAACAATGCCGAAGAAGTGATTTGGTTGCTAGATTTGGTGGTGAAGAATTCATTATTTTACTGCCAGAAACGCCCTTAAAAGGTGGAACAATTGTTGCCGAAAGAATGTGTGAGCGTATTGATGCTCATATTTTTCAAGAAGTGAAACATATAACAGCAAGTTTTGGGGTAGCCAGCCTCATAACAGATAGAGATGGACGGGAATTGCTTCGTAGAGCCGATTCAGCACTGTACAAAGCTAAAAAAAATGGTAGAAATCAAGTTGTTGTTGATATAAAAATGAAAAATGAAAAGAACCAAGGCTAAAACTTTGGACTAAAGCTGTGAGGCTGTGTGGAGTCCAAAGCTTTAGCTTTGGAAATTAATAAGGTATCCATAAAATATGAGCAAAGTATTGATTGTTGATGATAATTTAAAGACGAGAAAAATGCTACGTCGCCATCTTTTGAAAAATGGTTATGAAACGCTTGAAGCTGAAAATGGACACGTTGCATTGGAAAGCGTCAAAGAAAATTTGCCAGAAGTCGTTTTATTAGATGTGATGATGCCTGATATGACTGGCATTGAGGTATGCCAAAAATTACGACAAACACCTCACTATGAACTGGTTTATATTATTATGTTAACTGCTCTTACCAGCAGCGAACAAAAAGTAGAAGGATTAGATCAAGGAGCAGATGATTATATTACTAAACCCTTTGACGTTTATGAACTTATGGCTCATATTCGTGTCGGTGAACGTACTGTCATCAAAAAACGGGAAGCAACGATTGATGGATTAACTAAAGCTTTTAATAAAAGTTATTTCAATATGTATCTTGCCCAAGAAGTCAATAGAACACAACGTTATAAACGTCATTTATCATTAATTATGAGTGATATTGATCATTTTAAGAAAATTAATGATACTTATGGACATTTAGTAGGAGATAGCGTACTCCAAGCCGTTACACAAATCATAATGCAACAATGTCGAAGGAGTGATTTAGTTGCTCGGTTTGGCGGTGAAGAATTTGTGATTTTACTCTTGGAAACACCCTTAGAAGGTGGAAAAACTGCTGCCGAAAAAATTCGTCAAGCTATAGCTTCTTATACCTTTGAAAAAATTCAATCTCTCACTATGAGTTTTGGGGTGGCAAGCCTAACAACGGATATAGATGGACAAGAGTTACTTCACCAAGCAGATGTTGCACTGTATGAAGCTAAAAAAAATGGCAGAAATCAAGTCGTTGTTTTTCAAAATTCGCTTTTTATGAGTAAAAAAGTGTAGAAATGACCTAAACGCGAGTCACTAATCTTGAGGATGAGCTTTTTTGGACCTTATTTTTTATGTACTTTGGTGTTCACGATCTCTCCCTCCCCCTAACCCCCTCCCGCTAGGAGGGGGGACCGCTCCTTGGCATTTTTCGGCTACGTAGTAAAGATTATAAATTATTATATAATATATGATTTTTAATTTATCATGAATTGGAAATCTCCACCGGGCGGTCCCCCTCCCAGCGGGAGGGGGTTAGGGGGAGGGAGAGATCGTTGACACAAAAGTAGAATGAAAAAAATACCCAGAAAAAAGATCAAACTGCACAGCCTAGGGTTTAGGGGGATTTGCCGTTAAAAATTGGATATTTCTTATTTCTGGACAACTCTATTGAATGATATCGGGCTAATTTCAGACAAATCTATACTTGATTTGATTTTTTATGGAATAAACGCCCAATAATTTTTAGTACTCGTTGACGTAGTTTGTTTCGTTCTTCAAGGGTAAAAATTCTCCAATAGGCAAATAGAGTTAAGGAGGTATAGAGTATGCCACTTATGAAGATAAAACCTAGTGCATACCAACGATCTGTCATGGCAATACTGGCCCAAGGTGTTAATAGCCAAAAAAGCAAAAAAGCAATTCCATAAGGTATTAAAAACCCGGGTAACATGACTTGAGCTATATATTTCAAGAAGGGTATCCCTATGAAATGAATACTATACATGATATAAAATAATGCACCAATCGTTGTTGATAAAATAATAATCATTGCAATGTTAAGAACGGTGATTTCAAAGAAATAAAGAATTATTGACCCAATTAAGCTCACTAAAACTAAGCGTGTACCAGAATACATCAAAATACGTGAAGGTTTTTCGATACCTTTGAAATAGGCAGTACCCATGCCGGTAAGGGCGTGTAATTGCCTTGAGACGGTAAAAACAGCCATAATTACAGCCACTATTTGGAATTCTTCATTTTTTCCTAACCAAGCTACTGTTAATGGTGCAGAAAATGCTGCCAAAAAACCCATCAAAAAGCCCATAAATAGGTTAATAGTCCGCGAACCTCCAATATACATATCAAAAACTTCGGCGTGCCGTTGTTGACTATGTGCATACGAAATAGCAGGTAGAAACACGGCATTCATAGAAGCTGAAATGGAATTAGACATTACCGGTATTTTGGTACCAAGGTCTAATAAAGCTGTTGCTTTCATACTGAGTGCAGTACTGGTTATTAATTTATCAATTGAATTCAAGATAAGACCAAAAATACTGGAAAGTTGTACGATAGCTCCAAAACGATAAAATAGTTTAAAGTAACTACGATCAAAATAGGTAAACCCTATGGAAAAGCCTGAAAGAAAATGGTGGCATAAAAAAAAATTGATAAAAATGCTAACAAGAGTTCTAATCGCAAAAGCATATAATAGAGATAAAATACCAAATCCTTGAAATAAAAAGACTACTAAAGCACCCATCTCTATAATCAAACAAAAAACCATCACCAGTGAGGTTTCTGCCATTTTTTGTAATCCATTTAAAATGTGTGTAAAAGCATTGAAACTGAGAGAGAGTAGAAATAGAGTGGCTGTACCATACAATAAGAGAAAAGCGGTTTCATGAAGTGAAGGTAATATTTTGAAGACATTTTCCACCAAAAAAGGTATCACATACCATAATACTAATAAAAATATAGAACTAATGGTTGTAACTAGCACCATACCAGTTGAAACCAATCCATTAATTTTGTGAATTTCGTTAGTAGCGTGATAAGCAGCTACATAACGAATATAGACATTGGCGATACCAAACGCACCTAAGTTAAAATAGCTGATAATAACAAAACAAATCGCCCATAAACCATATTCATGCAAACTGACAAAACCGAGAACTATGGGAGGAATTAACAATCTTGTCATGAGATTAAAAATTTTAGCTAAAACAGATATCAACATATTTTTTGAAATGATATCTTGCAAATCTTGTTTACTGATTTGATTCTTTGAGGAGGTGGTAGAGGTAACGGTAGGCATTTTGTCTTTTGACTTTTATGGTGTTTTGGTGGAAAAAATTAGTCAGATTTGGGTAATTGGGTTAGTTTCAGAGTTTTCGGGAAAAAACATAAGAGTTCAAATCTTGTAGATATCTTTGATAAGCAGATTACTAATTAGCCATTACTGATTATATTAATATATACTTCACAGTTCAAATTTTCGGATTTTTGTCATTTTGAGCAAAGTGAGAAATATTATTGAATTAATTAAAGATTTCTCGCTTAAGAAACGAAGTAACGGAACGAAGTGACGGTATATGACAAAAATCCGAAAACTCGAACGTTCGGAGTATAACTTCGGAGTATAACTATAGTTTTTCAAATAATGATTTCCCAAGGGCGAACCGGTGTGTTCGCCCTTTGGTGTGACATTATTTTTCTGAACATCTATACATCAAATTGAGATCACATTCTCCTACTTTTCCCAGCCAAAATCTCTGTCTAATAATTCATAGAGTCGTTGATTGTGAGGTTTAAAATAGTCAATTAACTGTTTTTGAAGTGATAAATCCATCTGTTCATGTTTTTTTCCTTTCAATTTATCCTTTGAAGAGGCTAAAGCAAAATGTTGCCCATCCGCATTATACTGTTCATATTTTTTGAGAGTCGATTTTGGTAATTCTAAGAATTCAAGCGTTTTTTGCAAGATCGTTTCAGGATCAGTATAAAAATCTTCGCTTTGAAGGACTAAAATTTGGTCTTTGTTAAATAAACTAAACCATCGTCTTAAATGGACAAAATAAATACTTTTTGACAGGTACGCCTGGGGGTGGTAGATGCGTTGGAAATAGTTGTCATTTCCCAATATGCTTTCCTGTTCAAATAATTTCCGTTCTCTTAGCTGATGTTTCACTGCTATTTCAAATGGAAGTGTTTCTTGTCCTTGTCTGAGTTTCATTGCGTAATGAGAATAAGCCCTATCAACAGGGTTTCTTAATAAGATTATTAATTTAATCGCCGGAAGGATTTCTTTAATTCTCGCCGGTACCATCGGATGATAGAGATAAGAAGGACTTGCTTCTCCAGTCACAAAAGGTTTTTTAACCCATGGGTAGATAAACGTAGGAAAATGTGCTTTATACCAGTTAAGCCCAAGATGAAATCGGTGGTCAAAAAACATAATTTCTTTTGTGGTCGCTGAGGCAATATGAGAATGTGCGGTTAAATAATTATAGAGAGAAGTTGTACCACCTCGTGCAACACCAAAAATAATGAAGTGGGGTAAAATCCGCATATTTGCGGTAGACTGTCTGATTAACCGATGGCTTTTTTGATAGCTTTTCGTTAAAAAAGATTTTGATTTCATTTAATTTTATGTATTGAATGATTTTTTTCCAAATCCCTAACATCGTAATGGTGACAAGTAATAGGTAACAGAGAACGGAGGCGAAAAATCCCCCCTAACTATCCCCCTTTCTTTAATCCGTTTGTGGGGAATTCCCCCCTTTGAAAAGGGATTTATTTTAGAAAAGTCCCTAACAAGTGAAAGGGAACATTAAGATTTTCAAACCAGACTATCAATTTTTTGGTGAGTAAAATCCATTTAATATTATTTAACTAATTGATAATTAAATGATTAAACGCTATAACGCTATAACGCATTATAATTAAAACGCTATACCTGTCACCTGTCACCTTCATTTACATAACCCGACGAAATTGAAAGGGTAATTTTTTATGGTTGCTGACGGCTTGTTGAATACCTATTTCAGGTCGACGATTAAGCAAATATCCATCCATCCATCCAAACAGAACAAATAATAATGTCATATTGGTGCTATTCAATGATACGGTAGCCAAACAAAAAATTTCTATGAGTAAAAGGCTAAGTAAGGTTATATCTAAAGCCGCTTTGGGAGGTTGAGCCGCTGGGTGATGTATAATATGTATAAATAAGCGTATCCCCATAGATAAAAAAAGAGCAAAAAGACAAGCCACTGCTATTAAACCATGATTTAAGGCTAATAATAAATAAGCATTATCAATAGATGATTGTATCTTATCCTTAGGCCAACCAAGTCGGCCCCATCCCCACATTGCTCTCTCCATAACAATTTGTCCATAAGTAGTATATAATTCAAAACGATAAGCAATAGTTTGACGCTCATCTGATTGTCCTTTAGCTTCTTGACTACCTACTGAGGCAAATTCTTCTACAGCGGTTTTGATGCCTAAACCCAATACTACTGTGCCAGCCAGCAAACCACAGATAATAAAGTATCGTATGGCCTTTTTTTGAGTAAAACCAACGAGATATGCTAGAAAAAAAACGGTTATAATTCCTAAGATTGTTCCTAACCAAGGGGCCCTTGATAAAGGTGCAAACACACCAGCTACTAAAACAAGGGTAATTATTTGTGGCACAGTTAAAACCGGTAATTTTGGTAATCCTTTTATCTGTGATGACCAAGCATTATTTGATTGTAACCATAATTGTAGTTGAAAGCCAATAACCATAATAATACCGGCTTGAATAGGGTGTACAAAAGGTCCATTGGCACGAACCATGCCCCAACGAAATCTAACCGCCCGTGACCACCCACCGCCAAAAAAGGGGCCCAAGGCTTTTTGCCATAGAGTATAACCAGTCCGAAAATGATTTTCATAGACTAGAAAAACCGAAACGATCAATAAAACTAAAACAATACGCTTAGCAAACTCTATTCGTAAACCAGCCGGTTCAACCAGACTTTTGGCTAAAAGATAGGGAAAAAAGACGGACAAAACCATATTGGCCATTAAATTCTGAGCGTCTTTATAGCCAAAATTGAGATATTCTGAAAAACTGACGGAAAATGCAAAGACAAAAACAAAAACATCAGTCCATGAAAATCGCCAACCAGGCATGCCACGCAGAAAAAAAACGAATGCAATAGGTGCAATAGTCGCTTCATAAAAATTAGGATCCGGCAAACCTTGTATTCTAAACACATAGTATGGTGGAATGAATAAGAGTACCGGAATAAAAACATTTAAAAAAGCTCGGTGTGGAGAGTGAGTAAAGGCTATATAAGCCGAAATCAAAGCGGGTATGAGTATAATAATGCTCACTTTAAAACCTCGCTTTAAGGAAATGGTAATCAGTAATTGGTAATGATATAAAAGCTAAAACTGTTAAGCCAAACCTGACCGGTTTTAAAAACCGGTCAGGTTTAGTTCTGGGTATTATTAAATTCTCATTCCTAATTACCAATGACCAATTACAGATGAGCTAATGAGCTAAGGGACTCGGAAAAAAATAACACCCCCCTTGCCTCCCCTCTTTTAAGGAATAAACTCGTGGGGATTCCCATCTTCAGAGGGGGCAAGGGGGGGTGTTAGGTGTTAGGTGTTAGGGATATTTTATTTTTTCCGAGTCCCTAATGTATCGGCTTATTTCCAAAACGGGTTTTTATTAAAATTTGAGTTGCCAAAACCATAGGACCCCAAGTCGTTTTTTTCTCTACTTTCTTGAACCGTAAAACTCGTTTTAATATTCTGAGAATACCAACTATAACGATAAGAAAGAAGTCATATAACATGTAAAAAATATTGTAATTTTTGCGGAAATAAATAAATTCACTTTCTAAATTGTATTTTTCAATTTGTTTACCTTTTTCAGTGATTTCAGTAAGTTTTGCACTATTTGCTCCCCCAAGATGAATCACGTCATTAGGATAAAAAAATACTTTCCAACCTTTTCTTTTGATTCTTAAACAAATATCAGAATCGTCATAATACATGAAAAAATCTTCGCGGAGAAAAAATTCAAGTTCATCAATGATGTTTTTACGACTCAATAAGTAACAGCCTGGAACCCAATCACATTCAAAAATGCGATTATGGTCTTGTTCCATATTATCAATACCTTTCAAAAAAGGGATTTTATTATTAACCCGGCCTATCTTGGTTAAGAAAAATTTCCAAGGCGTTGGAAAGTATCTTGCCGACGGTTGCATCACCCCTTCTCGGTCAACCAGGCGACATCCTATCACGCCACACACTGGATGTTGTTCCATAAAGTCATAAGTTTCCTGCAAACTATCTTTACCGACAAAGGCATCCGAGTTCAGCATGAGAATATATTTGCCGTTGGCTTTTGGATAGCCTAAATTATTGGCCCGAATAAAGCCTAAATTGGTTGGACTTTCAATAATCACTGTATCGGGAAACTTTTTTCTAACCATTTCTACCGTGCCATCCGTAGAACCATTATCAACATAAATAATTTCTTTGTTGAGATGATCGTTAGAGTTTTTTACTGCCGTAAAACATTCATCTATAAGTTCTTTAACACTACAGGCAACGACGATAATGGATATATCTATTGGTGTATTCTCAGTGGTTGAAGACATAATTATTCAAGAAATTAAAAATAAAGATGTATACCTGACATGGTTATAAACTAAACTTTTCGGTTCTGTCACTCATAACTTTTCGGTCATTTTGAACGTAACGAGAAATATCATCGTTTTAATGACAACACGATAACTGAAGAAGTTTATGAATAGGCAGGTATTAATATGAAACCCAAAGCTTACGCTTTGGACTCAAATATCATTTCTTGGAGCCCAAAGCGAAAAATTTGAAAATTGGTTAGATATAACGTACTATACGTTACCAAATCAATTCTCGTTAAAGTGCTAAATTTTTAAACGTTCTAATGTTGTAATAACTATCTTCTTCAAAGTCACCATACTCATCCCGATGTTTATGGATGTCAGCAATAATGTCAGAAACCGTATGTTTCGGTTCATAACCAAGAACGGTTTTTGCTTTGTTCCATGTGACTTTATAATTTCTAAAATCTTGGATTTGCTTGATTTCTATTGCAATTTTTTGCCCCGTCAAAGTTTCCACTTGTTCTTTCACTAAATCCCCAACTTGTCCTACGGTGTAATTATCAGAAGCGAGATTAAAAACGCCATTGATACCGTAATCGGCTTGAATCGCTCTTAAATAACCATTGACTGCATCACGAATATCCAGAAGAGGTCGCCAAATCGAAGCATTATTGACGGTTACTTTACCTATAGTCAGACAAAACTTGTACATGGTATTGACAATGAGATCAAAGCGCATCCGTGGGCTATAACCACAAACGGTTCCTTGTCGTAAAGCAATGACGGAGAAATTTTCATCTTGCATTTGAAGAACGCCTCGTTCTCCTTGTAATTTAGAGATACCATAAGGATAGCCACAGGTTACCGGCGATTCTTCATTATAAAGTTCATTCACTGTATAACCATAGACTGAACATGAGGAACCATAAATAAAACGTTTAACTCCTGCTAGTTTAGCAATATAAGCAAGATAGGAGGGTTGGGCCCCATTAGAAATAAAATTCAACGAAGGATTGAATTCAGCCATTGGATCATTCGATAAGCCTCCTAAAAAAATCACTTGATCGTAACCCACAAAGTCTTCTTTTTGACAATCAAATAAATCTTTTTGAATGATTTTGACTTCTTTTGGCAAATGATTACCAAACCAGAGTAAATCTATCACATCAACTTCATAGCCACGTTCTAATAACGTGGGTGCTAATAAAGAACCGATATAACCGGCACCGCCGGCTAATAGTATTTTCATAGCGATCTCCTTAAAATGAAAACGGATTTGGAGTCCAAAATTTTTTTTAGATAGTTTTTAAGTTAATGAGCTTGTATTCATCATGATTTCTTCGTAATAACTACAATCTAACGAAGTATCTTTTGGGGCCGTAAATGAAACATCATTGAGAGATAATTCTCCAATCTCTTTTAATTCATCCAAGCTTTTACCATATTCATAAACGGTGCACCGTTGACCACCCACATGGACTATTCCAGTCACTGGTTTATCAATCAAAGCTACGATTTTTGCCGCAATTTCACGGACACTTTGTCTGCTTGTCCATTGATCAATAAAAGCTTTGGGATAAGGAAATTCATTGGGACCAAAAGATGTGCGTATAATTAATGCATTATCATACATTTGGACAGCACACTCTCCACCGAGTTTTGACCAAGCATACTTATTAACCGGGTAAATTGAGGCATCTTCTTTATAATTACCTTGTTCACCTTTGAAAACATAGTCGGTGGAAATATAGATAAGTTTGATCTGATTAGCTATACATAATTTGACAATATTGCCAGTCCCGATAATATTGACATCAATCGCTTTTTCAGGGGCTTTCTCAACCAAAGGGGGTGAAGTAAAAGCACCGGCATGAAGGAGTAAATCAATTTTCTTGTTCTTCAGAAAATCCTGCATTGCTGCCAAGTTGATAACGTTAAATTCTGAAGAAGTGGGATACCATGCTTTGGGTAACAATTGTTTTATCTCGCCACCCAATAAACCACTGCCCCCAGTAAATAAAATGCGTTCTTCTTGCATAAGTGAGTTGCTTATTTTAGTTGTTCATAAAGGAAGTTATCAGAACGTTCATCCGCTAACCAAGCTTGTAGGGAAAAAGCATTCTTATCTTTGTCTGTCATTAATTGAGTCGAATGCGCTATCTCATCAAATTCTTTTTTCAAAGCTTGATCACATAATGACCAATCCAGATCAGGTGCAATCGGCGAAATACCTGCTTCACAGCTTGGACTATATTCACCCGAACAAAAATATTCAATCATACTTTCTTCGGTAAAAAAGTTACCATGAGCAAAGCCAGGGGGAACCCAAATCCATTCAGAAAAATCAGCTTCAGCTTGATTTGGCATGTCATAGGCAATAATTTTGCCCTGTGTAGGAGAATTTTTTCTGATATCTAGCACGATGTCGACCATTCTTCCCTTGATAGTTCTGACCAGTTTTCCCATATAAGGATTCCACTGAAAATGTAAGCCCCTAACGACCTTTGACTTAGAAAAACTTTCATTGGCTTGCACAAATTCCACACCCTTCATGAAACTCATTTCAGGATGATTAGCAAAATCACTTTTTCTAAAAGGTTCAGTAAAATAGCCTCGATGATCACAAAAACGAGCAAATTTGATAACTTTGATAGCTGGAATCGCTAAATATTTAATTTCAAGTATTTTCATTGTATTCCTTTAAAATAATTATTGACCTATAGCAACATAAAGCCGAATTTTTTACCAAACTAAGAACCTGGCATAGTTGAAATAATCCATCTGGAGTGGAAATTGCTGTGGTAAGTTTACCAACTTCCCGTTAATTTTTGCTTAATTTTTTTCAAAAAATTAAAAGAGTTAATATATAAAGGGCTTTCTAACCATAATGATTGAGTTTTATAACCATATTGCTCCATGATAGCTTGTGTTTCAGGTGGACAAGAGAATCTTGGATGTAATTTAATCATGCTACGAGTGATTTTTCTAGCTTCTTTAAGAATGTTTTCATTATAGGTGACCTCTAAAAAATCAAACATTCTTACCATTTCACGTTGTGTATGGCTAATAATGTCCTCGTATTTGACATCTAATATTGGGACTTCATTTTTTTCTTTTTCTTGAGTGACCCATTGTTCGTGCATTGTCCATCGTTTAAGAATTTCTTCGTCTGACATACCTTTCCAAAGTTGTCCAACAAACACTTGTGAACTTTTGATGACCGGAAATGGATGCCGAATAAGATGAATAAATTTAGCATCAGGAAAGTTTTCTTTGATAAAAGGCATTAATTCAGGATCAATTTGTTGAAATGGTTTTTGATCACCTATCCACAATAATTTTTCCTTGTTGACCGGTGTTGTCTTGATAAAACCTTCTTTCATCAGAGTGGTTTGAAAAGTGACAAAATTTTCAAACGGCGTTTTGTCTTTAGAAAGCAAATCTTGACATTGTTCAAGGGCTCTGTTCATCCCAACCGGTGTATCCCACTGATAAGGAATAATTTCTAAATTATTATGAAAACGGTACAAAATCCAAATAATGTCAGATTCGTTGGACACAAAAATATTTGGATGAAGATTGAGTAACGTCATCAATTGTGTAGAACCACTGCGTTTATTACCAACCATAAAAACGGCTTTTGTCATACATGATGTCCTTTACAAGTAAAACATGAAGAATGAAAAATGACTAAGGCGGATATTCAGAGCTAAATGCTGTATAGAGCGTAAATGTAGGTAATCCATAAGTATAGCAATATAAAATTTTGCTATTCCTCTAGTATTTCAAATAAATATTTTGGCTTTAGTCCAATATTTATCAAAGGCTTACCAACCTAAAGTTGGTATTTTGGAATACTATAGCTAATTTTTATTAGTATTTTCCATGAGAGTGGTGTTAATTTCTTCAAAAAGCCCTAATACCTGTTTCTGGATTTTGGGCATGGCAACACGTAATTTTTCTGCGGTTTCTTCACGTTGCTTAAATGCTTCTTGTATACGTGCTAAAATGCGTTGTTCGGTTTCTGTTCTTAAATCAATTACCGAATCACCTACCCCAACAGATTCAAAAACACCTTGAAATTTAAGACTGTAAGCGATACCCAATGCGGGTACATTTTGGGAAATAGCGGCTATACATGAGTGCATACGTGAACCGATGAAAAAATCGGTGAGTGAAATAAGATATTTGACTTGTTTGTGATCAAGCGTTTCTTCTATCAAAACCATCCGATTAGAATATTGAGCTACAAGTTGTTGATGTACTTGGCGACACGCATCTGGATCACTTTCAAAATGTCCTGATTTAACGAAAACATGTGGCACTAACACAATAATTGTATTTGGCTGTTCCATCAATAAATGAATAATTTTATTTATTAATTCTTGATAATCGCTTTTAAGATCAAACTGGCTTTGTGCTTGTTTGTTGTTATTGTAAAGCAAACCACTGATATTAAAACCAATAACAATTTGCCCATTTTGTTTAGCACTTTTTAATTGCGTTATAATTGAATGCTCAAATGGTTTAGGCTCAAGCACGAAAGCAACATCAGGCATAAAGCGTATATTTTTTGGCGAAACGTTTTTTCCGAGCAGTTCTTTGACATATTCTACGCCTTGTTTATCTCTCGCATAGATAGTAATTGTCCTTTTAAGCAAAAATCGTGCTATTTTGGGGGCAAAAAAGCTTTTAAAAGGACCATAAGTCTGGGGTAACATCACTAATGGGACATCACAGAGGATAAAAAGCCATTTGATCCAAGAATGTCTCATCAAAATTTTCATGCCATAAATGTCACTGAAACTATCGCCAGCGGTAATATCTACCACTAAATCGGCTTCGGTTATTTCTTTAAAATAGGGACTACGCGCTTTGAACTTTTTTTGGAGCCATGTCAATGGCATTATTTTTAACAATAAAGAATAGATTAATAAGGTATAAACATTATTAGGTTTAAGCAAATTTTTACTAAACCACAAATTTCTCTTTTTAATCTTAAATTCTTTCCCATTAAATATAAATTTTAGCGGTTTTCCTTGTTCAGCAGTTCTTAAAATTACTTCAGCATTGGGATATTTGGTAAAAATACATTTAATAGTTGATTCAGCGAGTGCATTAACGCCCATATTTGATGTTTCAAATGATGCGCCCAATACCCATATTTTTGGAAAGTTTGGTTTCATTATTGAAAGGGAATAAAGATAACGGGGAAAAGATGTCAATGAGAAAGATATTAAACTTTCTTTACTACCTAAAAATGACAATTACTTTAATTTTAGATTTTATTCATCAATTATTTCATGATATTTTACGAACACCATTTTTATGAGTGAAAATCAAACAAAATTATTTAGAAATTATAAAATAAATTCAATCTATTTAGTAAAATATTCCCTCATTTTAATTACCATTTTTAGGTACTATAAGCATTCAATAATTTCATTGAGAGGATTAATAATATTATATAAATTTGTATTTAAAATCCACTAAATTTGATGTTCAAGTTTGAGTGTTTATTGAAATTCAATGATTTCATTTTTGCTATGGCACCTTTGTATTGATTGTTTAAAACAAAGTCATTTCAAAGTCATTTCATTGCGATCTATGCTTGAACTAAAGGGAAGTTCTACTATATGACAGGACTGAGCAACCAATTTTTAAAGTCCAGTTAAAATATGTGAGTTATTAATTATTCATTTGGCGGTTATTAAAATTTTTTTGTCAAAATCAGACAAATAGCATACATTTTTTTTTAAATAATTCAAGATAATAATTCAAGGCATACTAATTGCCAACTAATTTTTAATGAAAATATTTATACAAAGATTGGAAATTCTCATTGACTGATGTTTTTCAATATTTTCACGGATTTGATTTATGCTCCTGAAATTAAACTTGCCAGGTTTTATAGTGTTTTTGCGTTTAACGCGTTACATCGTTATAGCGTTTTTTATTTAATTATGAATAACTTAAAATAGATTAATTGTCCTTTATTTAATCGAGAATTGCTATAAATTGGATATTCAAGTTTTGGAAATTATTAAATTATTAAATTCCTTACTGAAAACTCCTGAGTTTTCAGAAGAATTAACCTTGTGAAAAATATTTAAGCAATAAATATTCCGTTTATTATTTGGGTCTAATAACATGAGATATAAATAATTTATTTTTATGATTATAAAATTTTCCGTTCTTAAAATTGTAAAATAATAAGAATTGTCCGAAAATAAAAAATTTAGAGATTAATATGATTAATATAACACCCTTTTTTAAATCCTCTCCGCCTTATCAAGTAAGGAACTGTGGGAGGTGAAAACTAGGGTGGTGAAAATAGTGAATAGTGAATGGTTAATGAAAAATACATTTTTTTTATGAATGGAACAAAAACGGGATCAATCTTTGAGTCGACAAAGAATCTGATTTTCACCATCCCCAGGTTAAAACGAAATTATGGTGTTTAGGTAAAAGAAAAATCATATAGGACTTACGCATTGATCAATTAAATTAATTGATGATTCAGTTAGTTATAAATTTCATGTCTCATCAACGTGAAATTTTTAAAATAGTAAACTCAAATAATTATCTATTGGGTGCGTAAGTTTATTGTACAGCGAATTATATTCTAAAATTTCAGGTAGTTCTACATAAGTAATTATTTTTAAAGCAAACTTTGGACCAGAGTTTTTTAATTTAACATTATAATTACTAACTTTTACAGCACTACCTTATTTTGGATGATGGGAAATGGTAGATTTTTTTTTAGAAATCGCCTAAAGTCACATCGAAATGGTTATAGTCAATGGAAAATAATGGTCATAAGAAAAATTGCGATTTGCAATTTTTGATTTGTAATTTGCAATTGAAATGGTTTGTAATAGTCATATTGGTAACTGGTTGTACCTCTCCTGTTGTTCCTATTCCTGATAGTTTTGTGCAACCGCCAGCACGTAAGGAAATCGCTATGACTCCACCGGAGTTATTGACAAAATTCCAAGATGCTATTATACCTCAAAATAATGACAAAAATTATCACTTGGGGGCCGGTGATGTCATTACAATAGAGGTTTGGGGATATCCTGAGTTATCTGGCAAACATCTGGTTGGTCCTGATGGGCAAATTACTTTGCCATTGGTAGGGTCGGTTCGAGTGAGTGAATTATCTCGTGAGCACGCCGCAAAAGCAATTACGGATAAGCTTGCTCCCTATTATGTCGATTTATCAACAACTGTGCGTGTTGAAGATTATGCGTCTAATCGGATTTTGGTATTAGGACGAGTAACTCATCCAGGTGAAATAACCTTTGGAATGACTTCGCCAACTTTGTTGGAAGCCATTTCAAAAGCAGGTGGGTTTGCTGAGGCTAGTGGTTTGCCGGCTGAAGCACAAAGTTTGCCTTATACTCACTGTGCCGTATTTAGAGGACGTGATCAACTGGTGTGGATTGAATTAGAGCCATTACTGACTGGTAAAGATTTATCTTTGAATCTTAAATTACAACGCAATGATATAGTCTATATACCTGATATAGAAGAAAAATTAGTTTATGTATTGGGCGAAGTCCAAAATCCAGGTGCTTTCCGTTTAACACCTAATATGTCGTTTTTTGAACTATTGAGTAAAGCTGGTGGCCCAACTAGAGACGCTGCACCTAATAGAATTAATATGATTCGTCCCAGTCAAAATATCAATCGATCTATGGCACTTTCAGAACTAATAACCCCCAATCAAAAGATTAATGTAGCTCTCCAAGAAGGTGATGTTATCTATGTTCCAATTAATACCATTGCTAAAATTAACTACGCAATACAGTTTTTAAATCCGTTTGCTACCCTACTGGGTATTTATGCGGATATTGAATCGCTTCGTACTGATCGAGAACGTAGCAAATTAGATCAACAAGAAGAACAATTGAGAACTGAACGTGCTAACATTGATGCTGAAAGAGCTGCCAGTTCTGGTTTGGAATAACTTATTTTATGCCTTCCGTGTCTACTGCCTCTTCTACAGAAGAACAATCTATCCCCACTGGTCGATTTCAGCCGGTGGCAAGTCTCTTAAAACATAAGTGGCTCATGTTGTTTATTATTATGACAGTGAGTGCTGTCGGGGTTCCCGTGTCATCCCAAATGGGAAAAATGGTTTATACCGCGTTCTCTGTCGTGCTGGTGTCACCAAGGTTTGTTCCCTATTTAAATGAAGAAAAAGAGATGTATTTAAGCCGTACCGATTATCAATTGTATGTCAAGCAACAAACCAGTATGGTGAAACGTAGTGATGTCTTAGAAGATGCTTGGAATAAACCTAATGTGCAAAAAATTTGGTTATTACCCGGGGAAATAGAAACCGAAGGTTTTGCACGTTTAAAGGGGACTCTTGACGCGAATAATAAACGCGGTAGCCCCTTTATGAGTATTACGCTAACAACGGATTATCCACCATCAGATTTAGATGTTGTGCTCAGTGCAGTTGTACAGAGTTTTTTAGATAAATCCCAACAAGAAACTATTTTTGATAGTAGCGGGCGAATTGAAGTTCTACAAGAACGTCGCCAAGAATTAGAACAATTGATGGTTCAAAAACATAAGCGGCGTACTGAAATTGCGGAGCAATTAGGCGTAACAACCTTTAAAGAAAATACTCTAAATCCCTATGATGAAATTTTAATTGAAAGTAATCAGGCATATCAAATAGCTCGCCGTCAACGAGTTGAAGCCCAAACACGTTTAAAGACATTGACCAACAAACAAAAAAATGGCAATACCTTGTTGAAAACACTTGTCAATGAAAGGGTTTCTAACGATAGTGTCCTTAAAAGCTATGAAGCGAAATTGATTGAACGACGTACCGAATTGCTAACTCAAACTTTAGGATTAACAACAAAACATCCAAGTTATCGTCGTGCTCAACAAGAAATTGCAAAGATAGATCAAAATATTGAACAAGCTACCCAGGAATTATTTCAAGAAATATATCATCAACTATTAGAAAAAGCTCAAAGTGAAGTTTATCAAGCCCAACGTTTAGAACAAGCATTAGCTGATGAATTGGAAAAGCAAGGTGCCCAGTCAAATGAATACGCTAAGTTCTATAATGATGCCTTAGCGGTTCAAAGGGAAATTGATCGAGAAACCCGTCAGATTAATAAAATTGATGATAAAATTGATTATTTAAGTCTTGAATCCACTGCACCTGGCTTTGTTCGTTTAAATACTGAGGCTAAACAAATGCCTCCCAGCGGAGGACGTAAAAAAGTTTTTTTAATGTTTGTTGTCATGGCTTTGGGTTTAGGAATCGGCATGCCAATCTTGATAGATTTATTAGATAGACGCATACAAACACCAGGGGAAGTGCATAAAATTCTTGGCTTTGCTCCCCTTGCATGGATTTTAGATCGCCATGATCAAAAAACGGAGCAATTAGCCATGGATTATTTACGTCGCATGGCATTAGCATTAGAACGAGATTGGCATACGCATGAAACCACTGGTTTTGTTCTCACATCGGTTAAGCCAGAGGGGGGGACAACTACATTAACACTGGAACTGGCTCACATTCTCAGTGAATTAGGGGTACGCACTCTGGCACTAGAACTCAATGTGTTTCAACCAGATATACGCTACCATAATAATGGCACCATGTCGTCTGAAGGTTTGACGAGCTTGTTAAGTCCAGACGATTTTGAAACTTTATCACCAGAGATGTTAATAAGACCGGCGACAGCCGATTTGCCTGATCGTTTACCAGTAGGAATTACCTCCAAACGTCACTTAGCAACTTATGGAAAATTGCGAACGGTTCTTAAACAACTTAATGAACATTATGATTTAATTCTAATGGATACGCCGCCTTTATTATTATCAGCAGATGCTGAATTGTTAGGTGAAATTTCCGGCGGTGTTTTATTAGTTATTGAAGCCGGTAGTACTATGCCAGGTGAGCTAAAAAGAGCAGCACAATTATTGGAACGTTTAAATCCTCCCGTTGTAGGTGCGATACTTAATCGAGTCAAAATTTTCAAAGGGGGTGGCTACTTTGCTACATTACTTAAAGAGTATGACACTGGCACGAAATTGCGACCTGGCTTACTAAAAAGATGGCTTTTTAAGTAACTGATATGGTGTTATTTTTCAAATAGGTGAGGATCAGTATGATTGATAAAGTGTCTGCCAAAATAAATTTTGAACTCCTTCAAATATCCTATTGACTCAAGTTACGCATAGTGCTTCAAAGATGAGTACAGAGCTTGTCATTTACCATCATTGGAGTTCAAAGCAAAGCTTCGGATTGTTTTATGAACTCCAATCAGGCTAATTTATCGCTTCATTATCTATTTGAGAAGTGTTGTGCATAACATGAGCTATTGAGTGTGGGGTCCACAAATTATTTTGGCATATATCTTATTTTTTTTAACACGTTTTTGGAGAACAAATGAAACAGCCACTATTATCAGTGGTCATCATAGGACGTAACGAAGGTGAACGCTTAGAACGTTGTATCCAATCAGTACAGGCGATGAACGATCCGCCAGACATGGAAATCATTTATGTGGATTCTGATTCTACTGATGGCAGTCCAGAACGTGCTAAAGCATTAGGTGTCAAGGTGTTAGTTGTACATCCAGAACGTCCTGCGGCTGCGATTGGGAGGAATGCGGGATGGCGTGTTGCACAAGCACCACTTATTTTATTCCTTGATGGTGATACGATTCTTGATGCTGAGTTTATCAAACTGGCACTATCTCATTTTGATGATACGAGAGTAGCTGTTGTTTGTGGACATCGTCGTGAAATGTCTCCTCCTAATTCCCTTTATCAAAGCGTACTTGATTTAGATTGGATCATGCCTTCGGGAACCGATACTTTTTGTGGTGGCGATGTTTTGATACGTCGGAGTGTGTTAGAAGAAATTGGAGGCTACGATCCAAAATTAATTGCTGGGGAAGACCCTGAGATATGTCAAAGAATTCGCGCTAAAGATTATACCATTTTGCGCCTTTCACATTTGATGACTCGACATGATTTAGCCATTCATCGGTGGTCACAATATTGGCAACGTGCTATCCGAACCGGACATGCTTATGCAGAAGTATCTAATCTATTGCGTAATACCACAACACCATTATGGCAACGTGAATCACGTAAAAACTGGTTACATGCTAGTATCTTGATAGGTATTTTCATCGTTGGCTTTTCTATCAGCTTAGGGTTGAAATCACTATGGCCCTTTTTTGGCAGTATCTTATTGTTTTTATTACTGAGTATGCGTAGTGCTTGGCGAGCGCGTTGGAAATCAAAAAGTTTCTTAACTTTATTTCTCTATGGATTACATTCACAATTTCAACATATTCCAATTGCAGTTGGACAATGGTCTTACTATTATAATCGCTGGCGCGGACAACAGCGACGTTTAATTGAATATAAATAAACCAGGATAAAAAGTGTCGTGTTTGAAAATATTCGTGAAGATTGGCAAACCTATCAACATAATTTTACCCGACAAGGACTTTGGGTTATGTTGGTCTACCGCTTTGGACGGTGGCGATATACTATAAAAAGAAGATGGATACGTCTTCCCTTTTCTTTTTTATATAAAGTGTTATATCTATTTATTCAGATTATTACGGGAATAGAACTGCCTTGTGAAGCTAAAGTTGGTAAACGTTTCACGATTGAACATTTTAGTGGCATTATTGTTAGTGGTGATGCGGTTTTTGGTGATGATGTGATTATTCGCAATGGTGTAACAGTGGGATTAAGGCATACCAGTATACGTGGCTCTCCCATCATTGGCAATCGAGTGGATATTGGAGCGGGTGCTAAACTCTTAGGACCTATTCATATTGGTGACGATGTAGCCATTGGGGCTAATGCTGTGGTGATTAAAGATGTCCCTTCCAATTCCATAGCTGTCGGTGTGCCGGCAAAAATTATTCCGCGAAAAGTCACAACGGATTAAAAGAGTCCAAAATACATTTTGGACTCTGCTTAATTTGGACTCCAAAATATATTTTGGAATAAATCCACAAATATTTTTTATTCCGCTTCTTTTAAAAAAATAATTAAGCATTATGAGTTTTAATAACCGTATGACTCCCAGTGAACTAAAGGCCACATTAGCACTTGCTAGTATTATGTCCATACGTTTGTTGGGATTATTTATGATTTTCCCAGTTTTTACCCTTTATGCACAACAATTGCCGGATGTAACACCCATTTTGATAGGATTAGCTCTGGGAATTTATGGTCTTACCCAAGGCATTTTACAAATTCCATTTGGTATGTTGTCTGATCGTATTGGACGTAAACCTATTATTTATTTAGGTTTGTTGATATTTGCGTTGGGCAGTGTGGTTGCTGCAACGTCTACTTCAATCGTTGGCATTATTATCGGTAGGGCCCTACAAGGCTGTGGTGCTATTGCTTCAACAATGTTGGCCCTCACTGCTGATTTGACTCGTGAAGAACAACGTACTAAAGGCATGGCTATCATGGGGATCAGTATTGGAACTTCATTCATTTTAGCCTTGACGATTGGCCCATTATTGAACGGTTGGATTGGGGTACCAGGTATTTTTTGGCTGACAGCAATATTTGCCTTAGTGGCTATTGTTATTCTGCACTTTGCGGTACCACAGCCGGCAAATTATCATTCTCATCATGGCAAGTTTTTGGTCCAACTCAAAGGTATATTGCAAGATACGCAACTATTACGTTTGAATATTGGTATCTTATTTCTCCATTTGTTATTGACTTCATTGTTTGTCGTACTACCTATTGCGTTATTAGACAATCAACTGCCAGCCAATGAACATTGGCAAATTTACGTTTCGGTGCTTATCGCTTCCGTGATTGCTATGGTGCCTGTCATTTGGATGGCTGAAAAATATCGACAGATTAAACCGGTGTTTGTCGGTGCAGTTGTCATATTAGGTTTATCGCAATTAGGGTTAAGTTATTTCTATCATAACTTAACGAGCATCATTTTGATGCTCTTTTTGTTTTTTACGGCTGTCAATATCCTTGAATCTAACTTGCCTTCCCTTATTAGTAAAATGGCTCCGGCAAATTGCAAAGGAACGGCAATGGGTGTCTATTCAAGCTCACAATTTTTTGGGGCTTTTTTAGGGGGACTACTTGGTGGTTGGTTGCATCAACATTATGGCATTGGTGCTGTATTTAGTTTCTGTGGCACCTTAACAGTCATATGGTTTATATTCGCTGTTACTATGCAAAAACCATTGCATTTAAGTAACTATTCCTTGAAAGTTGGTGAGCTTAATAAATATGAGGCTAATGAATTAACCCAATGTCTTACGCGAATTCCAGGGGTTGCAGAAGCTATGGTGATTACTGAAGATCAAGTGGCTTACTTGAAAGTTGATCGCAAAATATTGGATGTTGCTGCATTAAATAAATGTTCTATAGATGATGTTCTATAAATAACAAAAAAAATTCAGATAATTAAATAACTTATGTTACGCACAACGCTTCTCAATAGATGTAGAAGTGAGAAATTGGTATGGTTGAAGTTCAAAGCGAAGCTTTGTATCTTGCACCAAAGATAAAGCTTCGTTTTGAACTCGGTTTATATTTCTCGCTACGTTTTGAAACGAAACGAAGTAACGGAGCGTAGCGACACTCGATGCTTGTAATAGTGAGTTGATGGTAAATGACAGCATCCTTCGTTCTTTTGAAGCATCGTGCGTAACACGAGTTCAAGAAAAATTTGAGCATTCAAGTATTAAAAGCTTTAAATATGTAGGTACACATAAATCTTTTAACATTTTCAAATCCCCAAATTAAAGATTACCCAATCAAGTGGTCGTTACAAAAAAGTTAAAATACTTTTGTGTACCTACATATTTGGTTATAACAGAATTTAAATTTAAGAAGGGTAAGGTATTATGGCTAAAGGTATCAATAAAGTAATATTAGTGGGCCATTTAGGACGTGATCCTGAAATACGTACTATGCAATCTGGATCATCTCTAGCTACAGTTAGTTTGGCAACTAGTGAGCGTTGGAAAGATAAGCAAACGGGAGAATGGCAAGAACGAACAGAATGGCATCGTGTTGTTTTTTTTGATCCATTAGCAGGGGTTGCTAAGCAATATTTACAAAAAGGAAAATTAATATATATAGAAGGTCGCTTACAAACTCGAAAATGGCAAGATAAAGATACAGGGCAAGATCGTTATATGACAGAAATTGTTGCACGTGACATGCAAATGTTAGATAGTCGAAATGATAATATGGGTACTAGCAGCTATGCCACGCAACCGGGGGGTAATTATCCGCCTTATGGTTCACAACAACAACCGGGAGGTTATACGCCGCCACCACAACCAGGAGGTTATACGCCACCACCACAATCAGGAGGTTATACACCTCCACAAGGCAATCAAGGTATGGCACCGACTTCTCCCCCTTATGGCAGCACTGGCGGTATGGATCAACAAAACCCGGTTTCATCACCTTACAGTAATGAGGGGGTAGAACAACCTAATTCCCCCCCACCAGCAAGACCACCGACTCAAAATACCCCCCCCGAAGGTAATTTTGATGAGGATGTGCCTTTTTAATTTATGTGGCTAAGTTTTAAAATTAAATCAGTCTATAGCCATCCTAAATGATTTGTACATTTTCTGGTTCCAACGCTCCGGCGTTGGAATCCATCTGTGACGCTCCGCGTCACTCCTTTTTTCAAAATGAAAAAGTCTATATAACTCATTTAGGATTGCTATATCCAAATTTCAAATGGTTACTACGTGACAAGTTTGAACTCGGTTCGGGTTTCCATTGATTAGCTTGGTGTGATAACTATGATTTATACTCCAGACGTTCAAGTTTTTGGATGATTGAGAAATCAATATAGGGGTAGCAAAGTTTTTTTTATCTACCCTACCTTAAATCTCAAATCCGAGATATTGAACGTTTGGAGTATAAGTCGAAACGAGAGGAATTGTAGTATTAAGAATCATTTAAATACAAATACTTAAATACTTATGTCTAACAATGAGAGCGATTCCATCGGGTAATTTAGCATTGATAATTGATGGGTATTGAAAGATGTCGTAAAAACATCAAGTTCAGAGCAAACGCATTAAAATTTGTATGTTCCAGTTATACTGAAAACTCCGGAGAACTTTTTTGCGTATAGTATTTTCAAAGACGCGGACAAACCCAAATAAAAATCAAAGACTTACAGACTTATCCGGAGTTTTCAGTATATGATGACAGTCCGGTTTAAGTGAAAATTCAGTCATCTGTCGAAAAGTATGGTTTTATCCAAAATAAATTTTGGATATTCTGACACAAACAAAGATTAATGAAAAAATACTTGAAAAAGGCTGAAAAATACTTTATATTAGGCATCCAATATTAAATGAATCCACTAGGGGGCGACATGGTTTCGACGTGGATTACAACTCCTAAGGGGCATGTCGAGGGGCAGAATACCTCGTAAAACTAGCTGCAAAAAAAATATAGACGCCAACGACGATCGTTACGCTCTAGCTGCTTAATCAGCTAGCCTCTGACTGAGTACGTGCTTGTGCGCTCAGAGTCTGTGTCAAAGCGGACTTTTCAGGGGTCGACTTTCACAAGAATAGCGGAGAAATATGTTTGGGATTTTTCCGTGAAACTTTACCAAAATCGCCGTTTGATTGTCCTGCCTCTCGGATAACTTGCGGTTAAATTTAAAGAGAGAACTATGCATGTAGAACCAAGGGCCGAGGATTTACGGACGCGGGTTCGATTCCCGCCGCCTCCACCATTTTTTTTATCTTTCCTGTTATGAATTATGTGCGTCTTTAAAAACGCACATACTTTCTTTCCTACCTTGTTTGTCTCAACACTCATCACCATAATACCCTTAAACATTATTGTTTTATCTATTATTCTAATTTTGGTTGGAGATTATTAAGTGTGTGTTTTCCAAAATAATTTTTTTGGACTCCACCATTTAGTTTAGGGATATACAAAAAAGAAATTCTCTCACAAGTGGGGCTAAAGCCTAGTATATTGTCAGCTTTCTATTGTCGGGTAATTTTCGCGGTGGTGGGTTTCGCTACGCTCTACCCACCCTACATAACCAGACAAAACAAAATTGACAATGTACTAGTACCTTGTCAGCTTTCTATTGTCGGGTATATACCACGTATCTTATTGTTTTAATTAGCACGTAATCCGAAAATAGAACGCTGACAAGGCTAGGGTGTTGTTTGAGCTTTTTTCGGGTATTTTTCTCATGCCTTATGAATGTTCACGATATCTCCCTCCCCCTTCGACAAGCTCAGGGACCACCTAACCCAGCTGGGAGGGGGGACCGCTCAGTGGTATTTTTCTCTCTGTCCGCTAAAACAAGAAACAATATATAATACAGAAATTTATCATTTTTCCTAACAAATAGGAAAATTCCGCCGAACGGTCCCCTCCCAGCGGGAGAAAGTTAGGGAAAGAGAGATATCGTTTCAAGACAAAAGTTTTTGCGTGCAAAAACTTTTGCCTCGAAAGCATTCTTTTGGTATGAAAAACAGAATCTTTAAACTGCACATTCTAGGTTTTATCCCTTTGGGAGAATTTATTTTTTGGATATCCCTTAGTGTTTCACACTTTTAATCGTTCCTAATTTGATCAAGCAAATAAATTAAGATAAATGAGTATAGAAGATAGAACACTTGCCTTAGCTGGTATTTTTCAAAGTGCTGATTTAGTGCGACAGGTCTCTCGGAAAGGTTTGTTCGATCAAGCCCCCTTTGAAGTGAGCATTCAAAGCCTGTTAAAAATTAATGCCGAATCCACTTTTGATGTCTATGGTGGTTTAAATAGTGTTAAAGTGGGTTTACAAGTATTAACTGGGCAGTTGGGAGGTACACAACGAGATATGGAAGTCATGCACTATATGTTGGGCATGATTTTTTTAGAGCGTAAACTTTTCAAAAATCAAGAAATGTTGAAAAGGGTTCAAATGGGAATTGAGACTGCCATCGCACAAGCGGAAATGTATGCGGTGACTCACCCCGATATTATTGCTCATCTTGCCCAGTTGTATACTGAAACGTTAAGTACGCTAGATTATCGTATCAAAGTGGACGGCGAGCAACGTTTTTTAGAAAATCCAAACAATGCTGATAAAATTCGTGCGTTATTATTGGCGGGTATTCGTTCTGCTGTATTGTGGCGACAAAAAGGTGGGAAACGTTTTCACTTAATTTTTTCCCGCGGCAAAATGCTACGCACAGCCCAATACCTGTTAAAACGTATTGACGAAGCATGATGAATGGTGAATGGTGAATGGTGAATGAATAAGTGATTTGTCCGCTTAATGCTTTTTTCTATTTTATTTCAGTGCTTTGAAAAATTTCACTGTGTTGTTAAAAACACCGCAAAAAATAACGATGCATTATCAACAAATGCTATTTCTTTAAGAAATAGTATTTGTTAATATCCTCTATTTCAAACGACGTATTTCACTATCGTTGCTTTTGATTTTAAATCCTTTGGGAAACAATTAGGCGATTTCCAGAAATAAATAAAATATACCGGGAATCGTTGCCTGAGCTGCAAGCAGCTCAGGCAGCGGTATAATCTTTTCTGGAAATCACCTTATTTCTTTGGTAATCCCTTAAAACAGTTTGCTTCAACCCATCCTATTTGATTGATTGGACGATGAAATTTCATTTGGATAACGCTTAAACCACTGTCGTTTGGATACGGGTTATTCAGAATCAGGGGTAAATTTTGATTGGGATGCAATTGTATTTTATCCGGTGAGGCATTCCATGCTTTAATCGCAATATCTACCTTCACCAGATTTAATCCAACCGGTTCTAACAAAAGTCGAGGGCAAGCGGTATCAGCTTGCCATTGAAAAAACAGCATGGGTTTTTTTGGTGATGGGCGCATCATAATCACATCTTGAAAAACACCGTAGGGCCAATCAACACTATCAACAAATTGTTCATCACGTAAACTACGAAACCGTTGACTGGTAATTGAAGCAATACCATTCCATTGATACCCATCTTCCAAACCTTTGATATTTCCACTACCTAGTTGATAAGGAACCGGTGTTGGCGTTTGCGTTGTGCAATAGGCTTGTAACTGGGCTTTCCGATTTATTTTTGTTAAAAAAGTGGTTTTTACCGCAAACCAATCGCCATTTGACATTGGAAAATCGGTATTGTCGCTACCCAAGGTAAAGGGCAAGGTAATATTGGAAAAAGTAATATCGCTGTTACGATTATTCCATTTACCAATCGTCACATTCACTTTTTTCTGAGCATTCAGTAAAGCAGGGGCATCTAGCTTTAAGCGATTGCAACCGTTTTCATTGATTTGCCATTGAAAAAAAACCCAGGGCTTTTGTGGTGATGAATGAAGTAAAACAGCATCTTGCGTAATACCCATTGGCCAATCAGGTGTCGTACTGCGAGACAGTAATCTCCCGTGATAACTGAGAATTGAGCCATTTCCCTGCCAACCGTCATCAACACGACTATTCTCCTTAACTGGACTCTCTTTTGAATAATTCTTACCTTTAAAATAGGTCAGCCACTTTTGCCAAGGAAAATTGCCGGGGCAAACTGTTGCAGTCCCTGGCATTTCTTTATGCCCTAAAGTACCCGGCAAAATGCGTTGGGTTGAAATACCATATTTTTTAGTCAATTCACTAGCCATTTGTGCGGAGGCTTTCAAGACTTTCGTTTTCCAATAAGGTTTAGTAATGGTCACTTCATGTTCAACCCCAATTGAACGACTATTATTCCACTGTCCTCTAACTCCAGCGTGCATAGCAGTATTTTTCACCTTAACCACTTGAACAATCTGACCAGAAGATCGCACAATAAAGTGGGCACTGGCATTTGAGCCACAACTGCGAAATCGAGACATGGCACTGGCATAAGTGCCAACACCAATCCAATGATTAACCCAAGTATCAAGTTTGCGCTGTCGCCCTCGTCGATAATTGCAACGAATTAATTTAGAAACGGCCTTGGGATAGTCCGCAGAACGTTGTGTAGTACCTGCTGCAACACCAATTATTTCACGACTTAATACCACATCAGGATGACTATTGAGTGTCAGTGTTTCTCCCCACAATGTTTCAGATTGGGCACCGGTTTTTATCATGGCATAATAGCGTATCGCCTGTTCACGTCGTAATTCACTATCAATTAATCCGGTGAATTTTTTTACTGCGGGAAACCAATCTATTAAATGATTAAAGTTTTTACGATTTTTTCCGGCATATTGGTTCAATAAAGCTGCCGCACCACGAATATTTTGTTGGGTGTTATCTTTTAGTTCTTGCTCCTGAATATCAAGCAAAGTTGCCGCTTCATGTAATGTGTTAGCATACTCGTTTTGAACCAAGTGCATAATTCCCCAACCTTGGTCAATCGAAGGTCCAATTTGAGTCCAATTTGTTTCAACCTGAGCAATGGCTTGCAGAATTTCTACTGGCACTCCAAATTCTTGGGCTGCTTGTGTGAAAAATCGCTTCAAAGTCTGTACACTGGGATGAGGGCGACGTAGATGATCTCGCCATAAAGCATAATCTGCCCCATAACTATACAATTCACTTTGTGTGTGTTGGCTTACCTTATCCACTGTATTATCTAATTGACGTTGTAGATAGGTAGATTGATTACCGTCTTTATCAGTTTTGATATAGCCAATGACTTTATCTAATTGGTTTATATCTAATTGCAAAAATACTTGTTGAACATTTTTCTGGGCTAAATGATTTTGGGCATAAGTTTTTGTAACAACACATTGAAAAAAGATTAAGAGAAAGATAAATAAATAGTTTTTCATTGGACTTAATAAATGACAAGTCCAAAGCAAACTTTGGACTCCAACCGGTATTTTTGGAGTCCAAAGCTTAAGCTTTGGAAAGAAATAAGATATAAAATAAATAAGGTTCCATGTTTTAACTATGGACTCCAAACCTCATTACCATTCTCAATGGCGTTATGGCAGAAATCATAATCTTTACATATCAGTGATTGTTTTTTTGAATCTGAATCTTTTTAAGGACAATTATATTGTAAGTCATTAAAATACCTATTTTGAAATAGAGGTTCTTAACAAATACTATTTCTTCAAAGAAATAGCATTTGGAGACACGGCAGTAAATAACATACGTGAAATGTGTCGTTTGAAATAGAAATTTCTACAAACCTATTTAACGACCTCAGTGCCCAAATGCTATTTCTTTAAGAAATAGTATTTGTTGATTAGTGCGTAAGTTATTTTCTGTCGCATCCATATCCCACAAAGCAATTCTTGATAACTGATAACTGATAACTGATAACTGATAACTGATAACTGATAACTGATAACTGATAACGGCATTATTGGTTAACTAATTGGGCAACTTGGGCTAATCGTTTACCTAGAGCGTGACATAATCGTTGTTCTTCTTGAGATAATGGATTTTGGTTATCAACACCAGCAAGATGAGTGGCTCCATAAGGACTACCACCACTACGGGTTGTCACTAAATCGGCTTCAGTATACGGTAAACCCACCATCAACATACCATGATGTAATAAAGGCAACATCATAGACAATAAAGTGCTTTCTTGTCCACCATGTAAAGTGGATGTAGAAGTAAAAACCGCTGCTGGTTTATTAACCAACGCACCAGAAAGCCACAAACCACTCGTTTGATCTAAAAAATATTTTAATGAGGCAGCCATATTACCAAAATGAGTCGGACTCCCCAGTGCTAAACCGGCACAAGTTTGTAAATCTTCTAAAGAAACATAAGGTGGGCCCGCATTGGGAATTTCAGGGGCTGTCGCTTCACAAACCGTAGAAACGGACGGAACATTGCGTATCCGTGCCTGACAATTAGGCACTTCTTCAATTCCCCTGGCAATTTTTTGGCCCATAAGCGCAACATGACCGTTTCGGCTATAATAAAGTACCAAAATGTCTAACACACAAAAACCTCTATTTTAAAATTCATTGAGAAAAATATTATTCTAAATCTAATGGACAACTTTTTTTTCAAAAATGGAATAGTGTTGTAAAGGTAGTGATAATACTTGATGTTCAAGCCAAAATAATTTTTGGACTCCAAAATCACTACTATTTTAGGATTAGCGACTTGCAAAATGTTTAATTAATTCGCTGAAAGCGAATCTTCATTTTTCACTTTTTTTGGAGTAACGCATGACGCAGGTGCATCAAGGTTTAATCTTATATATTACTATTACGGTGTTTATCATTGGATGTGCCGGGGCTCCAACACAAGAAATGAGCGATGCCCGTCAAGCAATTAATGCGGCCCGTGATGTCGAAGCAGATTATTATATGCCAGCCTTGTGGGTCAAAATAGAACAGAATTTAGCACAAGCTGAACAAAAATTAGAGGCTGGAAAATTTAAAAGCGCACGTTTATTTGCCACTTTAACTAAGGAACAGGCAGCCAGTGCCCACAATATGGCAGTCGCCATTGGACGTGCGAAAACCATTTGGCAAACTATCACTGCCTTGGGTAATTCAGTTCCTGAAATGAGAATTTTATTAGAAAAAGCCCAACTCTCTGCTCATCAAGGCAATGCTGATAAAGCGATTAAATTTGCTAACGATGCTTATCATCAAGGTCTATTAGCACTTAACCAAACACGACTTAACCAAGCAAAAAACCTCATTGATAAAATGAAAGCACGTAAAGAATCCTTGCCTTTTGAAGAACAGGCTATTCTTGATTTAGCACAAGCCGCTTTGAAGCGTAAAGAGGGAGAAAAAGCCTACGAATTAATCAAGAAATTATTTGAAAAACAACCTGAAAAATAATTTTATCTGATTAGGCGATTTCCAGAAATAAATATACCGGGGAGTCGTTGCCTGAGCGGTTGATGAGCTTGTCGAATTATGTAGGTAAACAAAAGTATTTTAACTTTTCTAAAAATACTATTTCTTTTCGATCTAGCATTTTTCACTTCTCCAAAATGTTAAAAGATTTCTGTGTACCTACATATGTCTAAGGCAACCACTGCCTTCGACAAGCTCAGGCAGTGGTATAATTTTTCTTAGAAATCACCTTAAAAGTATGGGGTTGCTAATTAATTTCGGTTCCAAATTATTTTTGGACTCTACCAAGATAGATTTAGAGTCCAAAATAGATTTTGACATAATCGGCTTATGATTAATGAATCATTCGTGAACTTCCATAAGTACCATAATTCCATACACTTGGCTCGTCAATTAAATCGTCTTTCATACATTGTTTATGGGCAAATTCTATAGAAAAATCTAAATGTTCATTGGGGTATTTTTGAAGAATGGCATTGATACAATCCTCTCTATCTGCCGGTGAAACAACAACCTCACTAACAGAATCCTCATCATCAATTCGGAAAGAAATAACGCAAACCAAATCTTCTTCATGTTTCTGAGGTACATTATCTAATGAAAATAAATGGGCCTCTTGTTGTTTTTCCCTATAATCCTCAAGCAGATCAAACCACTCTTGTAATTCAATGTATTGTGGTTGCTTGTCTGAGGATTGGCTAAAAATAACAATTATCCTAGTTTCAGGTCTGGGAAATTCATCATCAGGATATTCAAGCCTTACAATATCTTTATCTCCAAAAATCACTTTTAACTCCTCTGAGGAGAGTGTAATGATAGATTGGTCTGTATCTTTAGAAGATTTTAGATTTGATGGATGAGTCATTTGAGGTTCTCCATTAATTAACTCAAGTTACGCACAACACTTCATCAAAGTTTGAAAGTGGTTGACACCGATTGAGAAGTTTGTGTGTAATTAATCATTTAAGAGTACAACAAATTAATAAATCAATGTCACTTTAGACTTGCAAAATCATTAATTCATTTGCCATTTAAAATGCAGTTACATTAATCTATTGTACTCTTACTATAAATTAGATTTAAATTTGACTAAATAAAATTTGAAAAATAAATAACAAAAATTCTACTTTACCTTCAATGAATTTTTTAAAAGACTGTTTTCACTAAAAGAGAAAATCTTAACGCTTAATTTTCGTATTTTATATTATAAAATATAGTAGACTTCTGGCAAAAGTATTATTAACTCATGTTACGCATTCTTCTTCTTGAGGTATTTTGAGGTATTTTTTAGAACCACGATCTCTCCCTCCCCCTAACCCCCTCCCGCTGGGAGGGGGGACCGTCCGTGCTATTTTCCTATTTGTTAGCTATAAAAAGATAGATAAAATCAACAGTCAAAATATTATTTTTAAACCGATTTAATGACTCTCGTTTTAGCTAAAGATAGCAAAATGGCACGGCGCGGTCCCCCCTCCCAGCGGGAGGGGGTTAGGGGGAGGGAGAGATCGAGAACACAAAAATAGCCTCTGTTAGGAAAGATTTTTCTTGAAATCAAGAATCAAGCTTTTTGGAAGCATTGTGCGTAACATGAGTTATTAATTCCTTAATTTTGTTAGTTTTATCTAAAAATAGAACATTAGATAGAATCAATGAGTTACTTAAACTTATGTAAGAGTTCTATTATAAAATATAGTTTATAAAATCTATTAAAACAACTAAACAACTTGTGGAATTATGAATTGTGGTACAAACTTTCGAGGTTTTAAAAACATCGAAGGCTTTTAATACCTGACAAAACTTTTCTGGTTCACTATAAACCAACAAGTTACCGCCAGAAAAAACTTGAACAATAGCTTTATGGCACAATTTATACCACATTGATAATAGCATTCCTTTTTCAAAAGGAGGCGTATAGTATAATTTTATTTCACCATTCGCTATTTCCTTCACTATTTAATATCTCATGTTACGCACAATGCTTCAAAAATTTTTCAAGGAAAATGTCCCTGGCGAGATAGGAGAGATTTTAGTGGTTTAAATTTTATCAAGAAGAAGAATGCGTAATTATGAGTTAATATTTTGGATAATTTCATTTATGGATATTTTAGACAGAATTAGAGAACAAGTTGAAAATAACCCTGTTGTGATTTACATGAAAGGGAGTCCAGAAATGCCACAATGTGGCTTTTCAAGTCGTGCAGCTCAAGCCCTACAAGCCTGCGAGGTAGAATTTGCTTACATGAATGTGCTGACTGATCCGGAAATTTTCCAAAATCTGCCTCGTTATGCTGATTGGCCCACTTTTCCTCAAATTTACGTCAATGGTGAACTTCTTGGCGGTTGTGACATCACTTTAGAATTATACGAAAAAGGCGAACTAAAGCCGATGCTTGAACAAGCATTTGAAAAACAAAAAGCGGCGGCAGAACCCAAAAGTGAAAACGCATAAATCCAAGATAAATCTTGGACTCCAAGCGACCTAATTTCCACAGCTTCAAGCTTTGGAATTTTTTAAAAACTGAGGTCGCACTCAAATCACTTTCAAAAATAGTGGCCTCTGGGGTAGGATGTGCAGTTTGAGCTTTTTTAAACCCTATTTTTTCATGTACTTTTGATGTTCACGATCTCTCCCTCCCCCTAACCCCCTCCCGCTGGGAGGGGGGACCGCTCATTGGCATTTTTCGGCTACGTAATTGTAAGATTATAAATTATTATATAATATATGATTTTTAATTTATCATGAATTGGAAATCTCCACCGGGCGGTCCTCCCTCCCAGCGGGAGGTGGTCCCTGAGCTTGTCGAAGGGTCGAAGGGGGAGGGAGAGATCGTGAGCCTAAAAATCGCATGAAAAATATTCCTCGAAAAAAGCTCAAACTGCACACCCTAGAGCATCCCCCCTCTGGGAGAAGTTTTTTTTTGAAAGCCAATTAATCTCTAAAGACCCTTCCATTATGCCAACTATCACCCACCTTTATCGTTATCCCATTAAGGGCATGAGTCCAGAAGCATTACAATTAGTCTCTTTGCAAGCTGGAAAAATGATACCACTCGATCGTTGTTTTGCCCTGGCACATGGCACAACCGAATTTGATCCCAATGCACCACAACACCTCAAAAAAACCAATTTTGTGATGCAAATGAAAAATGAACGTTTAGCAACCTTACATACCGTTTATGATCACAGTACCAGCACTTTACTTATCTACCGTGATGATAAACCGGTTGTTACCGGTAATTTACAGGAAATAGAGGGACGGCAAAAAATTGAACAATTTTTTGCTGACTATCTTGGTGATGAAATACGTGGTGAACCGAAATTAGTACAAGCACCTGAACACAATTTCTCTGATGTCGATATGAAAGTCTTATCCTGTATCAATCTCGCCAGTGTACGTGATTTTGAAAAAAGAATAGATACCAAAATTCACCATTTACGATTTCGCGCTAATGTGTATTTTGATGAGGCCTCGCCTTTTGTAGAATCAGATTGGATAGACAAAGAATTAAAATTAGGTAGTGCGATCGTGCGAGGGGTTAGACTGATTAAGCGTTGTGCTGCAACCAACGTCAATCCCGAAACGGCTACACGAGATATGGAATTACCACAAACATTAATTGACACTTATGGACATCCCAATTTAGGCATTTATGTTCGAGTCATTGAAGATGGAGAAGTTGCGCTCAACAATCATTTTGAGTTAATCAGCTAAAAGAGTTGTCCGAAACGAAGTAACAAGCTTTGCTTGCTCAAATCACAATTTCAACAGAAACGAAAAATCCTCCCTACCGACCTCCTCCTTAATCCGTTTGGTAGGAGTTCATAATGGGGGAGGGAGATATCGTTGAAGGAGGGGATGGGAAGTGAAGGTTAGGGGGGAATTTTCGGACAAGTCTAATTATCAAAAATAGCATCTTTTTGCGGCACAATGAGACACCCACAACCGGTTTTATCAAAAAAGGGTTCTTGATTGATACCACACTCAATATCAAACTCTTTACATTCTATTGGTTCTTTGCTGATATAGTCTTTGATTGTGTCAAGCATCCCTGAATGCATTATTCTTTCTAGCACAAAATTGATCTGATTTAATTGTGCTAAGCTATTGCCTTTCGCATAGAAATCATAAGCAAGACCGGCATCTTGTCTTGTTATCACCGCATGTATTTCAATCCCAGTTTTACTTTGCATCAGATACAATGAGCCACGTTCCCAGCCTAAATCAATCACAAAAGGACCCACAAAATCACCCTTGGGCAACATATTTTGTTCATCCCAACGAGATTGAATTTTGGTCCATTTAAATCCTATCAATGGCATACCATTTCGTTTTGGAGACCATGCGGTGTCTTTCCCTTGCTGAAACCAACTTTTAGGATATTCAATCCTAACATTAGCCTCCTTAATGTTCAAAGTACCATATTGTGGAGTTTGAACAGATAATGCCTGAACATTGATAACAGGCAACATCATAGTAATTATCAAAAACGTGAAAAGTGTCGAGAATTTTTTCATGATTGAAATGAAATCCTTGATTGAGTGATTGATGAAATGAGGAAAAATATAGCTCGTCAATTGGTATTCGGAACCCAAAATTTATTTTGGTTCAAGAGAGAAGAAGGAAAAACTATTTAGGGATAGCGATTATTTAAATTTGAAGTTTCAGAAAATCGCTACGATAATGAATGAAACATTAAGACGAGATCGAAAAAAGAATATTCCAAAGGCACGATTTCCAAAACCCATTTTGGACTCTACCCCTTTAGCTCACTGCCATTGACTTAAGGAATTTGATTAGGGTAACCACAAGGGATTACCCCTACGAATCAAGATGTTATGTAGGGGCAATCCTTTATGGTTGCCCTTAAGTTAATGGCAGTG